>Ga0265295_1000012_pt1 | contig 363954 bp, 282 predicted proteins | sample Munlansysbiofilm_FD_192503 | JGI IMG/M metagenome (GOLD analysis project Ga0265295, IMG submission 192503) | Leachate microbial communities from a municipal landfill in Southern Ontario, Canada - Methane capture system biofilm | ecosystem: Engineered > Solid waste > Landfill > Unclassified ... | reverse complement strand
ACTGTTTTCCGCCGGTTTCTATAATCGCGTACATGATATCAACCTCCAAAAAGAGAAAGGCATATTTGCCCCATTGCACGGCAAATGTCAAGCGCCTTCCGCAATTTTTCGGCAAGGACGCGCCGCCTCCGCCAAAAGACGGGGCATGCAGCCGCACGGCGCTTGTACATCAAGCCGCCGCCGGGCACAAGCAAAAATCGCGCTCGTGCCACAAACCGCACGATTCTGGTTCGCATCGGCAATTTTTCAGGATAGTTTTTCTTGGCATGAGGCCTTCACACTGCTATATTTCTCTGCAATGAACGACAATATTCTCACCCTTCAGATAGAAAATTTGACCCACGACGGACGAGGGCTCGCGCGCGCCCACTGCCAGCACGCCCTGACGACCAATGAGCAAAAAGCTCACGCAGGGCGCTCACGCAACCAGGGCACCGTGATTTTTGTCACAGGCGGCCTGCCAGGCCAGACTGTGCGCGCCCGCGTTACCAGACGTAAATCCAGCTTCATTGAAGCAGAAGCTGTCGAGGTTGTGCAGCCCGCGCGCCATGCCGTGCCCGCCATCTGTCCGCATGACGGACAGTGCGGCGGGTGCCCGCTGCAAACCATGCCCTATGAGACCCAGCTCCACTGGAAGCGCCGCATTGCCCTTGACGCCATGATACGCATCGGCGGCATGGATGCGGATCAGATGGAAAGCCTGCTTGCCGAAGTTCAGCCCTCTCCTGCCATGCGGCGCTACCGCAACAAGGTGGAGCTGGCCTTTGCCGGCGGCGGTGATGAACCGCTGACCATCGGCATGCGCCGCCGCAGCGGGCGCGGCGTCATTCCCGTGCCGCATTGTGCCCTCATGTCTGTGGAAGCGCGCGGCATGGTGGACATGATGACCGAACTTGCCGCCCAAACGGGCTTGCCCGCGCACACGCCCAAGGACGAGGCCCGGTACCGCCTGAGCGGCCAGGGCACGGACGAAACGCACGACAGCCAGCTCAGTTATGACGGCCAGGCAGGACACGCCCAGCGAGTGGTCGCCAAACCCAAGCGGACACGCATGGGCTGGCGCTCATCCTCCCTTGCGGCAATGCACGCCGCCGAAAGCCGCAAGCGCGGCAGCGGTTTCTGGCGCTTTCTGGTTTTGCGCCGGGCGCTGGACGCCGATCTGCGCGGCCCCCGCTGGTGGGCTTTGTGCATCACAAGCCCCGGCGACCCAACGCAGCAGGCCATGGTGCGCTCCATCGGGCAAAAGCTTTTGAAGGCCTTTCCCCTTTTGTCGGGCTTTGTGCATGAAGAGCGCGCCAGCGAAGACGCGCTTGTGCTGGGCCAGAAGCGCGTTGCCGTGCTTGGCAATACCGGCGAGGCCGACCCGACCGCCGCGCGCCTTTGGCTGCCCCTTGCCGGTGAACATTTCTGCCTTGACGCGGCCTCGTTTTTTCAGGTCAACACAGCGGCGTCGCAAGTCCTGGCCACTATGGCCGTGGACATGTTCGAGCGCCACGTGCAACAGGACAAGCCCTCCCTGCTCGACCTCTACTGCGGGGTCGGCGCCCCCGGACTTCTGCTGGGCAAGCGGTGCGGCCGCCTGCTCGGGCTGGAACAGGACGCCAGGGCCGTGGCATTGGCACGCGCCAATGCCAAACGCATGGGCCTTGACCATTGCGTCTATGAGACGGGCGACGCCGGTCTTCACCTGGACAAGCTCGCACCCCTGCAGGAAAACTACTGGAGCCAGACTGAACACTGGGACGCGGTGCTGGTGGACCCGCCACGCGCCGGCCTTGCGCCACGCGCGCTCAACGCGCTTTTGCGGCTCAATGCGCACACCATCCTCTATATATCATGCAACCCGGCGACCCTGGCCAGAGACGCGGCCCGATTGCGCGGCGCATACAGGCTGGCGGAAATGCGCGCGGTGGATCTTTTTCCCCATACGCCGCATATCGAATGCCTGACCCTGTGGCAAAGCCTGTAAATGCGCATGACCCGCATCTTTCCGCGCCGAAGCCATTGACGCGACCCGAAGCCTGTGATAATTTACACAGCGTTGGGGCTCTTGACACTACTACCCTTAACGCGCGAATACTATGCGGATATTGCGGTCTGACACAAAGGACGCAGGCAGCGCGGAGGTAGCATGTCATTCAAGGACTTTCTGAAGCAGCAGCAAAGCGGCCTTGAAGCCATGGCGAATACCGGGGTTATCGGCCTGCATCTGGTCAGCGGCCCGGCGGTTGGCTTCGCCATAGGCTACGGCATAGACTACTGGCTGCATACGAGCCCCTGGGGCAAACTGATTTTTCTGTTTATTGGCATTGCCGCCGGTTTTCTGAATGTTTACCGCGACACCCAGGCATTGCTGCGAAAGATCGCAAGGCAGGACGCAGAGCGCAAAGGCCTTGCACAGCCGCCTGACGGCGCAAGCGCCCCATCGGGGCAGGGCAAGGCGGAGAGCCGTGACCGACAGGAAGAGCATGATACACAGCCTTGACGCATGGCTCTGGCGGCGCGGCATTGATCACCCCGCCGTGCGCGTGATGCTGCGCAACGAGTTTTTGCTCACCGCCTTTGTTCTTCTTGCGGGGGCACTATTGTTCACGGTAACGCCCTGGGTGCTCTGGTTCGGTGTGGGACTGGCCATCATGGCCTGGACATTTTGGGGCCTGGCGCGCTTTTTTCTGCGCCGGGGGCTGGGTGACTACAGCACGGCTTTTTTGCGCATCGTTCTGGTGCGCTGGCTTGGCAGGCTTATTGTGGTGGGGGGCATTCTTTATATTTCCCTCATTGAGTGCCATGCCCCGGTATTTGCCCTTGTAGGGGGCATGGTGACGGGCGGGTTTTTCGCCCTTGCAAGCTTTGCCCTTGCAGCGCGCGCCATCAGGCGCAGCGCGCGATAACGGGGGCGCAGCACCGTAGGGTGTAGCGCGCACAGGGGCGAACGCCCACCGGTTGCGCGGCACGAAAATTTCAGGGGAACGGCCTTAGGGCTTTACATCAACGCAGCGTCGCAAAGGCGCGCATCGACCAGGAGGCAGGGCTCATGGCAGGTGGTTTGCCGCATCCGGTATTGCTCTCCACATTTATGGGCATGGACGAAATCGCCATCGGTGGACAGATGGTGGAGTTCAAGCATGTGTTCTACTCCTGGGTCTGTATGGCCCTTCTGTTTACTGTGGCCTTGATCATGCGTAGACGCCTGACCCTCGTGCCGGGCGGCTTGCAGAACTTTTTCGAGGCACTGGTAGACACGGTTGAAAACTTCATCATCGCGACCATGGGTGAACACGGGCGCAAGTTCGTGCCGCTGCTGGCGGGCATTTTCATCTACATTTTCGGCATGAACCTCATGGGTCTGGTGCCCGGTTTCGACGCACCCACGGCCAACCTCAACACCACGGTCTGCATGGCGCTTTTTGTGCTCGTGTTCTACAACGCCGTGGGTCTCATCCGCTGGAAAACGCACTACATCCACCACTTCACCGGGCCTTCCAAGTTTCTTATTCCGCTGATGTTCCCGCTGGAAGTGGTGTCGCACCTTTCGCGTCCGGTTTCTCTCTCCCTCCGTCTTTTCGGCAACATCAGGGGTGAAGAAATCGTTATGGTGTTGTTCTTCGTCATGGCGCCCATTCTGGGCACCCTGCCCATCTACGCGCTTTTCCTTCTGGGCAAGACCATGCAGGCCTTCGTGTTCTTCATGTTGACCATGTTCTACATCAAGGGCGCTCTGGAAGCACCCGAACACTAGCCTTGCACAGGGCGGCCTGCCGCCCTCCCCGCCGGGTCATCCGCGGGCGTCCTTCGCCGGACGTAAAACAGGCGCTGCATAGTGGGGAATGGTCGTTTACGACCCAACAATACAACAGTGCAAGGAGTGTCTCATGCGTAAACTTCTGATGATCGCCCTGAACACCGTGGCTCTGCTGGGTATGGCCAGCATGGCTTTCGCCGCCAACCAGCTCGACGCCTCGGCCCTTGGCTACACCTGCCTGGCCGCCGCTCTTGGCATCGGCATCGCTGCCTTCGGTTGCGGCATCGGCATGGGCCTTGGCCTGAAGGGCGCCTGCGAAGGCGTTGCCCGCAACCCTGACGTAAGCGGCAAGATCACCGGTACCATGATTTTGGCCTTTGCCTTTATCGAATCTCTGGCCATTTACGCTCTGGTTATCAGCTTCATCCTGCTGTACGCCAACCCCTACGCGTAGGGCTGGATCAGCTTTGCAAAAAAAGGAGGCTCCGGCCTCCTTTTTTTTTGCCTTCTGCCCACGACCTTGCAGCAGTTTGAAAGACGCGTCATGCACCCTACCGCAAAACGCGGATATCCTGGCTGGCGGCACGAAGATTCGACCCGCCTGAAAGCTGATGGGGTGTTTTTCACAACGAAAAAAATTTTTTACTATTTCGCAGGACGCAAAAAATCGTTCGCAGAATAAAAATTCCCCTGCCTGTCATGAAAGCGTCGGCGCGGGGTCTGCATTTTCCGGGATTACATAGATTTTTTTGCAGGATACGAGGTATCTTGGGCCTTGGGGCTTAACCTTTGTCACCTTTTATAGTAGCATTTCATTCACAAAAATTCTTTTTGTAACATGCACCCCTGCGATCTTTTTACGGCCTGGGGATATGCCAAAAAGAGCACTGGGGAGCATCCATAACGTACTTTGATTAATGACAAAATATATAGAGCAATACCAGGCCGCCCACTGGCCATCTTTTAACTATCTCCCTGGCAGGCAGAGCCGTCAATAGTTGTGTACTCAACTTAATAACGGTAGGTTGTTGCGAGGATTGCCACAGCATAGAATTATGTATATTTTATATGCTGTTGGAAGTAACAATACGATATAAGGCCCGGCTTGCACATTTACAGTTTTTTGATAGACACTTTCTTTCACGAGATGACATCTTCCCGTTGACAAGCTCGCGGCTTTCCAGAAGGTAAACTATGGCTAACCAACCGAAAAGCAAACACATCCCTCGCGCAACCATTCAACGCCTGGCAACATACGTGCAGGTGCTTGAAAACTTTTCCCGCGATAATGTGGAGGTCATTTCCTCCAATCCCCTGGCCGAGGCATGCGGCGTCAATGGCTCCCAGGTGCGTAAGGACCTGGCCTATTTTGGCGAATTCGGCATCCGCGGCGTGGGCTATCACGTAAAATCCCTCATTGCCGCCATCACTTCCTCCCTCGGTGTTGACCGCGAGTGGCGCATGGCCCTCATCGGCGTCGGCAACCTGGGTAAAGCCATTCTCAACCATAGTGAATTTCGCGCCCGCGGTTTCAATATCGTGGGCATATTCGATTGTGATCCCTTCAAAATCGGCGAAATTGTCCACGGTCTTGAGGTGCACTGCACCCGCGACCTCAAGGATATGGTCTCTGACCTCAATATTGAAATCGGCATCATCACCACTCCCCCGGAAAGGGCGCAAAGAGCCGCGCAACACCTCATGGATGCGGGCATAACCTCCATTCTCAACTTTGCCCCGGCCCGCATCAAGGTTCCCGAACGCATCAACGTGGAGTACGTGGACTTTTTCCACCATCTTTACGCCCTGGCGTTCAACCACCCCATGACTCGCTAGGACGTCAGCCTTGGCGCTGCCGCAAAACCGTACATCATGGCCAGGACGTTGTTACGACGCCCTGGCTTTTTTGACGCGCCTTGTTCCGCCCCGGCCCGACTGCTCAGGCCGCGACCTTGGCCCCAGCCTGCCCTGTTACGGCCCGGCTGGCCTGTGCCTTGGCCTTGCCGTCACGGTGCCCTGCTGGCTTTTTTTTCTGTTGCTGACGCGCCGCGCCCCGGCGGAACCCCTGCTGTGCGCGGCGCTGGCCGCCTGGCTCTGGATGGCCCTTGAGGTATGGAGCACACGCGGGCTGCACTGGGACGGGCTCGCCGACCTTGGCGACGCAAGCGGCAGCGGGGCACAGGGCGAACGGTTCTGGGCCATCCTGCGTGACAGCCGCCTGGGAGCGTTCGGCGCTCTGCATCTTTTGCTGGCCTTTGGCGGCATGTGGCTCACTGTGTGCTGGCACATCCAGGCCGGGCAATGGGTATGGCTCGTGGCGGCTCCTGCCTGGGGCAGGGCCTGCGTGATCTGGCTGGCGGCCCTTGCGCCACCCCGCGAACCGGATTCATTGGGAGGCCTCACCTGCGCGGGCGCGAGCCACGCACTGGCCAGGTGGTACGCCCTGGCAGCCCTGCTGGCACTCTGCGGGCTGGCCCTGCTTGGCCACCAGGCATGGTGGCGCGTGCCCGTCACCGCGCTTGGACAGTTTTTTATTCTGCGCCAGATTGCGGCGCTGGCACGCAGCAGGGGCGGCATTTCCGGCGATTTTCTGGGCGCGGGCATCCAGTGGGGGCAGTTGTGGTTTCTGGCAAGTACAGTGTAGAGTAGGGACAGTTTATTTGCCTGGGCAACCAAGGAGGAACCCATGAATTTCAAAGAGTTGGCGGTAAAAGCCAGAACCTGCCGCCGTTTTTATGAAGACCAGCCCCTGACCATGGCAGACCTGGAGTGGCTCGTGGACTGCGCCCGTCTGGCCCCTTCGGCCAAAAATGCGCAGGAACTGCGCTTCAGCCTGGTAGGACATGGCGAAACCTTAGACAAGCTGTTTCCCCTGACCCGCTGGGCAGGAGCCCTCAAGGACTGGGGCGGCCCCCATCCCGGCGAGCGCCCCACGGGCTTTATCGCCATCCTCATGCCCCAGGGCGGTGGGGAACTGACGTTTTATGATGTGGGCATAGCCGCCCAGACCATCCAGCTTGCCGCCAGCAGCCGCGATTGGGGCTGCTGCATCATCAAGTCCTTTGATCACCAGGCTGTTCCCGAACTTTTGCAGGTTCCCGCCGATCTCAAGGTGGCTCTTGTTCTTGGTTTGGGCGTGGCCAAGGAAAAGCGCGTGGTCGCCCCCATGCCCGCTGACGGCGCATGCGGCTACTGGCGCGATGCCGAGGGCCTGCATCATGTGCCCAAACGGACGCTTGAAGACCTGATCGCTTCCCGTTTTTAGAGCATGTATTCTTTTTTAGTGAAGCACTGATCAAAGAGCCTCTGGAAACGCGCTGGTATTTTGAAGGTGCTCTGCGCTGGACGCCTCGGCTACATCCAGCGCAGAACAAAAATGCACGAGGGCTGCCCCACTACTGGCAGCCCTCGTTTATTGTACGCCTTGCATCTGGCAGTATTATCCGTTCATTAACGTCCGGACCCTGACACTAGCAGCCGGTGCGTGCATGCCACGAAATGCAGCACTATGGCGCTTGGTTGACACAGCACACTACAAGACACACGCCACGACGTACAAATTCAAACCTCTATTTATGCTGGTTGAACGCTTGCAATCCTGAGCGCCGGGGGCCTCTACCCCGGCGCTCAGGACCCATTCCCATAAAGGCAAAGAATGCTGGATTGTCCTTTGCCGCCTTCCTTTGCATTGTACAGGGCCCTGTCTGCGGTCATGTAAAAATCGCCATAGGTGTGACGCCCGCTCGGGCTGTAGGCCACACCCGCGCATACTTTTACGCGCACGCCGCCAACAAGGGGTTCCTCAAGTTTAAGGGTGATCCTTTCATAGATTTTTGCGATCCGCTCCAGAGGCAAATTACGCGCAAATGCGGCAAACTCATCGCCGCCAAGGCGAAACACCACGTCATCCCTGCGAAAAACCTGGCGCAGCACTCCGGCAAAAGCCCTGAGCACGGCGTCACCTGAGGAATGACCCAACGTGTCGTTGATGCTTTTGAAATCGTCAAGATCAAAGATGAACATGGCGGCGCTGCTTTGCCTGCCCTCTTCCAGTTCTCCCAGCTTGAGGGTGATAAGGCTCTCGCCTGCGGCCCGGTTGTAAATACCGCAAAGTGCGTCTTTTTCCGCCCGGTTACGCAGATCGGCGCGTTCTTTTACACGGTCATGCGCATCCTTGAGAAAGCCTATTATGCACATGTCCCGTGACTGCGGATCGGCATAGCCCACCAGGGTCAGACTGTGCCACGTGTATGGCGCATTAAGCCGAACCCGTGCGCGCACTTCGCAGGTACAGTCCATGAGGCCGTTACGCACAAGATTGACCATTTCGCCGATCTTGTCCTCTTGTCCTGGCGCGAAAATCCCCTGCTGCAACAGGGCTTCCGACACGCAGCGTCCCTTGAACAGGTTGCCGCATCTCGTCATGCTTTCATCCAGGTTTGCCATGGCCTGCGTGGCAGGATCCATCTGAAAAACCACGTCCACTGCGCTGTGTAAAAGCGCCTCAAACTTCTGCCGGTTTTTTTCGCGCTCGTTTTCCACCTGCACGTTCTCGGTCACATCCTGAAAAAGGCAGGTGCAATACCCGAACTGCGGTTGGTGGCAGGTCACCATAAGGTGCCTGTCGAGAGCGGGCCAAAAATCTGTAATATGCTGTACCCGGCCATGGCAGGAGGTTTCCCATAATGCATACAGCCACTTTTTATCCAAATTTATCCGCGATTTGATAAGCGAAAAACCGATGAACCTTTCGCGGCAGGTGCCGAAAAGCGAAAAAAGGGCCTGGTTGCCATAGACGGCCACAAGGTCGCTGGGGCGGCCCATCATATCAAGGTCAACGCGCACCACAGCAATGGCCTGCGGCAGGCCCTGCAAAAAATCAAGATGGAAGTTATTTGCCAGACCCTTGTCAGAGGAGACCAGGGTGACTCGTCCGTCGGTTTGACGTCCGGGGGTCTTCACTACGAAGTTCCGGGCGCATGATGAAACCTGTTCCATATGATCCCCGCGGGGTTGGAGGGGATAGTTTGTGGGGGACTTTTGCGCTTTGCGCTGCACAGCCAACAACACTCTAAAGAATCTATATACAATTTCAGATATAGAAAAACCTGACAATCCTGTCAATTCGTTTTAGTAAATTTTTTTAAAAAATTTCATTTATTTTTTAAGCATGTTACGCAAAACACTGTACATTCCGTTAAATACACACAAGAAATCCATATTTGCCATAGCATGTTCGAATGGCTGGCCTCTGCCTTTCGGCATGGGTAAACTGAAAAAAACTCGGCACTGTCATGCTGTTCTCAAACCAGGCAGAATGCCTTTGAAAAAATGTACATACTCTGTTGGTGCGCGCGCTGAAAAAGGCAGCCGGCGGCCTGCTGGAAGCCCTGTTTTTCAGGTGCGCGCTGAAGACAGGCGCGCCGATGCGCAGCGCTCTGTCCGGCCTGCGTCGTTCCTGCAGCTTTTTGCGTGCCGCCCCATTGCGGCCCTGGCCCCGCGCGGAGCGCGACCTGACACACCACAACTCTGGCACGGCACACGTTGCAGCATATGTCTGAACACGCAAAAACCTCCCGAATAGCCATTTCAGATGCTGTACCTGGCATGTATACCGTCAATCCCGGGGTCTCATGGCTTGAATATCCCATGCTCTATATGCAGGAAGGTTTTCTCACGACGCAAAGCGTCATTTCCGACATTGCCAGGCAGGGCTATACCGAAATCTGCCATGATCCAAGCCGGTTCCGGCAATATCATGACCTTAACGCCGGGCTTTCCACTGCCAATATCCCATGGCCGGGCCTGAGCGTTTCGGCCACTTCACTGGGGGACGAAATCCCCAGGGCTCGATCGGTATATGCCGATGCGTTCGAGCACATACGAGAGCTGATGTCAGATACCCAGGGCAAACCCGTGGACATGACGGCCGCGCGGCCCTGCGTCGAAGCTGTCATCCGGAGCCTCAACCGCAACCGGGACGCGCTCATCGCCCTGACAAAGCTCAAAAAAAACGACAAGGACGCGCACACGCACTCTGTCAACGTAGCCATAATAGCCATAGCCTATGCCCAGTATCTCGGGCTGCCGCAAGACAAGCTGCCCCTTGTGGGGCTGGCCGGGCTTTTTCATGATTACGGAAAAATATTCATTCCCCAGGTAGTGCTGAACGCCCCGCGCAAACTCACCCCCGCGGAGCGAACAATCATGCAGGCCCATGTGGAGCTTGGCCACGCCCATCTCGCCAGGGAGCAGGACGCAAATCACGAAATACTGCAAGGCGTGCTGCAACATCACGAGAAGTACAATGGCACAGGGTACCCCAACCGCCTGAAAGGCAACACCATAAGCATCTATGGCCTCATCCTTTCGCTGAGCGACCATTATGACGCCCTTTCATCCCAGCGGGTGTACAAAGATCCCATGCCTGCCAATGTGGCCCTGGCAGTCATGTACAAAATGCGCAACCAGGTATGGGCGCCAGGCTATGTGGAGCGCTTCATCAAGATGCTGGGAATCTACCCGACCGGAACGCCCGTACAGCTGTCAAACGGCGAGCGCGGCGTAGTTTGCCACACAAGCCCGGACTTTCCGGCCCTGCCCACGGTTATAGTCGCTCTGGACCCTGACGGAAGATCCGTTCGGCCCAGGCTGCGGGATCTGAGTGAAGAATCGGAGCTTGAGATTGAACGGTCGCTTGCCGGTGCAGACGCTGAACAGATGGACATAGGCTTGCTGCTGTCGCAAACATGACTGTACGTTCCCGCAATGCCCGCGCCCCGGCATGCGCCATGCCCCGGCATGGCAGGGGCATGGCAGGGGCCCTGGCAGGGGCATGACAGGAGCATGACATGAAATCCCTGGGATCAGACACACCAACGCGCGCCACGGCATCCTGACGCTTGCGCATTGTGACGACCGGCCTGCCCCAATACGCCCCACGGGCACACCTACTCCCGGTCTGGCGCCCCCCCCAATGACGGATACCTGCTGGCTATTCACAGCAAATGACGCTAGCCTTGGCGCATGACAGCCCACCGGGAGGATGGCGTGCGAAAATTTTGTGTCAGCCTTTTTGCCGTCATGATGGCGGCGATCCTGCACACTCCGGCCCTGGCCGACCCGCAGGACAGCCTCCGCAAGCTGGCTGCGGGCGTATGGGCTTTTCAGGCCCAGAACAAAGAGGGCCTGCCGCCCTGCCCGCTGACGGAAGACGAGGCCAAAGAGCTCACGGCCTGGCTTGATGCGGAATACCGCAAGCAGGGGCAGGAACTGGGGCAGGAACAGGCCGCCATGATGGCGGGCGCGCTGGCAGGCTACGCCGCTGCCACAAAAGGCCCCCAAAAAGTGGGCAAAAACAGAACGAACGCAAGCTCTGTGCCTGAATTTGATATTTCCGCCTACTGCAAAAGCGTTGCCATGGGCAGCCCTCTTATCGAATCCAGCTGCTTTGATGCGGAGCGCGAAGCCAGAACGGCCATTGCAGCCATGACGGATCTGCCGGAAAACATTCTGCGCCACTGTACGGATGTGGCGCAGACAGGCCGGGGAAGCTATACGGTCATGCAGAGTTGCATCAACAAAGAAATGAATGCCAAAAAGCAGACGGGCCCATAGCCCGCTGCGGGAGGTTTTGATATGAAAAAATTTGCATGGCTCTTTATCGTCCTGCTGCTGACTGGGTGCGGCAATAATCTTGAAAAACTTGACGGCAAGTGGCGGGGCGACCCTGCGGGCACTGTGGCGCTGGCAAGCCCCGAAGTCCGTAAGGATTTTGCCGATATCCCCCTTGTGTCCAAGATGCTTGAGGGTCTGGTGCAAAACCTTCGTGTGGACGTTGACGCCAGAAACAAGACCATTGCCTTTGCGCTTGGCGGCGTTGCCTATACGGGCGGATTTACCGTAGTGGCCGACAAGGGCGACACCATCACCCTCAAAAACGACAACGGCAATACCCTCAACTTTGTCCTCAAGGATCCCAACACCGTCATCCTTAAAAATGACGGCAAGACTGACGGCAAGTTCGATCAACTGGTATTCAAGCGCGTGGAATAGCACGCGCCACAGCACTGGCTGCCCCTGGGAGCTTTTGCCGCAAAGGCAACTGCCTTTAGGGCATTTTCACTTTGAAAAAGTGTAACTGCTCTAACGCTGCACGAAAGTACAGCGCCCCACAACAATGCGATTTTCGGCTGAATGAAAACTTTGAAATGTGAAGCATTTCAAAGGTAATCTGCTCTAGAACCGTTGAGAACGCCCGTTCTCAACGGTTCTCTGTTTCAGGGCAATCCGGCTTTGAAAATACTCAGGGACGCGTGAGGAGGCCCTTGTCCTTGAGTACCACGCGCAGATAAACCGCGCTGCGTTGCGCCGAAGCGCCGAGGCGCAGACGACAGAAAAGCCCCACAGACGGCCCAGACGTCGAGAATGCCGCAGACGGCCCAGACGTCGCGAATGCCGCAGACAGCCCAGACGTCGTAAATACCGCAAACAGCAGAAACCCGGCAGGCGAATACGCACTACCGCCCTGCGCCGGCGTTTCGTTGTGCGCGCTGGTGCGCCCGACAGTCTGGAACCATAATAAAACCAGACCCCGCCCGGGGTGTGTCCGGGCGGGGTCGCAAGGAAGCTCACTGGGTTGAGCATGGGCGTCAGGCGGGCATTCTGGGTAGCGCCCGCCTGACGCGAGGGGGTTGTCACAGGAGGAGGGTGTGGACAATCCAATCTGCGGTCAGCCCCTGCCTGGAGGGCTGGCCTGCTTTACCTTTAGCGGGAGCAACAAGCTATTGGCAAAAGCCGTGCCAGCCGTGGAAAATTCGTTTAACACGCTGCTTTTTCTATATAATTTATAGAAAAGCCCTCAGGGCTTCATCCTGATGGTGCGACAATTTTACTCATAATTTTGTGCCATATGAGTAAAAATTACGCACCGCCTCTTGCACGCCACGGGCCAGCCGCCCGCCCCCCGCTTTAAACCTAAAAATTTTTTGCAACATACTAAGAAACAATAAAAATTTTAGGGGGTGGGGGCGTGGGGGAGGAGACCCTTTTTTAAAAGGGTCCCTCCCCCACAATGTATTTCAGCGTATTGAGCCTTACGGCTAACCCAAAACCGGAACGCGCATCAGCAGCGAAACCGCAACAGGAACCAGGGCTGCGGTAAAAATACCCGCAAGTATGAGCGCCAGCCCGCCCATGGCCCCCGCTTCTTCCCCTTCCTGCAGGGCCGCCGCCGTGCCCTGAGCATGGGACACCGTGCCGAGGGCCAGCCCTCTGGCAAAGGGATCGGCCACGCGCGCCAGATTCAAAGTCCACCCGCCGATAAGGGAACCAAGCGTGCCCGTGGCCACCACAAAGGCCGCCGTCAGCGACGGTATGCCGCCGTACATGCCCGCCACCTCAATGGCAAAAGGAATGGACGAGCTCTTGGGAAGAATGGATATGACCACTTCCTGCGGCAGTCCGCCGACCTTTGCCAGCAAACCCGCCGAAAACATGGCCACAAAGGTTCCCGCGCACACGCTGCCCATGATGGCAAGCGCGTAGCGCAAGAGCACGTGGCGGTAACGGTACAGGGGCAGGGCCAGCGCAACCGTGGCCGGGCCGATGAACGCTGTCATGATTTTTGCCGAGGGTTCGTAAACAGCGTAGGGAATATCAAAAACCACCAGCACAGTTATCACGGCGGCGGCTCCAAGAGCCACGATATTCAGCAGGGGATGCTTGTAACGCAGGTACAGCGTGCGCACCGCCATATAGGCCAGCAAGGTGCCAAGTATGCACAGCACCGTGCTTATGCTTGCGTAGGATTGCATGTCGCGCCCTCCCTCTTGCTTGCCCTGCGGCGCAATGCCCTGCCCAGCAGCCCCACGGTCAGCAAGGGCAAAATGGCGCTGATGACAATGGCGATCAACAATATCCAGCCATATTCATAAAAAACGCCGCCCCACTGCATGAGACCCACGGCCACGGGCACAAAGAAAAACACCATGTGCTTGAGCAAAAAATTGGCCGCCGTGCTGATCTGTTGCTCCTTGATGACGCCTGTGAGCAAAAGAAAAAAAAGCACCACAATGCCAAAAACATTGCCCGGCACCGGCAGGCCCACGGTGCGCACCAGCCAGTCCGAACCCCAGAACAGGCCCGCCAGGATGGCCATCTGCCATAAAAACTTCCACGTCTCTTTCATGTCCGCCTACCGTCAAGGTTGAACGCAGCGCTGAAAACCGCGCCGCTTGCCATTGCAAGCAGAGTATATAATGGGTACATTCATTACAAATGAATAAAAATAACAATAACCATCAAAATTGGTGAACATATGGAACTGGCAGACCTGCGAACCCTTGTCAGCGTTATGGAAGCGGGCAGCATCACCGCCGCGGCCAAGGAGCTGAACCGTGTGCCCTCGGGCGTGACCACGCGCATTCTCCAGCTGGAGGAAGAGCTGGGGGTGCAGCTTTTTTTGCGGGAAAAAAAGCGCCTCTACCCCACGGACAAGGCGCACACCCTCTACGGCTACGCCCGCAAGATACTGGCCATGATGGATGAGGCGGAAGACCGCGTCAGGGGCATGGTCCCCGGCGGCAAATTCCGTATCGGCGCGCTGGAAAGCGCGGCGGCTGTACGCCTGCCTGAAGTGCTGGCGCGGCTGCACGCGGGCTACCCGCAAATCGCGCTGGAACTGGTCATCGGCACCAGCCGCTCGCTGTATGAAGACATGCTGGAAAACAGGCTGGACGCGGCCTTTGTGGTGGACATGCCCGAGGACGACAGGCTGGAGCGCATGGACGCCTTTGCCGAGGAACTGGTGGTCATCGCGCCCGAAGGCCACTCCCCCATTTGCTGCCCCGACGACATCGGCCGCAAGACAGTGCTGGCCTTTCAGGGCGGCTGCGCCTACCGCAACCGCCTGGTCAACTGGTTTCGGGCCTTTGGCCGCGAGCCGGAACGCATAGCGGAACTGGCCTCCTACCACGCCATTGTGGGCGGCGTCATTGCCGGCATGGGCGTGGGCGCTGTGCCGGAATCAGTGCTGCACCTCTGCCGGACCGAGGGCATTCTTTCCGTGCATCCGCTCAAACACCCCCTGTGCACGGCCACCACGGAACTGGTCTGGCGCAGGGGCATGCTTTCCGCCAATATGACGGCCCTGCGGCAGAGCCTGCACAGGCAGGATGCCTGAAGGTAGAGAACTGGTGTGTTGCAATGCTTTGTGGGGGGGGAGGGAAATGCTTTGTGGGGGAGGTGAGATGCTTTGTGGGGGAGGGACCCTTTTGCAAAAGGGTCTCCTCCCCCACACCCCCACCCCCTAAAACTTTTATATTGTTTGGCATGGATGAAAGGGTGCACTGATCCGAGGCTGGGGTTCCAGTAACGGCGTTTTTAAGGCCGCATACCATCGCAAAATGTATCGGCTTCCGCCTCTCCGGTGGCGGCACGACGCACACGCGGCAGACGCACGTACAAAGGCGGGACGCTCTGTCAGCAACAGAGCGCCCCGCCTTTGGTAAAGCTGGATAAGCCTGAGCCTTGCCTAGCCGCGCAAGCCCTCGGCCATGGCTTCACGCACGGCCCTTACGCTGGCGGCGATATCCGGCGCGCCCACCAGTTCGGACACAAGGCAGCAGCAACGCGCGCCGTGGCGCGCCACATCGCCGATATTGTGGGTCTTGATGCCCCCAATGGCCACAAAGGACAGATCGATGTTGGCGGCAACCCAGTCCAGATAGTCAAAGCCCACGGGGGCCACCACGTCTTCCTTGGTCTGCGTGGCGAAAATGGGCCCCACTCCCAGATAATCTGCCCCAAGGCCCCTGGCAGCCAGCGCCTGCTCCGGCTCATGCGTGGAAAGGCCGATGATCACGTCCGGCCCCACCAGACTGCGCACTTCGGGCACAGGCAGATCCTCCTGCCCCACGTGCACGCCGTCAGCCTTGACCAGCATGGCTATGTCGATGTGGTCATTGACGATAAAGCAGGCTCCGGCCTCCTTGGTCAGGCGGCGCAACAGGCGGCATTCTTCAAGCATTTCACCGCCCTTGAAGCACTTTTCGCGGTACTGCAAAATGCGCACGCCTGCCCCCAACAGGGCTGAGGCCACTTCTTCAAGCGGGCGGCCAAGGGAAAGACGCGAATCCGTGATGGCGTATATATCCGTTTCACCGGGAAGTATTCTGGGCATGTTCGGCTCACTTATTTTTTAACGGCTGCGATGATGCGGCGTAGACAACTCTGCACAAAACGTGCGGGATGAAAGGACGTGTGGGAAAGTTCCCTAGGCAGCTCAAAACCGCGCGCGTCAAAATTTTCGGGCCGCAACAGGGGAAAGGTCACTTCCGTGCCAGACGCGGCGCTGCCCTGCGCCTTGCGGCGCACCAGGGCGGCCCCAAGAGGCACGGCCTCGGGCGCAAGCCCGAAAACCGCGTACAGGGCTTCGTCCAGGGCCACGGCCGAGGCGCTGGCCCCCATCAAATGCAGCACAAAAGGCTTGCCCCCGGACGGCCCGGTGACGTGCATGGCCACGCCGCCGTCAGCCAGAGCCGCCACTGGCGGCAAAACGGCCCACAGGGCGGCCAGGCAGTCCGCAAAATATGCAGGGTCGCGCCCCTCGCGGGCATGGGCCACAGCCTTGTGCAGCCCGCTCACGCAGCCAAAACAGTTCTTGACCGCAAAGGTGAGCAGCATCTGGCTATGCGCCTTGACGCGCGGCAGGGAAAGAATGAAATCACACTCATGCACGGCGCGCGCCACATGAAAGCGCGTCCCCCCCTTGCCGGTATGCGCTGACCGGGATCCTTGCGGTAGTGGCAGCGTTACGGGCACGGGTCTGTCAAGTTCGCGCACGTCAAGGCCCAGAGGGCGCAGGGCGCTCTCAAGCCCGATGGCGCGCGCCACCGACCTCGCACGGCCAAACCCCGGCGAATCCGCCACGGCCATCTGCGCACCGTGGTCGCGCAACCAGCGGCAGGCGGCGGCCACCACCCCCGGCGAGGTACACGCCAGCGACTTGCCCATGAGCAGGTTGGGCTTCACAAGCACCTTGGTTCCCACCTTGAGGGAGCAGGATTGCGCAATGCGGGCGGCGTCCAGCACTTCCCCCACCAGTTGATCAAGGGAGCGGCGGTCGTAACCTTCGCAACGGGCAAGAGCCACGGGCACGGCATGGGCTGAAACTGACGGTTTTTCCATTGGCAGAATATGCCGCTGTGCGGTCGCCTTGTCCAGCCCCGAACGCGCCAGAATTCCTGCGCACAGTCCTGCAAGGCCGCTGCGTCTCCCAAGTTTGCCACATGGATGTGCCTGCATGTCTGTTTTCGGGCATGCCGCACTCCCGCGCGGGCGCGCGGGCCTTTCGCGCGTTCAACGGCAATACGGTCACGTCATACGCGCCACGTTATGCACAGGCACGTCATCACGGACACGTCATCGGCGTCATTGCGGCGTGCACAGGGGGGCAGGCGCATGACGCACCGGGCCGCCGGACTTCTGCCGCCCTTGCGCTCTTTTCAAAGTCCGGATCTTGGCGTATGCATTCAGAACGGTGTAATGGCAATGATGTTACGCCGTTTTCCTGCAGCCCACGGGAGAAATCCCCCTTCGGGCAGTGATGAAAAATCCGGCATATCCTCTTGAGGTCGTTCATGCACTCCATATCCCGTTTTCTTGCTTTTTTTCTGCTGATCCTGTGCTGTTTCATGACGGAACAGCGGGCACTGGCCGCCGACGCGGCCGCGCCGCAAGAACCGGCCACCACCACCGAAAAACCCAAACAGGACAATGCCGCCCCCGCAGGCGTCAGCCCTGCCCGTAGCGCCGACACGACGCCCGCGCCCGCCGCGCGGCCGGAACCCCCGGTTGCCGTGCCCGTAAGCCCCGAAGGCGCGGCCCCGGCCGCCTCTTCTTCGTCTGTCGTGCCCCCGGCCGCCTCTGCTTCGTCTGCCACGGCCCCGGCCGCCTCTGCTTCGTCTGTCACGCCCCCGGCCGAATCCGGCGCGGCAACCTCCGCGTCACAATCGGAAAAAGCGGAAAAGCCGGAGAAAAAAGAGCCCTCCAAGCCCAAGGTCGAAAAAAAGCCCGCGCCCAAGCCCAAGACCGATAAAAAAGAAGCCGCCGCGCCCAAGACCGACAAGGGTGAAGCCCGCCCTGCCGGAACCGACAAAAAAGAGGCGCAGGGCGACGAGCAGGCAGCCGAGCCGGAAGAGGAAAAAGGCGGCGTGCTGCACGACCCCTGGGCCATGGTCTGGAGCAACCAGCACAACATGCTTGACGAGGTCAACGCCAAGGCTCTGGCCATGAGCGACTCCTTTGGCGACCGCGCCTTCAACGTGAGCGAAAAGGTGCAGCCCTTTATTGAAGAGGCGCGCCGTCTGCTTGTGTTGAGCAATACCTATAAAAACTGGCCCAACGCCATGGAGGCCGTCAGCCGCCGTCTGACGGTGACCATCACGGAAGTGAACAAGATCCTCGCGCCCCTGATGGCCGCGCGCGGGGAGTCGCAGGCCCTGCTTGAGCGCATCAGCTATCTTGCCGACAGCCTGCCCGAAGACCTGCACGATGAGCGCCTGAGCCCTGAAATGCAGGAATACATCCGCTCGCTTGCCATGACCCGCCTGCGGCTTACAGCGGTGCTGGCCCAGTACGACACGGCCCTGGCCCCTTCGCTGTCCCTGCTCAACCGGCTGGAAAAAACCCGCGAAGAAATCGCCACCCAGCTTCCCGCCCTGTGGAAGGACTATTATCTGCAAAAGCCGGTTCCCTGGCTCAGCGCGTCGGCCTGGACGGATTTTTCCAAGCAGATGACCTATTCCTATCAGGGCATGATGCTGCGCATCCCCGTTGAGGTGCCCATCACGCTGGAAAGCTGGGGCACAGCCGTGCTGCGGTTTTTCGTCTGCCTGCTGTTCACGGGCGTCATTACCGTGATGTTCTCACGCCGCTGGCTCAACGAAAAATCCACCCCTGCGGTCAGACACATCTTTCATGTAACCCTGCCCTGGCTTTGTGTGGGCCTGGCCCTTCTTGGCAGTTCGCTGTCCGCGTCGGGCGAGTTTTTCAGGCTGTTTCTGGCATTCGGCAACCTGAGCCTCATTGTGGCCCAGATATATCTGGCCTGGGATCTGCGGCGGCTCAAATATCCCGAGGTGCAGCTCGAGCGCTCGCCCCTCTGGCATCTTATCCCGCTGACCCTGTGCGCCTACGTGCTTGTGTACCTGCCGCTGGTCAAGCCGCTGGTGGTTCTTATCTGGATGGCCCTGCTCATTGTGGACATTGTCCGCATGCGCCGCCGCAAGGAACAGGACCTCGGCCCCCTGCACGCGGAAACATCCGTGCTGGAAACAGAACCCGTGGTGCTGTGGATATGCCTCGTCATGAGCATCTTCGGCCTGCACCTGTACAGCATGGTGCTCTACCTCTGCTTTGTGTCCTGCTCCCTGGCGCTGCAGCTGTCTCTGGGCGGCATGAGCTTTGTGACCACCATTAGCGAAAAGCTGCCCCAGGAGGGCGTGCGCGCCGCTCTGGCCCACATGGCCGTGGCTCTGGCCGCTCCCGTGGTGCTGGTTGTGGCCTTTATGGGCGTCACCCTGTGGGTGGGCACCCTGCCCGGCGGCCTGCCCCTGCTGCAATACTACATCCTGCGGGGCGTCAATGTGGGGGCAACGCAGTTCAACATCCTGCATTTGCTCATGATCGTCAGCGCCTTCTACATCACGCGCACTGCCGTGAGCATGGGTTCGCGCTTTCTGGGCCGCCTGCCCAAGCAGGGCCTGCAAATAGACGCTACCCTCATTCCCCCCATTCAGACGGCGTTTTCCTACGCCCTCTGGTGCTTCTTCGGCCTTTTCGTGCTCAAGGCCCTTGGCATGGAACTGAGCAACCTCGCCATGGTGGCTGGTGGTCTTTCCGTGGGTATCGGTTTTGGCATGCAGACCATCGTCAACAACTTCCTTTCCGGCCTCATCCTGATTTTCAGCCGTACGCTGCAGGCTGGCGACGTGGTGGAAGTGGGCGGCACCCAGGGGCGGGTACGCAAGATCAGCGTGCGCGCCACCATGGTGGAAACCTTTGACAATGCCCTGATCATCGTGCCCAACTCGGAATTTGTGGCCAGCCGCCTCATCAACTGGACGCGCAACAGCCGCACCGTGCGCAAGGAGATCAAGATAGGCGTCGCCTACGGCAGCGACACTGCCGTAGTCATGCGCATCCTGCTGGGCACGGCCAACGCCAACAGCAATGTGCTCAAGTACCCCCCGCCAGCCGTGAACTTTGCGGACTTTGGCGCCAGCACCCTTGATTTCAGTTTGACCTTCTGGGTACGCGACTATGACGTGGGCTCTTCCACCGCGTCGGACATCCGCCTGGAAATAGAAAAAGAGTTCCGCAAACAGCGTATTGAAGTGGCCTTCCCGCAGCTGGATATCCACATCAAGGATATTGCGCCACGCCTGAAAAGCGCCCGCCCGGCATCGGAGCAACCGATAAGCAGGCGGCCCACCAGGCGTCCCCGGCGCAGGCCATCCGCCCCGGCGGGAGCGGACGGCGCAACGGCCAAGCCCGCACCGAGCAAGGCCGAGGATGACGAAGACGAATCATAGGCAAGGCAAAACGCGTCCGGCCCGGCCCGCCACCGGCAGGGGCCGTTATGCGTTACAGTTGCAGCCCCGCCAGGGCCGCAGCCAAACACAAGGCACAAGGAGAACATATGATCTATCGCGCTGATGCTCTGGACGGATTTGAAAAAGAAATGTTCGGCGGCCCCGGAACCACCAAGTTCACCAAGATCGTCAATGAAGAAGGCCTGGTCGGCAAGGGCCGCCTGTTCAACGTGGTGAACCTCAAGCCCGGCTGCGCCATCGGCAGTCACAAGCACAACGGCGAACTGGAAATCTACTATGTGCTCAAAGGCCAGGGAACCTATGACGACAACGGCACGTCCATGCAGGTCAAAGCCGGCGACGTCACTGTCTGTAACGACGGCGAAGTGCACGGCATACTCAACAGCGGCACTGAAGACCTGGAAATGATCGCCCTTATCCTGTTTACCAAGTAGCAGCGGGCAAACGAATGCCTCTGCCGGGTGCGCCTGCGGGGCGTATTCCGGGGCGAGGTTTTGGGGCGAGGTTTTGGTGAAATGCTTTGTGGGGGAGGGACCCTTTTAGACCAGATTACCTTTGAAATGCTTCACATTTCAAAGGTTTCATTCAGCCGAAAAATGTGATTTCCGGCTGAATCCACGCCACGTTGTGGCGCGCTGCACTCTCGTGCAGCGTTAGAGCATTTAACTTTTATCAAAGCTAAATGCTCTAAAAAAGGGTCTCCTCCCCCACGCCCCCACCCCCTAAAACTCTTGGTGTAATTTCGTGTATGCCAATGAATTTTCTGGTCTGGAGTGGGATTCCCGAGGCAGCGCCTTCAAGCACATTTTCTGTGCTCCTCTGCCTCAAGGCTTGAACGCAAACACTGGAGAAGCCGCCCGGCTTCTCCAGTGTTTTTTTTTGTTCTGCCCGCTTTTTGTTCTGCCCGTTTTTTGGGGCAATGTGTTTTTCCGCCGATAGCATTTTCTACAACACTATGCCGAGAGTCACCTGGATATTTCAACCTGGCGTGCCAGGCGGCTGCTCCGCAGAGAGCCGTTAGTTCCTTTCATTCGCAGACGGCTCCAGGTTGATCCATTTCATTCGCAAACTGCTCCAGACAGTGTCGTCGCGAGATGAATTTTCAGTTATACCCGTCAGATCATGGAGAACGAGCCTTTTGGAAACGCGCAGTTGTTTCGTTTGGCAAGGCGCGATCTTTTTTTGAAACAGGAGTGGACTCTTCCGTCCTCGACTGTTTCAAAAAAAGTGAAGCAACACCGCCAAACGGAATAAATCAGCGTTTCCCTAATATTGAATGTAGGCCACGTGGGTCTGTAGATACTCCATAAGTCCGTGCTTGCCGTCGGCGCCGCCAATGCCGGACTTGCGCCAGCCCGCGTGGAAGCCCTGCATGGCCTCGAAGTTTTCGCGGTTCACGTAGGTTTCGCCAAACTTCAGCTTGTTGACCGCCTCAAGGGCCTTGGAGATGTTGCTTGTGTAAATGGACGAAGTCAGGCCGTATTCGCAGTCATTGGCAAGCATGATGGCCTCATCCAGCTCGCGGAAGGTCAGCATGGGCAGCACGGGGCCAAACACTTCCTTGCGCACGATCTCCATGTCCTGACGGCAGTTGCGCAGCAGGGTCGGCGTGTAGAAATACCCGTTGCCCTGTGGCGCGCGTGCCCCGCCAGTGACCGTTTCCGCGCCGTCGGCCTGGGCGCGCTTTACCATGGCTTCGATCTTTTCAAGGTGTTCGGCGCTGATCTGGCTGCACATATCGGGCGCTGGATCGTCAAAGGGATTGCCCAGGCGCACGTTGTTAAAGGCCACGGCCAGTTTTTCCGCAAACTGATCGGCAATGCTCTCATGTACATACAGCCGCTCGGCGCAGTTGCACACCTGACCGCTGAAGATGGTGCGCGAAGCTGTGACAGCCCTGACGGCCAGATCCAGATCAGCGTCCTGGCACACAATGGCCGGAGCCTTGCCGCCCAGTTCCAGCGAAACCTTGGTAACATTTTCCACGCTGGCGGCGATAATGCGTTGCCCGGCCTCAACACTGCCGGTAAGCGAAACCATGTCCGCCTGCGGGCTGGACGCCAGGGCTTCGCCCATACTGCCGCCGCCGCCCGTGATGATGTTGAGCACGCCTGCGGGCAGATCCACCTCCTGGGCCACCAGCCTGGCAAATTCCATCGTTGTGGCCGGGGCCACGCTGCTGGGCTTGATGACGGCTGTGCAGCCCACCAGAAGGGATGGGGCAACCTTGCGGGCCATGACAAAGAAGGGGAAGTTCCAGGGGCAGATGCCCACAACCACGCCGATGGGCTGGCGGTACAGCAGGATGTTTTCGCGCGGGCGGTCACTCTGGATGATCTCCCCTTCATAGATGCGCGCCCAACCGGCGTAATAGTCAAAGTAGTCTGCCGTAAAATCCACCTCCACCTGCGCCAGCGGGTGGGTCTTGGCCTGCTCCTCAGCCAGGATGCGGCCCAGGTCCTGACGGTGTCTGCGAATGACGGCGGCAAATTTTTTCAGATATTCCGCCCGGGCCGCCGAGGTCAGGGCAGCCCAGCCGCTCTGCGCCCTGGTGGCGGCCTCCAGGGCGGCCATGGCGTCCTCGCGCCCGCCATTGGGAGTATGGGCCATTATTTTTCCGGTTGAGGGATTTTCCACTTCTATCATGGTGTCCGACAGACCGGGAACCAGTTTACCGTTGATGAACTGCAAATATGAACGCATGTTCGCTCCTTGGTTTGCACCAAGTTAGCCATAAAATAAAAACAAGGTAAAGTCGCCCGCAGACGCTACAGGCTGCGCCTTTGCGGGGCTCTTGCTCAAAACTTTTCAGAATGATTGTCATTTTCATTCTTCACAAAATATATATGCCAATATGTATATCCGTCATGTCCGGCTGAATCCTGCACTGCCGCATACTGGCAAAAACTCGCCAGCACCCTGCCTGAAGCGGCCCCCCTCTGAAACCCTGCGCCGTAACGATCGAGATGCCCCTTGCCGACACATATGCGCACCGCAATTGTGCCCCCTTGGACCCGCACCTTCACAACGCCCGTCTCATGTCTGCCTGCAACGCGACTGCTGCCCCACTGGCCACGCAGTTTGGATGCGCCCATCCCCGATGCACCTGCACAGCCAGCCCGCATGCGCCTGCATAGCCAGCCCGCGTGCACGCATTCACGGAAAACGCCTGCGCACACAGCTGCAGAGCGTTGGCCTGAGAGTGCCCACATGTGCGAGGGTCAGGTGGATGGCCAGGTGTTCGTGCCCGCATGTGCGAGGGCCAGGTGTGCGTGCCTACATGTTCGTGCCCGGCATACGTGCCCCGGAGTGCGTGCCCCGGTATACGTGCCCGGTGTGCGTTCCCACATGTGCGTGCCGAGGTACGATTTTTTTTCAGACAACCATCTGTTTTTAAAAAAATATTTTTTCCTGTCAGCGCGTTGTGCAGACCTTCTGGCAAAGAATCTTGCGATTTTTGATTTTTTGTTATTGACATATGCCACAAACAGACCCTATTTTGTTTTTGACATATGTCGGCAATAACAAAACGCCCAAGGGCGCACGCAATAACAACCAACAACAGTAATCCCCAACATCAAGGAGATGTATATGTACAACGATAATCAGAACAATCCCCAGGATTTCCGTCAGACCGGGCGCGGCAGCCGTTGCGCCCACGGGATGCGCGGCGGCATGCGCGGCGGCATGCGCGGCGGCATGAATGCCATTGACGACATGACCCAGGACGGACAGGGCATGGGCCAGAATAATCAGGCCATGGGCATGGGCCGCCGCCACGGCGGCCGTGGCCGCAACGGCATGGCCCAGAACGGACAGGGTATGTCCCAGTGCCGCCGTGGACGTGACGGACAGGGCATGGGTATGCAACGTGACGGGCAGGGCATGGATATGCTCCAGAGCGGCCAGGACGGCCCGAACGGCCCAAACATGGACATGGCCCGGAACGGTCAGGGCATGGGCATGGGCCGCTGCCACGGCGGCAACGGCGGCCGTGGGCGCAAGGGCATGGGCCAGAACGGCCAGGGCATGGGCCAGCGCCGCAGCGGCAACGCCATGCCCCAGCGGAGCACGCCCCCCGACTCTGCGCCCGCCAGCCCCACAGGTGACGGCACGGACGATTAAGGGTACCCTGGCTCCATTGCCGGTTCGCATCGCCCGATGCCAAAAGGCCGCTCCCTGCCGGGGCGGCTTCACGTGTTACCGAGAGAAAGCCCATGCCAAGACCCAAAAAATGGCGCAGAGTCTGCTCCATGCCCCAGAGCACATGTTTCGGCCCCATGGCCGGGCCTGACGGCGGCCCTGCGCCGGAGGGGGGCGCATCCGGTCGCGGCATGCGCCCCGGCGGCGGCCCCGGATCGGGACGCGGCGGGCGCGGAGGCCACGGCGGCGGTCCCGGATCAGGGCACGGTATGCACGGCATGCACGCCGAAGCTGTGGTCATGACTGTGGACCAGTATGAAACCGTCCGACTCATCGATCTGGAGGGATTTACGCAGGAGGCCTGCGCCGAAAAAATGGAGATCGCCCGCACCACTGTGCAGAGCATTTATGCGGAGGCGCGCAAAAAGCTGGCCGACGCCCTGGTCAACGGCAAGATGCTGCGCATAGAAGGCGGCGAATACAAACTTTGCGAAGGCTCGGACCAGCCCTGTGGTCATGAGGGCTGCCATCACAGGCGGCGCTTTTAGGGCATTTACCCCTGAAAAAGGGTAGATGCCCCAGCGCTGCGAGGGAATAGGGCTGCTGCACGTGCACGGCCCCGGATGGGGTCAGCATCAGGGGCACAACCGCGCCCCGTTTTGTGCTTCTCGTCCCGTTTTGTGCGCCTCGCCCCAGTTTTGTTCATCCGTGCGCCTGCCCCGCTCAGGCGGGCTGCTCCTCCTTGCACACATCAACCCAGGTTCCCCCCGTGATGCGTTCAAGCTCGTCCAGTGTTATCCGCACCATATTATTGGGCGCACCAGCCGCAGGGTATATGGGATCAAAATTCCTGAGGCTCGCGTCAAGATACACGCGCACAGTGTCGCGCAACGCAAAGGGGCAGACGCCCCCCATGGGATGCCCCACCATGTCCGGCAAATCTTCGGGCTTGATGAATCGGGGCTTGCAGCCAAAAGCATCCTTGAACTTGCGGTTGTCCAGCCTGGCCGTGCCCATGACCACCAGCACCATGGGGCCGTCCGCACCCATGACGGAAAGGCTCTTGGCAATGCGCCCCGGCTCGCATCCCACCGCCGCTGCGGCCAGATCCACAGTGGCGCTCGACACCGCAAATTCCATATATGCCTCAGCCAGACCGTGACTTGCCAGCACGGCCTTTACCGCATCCACACGCATGATCCATCCTTGGTTGTATATCTTGGGTTGTATGTCTTGCCACAGGCAGGCTGTAGCGTGTCGTCACGTGCGCCACGCTAGCGCCGGAACACCAGAGCCAGACCGGCCAGCACCAGAACAAAGCCCAAAAGCCTGTGCCAGCCAAAGGGCGTCACAGGCACACCAAACCAGCCGTAATTGTCAATAATGGCCGCCATAAGCAGGTTGCCGAAAATCATGGCCAGAGCGGTAGCCAGCACGCCGATGCGCGGTACGGCAATTATGCTGCTCAGTACCATAGTGGCCCCTAAAATACCGCCTATCCACTGCCAGGAAGGCGCTTCGGTTAACCGCCATATGTGCCCGCGACCGAAAAAAAGCATGGCGAGCCCGAGAAACAGCGCCCCGCCGGCAAAAGAAACGAAGCTGCTTTCCAGCACGCCCACAGTGCGACTCAGGCCCGCATTGATGGGCGACTGCATGGCCGTCAGGAAACCCGCCAGAATCACAAGAGTGACGTACAGCATAATCCCTCCGACAAAGTCTAAGGAAACGCCGATTTATTTCGTTTGGCGGCTTTGCTTCACTTTTTTTGAAGCAGTCGAGGACGGAAGAGTCCACTCCTGCTTGAAAAAAGATCGCGCCTTGCCAAACAAAATACCAGCACGTTTCCAGAAGGCTCTTTAATCAGTGCTTCCCTAAAAAAGAATCCCCGGATCAAAGCGCGATTCTACCTTGAAACTGCTCTGCAACTGCATGAAAAGGCGCTTGCTGTGAAGGTGCGACGCAACGTGAGGCTTTGCCCGCCAGGCAGAGCGGGCAGGGGACTATGCTTGTTGCCGCCCGGCCCGCCTCTGACCAGCAGTGTTACACGGCAAAAACACCCTTGGGCACCGGCCCGAAAACGGCCTCGTACCGCTGGCAAAAGTCTGCGGGCGTAAAAACGTGCTCCTGCGTGCCCAGCTTTTCCAGGGCAAAGCTCGCGCTGACGGAGCCAAGTCTGGCGGCATCCGGCATGGCAAGGCCATGCACCAGCCCCTTGATAAGCCCCGCGCGGTGCGCGTCGCCCGCGCCGGTGGGATCCAGCACCTTGCTGATGGGCACGGGCGCAATGCGTATGTTTTCGCCATGGCCGCGCACCTGCGCGCCTTCCGCGCCAAGGGTGGTTACAAGCCACTGGGTGCGCGCCGCGATCTCGTCTTCGCTCTTGCCCGTGGCCTTGCAGATCATGTTCAGTTCATAATCGTTGGTGATGCAGGCCAGCGAGCCTTCAATGGCCTCAAGCAGTTCCTGGCTGGTGAGCACGGGCAGCTGCTGGCCGGGATCAAAAATATAGGGCACGCCCTTTTCACGATACAGGCGGGGCAGGCGGCGCATGTCTTCCACATTGCCGGGAGACACGATGGCCAGATCCTGCCGCGCGTCAAGGCCGGGGAAGTCATACTCGGCGGGCAGGGTCATGGCGCCGGGGTAAAAACCGGTGATCTGGTTGCTGTTCATGTCTGTGGTGATGTAGCACAGGGCCGTGAACACTTCGTCCGCACGGCGTATACCGTCCAGGGGCAGGCCGTGGGCAGACAGCGTCAGGGCGTAGGATTCAAAATCACGTCCGGCCGCCGCCACAATCACAGGTTTTTCACCAAGCAGGGCAAGGGAATAGGCGATATTGCCCGCGCAGCCCCCTCGCCTTTCATCCATGCCATCCACCATGAAGCTGACATTGATCATGTGCAGCTTGTCCATGAGGATATGATCCTGAAAATTGCCGGGAAAGGTCATGATGCGGTCAAAGGCCAGCGAACCGGAAACATAAATGGCCATAGGGTCCTCGCGTTATGTGGTGAAAAATATCTTGTGCAGCGTGAACGCATGTACTTTTTTTCAAAGACAAAAAGCTCTAGTCGTCTGCGGGCGCGGGCGGATGGCTGTTTTCCCGGATCCAGTCCAGAAAAGACCCGAACCCCGCCTCAATGGGCACCGCCACCATGCAGGGAACCTCATACCTGTGCAGGCGCCTTACCGCCGCCTCAAAGGCTGGCAGGGCCGCACGGCTCACCTGGGCCACAAGCAGATGTTCCTCTGCGTCATGCACCTGACCGCGCCAGCGGTATATGGAGCGCGCGCCGGGCACAATATTGACCCCGGCCGCAAGCCCCTCGCCCACCAGCGTTCTGGCAAGAGAAAGGGCAAGCGCTTCATCCGGGGCAGTGACGTATACCAGAAAGGACATGGTCTTCCTCCGCCTGTGGATATCTGGCGGCAAGTTTATACACAAATGCGCAAAAAACAAAGGCCGGACGGCCATGTACAAAATGGCGAACGATCACGACTAGCCACGGCAGCCCTGCGACGCGCTCACACAGGCCCGCGCTGACCGGGCTACTGGCGGCGCACTGACTTGTGACTGGCCTCCACTGGCGAGCGCTGCCCTTGCCACAGGCCGCGTACTACCCTTGCCATAGGCCGCGCAACTGCCGCGCACAGGCCGCCGCATCCTGCGTAAAACTTGCGGGCAACTTGCGCCTGTGGCATATGTCAACCATGAGCACGAAGAACACCCGCCCGGATCGGGCGAAAAAAGTTCTTGCGGCGCTGCGGGCCCGCTACCCCCATCCGCATACCCATCTGGACGCCGAAACCGCCTGGCAACTGCTGGTAGCCACGGTGCTGGCCGCCCAGTGTACAGACGCCAGGGTCAATACCGTCACCCCGGAACTGTTCCGCCTCTGGCCCGGCCCCAGAGAGATGGCCAAGGCGGGCATTGAAGAACTGGAAGCGGTTATCCGCCCCACAGGATTCTACCACAGCAAGGCCAAAAACCTGCTGGGAGCGGCTGCCCGCGTATGCGAGGTTTACGGCGGCCAGGTGCCCAAAACCCTTGAGGAACTCATCACCCTTCCGGGTGTGGCGCGCAAGACGGCCAATGTGGTGCTGTTCGGGGCTTTTGGCATCAATGAAGGGCTTGCTGTGGACACGCACGTAAAACGCATCAGCTATCGCCTTGGACTGACTGAAGAAACCGACCCTGTCCCCATTGAACGCGATCTCATGAAGCTTTTTCCGCGTGAGGACTGGGGCGATGTGAACCACCGCATGGTCTGGTTTGGCCGCGAAGTGTGCGAGGCGCGCAAACCCCTGTGCGGCCAGTGCGAAATGGCGGCGTTCTGCCCACAGCTTGAGCCCCCCAAAACGCCGCGCCCGCAACGCAAGAAAACGGCAACGCCTTAAGAGTTCGGTTTTCTGGCCGATGAGAACTGCAGCGCCAGACTCCATGCCAGGTGCTCCCCCCCACGTTTTGAACAAGACTCAGCCGCTCAACCGGCTCGGATAGACAGGAAAAAAGCCATGTCGCAGAACAGCTTGCTCAACGTCAATAACAATGAACTTGAGATCATTGAATTTATCATCGACGAGAAGCAGCCGGACGGCAGCTCCTACAGCGGGCACTATGGCATCAACGTGGCCAAGGTGCTCGAGATCATCCGTCTGCCCAACATCACCAGCGTGCCCAGCAAGTGCGATCCTTCAGTGCTTGGCACCTTCAATCTGCGGGGCAAGGTGCTGCCTATCCTCAACCTTGCCACATGGCTGGGCAAAACCATGGCCGAGGAGTCCAACGCCAAGGTCATTGTAACGGAATTCAGCGGGGTGCAGGCGGCATTTCTGGTCTCGTCCGTCACGAGCATCCACCGCATGACCTGGGATCGCATCGAGCCGCCGAACCAGTACGTGCAGACCTACTCGCGCGACAGCATCACCGGCGTGCTGCGCATCCAGGACAGGGTGCTCTTTATTCTGGATATGGAAAAAATTCTGGCCGGCCTGGACAGCACCCTGGACATGTCGCAGGTCAAGGTGGACACCTCGCCCGTGGAGGGCGCGGCCCAGTTTCACCTGCTTGTGGCCGACGACTCCAACTCGCTGCGCCACATCATCAAGTCCTCGCTGCAAAAATCCGGCTTTCAGGTCACGGCCGTGGCCAGTGGACGCCAGGCCTGGGAGTTTCTGCAAAAAACCCGCGATGAGGCCCAGGCCCAGGGCAAGGAACTTACCGACATCGTCCACCTGGTCATTTCGGACATCGAAATGCCCGAAATGGACGGCCACATGCTCACGGCAAAAATTCGCGACACCCCCGGCATGAACACCCTGCCCGTCATCCTCTTTTCTTCGCTCATCACAGAAGCCCTGTACGCCAAGGGCGTCAAGGTGGGGGCAGACAAACAGGTGTCCAAGCCCGACCTGCCCGGCCTCAGCAAGATCATCCGCGAACTCATTTCGGAAAAACTGAACAAGTAGCCGCCCGATCCGCCTGCGCCGCCTGCGCCGCCGTACAGGCGCGTGCTGTTTAAAAAAAACTTTGTGGGGGAGGGACCCTTTTGCAAAAGGGTCTCCTCCCCCACGCCCCCACCCCCCAAAACTCTTGTCTTTGCACTATACCTTTGAAAAAAGGTATACGCCCTGACGCGCCCTACTCCTGCCCCTGAGACAGTCCCGGGGCCTGTTCCTGGGCCTGTCCCTGGGCCAATCTCTGGGCCTGCCCCTGCTCCCCATTTTCGGTAACGCATACCGGAACGCAGTATTTTGCCACATACTCCATGGGGTTTGTGGAAACGATATAGCTGGCCATGTCGTAGCCATACACGTGGCCGTTGATGACCCAGCCGCGCCGCTCGATGTCGTCCACCATGCGGCTGTAGGCATCTGCATGGTTTGGGGTATCACCCTTATGGTAAAACCTCGCATACAGCCCGGCAGGGCGAATGAACAGGTTTTCGCGTCTGGTTTCCCTGGATGCGCCACAAAAAAAATAATCCACAAGATACGAACGGCTGGCAATCTTCTTCTTTTCCATCATAACACCAAGGGGCATGGGCACAGGACGCCCCTGCGCTTCATACTTTTCAAATAGTTTGACGAATATTTCAATGGAACCTTCTTCGGTTGCCTGATCCTCCTCGCTCACGGGCGTCATTTCAAGCCGCTCTTCGGGCATTTCCACAAGATCCAGAACGTCATAACGGGCGTTCAACGCTTCATGCCCAAAGTCTATGGTCGCTTCGAGCATTTTTTCCCTGGCGGCCATACGCATGCGCTCCCGGTGCAGAAGCCGCTTTTTTTCCTCAAGATGCGTCAGCAGGCCCGCCGGATCGGGCTCCTGCATGAAGGCGCGTATTTCCTTCAGCGAACTGCCCGTTTCCTTGAGCATGGTCACCATGTCAAATTCATAAAACTGCCCGATGGAGTAGCGCCTGTAGCCATTTTCCGACACAAGGCGCGGCTTCAGCAATCCTTCCTTGTCATAAAACAGCAAGGTGTCTTTTCGCGTTCTGCACAGTCTGGCGAATTCTCCCGTGCTCAAATACTTCATGCGTCCCCCTTGACTCTGGAGTTACTCCATACCTTATGGTGACTGACACCACCATGAAAAGCAAGACCGACAGCAGGACGACCAGCCAGAAAATCGCGCAGCGCCTGCCTCAAGAGGAAACGATGACCATACCCCAAAAAGCCGCGAATCCCCGTAACGCCCGACTTCTCACCGCCCTCGCCGCCCTGCTCTGCCTCTGTCTGGCGCAGGCCGGTTGCAGCGATCAGGAACAGCCCGCAAGCGACACGCCACAGGCGCGCTACCTGCCCGTGACGCCGGAGCGCCTTGTGCTGACCAGCGAACTGCCCGGTCGCGTGGCGGCCCTGGTCACGGCCGAAGTGCGCCCGCAGGTGGACGGCATCATTCAGCAGCGCCTGTTTGAAGAAGGCGCGGTGGTAGCCAAAGGGCAGACGCTTTACCAGATAGACCCCGCCGTATACGAGGCAGCCAGAAACACCGCCAAAGCCGAACTGGAGGAAGCCCAGGTGCATGCCGCGGCCCAGCAGAAACGCGAAGCCCGCATCAGGGTGCTGGCCAGGGCCAATGCCGTGAGCCAGCAGGAACTGGACGACGTGCAGGCCGAACTGGGCCGGGCCAGAGCGCGTGTGGCCCGCGCTCGTGCCGCGCTGGAAACGGCGGAGATCAACCTTGACTACACGCACATCAAGGCTCCTGTTGCCGGAAAGATCGGCAGATCGTCGATCACGCGGGGCGCGCTTGTCACAGCCAACCAGACAAGCCCTCTGGCGGTCATACAGCAGATCGACCACGTGTATGTGGACATCACCCAGCCCAGCGCCAACATGCTGCGCCTGCGCCGCCTTGCCGCGTCCCTTGGCCCGGCCTGGGGCAAGGGCGCCAGCGGGGCGCGCCTTATTCTTGAAGACGGCACGCCGTACGCCGCACCAACTGCGCCAAATGCGCCAGATGTGGCGGGTGTGGTGGGTGCGGCAGGATCGGTGGGGGCGGCGGATACGGCGGGCACGCCAGATGTGGTGAATACGCCAACTGCGCGAAACACAACGGGTTCGCAGAATGCGGCGGTGCCGGGGGACACGCCCAATGCTGGGGGTGCGCCAGATCCAGCGATGACGGCAGAGGCCGAGCCGCACTGGATCACGGGCGACCTGCTGTTTGCGGAAATAAGCGTGGCCCAGTCCACTGGCAACGTGAGCCTGCGCGCCCTGTTTCCCAATCCCGAAGGACTGCTCTTGCCGGGCATGTACGCCCGCGTGCTCATTGAAGAAGGCGTCATCGAAAACGCGCTTCTTGTTCCCCAGCGGGCTGTCATGACTGACAGTGAGGGACGCCATTTTGTCATGACCCTGCAAGGCCCGCAAACGCCGCCACAAGGCAGGGACGCGGCCCCGGTCTTTACGGTGCAGAGAAAAAATGTGGCGCTTGACCGCCCCCACGGCAACCGCTGGCTTGTGCGCTCCGGCCTCGAGGCCGGTGACCTCGTGGTCATTGAGGGCCTGCAAAAAGCCGTGCCCGGCGGCAAGGCCGCCGGAACCCTGTGGCAGGCTGAGGCCAGCGCGCAAGCCGACGCGCAGGCCAACGCGCAGCCCGGGGCCGACGCGCAGCCCAAGGCCAACACGCAGGACAGCCACAAAAATCAGGGTGGTCGCTAGATGGCAGCCTTCTTTATCAACCGCCCCATATTCGCCACCGTACTGGCCATCCTGCTCATGCTGGCCGGGGGTCTTGCCCTGCGCAGCCTGCCCATCGCCCAGTACCCGGACATAGCCTCGCCGCAGATATCCATCTTCGGTCAGTACCCCGGCGCTTCGGCGGCAACGGTGGACCAGAGCGTAACCCAGCTCATCGAACAGCAGATGAAGGGCATCGACAACCTGCTCTACATGCACTCGTCCAGCGACGCCTACGGCAGCGTGGAAATGGTCTTCACCTTTGAGGCGGGCACCAATATCGACATTGCCCAGGTGCAGGTGCAGAACAAGTTGCAGCAGGCCTTGCCCATGCTGCCCGAATCCGTGCAGCGCCAGGGCTTGCAGGTCAGCAAGGCAGTGGAAAACTCCTTTATGACCATAGCCTTTTATGTCGATGACGCATCCATGAGCGCTGGCGAAATCAGCGACTATGTGGCCAGCAACCTCATCGACCAGCTCAACCGGGTAGAAGGCGTTGGCTCCACCACGGTATACGGCGGCGTCAATGCCATGCGCATCTGGTGCGACCCGGCGAAAATGGAGCAATACCGCCTGAACCCGCAGGACATTGTGGCCGCCGTGCAGGCGCAGAACGCGCAGGTGGCGGGCGGGCAGACAGGCGCGGCCCCCGCCCTGCCGGGGCAGGAAACAAGCATCACGGTCAATGCCGCATCGCGCTTGCAGACAGTGGACGAATTCCAGCGCATACGCCTGCGCACAGAGGCTGACGGCTCCATACTGCGGCTCGGCCAGGCGGCCCGCGTGGAGATCAATGAAGAAACCTTTATGGGGCAATCGCGCTTCAACGGCCACCCCGCCGTGGGCGTGGCCGTAAAGCTGGCCTCAGGGGCCAACGTCATCAAGACCACGAATGCCATCAAGGCCGAACTGGCCTCCCTTTCCCGCTTTTTTCCCCAGGGCATGCAGTATTCTTTCGCTGACGACAGAGCCCCCATTGTGGAAAAATCCATAAGCTCGGTGGTGCACACCCTGCTGGAGGCCGTGGCCCTTGTGGTTGCCGTCATGTTTCTCTTCCTGCAGAGCTTCCGCTCCACGCTCATTCCCGCCATCACCGTGCCTGTGGTTTTGCTGGGCGTGTTCGCCGTGCTGTCGCTGGCGGGCTATTCCATCAACACCCTGACCATGTTCGGCATGGTGCTGGCCATCGGCCTGCTGGTGGACGACGCCATTGTGGTCGTTGAAAACGTGGAGCGCCTCATGCGGGACGAAATGCTCAGTCCCAAGGAAGCGGCGCTCAAGTCCATGCGGGAAATCACGGGCGCGCTGGTGGGCGTGGCTGTGGTCATTTCGGCCGTTTTTGTGCCCATGGCCTTCATGTCCGGGTCCACAGGCGTCATTTACCGCCAGTTTTCCATAACCATTGTCACGTCCATGGTGCTGTCGGTGCTGGTGGCCATTGTGCTCACGCCCGCCCTGTGCGCCCTCATGCTGCACAGCCACGCCTCCGCCCAGGGCGAGGGCCTGTTTGGCCGTTTCAACCGCTGGTTCGACCGCCTGACGCGGCGCTACGCCGTCAGCCTGCGCCCCATGCTCGACAAACCCAAACGCTGGGTCGGCCTTTTTGTGGCGGGGCTGGCCGTATGCGCTGTTTTGCTGTTCCAGTTGCCCGGCGCGTTTTTGCCGCAAGAAGATCAGGGCATACTTTTTCTCGACGTCCAGTTGCCGCCGGGGGCCTCCTTCGAGCGCACGGGCAGGGTGCTGGCGCAGGTGGAAGACTATTTTCGCCAGGACGAAAAAGAAGCTGTGGAGAGCGTCTTTACTGTCATGGGCTGGGGCTTCAGCGGCACGGGCCAGGGTTCGGGCATGGCTTTTGCCCTGCTCAAGGACTGGAGCGCGCGCGGCAAGGGGCAAGGGGTTTTTGACATCATGAACAGGGCCAATGCCCGGTTTGCGGACATCCCCGAAGCCCAGCTCTTTGTCATGGCTCCCCCTGCGGTTATGGAACTGGACAATTCCTCCGGCTTCAGCATGCAGCTCATGGACAGGGGCAACAGGGGACACCACGCCCTCATGGCCGCCAAGGACGCCCTGCTGCAAAAGGCCGCAAAGCAGAAGGCCATAGGCTCCGCCCGGTACAGCGGCCTGGACGACGCCGAGCAGTACCGCCTGATCATCGACAGCGACAAGGCCGGAGCCCAGGGCCTGGACATGAGCGTGGTCAACGGGGCCATCGGCTCGTATTGGGGCGGGGAATACATCAATGACTTTGTGGACAAGGGGCGCACCAAGAAGGTGTACCTGCAGGCGGAACCGGCCTTTCGCTCCAGCGCGGAGGACTTCCGCCGCTATCATGTGCGTAACGATGTGGGCGAAATGGTTCCCTTTGCCAGTTTTATTGATGTGGAATCCATCAACGCCTCGCCCAAGCTCACCCGCTATCAGGGCGTGCCTGCGGTGAAAATAGAGGGCGACGCCGCACCGGGGCAAAGTTCCGGTCAGGCCATGAAGGCCATGGCGGCCAGCGCCAAGGAACTGCCGCCGGGATTTGACTTTGCCTGGACAGGCTTATCTTATCAGGAGATGCTTTCTGGCGATCAGGCCCCCATGCTCTACGCCATATCCCTGCTGGTGGTCTTTCTCAGCCTCGCGGCCCTGTATGAAAGCTGGAGCATCCCCGTATCCGTGCTGCTGGCCGTGCCCACAGGTCTTGTGGGCGCGCTTGCCGGGGCATGGCTGCGCGGCCTGAACAATGACGTCTACTTTCAGATAGCGGTGCTGACCATTGTGGGCCTGTCCGCCAAGAACTCCATCCTGATTGTGGAATTCGCCCGCGCGCAGCACAGGGCTGGCAAAAGTCTGGTCGCTGCCGCCATTGAGGCTTCACGGCTGCGGCTGCGGCCCATCATCATGACCTCCCTGTGCTTTATCCTGGGTGTGATCCCTCTGGCGTTGAGCAGCGGGGCCGGGGCCGGAGCGCAGAACGCCCTGGGCACTGTGGTGATGGCGGGCATGCTTACGGCAACCGCGCTTGGTATCTACTTTACGCCGCTGTTCTTTGTCCTGATTGTAAAAATGCTGGGCAGACCATTGGCCGGTGACGGCAACCAGCAAAAAAGCTGAAGCTGCGGCGGCAGCGCTCCATTGGCGCTGCCGCCGCCACAAGAACCTCGCATGAGTTTTTATGAATACGGATATTCCTGATACGCATACTGCGTCCCCAAAAAACGCTCCTGTCCACAAGCGTCTTTCCAGGGCCGCCCGCTGGCGGGTGCTCATTGCCGTCATGATCGCATGGCTGCCCATTGCCATGGACATGACCATTCTTCATATCGCCGTGCCTTCGCTGACGCTCTCATTGCAGGCCACTGGCACGGAAATTCTCTGGATCATAGACATCTATCCCCTGATCATGGCCAGTCTGCTGGTGCCCATGGGCACACAGGGCGACCGCATAGGGCCACGCGCGCTGTTGCTGGTCGGGCTGGGCATCTTTCTGGTCGCCTCGCTGGCAGCGGCTTTTTCGCCCACGGCCAGGTTCCTGATCATGTCCAGGGCGCTTCTTGCCGTGGGCGCGGCCATGATCGTGCCCAGCGTGCTGGCCATCATACGCATCACCTTTGAGGACTGGAAAGAACGGGCCATGGCCCTGGGCATCTGGGGCACGGTGAGCACCGTGGCCGCAGCCATGGGGCCTCTGGCGGGCGGCCTTTTGCTTGAGCACTTCTGGTGGGGTTCGGTTTTTCTCATCAACGTGCCCATTATTCTGGGCATCTTGCCCCTGGCCGCCATGTTGCTGCCCAAACCCCAGGTAAAAATGCGCGGTTCATGGCCCATCGGCCAGGCGCTCACGCTGGCGGCGGGCCTCATGGCCACGGTATATGCGGTAAAGGCCGTATTTAAACAGGGCGCATCGCTTCTGCTGTGCGGCGGCGCACTGGTTTGCGGCGTCACGCTGCTGACGCTTTTTGTCCGCCGCCAGCTCACGGCGCGCACGCCCATGCTTGACCTGGGGCTTTTTCGGCTGCCCGCCATCCGCGTGGGCCTTGTGACCGCCCTCGTCGTTTCCGGCGCTCTGGCTGGTGTGGAACTGACCATTGCCCAGGAACTGCAATTTGTTCTGGGGCGCACGCCCTTGCAGGCCGGAATATTCATGCTGCCCATCATGGCTGCCTCCGCCGTGGGCGGCCCGCTGGCAGGCAGGCTTGTGGTCTTTGGGGGTTTGCGCAAGGTCTGTACGCTCTCGCTGCTGGCCGCAGGGGCCAGCCTTGCCGGGCTTGGCCTGGCAAGTTTTCACGACGCGGGCTGGCTTGTGGCTTCCTATATGGTGGTGCTGGGCCTTTCGCTCAGCATCGGCCTGACGGCCTCGTCCATTGCCATCATGGGCAGCGTGCCGCCGGAAAAAGGCGGGGCCGCCGGATCCATCGAGGCATTGGGCTATGACCTGGGCGCGGGGCTGGGCATCACAGGTTTTGGCGTGCTGCTGGCCGCCAATTACAGTTCCGCCCTGCGCCTGCCGGAACAGTTGCGGCAAAGCCTGCCGCACAGCGTGGCGGATTCCATCAGCGACACCATGGTGGCAGCGGAACTGGCAGGCGGCGAACAGGGCAGGGCCATTGCCGAGGCCGGACAGGCGGCCTTTTCCGCCGCGCACAGCACGGTGCTGCTGTCAGCGGCGTTTCTGGTGTGCCTGCTGGGAATCTGGGTCTTCAACGGACTGCGCAACTACAATTCCGGTGAACAGGGCAAAGCCTGATCCCGCCGGAAGCCTCCAGCCCCCGCAAACGTGCCCGGAGTGATTTCCGGGCCTGACGCGCCTCCCTGCCCGGAGTCATGCCTGCTCGTGCCCTGATTATGTCCGGCTCACGCCTGCTCATGCCCTCTTTCATGTCCGACGCATACATGGCGTCATGCCCTTTTTACGCTAAGCCGCCGCGCGTCACCCTTCTGACGCGCGATGGCCCCAAGAGGCTGTTTTCTTTGGCAGCCATTTTGCAAATCCCTCCGCATGGACGTGTTCAACTATAACCAGGCAGAGGTGCTGAGCCTCATACTGACCATGATGCGCGTAAGCATAGTCATGTTCATGCTGCCTGTGTTTTCCACCAACAATATTCCCATGCAGGTCAAGGCAGCCATAACCCTGGTGTTCACGCTGGGCATATGGCCGCATCTGGCGCTGCCGGGAAACCAGATGCCCGCTCACCCTTTTGATATTGTGATCATGATTCTGGGTGAAGCGGTCATGGGCCTGGTGTTGGGCATGGCCGTCAATTTTCTGTTCATGGCCATTCAGGCCGGTGGGGAACTGCTGGGCTTTCAGATGGGCTTTACCATGATCAACTTCGCCGATCCGCTCACTGGCAATCAGACGGGCATCACGGCGTTTTTTCTCTGGATGGTGTCGCTGCTGACCTTTCTGGCGCTGGACGGCCACCTCTACATGATCAAGGGCTTTGCCGAATCCTTCAAGCTGATCCCGCCGGGCGGGCTCTTCATCGGCTCCAAAATCCTGTGGCAGATATTGCACCTTGCCGCGCAGATGTTTGTGCTGGCCCTGCAGATAGCGGCCCCGGTGATGGTGGCGCTTTTTATGGTGGAAGTGGCCCTGGGCCTCGTGGCCCGCACCTCGCCGCAGATACACATTATGGAATTCGGCTTTCCGGCCAAGATCGGCGTGGGCTTTTTCTTTGTGGGCCTGCTGCTGGTCATCATGGCCGACCATGTGGAGACGTTCATTCTGGGGCTGGACGGCCTGTTCACCAACCTGCTGCGATCCATGAGTCCCTTGTATCAGTAGCAGTTGCACGGCCGGACGCGCCGACAAGCGGGCAGCGGGCGGCGGGCAGCGGGCAGCGGGCAGCGGGCAGCGGGCGCGCATATGCCCATGCCGCATACGGCAAGAGAACTTTAACGAAGCAGCTTGCGCCAATGCAAAAGGCCGCCCCTGAGGGCGGCCCTTTTGTATTGGCATCGAAAGAATACCGAAAGAGGCGTGATCCAACCTACCGCGCAGCCTTCTCCAGCCGTGCCAGGGTTTCGTCCTTGCCGAGAAAGGCCATGATCTCGTTCAGGTGCGAGCCGCCCATAAAACCCATAAGGGCGGTGCGCAGGGGCGGGGCCACTTCCTTGAACTTGAGGCCGTTGTCCGCCACATAGGCGTTGAGGGCGGCCTCGATATTTTCGGCAGTAAAGGGCTCGCAAGCCGCGAAGATTGCGGCCAGAGCGCGCAAATGCGCCTTGCCGCCGTCCGTCAGGTGCTTGGCGGCGTCTTTTTCAACGTATTCCAGATCAGCGGCGGCCACCAGCAAGGGCCGGAAGCTTTCGGCCAGGGCCTTGAGGGTATTGGCGCGCTCGCGGAACATGGCGCACAGTGGCTCCAGCCTTTCCTGCGTCAGCACGCCAAAGCCCGCCTGCTCCACAAAGGGGGCCGTCAGCGTGGCCAGTTCGGCCAGGGGCATTTCGCGCATGAAGTGGGCGTTGCACCATTCCAGCTTGGTGGGGTCAAAGGCTGCGGCCGCAGGATTGAGGTTGCTGCCGTCAAAGTATTCCACCAGTTCTTCGGGCGTGAACAGCTCCTGATTGCCGTGTGACCAGCCAAGGCGCACCAGATAGTTCACGAGCGCCTGGGGCAGCAGGCCGTCCTGCTGGTATTCAATGACGGCGCGCGCGCCGTGGCGCTTGGAGAGTTTTTGCCGATCAGGGCCGAGAATCATCGGCACATGGCCGAAACGCGGTACGGGCAGGCCCAGGGCTTCATAGATGAGGATCTGGCGCGGCGTGTTGGACACGTGGTCGTCACCGCGGATGACGTGGGTAATGCCCATGTCGTGATCGTCCACCACCACGGCCATGTTGTAGGTGGGCATGCCGTCGGCGCGGCGGATGACCATGTCGTCCAGTTCGCCCACATCCACGGCGATCTTGCCCTTGACCAGATCGTCAAAGACCACCTTGCCCGTCAGCGGAGCCTTGAGGCGCACGCAGCGCCCTTCGCCCGGCCCCAGATCGCGGCTGCGGCAGCGGCCGTTATAGCGCGGCTTGAGGCCATTTTGCCGGGCCTCTTCACGCATGGCCTCCACCTCTTCAGGGGTACATGAGCACCAGTAGGCGTGGCCGTTTTCCAGCAGCTTGTCCACATAGGCGTTGTACAGATCAGTGCGCTGCGTCTGATAGGCGAGTTCGCCGTCCCAATCCAGCCCCAGCCAGCGCATGGAAGCCAGGATTGAATCGGTATACTCCTGCTTGGAGCGCAAAAGGTCTGTATCTTCAATGCGCAGATGAAAGCGGCCGTTGAAATGCCGGGCCAGAAGCCAGCAGAAAATGGCGGTGCGCGCCCCGCCGATGTGCAGATGTCCTGTGGGGCTGGGGGCGAATCGTGTAACCACTTGCGTCATGTTGTTATCCTTGACTGGGCTTGTGAGACAAAAGGGCTGTCAGCCCGCCTGTTCTCGTATCTTGGTGAAACAATTTCACGTTAAAACTGCTCTGGCGGCTGCGTGAGCAGACGCCCGCCGCAAAGGCATACGCGCAGGCTGCCTGCACTGGTAAACGCCAAAGCGGACGTCCTGTAAACGCTGAAAATACGCATTCCCAGCGGTGAGTTGCGCCAAGCCCGATATGTTGTCGCAAAACGGATATCTCGGGCCAACCGGGTTCTGAAGACAAGCGCCCGCGAAGAGCGTCAGGACTCCGGCATAATGTTCAAAGATTCTGGTTGCCCGCTTCGTAGGCGGCTTCGCGCCGCTCATCACAGTTTCTGGCAAGGCGCTTGAGGGTCAGGGTCAGTTCCCGCACGTCAATGGGCTTGGTCAGATGGGCGTTCATGCCCGCCTGAAGGCTGCGCTCCGCATCCCCGCGCATGGCATAGGCCGTCATGGCCACAATGGGCACGTCCACAGCGCCGGGCAGACCGCTGGCCCGGATCTCGCGCGTGGCCGTGTAGCCGTCCATAAGGGGCATCTGCACGTCCATGAGGACAAGATCAATGTCGTCGGCCTGCTTGCGCCAGCCATCGAGCGCTTCCTGGCCGTTGCCCACGGCCATGCACTCAATGCCCATGCCGCTCAGCAGCACTTCCATAATCTCGCGGTTTATGTCCCCGTCTTCTGCCATGAGCACCCGCAGGCCGCGCAGGCAGGCATATTCCTCGGCAGCGTCGTCTTCCAGGCTGGTCGGGGCAAACATGTCTTCCCGACCCACGCCAAAGGGCAGTTCCACCTTGAAAACGCTGCCCTTGCCGGGCTCGCTCTGCACGGTTATGCGCCCGCCCATGAGTACGGTCAGACGGCGGCAAAGGGCAAGGCCCAGACCAGTGCCGCCGAAGCGGCGGGTTATGGATGAGTCCGCCTGGGAAAAGGGCGTGAATATACGCGCCTGCTCATCCCTGCTCATGCCGATGCCCTCATCGCTCACAAGACAGACCAGCGTGATGTCATGCTGTTTGCGGCGCAACAACTGCACGTCTATGCGCACCGTGCCCCGCTCTGAAAACTTGATGGCGTTGCCGCCAAGGTTCAGCAGTACCTGGCGCAGCCGCAGGGCGTCGCCCACCAGAGTCGGCGGTATGCGCGGGTCTATGTGACTTTCGAGCGTGCAGTTTTTGTGCTGCAGGCGCGGGCGCAGCAGGGACAGCACGGCCTCAATCTCCCTCTCGGGCTGGAAAGGAAGATTTTCCAGCTCCATATGGTTGGCCTCAATCTTTGAAAAATCCAGAAGATCATTGATGATGTCCAACAGCGATTCGCATGTGGAATGAATTTTTCCCACATAGTCCCGCTGCTGCGGATTGAGGGCCGTATTGAGCACAAGATGGGCCATGCCCATGATGCCATTCATGGGCGTGCGGATTTCATGGCTCATATTGGCCAGAAAAATACTTTTGGCCGCGTTGGCGGCCTCCGCGCTTTCCTTGGCCTCGCGCAGCATGCGCTCGTGCTGGCGGTGCTTTGTAACGTCGCTCACATAGCCAGCGATGCGCGGTTCTTCCGGCGTGCCCACCACTTCGCAGGCCACGGCAAACCAGCAAAGGCCGCGCCAGGGATGATTGACGCGCAGTTCCACATGCTCCTGAAAGCCCACTGTCCAGCCTTCGGAGCGGCAAAGACTCCGCCAGCGCCGCCTGTCTTCCGGCAGGATGCACTTTTCCACGGCCGCAAGCCGCTCTTCGGCGTTGGCCCCTTCGCGCAGGCCGAACTGTTCGTAAAAAACCTCGTTGCAGGTGAATTCCAGGCTATCCTTGCGGCGGCCCAGTTCAAACACGCCCAGCCAGCCCAGGCGACAGGCCAGCGAAAGCCGCGACAGGCTCTCACGCAAGGCCTGATGGGCCGCGTGCAGTTCGCTTATGTCCTGATGAAATCCGGCAATGCGTAAAATCTGCTCGCCATCGCCCGAAACGCGCCTGCCACCGCAGCGCACATGAATGGGGCCCCACTGCGGATGGTTATAGCCGTAGCGCATCTCGCACATGTCGTCATGGGTTTTAAAATCTTCAAGCTTTTTCCATATGGAGTCCATGTCGCGGCTGTCCACGCGACTGCGCCAGAATGTCGCGCACTCTTCCGGGGTGATATCATCGGGCGCGCCCAGCAGACGGCGGGTGATGGCGTTGGTGAGCAGACGCGTAAGGCCACGGCCCGTATCATGCTCGATAACCCACAGCCCAACGCTGGCCGCCGCCAGGGCCTCCTGCCCCCAGGCGAGTCCTTCACCAAAACTCTTTTGTGCCTCTAACACCATGATGCCTCCATAAACTTGCTGAGCAGGCTAGCGCTTTTGGCCCGGCAATACAATGCCGTAGTGCACCATCCACCCGTGCCTGTGGCATGGCATTTCTGTGCAATTACTACCCGAATCATCAGGATTTTGTCGCAGAACCGACATGTTGTCCGCTTGCACGCCGCATGACGGAGTGCTAGTTTAGATAACTATCAGGATATAAAAAATACCACGTCACTGGGCTTTTGCCGCGCCCATGCAGCGCGGCCGACCGCCCGTAAATGAGGAAGACGCATGAACAACGCCACTGTCGTTATCAAGTATGGCGGGCACGCCATGGACAAACCCGAGCTTTGCACGGCCTTTGCCACAGATCTGGCCCAACTTTCCGCCCAGGACATGGGCTTTGTGGTGGTGCACGGCGGCGGGCCGCAAATTTCCGCGCTGCTGACGCGCCTGAATATTGAGAGCCGCTTTGAAAACGGCCTGCGGGTCACCGACGAAGCCACCATGGCAGCCGTTGAAATGGTTTTGTGCGGCCAGGTGAACAAGGCCGTGGTGGCCTCCTTTGCGGCCCACGGCGCGCGGGCTGCGGGCATATCCGGCAGGGACGGCAATTTGCTGCGCGCTGTTGTAAAAAATCCCGCTCTGGGCCTTGTGGGCGAGGTGGAGGCCGTGGACCCGGCCCTGATCCTTTGCCTGCTCCAAGGGGATTTTGTGCCCGTTGTGGCTCCGGTGGCCAACGGCCCCGACGGCCAGGCTCTGAACATCAACGCCGACACGGCCGCAGGCGCGCTGGCCGGAGCTTTGGCGGCGGACTACTTTATACTCATCTCCGACGTGCCGGGCGTGCTGGACGCCGAGGGCAGGCTCATTACCTCCCTTACCCGTGCGGAGATAGAAAAGCTGCGGGCCGAAGGCGTCATTACCGGCGGTATGATTCCCAAGGTCGAATCCTGCCTGCACGCCCTGGACGCGGGCTGCCAGCGTGCGCTTATTCTGGATGGCCGTTCTCCGTCGAGCCTGCGCCGCTATCTGCTGGACGACGCGCCGCTGGGCACTGTGGTTGTGAACTGAACCAGCGCGGCCCCACAAAAATGCCGAGAGGCAGCCGGAAATTCCGGCTGCCTCTTTTTTTGAAGCCAAACTGGCGGTTTATCCGCTTTGGGATGCGCCGTCACGGACGCGCCCCGGCCTTTACATGGATACTTTTAGAGCACGCGGGCCAGGCGGGCAGGATACGCAAGACACACGGGCAGGACACACGGGCAGGGTACGCCGGCCAGGCGGACTGCCTGAACGGACTGCCTGAGCGGACTGCCTGAGCGGACTATTTTTTGAGGGAGCCAACGCTCTGGACTATAAGCACGCCCCAGCCCTCGGGCAGCGGCAGCGTGCCGTCCAGCGCCGAGGAATTCGAGGCATGCACAAAGTCGCCCAGCCCCGCCGATGCGCAGAACAGCCCCACATTCTGATATATGGAGCCCACATGCATGCCCGACCATCTGCTTGCCGTGGGAGCCGCATACAGCAAGACCAGCGAGCCGCCGCCAAGTTTGGCGCGCCAGTCGCCCTCCAGCACCATGGTCAGGCTGTGCCCGGGTTCATACCGCCATACGCCATTTTCCAGGGCCGCAAAAACCTGCACTTCCTGCTTGTTCATGGCTGAAGGCGCGGTGCGGCGTCCGTCTTCGCGGTTGACGCCCCAGGCAGCCCAGAGCAGATCGCTCAACTGTTGCGCCGGAAGCGGCGCGCCGTTGAACCCGCTCTTGGTTGAATGGCGTTGGGCCAGAGCCTGCATAAGCGGCACGCCGCCGGTTTTATCCGGAGCGGGCAGTTCCATGCGCCGGGCGGAGGCGTCCGCCGCAACTGCGCTGGTGGAAGCCGGGGGAAGCAAGGCCAGAGAGGCCATTGACAGACAAAAAGCAAGACCAAGTCGAATACTGCGGATCATACGTCCTCCATGAATGACTGCCGCCCGTGGACGCAAAAAAGTGCGCCAGGAATTCTTTATGGGCAGGCAGAAGACGTCCGAAGTATGCTGCTGTTCGCAACAGGTTTCAAGCGGCCACGCACGGATAAAAAACACAAGGCTGCCGCGCTGCGCTGTTTGTGGCGGATTATCGTGAAGGGGCAGTGGCAAAAGTTTCGACACGCCGCTTACGGGCGTACGGCCGGGCAGATGGGCAGCAGATGGGCATATGGGCGGGCATATGGACGGGCATATGGGCGGGCATATGGGCGTACGGGCGGGCATATGGGCGCATGGCCGCGCGGACGGCAGGTGTACGGCGGAGGGCGGCGGAGGGCGGCGGAGGGAGGCGGCGCGTGTATGGACGGCGTGCGGGTACACGAGCGGCAAGTGTACGGCGGAGGGCATACAGGCGCGCTACTCGCGCGCCAACGGCCTCAAGGGCCTATGCATCGGAAGCTTCTTCGCCTGCCGGAAGGAGTTTTTTGCCGCCCTCAAGCAGGTTCGTGAAGTTTTCCGGGCTCATGGGGCGGGCATAGAGAAATCCCTGCGCCTGAATGGCGCCCAGCCGTGACAGAAACTCGCGCTGCGAAGCATTTTCAACGCCTTCGCACAGCACCCCCATGTTCAGATCCTCGGCAAGGCGCACAACACTGGTGATGATGCTCTTGTTTGTGGGCGCTATGGCTCCCGACCCCAGGAGGCCCCTGTCTATCTTTATGACGTCAAAGGGCACATCCTTGAGCACGTTCAGGCTGGAATAACCCGCGCCGAAATCGTCAAGCCAGATGGAATAGCCGTACTGTTTGAGCTGGCGCACGCTTTCGCTGATTTCTCCAAGATTCTTTACAAACACGCTCTCTGTGATTTCAAGGCCCAACCAGCGGGGCTCAAGCCCATAGGACTGCACCAGCGCATGGAGATCGTCCACAAAGGCCGGGTTTCTGAAGTGCTCGCGTGAAATATTCACGGACATGGGCAGCAATGCCTTGCCCGCGCGCTGGCGTGCCTGCAGGTACTGGCAGACCTGGCCATAGATGGTGAAATCCAGACCCGTTATGTCGCCCGACTCTTCCAGAAGCGGCACAAAATTTCCGGGCATGATCAGCGTGCCGTCCGGCGTGCGCATCCTGGCCAGGGCCTCCGCGCCCACAACGGCGCCAGTGGCGATGTCCACCTGCGGCTGCAGCAGAAAGAACACGCCGCCGTGCTCCAGAGCCTTGGTCACGTCTTCGTAAAGGCTTTGCCGTTGCAGGCGGCAGATCTCCATGGCCTCGGTGAACACGCCGCCGCGTGAGCGCAGGGTGGGCTTGAGGGAACGCCGCGCCTGATCCGCACGGGTTACGAGGGAATGCAGGCTTTCTGGCCTGCCCTCGACCGGGCAGACGCCGCCCACAAAAGCCAGGTGGCTGCGCGGGTGCAGCCTGCGTTTTTCCGCAAGAAACTGCTCGCCTTCGGCCACGAACTTGTCGGTTATGGCCTGCAAACTGTAACCATCGGGGATGGTGAAGAGTACGACGAAGCGATCGGCAAAAATGCGGCTGCCGCACACATATTCTTCGCGCCGCCGCAAAAAGGCGGCAAAGGCGCGCAGCATGCTGTTGCCAGCCCGTTCGCCGTAAATGCGGTTGAGCACCTGAAAACCCTGCATGTCGGCATGCAGAAGGCCAAAGCGCCTGGCCGTGCGGTCAGAACGCACCACGCACAAAGCCTGTTGCAGAAACGACTCATACTGCATGAGCCATGTGGTGCGGTCATACTGCTCCACACGGGCCAACAGACGGCGAACCTGGCAGCTTTCCGAGGTTTTCAGGTCAAATTCGGGTGCAAAATTTTCCATGGCCAGTGCAGTGGGCCAAACATCGCCCCTGCGTCCTCCCTCAGCATCCAGAAAATGCATGCCTCCCCCTTTTTGGTCCGGCACAAGGGCCCCACAGTGGGGGCTTCTACAATTCTGGGCGTGCAAGGCTAGCCTAGTCTGAAATCTTTTGTAAAGATTTTTCAGTAATGGCAGCAACAGCTATCACTATTATTCTTGATTGCGGCGCACCCACCAGTCCTTTTCCACACGGCCATACCACCAGCGGTTATGGTCCGTGCGCAAGACAACCTCCGCCAGTTCCCGGGCTTCGGGGCTGCGCAGCCTCTTGACCGCGCTTTCAAGCCATTGGGCGGCAAAGGCATTGCCCTTGTCGAGTTCTGCCTTGAGGTTGCAGATAAGATCAAGCTGATCCGCGTCGTGGGCCAAAACCGCTTCCGGGCTTACGCCTGCGGCAAGTTCGTCCCACAGGGGCAGCACGTCGGCTTCAAGGCCCGTGCCATCCACGCAGTCTTCCAGGGCGCGGCGCGCCTGGCACTGGTCATAACGGTGATTCACATAGTTGAAATCGCCTGTGCGCGCTTCATGCAGATCATGAAACAGGCAAAGAAAGGTGACTCGTGCCGGATCAAGGCCGCACATGCGCGCCAGCACATAACCCATGACGCTGACCCGGTAGGAGTGCTCCGCCACATTTTCCTTGCCGGAGCCAAGAAAGGCATAGCCGGTGCGCGGCGTGTGCCGCAGCATGCCAACCTCATTAAAAAAATCGGCGAGACGTTCCAACCGGGCAGTGGTGAACTCCCCGGCCTCTGCTTTGCTGTCTGTATCACTCATGACTTTTCCGGTACGATGATGGGCGCAAAAAACCGGCCCGTTGCAAAAACGCTATTCCATGCCATATTTGCGCAGCTTGTTGTGCAGCGTGGCACGGGTGATGCCAAGACGGCGCGCGGCTTCGCTCTTGTTGTCTCCGGCCAGGCGCAGCGTTTCCTCAATGGCCCTGCGCTCCACTTCGTCCAGGGGCAGCCCCGCCAGGGAGGCGTCCGGATCTGCCGGGCGTTCCTCCACCTGGGCTTCACTGGAGAGCATGGAGGGCAGTTCACGCCCGGTAATGAGGTCGCCGTGGCAGAGAATGACGGCGCGCTCCACCGCGTTTTCCAGTTCGCGCACGTTGCCCGGCCACGAATACCGCAGCATGGTGTCCAGCGCCTGGGCAGAAAACCCCCGCACGGCCTTTCTGTTGCGGCTGGCGAATTCTTCAAGAAAGTGGGCCGCCAGCAAGGGGACGTCCTCCGCCCTTTCACGCAGCGGCGGCACATCCACGCTGATGACGTTGAGGCGGAAAAACAGGTCTTCACGAAAACGCTTTTGCGCCACCTCAAGCCGCAAATCACGGTTGGTCGCGGCCAGAACGCGCACGTCCACCATAAGCTGCGTGTCGGAGCCAACGCGCTGCACCTCGCCCTGTTGCAGGGCGCGCAGCAGTTTGGCCTGAATGGACAGGGGCATTTCGCCCACTTCGTCCAGAAAAAGCGTGCCGCCGTGGGCCTGGGCAAAGCGACCTTCGCGCCGACGTTCAGCCCCGGTGAAGGAGCCTTTTTCATGCCCGAACAGCTCCGATTCCAGCAGGTTCTCGGCCAGGGCAGCGCAGTTTACCGTGATAAAGGGCTTGTCGGCACGGGAACTCAGGGCGTGCAGGGCACGGGCGACCAGTTCCTTGCCTGTGCCCGACTCGCCGGAAATCAGCACCGTAGCCTCGGTGGGGGCCACTGTGCTCATGATTTCCTGCATGCGGGCAATGGCCTTGCTGCGGCCAATAATGCCCGACATGGACGCGGTGTGGCTCAATTGACGGCGCAGCTCGCGGTTTTCAACGCTCAGGCGCGAATGCTCGATGGCCTGATGCAGGGTGTGCTTCAGGTTGTCAAAATCCAGCGGCTTGACCAGATAATCGTAAGCTCCGAGGCGCAGGGCCTCCACAGCCGTTTCCACAGACGAATACGCCGTCATGAGCACCACGGGCAGAGCGGGATTATATTCGAGAATGCCCCTGAGTGCGTTTATGCCGTTCATCCGGGCCATGCGCACGTCCGTCAGCACCACGGAAAAACTTTTTTCGCGCACCAGAACCACGGCCTCGTCCCCGTCCGAAGCCTCTTCCACGTCATAGCCCCACGAGCGGAGCATGGTCCGCAGCATGCCGCGGTGCGCCTGATCGTCATCAACCACAAGAATACTGTTGTTCACTCTGGCCATTCCTCCTGATCTGCTGGGGTGCGAGGCCTGATTGTCAGCCGCGCGACACAGCGGTTGGCGCGATCGATCTGTTACGAATGCCGCAGGATCGAAACAGTGATCCCCCTGGCGGGCTTGGCCGCTTGCGCATTTACACTTTGAACTACGTTACAGTGCTCTAGACGCGTTTTCGCTTTCTGCGCTCCACAAAGAGTTGCGACTCAGTCAGCGCCTCCGGCAGCCAGATGCGGAACAGGGTTTCGCCCTGTCCGCCAGGCGGCGCCTGCCGGGAGACGACGCTGATCTCCCCGTTATGCGCCTCAACAATCTTGTGCACCATGGCCAGGCCCAACCCGGTTCCCTGGCCCTTGGTGGTGAAGTAGGGGTCAAAAATGTGCGGCAACTGACGCGGTGGAATACCCACGCCTGTGTCGCGCACCATAAGACATACGCCTTTTTTGTTCCGGGTCGCCGCCAGGATCAGGCGTCCGCCTTTGGGCATGGCGTCCAGAGCGTTGATGCAAAGATTCAGCAGGGCCTGGCCCATGCGTTCCGGGTCTACCAGAGCCTTGGGCGCCTCGCGGGAGATCTTGCACTCGACCTCAACCCCGCGTTTTTCCGCGTCCTGGCCGATAAGGCGCACCACATGCTTCACAACGTCCGCAACGTTGCCGGGCCTTGGGGACACGTCGCTCGGGCGGGAAAGACCGATGAGATCCATGATGACGCGGTTGAGCCTGTCAACCTCGTTAACCATGACATTGGCTGCGGCGCGGTCTTCGCTGCCCTCGGGAAAGCGCTGACCGAAGTAGGTGGCATAGCCCTTGATCGAACTTAAGGGATTACGGATTTCGTGCGCCACCCCGGCGGCGAGGTTGCCCACAGCCGCGAGCTTTTCCTTGCGCCGCACTTCCCCTTCAAGGCGGCGTATTTCCACCTCGGCCCTGCGCTGCCGCTGGCGGGATTCCCGCGCACGCTCGGCGTAATACAGGGCCAGAAGGCAGGCCAGCCCCACAAGCAGGGTCACTGCCGAGAGCATGGCGACATAGTCCCTGTTCTGGCTGCGCGTAATTTCAAAGGGTGAGATATCCAGGCCAAGAAATATGATGGGCGTGGGATAGCCCCGCATGGAATCGCCCATTCCGGGCGAAAACTGGCGGTACACGGCAAAAACCCTGCGTCCTTCCAGGTGCATGATGCCCCAGCGCGCCAGCATGCCGGGGTTCAGCCCGCGCATGCGCGCCTCGTCCATCTCCTTGTCCTCAACCCGCAGGATCTCGCCCAGGCGGGAGCGGTCGCTGTGCGCCACTATGGTTCCATCGGGCATGGTCACCGCAATAAAGATAATGCCCGGACTGGACGCCATTTCTTCCAGCAGCACCTGAAGGCGCACCCCGGCCTCGCTGCGCATGCCGGAACGCAAAATACTTTCAAAAGCAATAATAAAGGATGAGCCCTTTTCGGCCAGCAAACGTCCCATGGCGGCTTCACTGCGCTCAATGGAAATAAAGGCCAGCAGGCTTATCATGAGGGCCAGCACAAGCACGGCCCCTCCCATGAGCAGACCCAGCGGCGTGCGCAGAACGCCCCGCGCGCCCTTTAGAGAAGCGTAGAGGCTTCCCGCAGACGCTTTCGGCACGGCAGGCCCGACTCCTTCACCCGTTTCATCGTATTTTGCACTCATAGGGCAGACATAGCTTCATGAGGCCGCACTGTCACCTGTATACAAGGCTGGCCATTAATATTTTGCACGAATCTTGCTGCGCAATGCGTATATAGTCCATTTTATGTTGCCAAGGCAACATGCCGCTGCCTCTATGATCATCTGGAAGCATGCGACATTGCCTCTTTGTTAACGGCTCATGCAAATGATTCGGGGTTGCTTGCGACATGAAAAAATACTCTTTCATTTCATTGTGATGGGTAGTCTGGTGCTTCCTACATTTTCTTTGGCGCAAAACCAGCAGTATGACATTTCACCCCAAGCCCAACCTCAATCCCAACCATGTATGCCCATGAGCGCACTGGGGGTGCCGCTTGATCTCCTGCCCCCGCAAAAGTGCGCCAAGGCCATTGCCATCATGGATGATTTTAAGAAAAAAAGCTTTAATTTACGCCAGCTTATTGCGACAAAAAAGCATGCGCTCGAAAGTCTCAGTTTTGACCAAAAAACGTCACTTGACACACTGCCGCGCCTGGGATATGAGGTGCAGGTTCTGCGCGATGAACTGCGCGCCGCGCATATGAATGCCGATCAGAGAATGCGCCTTGAAGTTGGCCTTCCATTGGGCACCCTGGCAAGCAGAGGCTGTAGCATGGACTTTGAACGTACGGCCTGGAGCGACAGACTGAAGTAGCTTATCGCAAACTGAATATATACTATCACAGGCTGGGGTTACGTCCTCAAGCGCTGATCATAAACATGGCACAGGCTTTCCCCAAAGACAAAACCGCCGCATCTGCCCTGACTGTCTAATTTTTAAACATACAACCATACACATGTATAAAAAACATCCACACGATTTTCGGCACCACGAAAGGCAAATTCGGAATACTCAAATAATTTAAATCGATTATCAAAAAATCATTCCACATTGTTGATAGTGGCACAAGAATTACTTTTAATAATGCAAGAATACGTTAAACGGATAGAAAAAATAAAAAAACAATTAAAAAGTCTAACCGCGCAAGAGCAAGCTTCTCAATCCGTCAAAAAGACGGAACTCGGAAAAATCCCGTGAAGCGGCAAATCAGCGCCTACTGGCTGTATTTTAAAGTTAGGCTGTAAGCAACGCCGCCACGGAGCCGTCAGAAGAGAACACTGCCGGATATTCCAACCCGGCAACTGGCAATAGCAACCCGCCCAAATTCAAGCGTCCGGCAAACCGAGGCGCACAACAACAGGGCAGGCCGAAACGTCAACGCGTCGCCAACCCAGCCAATCCGCCGACGGGCGGTAAAGATATACATGACATCAAACTTCCGTGAGGCCCTCCGCCCCCATTGAGGGCTTCCGGATCCCCCCCCCCCGAAAACCTCCTCCTTTGAACAGAACCTCTAACCATCGGAACATCCTCCCTCTCTCGGCCGCCGGTTGCCCCCGGCGGCCGCCTCTCATTTTAGAGCATGCACCACGTGAATGGTTCGCGTACGGCAGGCTTTTGCCTGCCTGATCGCAGTTCGCAACAGGGATTTTCTCAAAATCCCTGTCGTCCAGTCAGCTCATTTCATTCGCAAACTGTTCTGGGGACGTCAGCCGGAACTGCCTAAAATTCTTTCCCGAAGCAGCCGGAAGCGACCTCAATCTCCAGCCTCCCCGCACGGCACCCCCCGCGCGGCCCTCTGCAGCGGCGGCAGGGGCTTGCCAGTGTGTGGCAAGGGCTGACGGACACCGTGTTCTTCATGACGCATAAAACGTCTCGCACGCCCAAACGCGGCAAGCGGCCCTCTTTATTCAGCGGGCACAAAAAGTGCGCTGCCTTCATAAAGAGAGCCGCATGCGACGGTGATGTTGTCTCTGGCCCTGTCTATGGCCCTGTCTCTGGCCCTGTCTCTGGACTTATCCCCTCAGACCAGAAAACTTGTGCGCCATACTATAAACAATAAAAGTTTTAGGGTGTTGTGGCGGGCGGAGGGGGCGTGATGAAGGAGGCCCTTTTACAAAAGGGCCCTCCCCCACAAGGCATCTCAAGTGGCATCGCCTCAACGTGCTAGCCGAGCTTCATCTGCGCCACAAGGTTCTTCAGGGTGTGGGCCTGGCCAGCCAGATCGGAAACCGCCTGTGTAGCCTCTGCCATGGCCATGGCGCTCTGACGTGATATCTCGTTGACGAGCACAATGCTCTGATTGATTTCTTCGCTGGCCGCAGACTGTTCTTCGCTGGCAGTGGCAATGGCGTTGACCTGATCCGCCGTGGCTTCCACTGTCGCCACTATTTCTTCCAGCGCCTGCCCGGACTGACTGGCAAAGTCCGTGGCCTGGGCAATCTGGTCTACAGCATTGTCCATTGACCCCATACTCTTGGCCGTACTGTCCTGAATGGACCTGATGGCATGGCTGACATCCTTGGTGGAATCCATTGTTTTTTCGGCCAGCTTGCGCACCTCGTCGGCCACCACGGCAAAACCCCGCCCGGCATCGCCTGCTCTGGCGGCTTCAATGGCTGCGTTGAGGGCCAGCAAATTGGTCTGGTCGGCGATGTCGGAAATAACATTCATGATTTGCGAAATGCTTTGGGCATGGTCATTAAGCTCGGCCATATCGCCCTTGAGCTCCTCGGACATGCGCCGCACGGCTTCGATGCTTTCCACGGCCTGCTCGACAATATGTGCGCCAACCCTGGCCTTTTCTCTGGTGTGCACCGAAGCTTCTGACGCTGCGCTCGCGTTGCGGGCCACTTCCTGCACCGTGGCGTTCATCTCGTTCATGGCTGTGGCTGCCTCGGAAAGGCGTTGCGCTGCCTCTGAGGCGCTGCGGTCGGACTGCTCTATCTGTGCGGCAAGCTGGGTTGAGGCGGAAGAAATGACGCCGATGGAGGTTTCCAGTTGCCCGGCGGCGGTCAGCATGCCGTCCTGACGGGCGGTTTCGGCCTCCTTGCGCGCCACCTGGGCCTCTTCCATGGCGACGCGGGCTTCGCCCGTTGCCATCTCCGCCTGATGGGTTTTTTCTTCACTTTCCTTGAACAGGCCGCGCAGCTTGCCCACCATGCTCTGTATGCCGCTGGAAAGCCCGCCGATTTCATCACCTCTGCTGGCGGCTTTGGCCAGGGCTTCCTCTTCATGCGGATCAGGATTAAAGTTGCCGCCGGCCACCACCTGCACATACTTTTCGCTGATCTTCAGGGATCGCGCTATGCCGCGCGACACAAACACAATGACCACGCCGAGCACAAGCGCCGTGATTACGCCCACAAGCACGTTGGCCTTGAGAAGCCTGCTGGTGGGTGCAAGCATCTCGTCCCTGTCGGCGACCATGACCACATGCCAGTTGCTTTCGGGCATATGCCGATAGTAGGCCACCATTTGCTGTTCGCCACGGGCGAAGCGCACGCTCCCGCTTCCGCTGACCAGGGCTGCCTTCACAAAGGGTTCCTGGCTGCAGTCCTTGCCCAGCAAAGACTTGTCGGGATGCATGATGGCCGTCCCCGAACTGTCATACACGGCGCAATATCCGTGTTTTCCCATCTTGATGGTATCTGTGGTGCTCTCGCTCAGACGGGCCAGACTCATATAGGCGTACAAAACGCCCTGCGATTTGCCCTGGGCCATGACGGGAGCCGCCACCATGGTGGACATTTCGCCCGCATGGTTACGGATATTTTCCATGCTCATCTGACCGGCAAGGGCCACCTGCACGGACTTTCGGTCGCGCAGGTTGCCGCCGATCATTTCTCTGGTGGTATGGGCCACCACAATGCCTGAAGCATCAATCAATCCTGCGCCATTAACCATGCCGAAATGCTGTGAAAGATCGTCAAGCACACTCTGGACGTCCGGCTCTCCGAGGCTGTCGAGGCCAGCCTGGTTGCCTGTGCTGGTGAACAGGGCCTTTTTGACATGAGCCGATTCGGCATTGGTTCTGATGAGGCCGTGCGTCATTCGCTGCACAGAGCCCAGCCCTTCAATCTGCTTGTCTATAACGCTGTCAAATTCGTGCGCGACCTGCTCTGTGAGCGAATGTTCTGCCTGCCAATAACTGAGACCGCATACAGCAGCCAGGCCAAGTAGGGATGGAACCAGAATGGTAAGCATCATCTTGTTCATTATTCCCATTTTCATATTCAAGACCTCTGGATTCATGTGTATTTCAGATTGCTGGCGGAAGAAGGAATCGCGCCGAATCAAGGCTGGAAAGCGAGGAATGTCGGAGGGGGGAACTGAGGAATTGAACCGGAAGGAGGGTGTAGATTCCTGACTGCGCTGTCCAGGTTAATTTACCTATATAGCTTTTCGAGTTATTTTGCAAAAAATATTATGGCAAATGCGCAATTATTTCAAAAAAGTTTTTCACACCCGTGCGGCAAGAGCGTATTTTGGGGGGCGAAGCCTCAAATGGAAGAACGCGCGACACGACACGGCCGCCCGCGCCAGCGGGCAGGCTTCGATAAAACCAATAAAAGAGGGAAGATGGGTATCGTCCAGTACCGAAGGCTGGCATCCAAAGGCCAGTACGGAAGCTGACTATCATAAAAATGATATCTGAAGACAACTATAGGAAGGGCGAGATGAAAGCAGTCACATTTTGAAAAAGTGTGACTGCTCTCATGCTGAACAAAAGTGCAGCGCGTCGCAACATGGCGTGGATTCAGCCGGGAAATGCGATTTTCGGCTGAATGAACACGCTAAAATGTATAGGATTTCAAAGGCAATCAGGCCAGGAGCCATACTCAGCAGAGTACGGTCAGGCGCAGTTCCTGCTGGCAGGCGGGGTCAAAAACCAGGCGGGCAGGCGAAAGCCCCAGCCCCTCCCAGGCGGCACGCAGTTCGCCGCGCGTTCCCCATATATATCCCTGGCAGGAAGGGGGCACGTGCAGCGATTGCAAGCGCAACGGCGCGGGCATTCCCAAAGAGCCAGCCTGTGCGGCCATGCTCGAAGACGCCGCCTGCGCGGCCATGCTCGAAGACGCCGCCTGCGCGGCCATGCCCGAAGGTGCCGCCTGTGCGGCCATGCTCAAAGACGTCGCCAGCGCGGCCATGCTCAAAGACGTCGCCAGCGCGGCCATGTCCAAAGGTGCCGCCTGTGCGGCCAGGGCGCGACGCACCGCCAGCAGCAGTGCCCGCCCCATAATGCGGCTGCCCAGGGCATTGTCCACAGGGCCTGCCAGCACGGCCTTGGCCAGCGCGGCTTCGGGCGCAAGCCCCATGCGGATAACGGGCACCCCTGCCTCCTGCGCCAGAAGCCAGCCCTGCGCGAGACAGTCCAGCGTCTCTTCCAGCGGCCACGGCGCATAGAGATTCTGCCGCCACATGCGGGCAAGGGCCGTACCCTCAAGCACAAGGCAGGGGTAAAAACGCAGCATGTCAGCCCCGGCATCGAGCGCCAGGGGAACGTCGCGCAAAAAATCCCCCGTGCTGTTGCCCGGCATGCCCGGCAAGAGCTGCACCCCCAGCGTCAGGCCAGCTGCCTTCACACGGCCGCAGGCCGCGAGGGCCGTGGCCCCGTCATAGCCCCGCTTTGAGGCGGCAAGGGCATCATCGGCAAAGCTTTGCACGCCAAGTTCCACGCAGCGGCAACCGGCAGCGCGCAGTCGCGCAAGGACGGCCGCGTCCACGCAGTCCGGCCGGGTTGAACAGCGGAAGCTGCGAATCCAGCCGCGCTCAAGAGCACTGCGCGCCAGATCCAGACAGGCGTTCTGATCCTGTACGGGCATGGCCGTGAAGGTGCCTCCATAAAAGGCCAGCTCGGCTGGCGGCAGGCCCATGGTATGACGTTGTTCAAGGTTTTCGCTGGTCTGGCGCAGCAGGGCCACAAGGGAAGACGCAGGCAGAACCGGCGCGCCGGAAGAGGGCGCGGCAGGGTCCATGCAGTTGGCAAGCCCTGTCTGCACGTCTTGTGCGCAGAACACGCAACGCACCGGGCACCCGCTGAAAGGAAGAAAGAGGGGAATCAGGGCGTACCCCTGGGGCCGGGGCACGAACCAGGGCACGGTTGAAGAAAAAATTCGGGCAGATACCGTTTTCATATATGCTCAATGGCTGCGAAGCCACGTGCGGCGCGCACAATGGCTCTTTATGCGTAAGAAGACAATTTTTAAGAAAAATCTTGCTCTGCCCGTTAGTTGCGTGTATTTTACACAAAAGTGCGCTTCATGTGAAGTGTGCCATCGTTGCCCGTTGGGCCATACCTGTCCATATCATGTTTTGTGACAGCCATACCAGCGCATTGTTACGCGCCGGAGAACTCACAATGAAAAAAACACTGACCAAAGCGGACATCGTGGAGGCCATCTACGAAGAAACCGACAAGAACCGCGTTGATGTAAAGAACGTGGTTGAAAAACTGCTGGATATAATGAAGTCCGCCATCAAAAAAGATCGGGCTTTGCTCATCAGCGGATTTGGCAAGTTCGAATGCTATGACAAAGCATCACGCAAGGGGCGCAATCCCAAAACAGACGAAACCATCACCCTGCCCCCGCGCAAGGTTATGGTGTTCCGTCTGTCGCGGAAATTCCGCTCGGAACTGAACCCCTAAGTCGGCAACAATACGCCTGTGCCTTCACGGCGGGCCTTGCCGGGTCCTGCCGCGCTGGTTTGCCGCGCTTTTTCTTTAGCCGTCAGCCGTAGCACGGACAGGGCATTTTTTTGTCCTGCGCTTTTTCGTGTCCCGGCCTCTGCCGTTCTGGGCTGCGTTATCGCCTGATCCTGGGCCGTTTCGCCACAAATGCTCGAGGTCAACGTCACGGGAGTTGTGCATGCTATTCAATTCCTATTCCTTTATCTTTCTTTTTCTCCCACTTCTGCTGCTGTGCTGGCGGCTGACCGCAGGCTACGGAGCCACGCGGCTGAGTCTGGTTCTGCTGCTCTTTTCCGTAGTTTTTTACGCTCTTTGGGGCCTGCCCTTTCTGCTGCTGCTGGCGGCCATTCTGGGCATGAACTACGCGTTCGCGCTGGCCCTGGCCGACCCAAACCGGCCTGACGGCACAATGGACGAGACGGAGATCATCCCCGAAGAAGCCGAACTGGCTGGTCCCTCAGAGTCGTCGGACGCCCAGGCAGAAGGCCCTGGCTCCCGTCCGGCGAAATTCCGCAGGGGGAGGCGTCTTTTTCAGGGCAACGGGCTGAAAGGAGCACGCGCCTGGGCGTGCAGCCGCAAAGGGCTGCTGGCCATGGCCCTCATCCTGAACCTGCTGCCCCTGCTCTGGTTCAAGTACTCCTGGTTTTTCGCCCAGAACCTGGCCCTTCTTATGGGCACGCAATGGAACTTCACCCCGCCGGGGCTTCCGCTCGGCATATCCTTCTATACCTTCATACAGATCGCATGGCTGGTCAGCGTGTACCGGCGGCAGGTGACGCCGCAGGGTTTTTCGCGCCACGCCCTGTTCTCGGCCTGCTTTCCCTACGTGATTTCCGGCCCCATTGTGCGTTACGAGCAGTTGGGCCCGCAGCTTGACGATCTTTCTGGCTCCACGGCAGAGGGTCTGGCCCAGGGGTTCACGCTTTTTACCATTGGTCTTGCCAAAAAGGTGCTGCTGGCGGACGGGCTGGCCGTATATGCCAACGCCGTTTTCAACGCTGCGGAAAAAGCCTTTCCCATCAGCAGAGCCGAGGCATGGCTGGGGTCCCTGTGCTACACCTTCCAGCTGTATTTCGACTTTTCCGGCTATACGGACATGGCCATCGGCATTGGCCTCATGCTTGGCCTGCGCCTGCCTGAGAACTTCGATTCGCCCTACAAGTCCACGGGCATAGTCGATTTCTGGCGGCGCTGGCATATCACCTTGAGTTCGTGGTTGCGTGATTTTCTGTACATCCCCCTTGGCGGCAACCGCAAAGGGCGGCTCATGCAGTACCGCAATCTCTTTCTGACCATGCTTATCGGAGGCGCATGGCACGGCGCGGGCTGGACCTTCATCATCTGGGGGGCCTTGCACGGCTCCATGCTGGGCGTCAACCATTTTTTCCGGGCCTGCATCAAGGGCACCCTGCTTGAAAAGGTGCTGGCCACCCCGCCCATGCGGATTTTCTTCATCCTGTTCACCTTCCTGTGCATCAACCTTGGCTGGGTGATCTTCCGCACGGTGAGCCTTGACGGAACCGCAGCCATGTTCGGGGCCATGTTTGCCGGGCCCTTCACGGCCGAGGCCGCAGGCCTGACCGCTGATTACGCGGGCCTTTCCACTATGGGCGTTCTGGCGGCCCGGTGGCTGCCCAACAACTATTTGCAGGGCTGGCTGCCCTTTGCCCTGCTGGGCATAAGTTTTGTGCTGTGCTGGGCATTCCCCAACAGTCACGAACTGCTGCACGGCAGGCGCGACGGTTCGCGCCCGTACCTCAGTTGGCAGCCCTCGATGGCATGGGCCACAGGCCTGGCCTGCCTGGCCTTTGTGACGCTCATTCTGGTGTCGCGCAAGGCGACCTTCCTGTACTTCCAATTTTAAAGGGGCGGACACAACATGAGTAAAACCCTCACCGAATCCGCCTACCTTTCCCGGTATTTCCGTGTGCTGCTGCTTCTGGCCCTTGTGGTCGGCCTGCTGGCCCTGCCCTATACCCTGTGGTGGCTCTACAAAAGCGGCGACGTGGGCGTCGAGCGCGCGGTGGAGGCGCAGTCCTCCGGGCAGTTCGCCGTTTTCGGCTCTGGCGTCTCACAGGACTTTGTGGACTACAAGCTGCAGCTTTACGCCAAGGTCAAACCGGAAATCGCCGCCGTGGGTTCATCCCGCGTCATGCAGTTCCGGGGGGCCTACTTTCGTAAACCCTTTCTCAACGTGGGCGGCACGGCAGGCAACCTTTCGGTGCTGCGCTCCACCCTTGACGCCATGCTGGCCCTGCACAAGCCCGATGCCGTCATCATCGGCCTGGATTTCTGGTGGTTCATGCCCCAATGGCAGCCCGATCCCTTCAAGGACGAGCCCCCCACCAGCGGCTCCTACAACTACGGGTTTGAAAGCCTGAAAAAACCCTGGGCCTGGCTGCTTGAAGGAAAGATCTCCGTTCACGACCTCATTGCCCCCGTTCTGCTGGAATCGGCGGGAGGCTTCCGCGCCGGACGCTACGGCATCATGGCCCAGCAGACGGACGACGGGTTCGGCCCTGACGGCGCATGGTACTACACGGCCGAAACCACAGGGCAAAAGCGTCCCTTCGACTATCAGTTCGAGGACACGCTCAAGCAGGTGCGGCACGGCATCAAGGCCTTTTTTCGCGCCAAGCCCATTGCAGGCAGCCGCGACCCCGGCGGCATAAGCTCCGCCCATCTGGACGCCTTTGCCGAAATCTACTGTCGCCTCAAGGCGCGCGGCATAGCCACCTTTGTCTTTATTTCGCCCCTGTCCGTGAAAGTGCTGGACGCCATACGCCAGCGCGAGGCCGACTACCCGCACCTCTTCCACCTGCGGGAGGCCCTGCTGGCACGCGGCATAGACGTTATGGACTTTACGGACGCGCGCACCTTCGGCTCCAGCGATTGCGAATTTGTTGACGGCTTCCACGGCGGCGAAGTAACCTATGCGCGTATGCTGCGGGATATGGCCGATCGCTGGCCCGCCCTGCTGACGTATGTGAATATGGAAAAAATCAATGCGACCATCCGCGACTGGCGCGGGCACGCCCTGGTATTTGACCCGCGCCTTACGGACAAGCCGGAAATTGATTTCAACAATTTCAACTGTCCCAAACGTAAACCATAGGCCGCAAACGGCCTGGCAAGACCCGGGCCCGGCCGCCAGCCACTGACGCAGCGCCGAGCCACAGGAACGCCATGGCCGCGAGGCTTGGCTAGAGCATTTTGACTTTGAAAAAGTGTAAATGCTCTAACGCTGTACGAAGTGCAGCTCGCCACAACGTGGCGTGGATTCAGCCGAGCTTTAGCCGTTGCGACGAAGGAAGCTACGGATTAAGACAGCAATTGGTTAATAGAGCGAGCAGCCTGCTGATGGCTGTCGCAAATCGCATTTTTCGGCTGAATGAAAACTTTGAAATGTGAAACATTTCAAAGTTAATCTGCTCTAGGGATGGGAGCCATGCGCCGGAACACCTCCAGTTGTACAGCAGAGCCGAAAGGTTTTGCGCAAAACAGTATGCCTGCCCGCAGGGTCGTGTTGACGGCCCTGCGGGTTCACGCTCTTTGCGGCCCGACCGCGATCGGCCCGCTGAACGAAATCAGCCCGGGCGATCGCGATCTGCCAAGAAGCATCTTGCAAAATCCCATCTCGCAAAATCCCGGCCCGCATGATGCTGGCCCGCATGGTGCTGGCCCGCTCGGTTCTGGTTCGCATGATGCTGGCCCGCATGATTCTAAGGCGGAGGCTTCTGCCCTGCGCGCCACCCTTCCCGCCGCTTCAGCCCAGGTCATCGCCTCTGCCAGGGCCATCACCTCAGCCAGGGCCATCGCCTTTTTGCGTGCCATGGCGCTGTGGGGCCTGCTCCTCTGCGCTGCCTCCCTGGGAGGCATGACGCCACGCACGGCTCTGGCTGCTGCGGCCTCCATACCCACCCCAACCAACACCGAGCCCACTGTCACGACGCCTACAGTTCAAGCGCCAGTTGTTCAAACTCCCACGGTCACGGCTCCCACAATCCAGGCTCCCGCCCTGCAGGCTCCCGGCGGCGGGCAAAGGCCGGGCTGGGCAGGCAGCGGACAGCCAGCAGACAATGGCCAGCCCTCCAGAGGGCGCGAAATAATGGGATTTCTTTTTGGCGGCCAGCTGTCAGAAGCTGAAGCGGCCACTCTGCAGCAACAGGGCGGCCAGGCGGGACAGCAAGGCAGCCAGGCGGGGCAAAAGAGCAATGGCCACTCTGGCGCAGCCCCCGCCGCTCCGGGGCAGGCCCCTACCCTTTCGCCAGCCCCGGTGCCGCCGCCCGCGCCCGTGGCCCCGACGCCTGCCGTACTCGCTCCCGCCAGCCCCAGAAGTCCCGCTGCCGAAGGCATACAGCCCCAGTCGCCGGAAGCTCAACGCCGCCAGCAGCAGCTGAATCAGGAAAGGGAACGCCAGCGGCAGGAACGGGGACGCCAGGGCACGCCGCGAGCGCCGCGCGCCAAGGCTGCGGACGCCAAAAAAGACGCGGCCTCTGCGCCACATACCCCCAAAGCGACCGAGGAGGCTTCCACGCCTCACGCTCCAGCCAATGGCGGTCACGAAGCTACGGGTGGAGGAAAGCCGGAAAGTTCCCCAACCCCCGGCAGCCCTGAAGCTCAAGCCAATGAGGCCTATCAGAAGGGCGACTACGCCCAGGCCCGCGCCATCTGGCAGCATCTGGCCGAGAACGGCGACGGCCAGGCCATGAACAACCTTGGGGTGCTCTTTGACCTCGGTCAGGGTGTGGATCTGGACGAAGGGCGCGCCCTCTACTGGTTTGCCCGCTCCGCCTCCACAGGGCATCCGTCCGGCATGAGCAACTACGGGCGCATGCTGGAACAGGGGCGCGGCATTGACGCCAACCCCCAAGAGGCCGCCCGCTGGTTTGACCTCGCAGCCCGGCAGGGGCAACCCGAGGCCCAGTACAATCTCGGCCTCATGTACGAGAGCGGCCACGGCGTGCAGCAAGACCACAAGGCGGCCGCAGCCTGGTACAGCCGCGCGGCGGCCCAGCAGCAGACAGACGCCCTGGCCCGCCTCGGCCATCTTTACCGCACAGGTCAGGGGGTGGAAAAAAACCAGGCTCGCGCCACGCTTCTGCTCTATGCGGCTGCCATGCGCGGCTCCATCCACGCCATGAAGGAACTGGAAGACATGGCCGGGCCTTCCGCCTCACGCCCCGGAGCAGTGCTCTTTGGCCAGCGCCTGGACACCGCCACCAGGCCCGCCATGCGCGACGCGCTCGCCAAGGCGGGCATGCACGCGTCCCGCCAGGACGACGCCTACATCTGCGACACCTACACGCCCGGCGCGCTTGTGCCCGGCGCGCGGCAGGCGGCCTTCTGCTACGGGCCAGGCCGCCCCTCGCCCCTGGGCTTTGCGGAACTGGAATACGCCGTGCCGGACAAGGCCACGGCGCAGGCCATCGTGCGCATGGTCAGTGAGCGCTTCGGTGCGCCCTCCGCAGGAGAAAGCGACGACGACCACCTCTGGAACCTCGGCTCCGTCGTGGTGGCCACGCGCTACGAGCCCACACGCCAGCTCGTGAGCCTCATGTACATGATCCCCGCCGTCTACCATCTCACCCGCCAGGACTAGAATACTTAGGGGATTTTGTGGCTGAAAAGCTTTGTGGGGGAGGGACCCTCTTTAGACCAGATTACCTTTGAAATGTTTCACATTTCAAAGGTGTCATTCTGCCGAAAATGCGATTTCCGGCAGAATCTACGCCACGTTGTGGCGCGCTGCACTCTCGTGCAGCGTTAGAGCATTAAACCTTTTTCAAAGGTTAAATGCTCTAAAAAAGGGTCTCCTCCCCCACACCCCCTCCCCCTAAAACTTTTATTTGGTTCAGTCTGTTGCGGGGCTGCGCCTTTCCGCCCCACACGGGATCAAAACTACCCCAGATCAAAGCTGCCTTGTATGGCGGCTCAGCGGCATTCCGCCCTGGGACTCAGGAGAGGCCACCCGCATTCTTTGCCTGTCTGCACTTGACACCGTGGCCGCCGTTATATATCAACTTATCTAGATATTGTGATGAGAAACGGAAAACGGTGAAAATCCGTTGCGGACGCGCCACTGTAATCGGCACAAACCCGCGCCGTACCACTGTCCACCGACCAGCCGACAACATGTTGTGAATGCACATTCGCAGCATCGGTCTGCTCCGGGGACGGGAAGGTACGGCCACGCGCAACCACAAACGCGCAGGGGCCGGAAGCCAGGAGACGCCTCATCACCTGCCGCCATCCGGCGGCAAGGCAGTACTGTCTCGCGTTCAGGCAAGTGCCCGGTCAGGCGTTGGCGCGCCCGGCCAGAGCCGTGCGGCATTCCCATGCCGCGCGTCGGTACGGATTGCATCCGTATTGTGAAGTGGCGGCAAGACCGGCAGGTCATGCGCCATTTCAGGTATACAAGCTCTAGCGTGAAAAAGACTGCCCTTTCAACACCATATGAAAGGAGCAACCATGCGTACCCACATTCTCGGCTTTCCCTCCATGGGCAGGCAGCGTGAGCTGAAACAGGCTCTCGAATCTTTCTGGCGTGGCGACACGTCCGCCCAGGACCTCACCGGCACAGCGCACCAGCTTCAGGAAAGCCATTGGGCCATCCAGCGCGAAGCTGGGCTGAGCTACGTGACCACGGGCGATTTTTCCCTCTATGACCGCATGCTGGACACAAGCCTCATGCTTGGGGCTGTGCCCGCCCGCTTTGCCCGCTGCGGCAAGGACGCCCTGACGCGCTATTTCGCTCTGGCGCGAGGGGACGCCTCACGCAACATTCCGGCCATGGAGATGACCAAGTGGTTTGACACCAACTACCACTATCTTGTGCCGGAAATCGAAGCCGACGCCGTCTGGACGCCAGGCGAACACCCCGTGCTGGAAGCGACTCGGCGCGCCGCCGCCAGGGGCTTCACGCCCAAGGCCTCCATCATCGGCCCCTTCACCTGGCTGGCTCTGGCCAAGGGCCAGAACGGCGCAGACCCGTGGACGCGGCTGGACGAGGTGCTGGCAACCTATGCGGGGCTGCTGGAACAACTGGCTCCTCTTTGCAACTGCATCCAGATTGAAGAGCCTGTGCTCTGCACCGAACTGCTGCCTGCCACAGCAGCAGAGCGGTTCACCGAAGCGTACGCCACGCTCAATGCGGCGGTGGCCCGCGCCGGGTCAGCCAGGCTCTTGCTGGCGACCTACTTCGGCCCGCTGGAAAATCACCTTGCCCTGGCCATAAACAGCGGCTGCGCGGCCCTGCATATCGACCTTGTGCGCGGCTCCGGCCAGTTGGACGCCGTGCTCGCCGCCCTGCCCGATCACATGGCCCTGTCCCTCGGACTGGTCAACGGACGCAATATCTGGAAGACCGACTACGCGCAGGCCGCCAGCCTCATGACCCGCGCCGTGAACGCTCTTGGCGCTGATCGTGTGCTTCTGGCCTCTTCCTGCTCGCTTTTGCACAGCCCCGTGGATCTCGCGGAAGAAACCGACCTGCCCGCCCACATCAGAAGCCGCATGGCTTTTGCCGTGCAGAAATGCGCGGAACTGGCCGACCTCAAAGCCATTGCCCTTGACCAGGGCGCGGACATTCTGGCAGCCAACGCCGCCGTGCTGGCCGAGGCTCAGGCCCATGCCGACACGGTGCTGACACGGGTGCGTGAGCGCGCCGCCGCAGTGACCCCGGCCATGCTGGCCCGCAAATCCCCCTTCGCCGCGCGCAAGCAGGCCCAGGCCTGGCTGCGTCTGCCGCTTCTGCCCACCACCACCATCGGTTCTTTCCCGCAGACAGACCATATCCGTAAGACGCGGCTGGCCTTCAAACGCGGTCAAATGACCCCGGCCGACTACGAAGCCGCCATCAAGGCCGAGATTGCCGCCTGCATCAAAAAGCAGGAGGAACTTGGGCTGGACGTTCTCGTGCACGGCGAGGCCGAGCGCAACGATATGGTGGAGTATTTTGGCCAGCAGCTTGGCGGATTCTGCTTTACGCGCAATGGCTGGGTGCAGAGCTACGGCAGCCGCTGCGTCAAGCCGCCCGTCATTTATGGCGACGTGTACCGCAAGGCCCCTATGACCGTGGCCTGGGCGCGCTATGCCCAGTCCCTGACGCAAAAGCCGGTCAAGGGCATGCTCACCGGGCCAGTGACCATCCTCTGCTGGAGCTTCGTGCGCGACGACCTGCCGCGCAGCGAAGTCTGCCGCCAGATCGCCCTGGCCATCCGCGACGAGGTCAGTGACCTTGAGGCGGCGGGCATACACATCATCCAGATAGACGAGGCCGCCCTGCGCGAAGGCATGCCCCTTACTGCGGCCGAGGCCGCCGTGTACCTGCAATGGGCCGTGGATGCCTTTCTTCTGGCGTCCACTGGCGTTGAAGATCGCACACAGATGCACACCCACATGTGCTACAGCGAATTCAACGCCATCCTGCCCGCCATCGCGCGCATGGACGCCGACGTCATCAGCATCGAATCCAGCCGCAGCGGCATGGAACTGCTGGACGCCTTCACCCGCTTTCACTATGTGGGCGAGGTCGGCCCCGGCGTGTATGATATCCACAGCCCGCGCATTCCCACGGCGGACGAGATGGTGCGTCTGCTGCACCTGGCGCTGCAGCACATCGACAAAAGCCAGCTTTGGGTCAACCCCGACTGCGGCCTCAAGACACGGCGCTGGGAAGAGGCTTATCCGGCCCTGGAAAATATGGTGGCCGCTGCTCTGCGGGTGCGCGTGGAACTGACCGCCTAGGGATTTAGCGTATGCGAGGATTTGTGGGGGAGGACTCTCCCCCACGCCCCTCCCCCTAAAACTCTTGGAGCAATTTCAAAGTAAAATTGCTCTGGCGGCTGCGTGAGCCAGATTCACTAGAGCTTAGCCATAAGAACCAGCAGCTTGGCTATGAGCGGCGACAGCAGCACAATGGCATAGATGCGCACCAGGTGATACACCATAATCATAGGCGCTTCGCGTCCCGCATCTCCGGCCAGGGCCATGATGGCGTTGAAGCCGCCGGGGCTGGTGGCAAGGTAGGCGCCCTCGGCGCTCATGCCGCCAAAGCGCATGCTTATCCAGGAACAGCCGAGACCGGCGGCGAGAATGATAAAGGTCGAAAGCAGCATGATGGGCCACGTTTCACGCACAACGCTCAGCATGCCGGGACTGTACATATTGCCAACGATCACGCCCACGCAGCCGTACACCACATACCGGATCCAGTGCGGCATGAACGGCGTGCTGACGGAGCCGAGGCTTTTAAAAATGACCACGGCCACCATGGCCCCAGTCATGGGGCCGCCCGGCAGGTCAAAGTAGTCAAAAACCAGGCCTCCGGTGAGGCCCACGGCAAAAAGTGCGATCAGCGTCGTCATACAATCCTTCCTTCACGCGGCTTCGTAGTCTTTACATTTATGCGCTGGCCGCGTCATGATTTGGCGGGCCAGAACCCGCCGTCCGCACTGCATACTCCCATTGCTTCCGCACCTCAATGACGAAAATGACGAGGGGCGCATTCTTCGCATGGAAGAATGCGCCCCCCGGTAATTGCGCAGGGATAATTGCGCTGTGGTAATCGCGCTGTGGCGCTACTTCTGGAGTATGCCTATGAGCTTGTCCATGGTGGCAGAGGCATCGCCAAGCATCATGATGACGCCGGGCTTGCCGTACAGGGTGTTGTCCACCCCGGCATAGCCGGGCTTGTCGTCATAGTTGCAGATGATGACGTTTTTGGCCTCGCCAGCCTTGAGGATGGGCATGCCGTAAATGGGCGTGCCCTCGGCCGTGTTGGCCGCAGGGTTCACCACGTCGTTGGCCCCGATGACGATGGCCAGATCGGCTTCGGCAAACATCGGATTCACCACGTCCATTTCAAGCAGGTCTTCGTAATCCACGTTGGCTTCGGCAAGCAGCACGTTCATGTGGCCGGGCATGCGCCCCGCCACGGGATGGATACCGTAGCTCACCTTGACGCCCCTGGATTCCAGCAGGTCGGCAAGCTGCTTGACCTTGTGCTGGGCCTGGGCCAGTGCCATGCCGTAACCGGGCACGATAACGACGCTTTTGGCGTCCCTGAGCACCTTGTCCACCTGATCTCCGCCAGCCGCAGGAGCGGCAGGAGCGGCCCCCGCCGGGCTTTCGCCCTGTGCGTAGGCCAGCAGCTTGTCAAAGCTCTTGGAGGCATCGCCCGTCATGAGGATTACCCCATCGCGGGTATACAGGGGGTTGGGCACACCGGCGTAACCAGGCTTGTCGTCGTAGTTGCAGATGATGATGTTCTTGGCTTCTTCGGCCTTGAGGATGGGCATGCCGTAAATGGGCGTGCCTTCCGCACTGTTGGCCGCAGGGTTCACCACGTCGTTGGCTCCAACGATGACCACAAGGTCGGATTCCGCAAACATCGGGTTCACGGTGTCCATTTCAAGCAGATGTTCGTAGTCCACATTGGCTTCGGCGAGCAGCACGTTCATGTGGCCGGGCATGCGCCCCGCCACGGGATGGATGCCGTAGCTCACCTTGGCTCCCTTGCTTTCCAGAAGGTCGGCAAGCTGCTTGACCTTGTACTGGGCCTGGGCAAGGGCCATGCCGTAGCCGGGTACGATGACCACGTTTTTGGCGTTCTGCACCAGCCTGGCGGCCGCGGCTTCCTTGCTGTCGCCGCCGGATGGGGCGGCTGCGGCGGGGCTTTCGCCCTGGGCGAAGCTCACCAGACGGTCCACGGTCTTGGCCGCGTCGCCTGTCATGAGGATCACGCCGTCACGGGTATACAGGGGGTTGGGCACGCCAGCGTAGCCCGGCTTGTCGTCATAGTTGCAGATGATGATGCCCTTGGCTTCTTCAGCCTTGAGGATGGGCATGCCGTAGATGGGCGTGCCTTCAGCCGTGTTGGCCGCAGGGTTCACCACGTCGTTGGCCCCGATGACCACCACAAGGTCGGTCTCCGCAAACATCGGGTTCACGGTATCCATTTCGAGCAGATCTTCGTAATCCACGTTGGCTTCGGCAAGCAGCACGTTCATGTGGCCGGGCATGCGCCCCGCCACGGGATGGATGCCGTAGCTCACCTTGACGCCCTTGGCTTCCAGCGTGTCAGCAAGCTGCTTGACCTTGTGCTGGGCCTGGGCCAGCGCCATACCATAACCGGGCACGATAATCACGCTCTTGGCGTTGTGTACCAGCTTGGCGGCTGCGGCTTCCTTGCTGTCTCCGCCGGATGGGGCGGCGCTTTGCTCGGCCGGGGCATTGCCCTGGGCATAGTGCAGCAGGGTATCAAAGGTCTTGGCCGCGTCGCCCAGCATGAGGTGCACACCAGCGCGCTCATACAGGGGGTTGGGCACGCCGGCATAGCCCGGCTTGCTGTCATAGTTGCAGATGATGATGTTCTTGGCCTTTTCGGCATCAAGAATGGGCATGCCGTAAATGGGCGTGCCTTCCGCGCTGTTGGCCGCAGGGTTCACCACGTCGTTGGCGCCCACGATGACCACAAGGTCGGCATCGGCGAACATCGGGTTAACCGTGTCCATTTCAAGCAGATTTTCGTAGTCCACATTGGCTTCGGCAAGCAGCACGTTCATATGGCCGGGCATGCGCCCCGCCACGGGATGGATGCCGTAGCTCACCTTGGCTCCCTTGCTTTCCAGAAGGTCGGCAAGCTGCTTGACCTTGTACTGGGCCTGGGCAAGGGCCATGCCGTAGCCTGGCACGATGATCACGTTTTTGGCGTTCTGCACCAGCTTGGCCACTTCGGCCTCAGTGGATTTGACAGGGGCCGGAGCAGCTGCGGCAGCCTTGGGCGCAGCCCCACGAGCGGGCGTGACCACAGAGGACTCGCCAAGCAGGATGGACAGCAGCTTTCTGTTCATGGCCTTGCACATGATGCGCGTCAGCAAAAAGCCCGAAGAACCGATGATGCCGCCGATGGCCACCAGCAGGGGATCGCTCACCGCAAAACCCGCAATGGCGGCGCAAACGCCGCCCATGGAGTTCAGCAGCGAGATGGTGATGGGCATGTCGGCTCCGCCCACGCGGATGGTGAACCCTATGCCAAAGGCCGTGCCCGACAAAAGCATCATGAAGATGAAAAAGCCGAACAAAAAGTGCGGAAACATCGTGCCCATAAGCACGGAAAAGCCCATAACACCCAGAATGGACAGAATAATCCTGGTGTGGTCGGGCAGGATAATGGGTTTTTGCGGCAGTATCTGATGCAGTTTGCCTGCGGCCACAAAGGAGCCAGTAATGGTGGTCATGCCCATGGCCATGGCCAGGCAGGCGCTGCCGCGTTCAAAGGCCGAGGGCGCGCCCGTGTCCGTCAGTACAAGAAAGCTCACAATGGCAGCGGCACCGCCGCCGATGCCGTGCAGAAAGGCTACCATCTGCGGCATCTGGATCATCTTGACCTTGTTGGACAGGGTAAGGCCCAGCGTCATACCCACGGCAATGGCCAGCCACAGCGTGGGAGACGTCATGGAGCCGTCCTTGAACATGGTCACAAGGATGGCGAGGCCCATGGCCGAAGCGCAAAAAAGATTGCCCTTGACCGCAGTGGGAACCTTGTTCATGAGGCGTAGACCAAACAGTACAGACGCCACAAGAAGTCCGGCAATTATGTTGTAGGTTAGTGCATTCATGTCACAGCAACCCTTTCTTCTGATTTATGGTTGTAGCAGAGGCCAGAATGAAGGGTTACTTCTTTTTCCCGGCGACCATTCGAAGCATTTTGTGAGTAATGTCAAACCCGCCGAAAACGTTCACAATGGCCATGGCGACGGAAATGGCGCCCAGTATGGTGAAAAAGACGGAGCCCGCAAGATAGGTCGCCGTCACCGCACCAAGAATGATGACGCCCGAAAGGGCATTCATGGCCGACATCAGGGGCGTGTGCAGCAGGCTCGGCACATGGCTGATGATCTTGTAGCCAAGCAGCGTCGCGGCAACGAACACTGCCAGCAGGGTAATTGGGGTCATATGCTCTTCCTTGAATTTTTTTTCCGGGGCCCATGCGAGATGTCCGGGTGGCAAGCGCCGCCCGGACACTCCGCTGTAACCCAGCGCATGTGACTTTGAAAAAGTTTACATGCCCTGGCGCCGCACAGGAGTGCAGCGCGCCGTTTGCGGCGTGGATTCTGCCGGAAATGCGATTTCCGGCAGAATCCTGCTCGGTTCTATAAGCCCATGGCCTCACGCGCGCCACGGTGGACAATCTGCTTGTCGATGGTGGTCAGCGTGGATTCGATGATGGGGTCGGTTCTGTCCAGCACGATCTTGCCGTCCTTGGCCAGGAAGGAAAGCAGCTGGAACACGTTGTTGGCGAACATCCAGGTGGAGCTCGTGGGCATCATGCCGGGGATGTTCTTGGTGCCGTCAATGGTCACGCCGTGCTTGACCACCACTTCACCAGCGTCGGTCAGCTCGCAGTTGCCGCCCTGGTCAATGGAGATGTCAACGATGCTGGAGCCGGGAGCCATAGAGGCCACCATGTCTGCGGTGATCAGGATGGGGGCCAGCTTGCCGGGGATCAGGGCGGACAGGATGATGATGTCCGAATCCTTCACCAGGGGCTTCAGGGCCTCACGTTCCTTGTGCAGCCATTCGTCGCTCAGGCGCTGGGCATAGCCGCCTTCGCCAATGGCCACATCGGCGGGCACGCCCACGTCAAAGCACTTGGCGCCAAGGCTTGTGGACTGTTCGCGCGCGTCGGGACGGATGTCCACGGCGGTCACAACAGCGCCAAGGCGCTTGGCGGTGGCGACGGCCTGAAGGCCGGCCACGCCCGTGCCGATGACCAGCACGTTGGCGGGTTTGATAACGCCCACGGCCGTGCCCACCATGGGCATGAACTTGGCCAGGCGGTTGGCGGCCATGAGCACGCCCTTGTAGCCGGCCACAGTGCTCATGGAGGTCAGGGCGTCCATGCCCTGAGCGCGCGATATACGCGGGATGCCGTCAAGCGTGATGCTGATCACGCCCGTGGCCGCCAGCTTCTTCATCATTTCATGGTTCACAGGCGCGGCGGGATGCAGGAACGTGATCAGGTACTGGCCGTCACGCACCATTTCCGCTTCGTGCTTGTTCACTTTTTTGTTGAACAGGGGTTCCTTGACCTTCAGGATCACGTCGGACTTGGCAAAGATTTCCTGAACGTCCTCAACAATTTTGCCGCCAGCTTCAACATAGGCGGCGTCAGCGAAGAACGCGCCGTCGCCCGCGCCCTTCTCGACCAGAACCGTGGCGCCTTCGGCAACCATCTTCTTGACGGTATCAGGAGTTGCGGACACGCGGCGTTCGCCGTGCATAATTTCCATCGGCACACCGATAGTCATACCCTGAAACTTCATTATAAGACTCCTTGGAACTTGTTTGATTCTCTTTCCATCTTTTGTGCGGCAGCCGACGCCCTATGCGCGGTTGTCGCTCCACACTCTACTGAAAATGCTGCTACTGAGCGTCTTTCTTGTTCCACCCAAGCAGGTTGTACACAACGTTGATGCCGATGATCCAGAGCGGCCCAACTATCATGGCGATACGCGTGGATTCACCAATGGTGAGAATCACGGCCACGAACACCAGCCCAATCAAGGCAAAATAGTTGGAATAGGGGTACCAGGGCATCTTGTACGCGATCTTGCTCACCTCTTCCGGCGACTTGCTGACACGGGACTTCATCTGAACGATGATGATGGTTCCCCATATCCACACGGCCGCGAAAGTGGCGATGCTGGTCACGATGATAAAAACTTCTTCAGGCACGATATAGTTGAGAAACACGCCGATAAGCATGATGCACGAAGACACCAGGATACCGCGCGCGGGCACGTTGGCCTTACTGGTCTGACCGAAGTACTGCGGAGCGCGTTTTTGCAGTGCCAGGTTGTACAGCATACGCCCGTTGCTGTAGATGCCGCTGTTGCAGGAAGACAGGGCGGCGGTGGCCACCACGAAGTTGATGATGCCCGCAGCCGCGGCGATGCCGATGTTCTTGAAGGTCAGCACAAAGGGGCTGCCGTGTACGCCGATTTCATTCCAGGGGAAGATGCTCATGATGACGAACAGCGCGCCGATATAGAACACGAGGATTCGCCACAGCACCTTGTTGATGGCTGAGGGGATGGACTGTTCGGGGTTGCGGGCCTCACCAGCGGTGACGCCGATGAGCTCAATGCCCAAAAATGCGAACATGACCATTGATAAGGCCATAAAGACGCCGGTCATGCCGTTGGGCAAAAAGCCGCCTTCAAGGGCGTAAAGGTTGGTTATACCCGTGGGCACGCCGCCATGGCCGATGCCGAACAGGATAATGCCAAGACCGATGGCGATCATGGCGATAATGACCACAACCTTGATAAGCGCGAACCAGAATTCGAATTCGCCGAAAAGTTTTACGGAAATGAGGTTGACTGTTGTCATGGCCACCAGAGCCATCAAGGCCGGTATCCACTGTGGCAAGTCCGGCCACCAGAAGGTGCAGTACACACCCACTGCCGTGATTTCGGCCATGCCTGTGATGATCCACATGAACCAGTAAGTCCAGCCGGTTATGTAGCCCATGCGCGGGCCCATGAACATATTCGCGTAGGCGCTGAACGATCCGGACACAGGATAGGCCACAGCCACTTCACCGAGGGCGCGCATCACAAAAAAGATGACGGCCGCGCCGATGAGGTAGGACAGCAACAGGCCCGGCCCGGCGGTTCTGATGGCCGTGCTTGAGCCCAGGAACAGGCCGACGCCGATAGCTCCGCCGATGGCGATGAGCTGAATATGTCTTGACTCCAACCCACGGGTTAGAGTTTCACCAGTTACACTTTTGTTTTCGCTCGACATATGGTCTCCTTGCAAACCGTGAACGAGTTTGAATGCCAATCCTTAGACAACGAGGTTTCGTGAGTGGGGGGGGCCCTCCTTTTTCCTCATGATGATGTAGTGTATGTATCTCGAGCGGCGATCCGGTCATCCGCATATGACCGGGGTCGTCCGACCACGGGAAGCTACGGCATTCTCCTCACACAAAAAGTTGCAGGCGATGACATATGAACGGCTACAGGTTCATTCAACGTACACTCTGGGCACACGTTTGCCCACCATGCACACGATTTCATAATTGATGGTGCCGAGATGCGCGGCGATTTCGTCCGCAGGCAGTTCGGGGCTGCCGAAGAGCAGCACTTCATCACCGGCACGGACATCAGGTATGTGGCTCACATCGGTCATGCACTGGTCCATGCAGATGCGGCCGACCACGGGCGCGCGCTGGTTCCGCACGATAACTTCGGCCTTTTTGCTGAGCATGCGTGTGTAGCCGTCAGCGTAGCCGATGGGTATGGTACCGAGAATACTGTCTTTCTGCGTATGAAAAATGCTGCCATAGCTCACGCCCACGCCGGGCGGAACCTGCTTGACCATGGCCAACCGCGCCTTGAGGCGCATGGCCGGGCGCAGTTCGATGGGGATGGGGCATTCGTCCGAGGGCTTGAGCCCGTAAAGGATTATGCCCGCCCGCACCATATCGAGCTGGGCTTCGGGCATGGAAAGTATGGCAGCGCTGTTGGCGCAATGCCGGATGGCAAGGCGTATGCCGGATGCCTCCACCGCCGCCATGGCTGCCTGAAAACGCTCAAACTGCTTGAGGCAGTACGAGCGGTCGGCGCTGTCCGAACTGGCGAAGTGGGTAAACATGCCCTCAAGCACAATATTGCCAAGGCTGGACACATAGGAGCAGAAGGCCGCCGCGTCTTCGGGGCGCACGCCTATGCGCGTCATACCCGTGTCGACCTTGACATGCACCTTGACGGACATGCCAAGCCCGGCCGCAGCCGCTGACAGGGCGTCCGCCTGCTCCTTGCTGAAAATGGTCTGGGTAATGTGGTTGCTGACCACGAAAGACGCCGCCTGCGGCGGCGTATAACCAAGTATGAGAATGGGCACGGTAATGCCGGCAGCGCGTAGTGCTGCTGCCTCGTCTAGGATGGCCACGCCAAGATAGTCCGCGCCCAGGGCCACGGCTTCATGGGCAAGCGGCACCGCTCCGTGTCCATACCCGTCTGCTTTGATGATGGGGCAAAAACGCACTCCAGGCTTAAGCAGCGACCTGATCTGGCGCATGTTATGCCGCAGTGAAGAAAGGCTTATTTCCGCCCACACCGGTCTGTCAAAACTGACCACAACGTCCTCCCGTTCCGGATACCGCAATATCCACGGCTGACAATATCAGCATATGGGTCTGGCAACCCACACAAAACACTTCCTATGGACACGAGACACTATATATTCAAAAACTAAACCATTCATTCATAGTTATTTATCAACAACCGGCCTTTAAAAGAATGCTTTTTCATACGGTAAAGCATTTTCTGAAAATATACATCTTTTTCTATTTATCATGCTGGATTTGCAAAAAAGTCTGACATCATTCTTTAAAATCTTTTTGCTTTGATGTCACAATATATACAAGTGATACCATGAGTGCCACCCTATGTCCATGCCTGCAAAAAAATTTGCAGCAATTCTTTGGCAGACGGCTTTTTGCGAAATGATAAAATATATAATTTTCAGTATCTTATCATAAAAAATATACGTTCCGTCTACAAAAAAAGGTTAGCGCCTCACCTTCGCTGACTGCAAAAAACCTTCAAGACCCTTGCCCCCAGAACCATGTCCGGTTCGAAAAATCCGCGCTGCTGGCTGCTCCCGCAACACTACGGGTCGATCAATCAACCAAACATCCCCGCCGTATCTACGCGCTGCATTTACAAAAGTTTGTAAGCAGCGCTTTTCAGCATAACCATCTATAACCACAAAATTTATCACATAATTTTCAGCCACGAAAAAATACGGCTATTTTACTCATGTAATTTCAGGATGTTTGCTCTCTGGAAAAAAATTTCCTGTCATTTCTTCCTGCTATACACGCCGGTACGGTTGTTGCCCCATTTCATAATAATTGCCGCCGTGAGCATCCATAACCACAATAGCGGGAAAATCCTCAACCTCAAGAGCGGCCAGGGCTTCCGGCCCCAGATCGCCATAGGCCAGCACCGTATATTTTTTGATGCTGCGCGCCACCAGCGCCCCGGCGCCGCCAATGGCCGCCAGATAGGGCGCGCCAAAACCCCGTATGGCTTGTGCCACTGCTTCGCTGCGGTATCCCTTGCCTATCATGCCCTTGAGGCCCAACTCCAGAAGTTGCGGCGTATAGGCGTCCATACGGCCGGACGTGGTCGGCCCGGCTGCGCCGATGACCTGTCCCGGCTTCGCCGGGCTTGGCCCCAGATAGTAGACCACCGCACCCTTCAGATCCACGGGCAGGGGTTCGCCCTTTGCCAGGCTTTCAACCATGCGTTTGTGCGCGGCGTCGCGCGCGGCCAGCAGCGTGCCTGTAATAAGCACCCTGTCGCCCGCCTGCAGCGAGCGGGCGGTGGCGTCGTCAAAGGGAGCCGTGACGCGTTTGACGTTCTGATCTGCCATGGGGCCTCCTACAGCACCACTTCGGCGTGGCGCGCCGCATGGCAATTGATGTTCACGGCCACGGGCAGACTCGCAATATGGGTGGGGGCCCACTCCACATGCACCTTGAGCGCGGTCACGAGGCCGCCGAATCCCTGCGGGCCGATGCCCGTGCTGTTGACAAGGTCAAGCAACTCTTCTTCCAGTGCGGCGTAACGGCCATCGGCATTACGGCTTTCAAGGTCGCGGGCGGCGGCGCGTTTGGCGCAGAGTGCGGCCACTTCCATGGTGCCGCCAATACCCACGCCAACCACCATGGGCGGACAGGCGCTGGGCCCGGCGCTCCTGACGGCCTCCAGAACCACCCGGCGCACGCCGTCGATCCCGTCTGCGGGCACCAGCATTCTGAGCAGGCTTTTGTTTTCCGACCCCGCCCCCTTGGGGGCCAGCCGCAAACGCAGGGCGTCACCCGGCACAATGCGCGTATGGATGACAGCCGGGGCATTGTCCCCGGTATTTTTTCGCTCAAACAGCGGTTCCGCCACACAGGACTTACGCAGATACCCTTGCGTGTAGCCGCGACGCACGCCCTCATGAATGGCCGATTCAAAATCACCGCCCACAATGCGCACGTCCTGGCCCACGCTGGCAAAAACCACGGCCAGGCCCGTGTCCTGGCAGATGGGCATGTTCTCGGCCCTGGCCAGGGCGGCATTTTCCTGCAACTGTTCCAGGATGGCCTGTCCTATGGGCGAAGATTCCTCTTGCCTGGCGCGGGCCAGCCCCGCCACCATGTCGTCGGGCAGCAGGCAGCAGGCGTCAACGGCCATGCGGGCCACTGCCCGCGATATTTCCTCGGTGGTGATTTCTTTCATGGCACACATAGAGTTTCCGGTTTGAGTTCGCCTATGGATGGCAACCACAAGGCGTACCAGCAAAAAAGCAGGAACAACCGCTGAGGGTGATCTTCATCCACCCGGAAATATACATTTTTTTTGAGGATCAGCATAGCCATAATGCACGCTCTGTCAAACAACATTATGGTACTAGTTTGATGCGAAATTGTATCAAGTTCCTCTGTAAAAAAGCAATGCCTATACGCGCTTACCCGGCGCGGTTTCGGACATTTTTTCCATGCATTTTTCACCATCATTGTGGAAAGATTCAAGTTTATTTTATACAATTTTGTACTGACTCCGGTGGGACGCAACCCGGCGCAACGGCCGCAAACATCCGCCAGCGGTGCCGGGATTATCTGCTCTGCAACCGTATAAATCCTGCCTGCGGCAAAAAAACAGCGCACAGCCGGAGTCGCGTTGGCCGTGCGCTGTCGCGCTGCTAGAGCGCACCTTTCTGCCCTAGAGCATTTTAACTTTGAGCTGTCGCTATCCGTAAGCGGCAAAGAACCGCTAACGGCTACCGCAAATCGCATTTTTCGGCTGAATGAAAACTTTTAACTGCGAAACATTTCAAAGTTAATCTGCTCCAGGAAAGGCTCGTCAGTGAGACTTTCCCATGCAAATATTCTGCCTCTGCTCCTGTCCCTGATCTGGCCCCTGATCTGGCCCCTGCTCCTGTCCCTGCTCTGGCCCCTGCTCCTGCAAATGTCGCAGGCAGCGGCCAGGGCTGTCAAAACCGCGCCGCAGATCGGCATAGTTGGGCACCATCCGGGCGCGACCGTGATCATAAAGAATCAGGCTGCCCGCGAACACGTCCACATCGCCGGGATCATGCGTAATAATCACCGCCGGTATGGTGAGATCCGCCATCAGTTCCAGCAGTTCTTCGCGCAGACGCTCACGCAGCAACGGATCAAGCGCCGAGAACGGCTCGTCCAGCAGCAGAAGCTCCGGTTCGGCATTGAGCGCGCGGGCCAAAGCCGCGCGCTGCCGCTGGCCGCCGGAAAGCTGTGAAGGCAGGCTGCGGGCCAGATGCCCGATGCCGAACCGCTCGAGCATGTCCTGTGCGCGCTGATGCTGGGCCGCGCACACGCGCCATGGCCAGAGGCCGGTGCCGCTGTAGGCCACATTCTGCAACAGGGTCAGATGCGGAAACAGGGCGTAATCCTGGAACATGTAGCCGATTTTGCGGCGCTGGGCGGGCACAAAGACATTGCTGGCCCCATCATACAGCGTGCGTCCGCCAAGAAGGATATGGCCGGAATCCGGGCGCACCAGCCCGGCAAGACACTGCATGGTCAGGCTCTTGCCCGAACCGGAAGGCCCGAAGAGCACCACGTTCTTGTGATCCCCGCCTATCTCATAGTCTACGTCCAGGCTGAAAGGCACTGCCGCGTTTTTGAAGCTCTTGTACAAACGCAGGGAAATCATCGCCGCCGCCTTTTCAGTTTCAACAGCAATTCCGCAGCCATGAGCAGACCCACGCAGGCAAGGGAAGTGACCACCACAAGCCAGGTGGCCTGCGCGTCGTTGCCAGCCTGAAAGGCGTCATAAATGGCCAGGGCCAGCGTCTGGGTCTTGCCGGGGATGTTGCCCGCAATCATGAGCGTTGCGCCGAATTCGCCCATCCCGCGCGCAAACGCCAGCATAAGTCCGGCAAAAATGCCCTTCCAGGCCAGCGGCAGGGACACGCTGACGAACACGCGCCACTCCGAAGCGCCGAGGGTACGGGCGGCGTCTTCCAGGTGCCCGTCCACCTGCTCCAGAGCCGCTCTGGCGGATTTGTAAATAAGCGGAAACACCACCACCGTGGCCGCCACTACCGCGCCCTTCCACGAAAAGATGAGATTGATGCCGAGTTCTGCCAGCCAGTGGCCGAACACCCCTCGCCGCCCCACCAGCAAGATGAGGTAGTAGCCCAGCACCGTGGGCGGCAAAACCAGCGGCAGGGTACACAGGGCGTCCAGCAGCGCGGGCATGGGGCCTTTTTTGCGGGCCAGCGCCCAGGCCATGAGCGTGGCCGCCACAAAGGACACCAGCGTGGCCGTGCCAGCCACCCGGAGCGAAAGCTCCAGCGGGCTCCAGATGGAAATGCCGTCAAAGTCCATTAAAACGCGCCCCCTCCACACATTGCTGGCACATGCGGCCCTTCGCCGCACGCTCTCTTGTCCCTGCCCATCCCCCGCCCGCACTGGCGCGTCGATCCGCCCTGCGCGGGCAAGACTGCGCTGTCGGCCTGTTCCGCCCGGACTGCGCTGGCAGTACGAACTGCGCGAATGGCGCACAGCGCACGGCCAGTGCGGACAGTGCGAACTGCACGAACGGTATGAACTGAACGACCTGCGCGGGTCAGTGCTGCCCGCGCAAACGGGTCTGGGCTGGCAGCAGTTGGGGCCTTTTGGCCGTATGCCCCACAAGCGGGCACTGCAAATTTCAGGCCCAGGAAATTTTCAACCCCGCCCGCTGCCCCGAACAACAGCGGGCAAGCCAGCGTAAAACCGGCAGGAACAAAACCGCGCCGAGCGCTGCTGACGCCCGGCGCGACGCGGTTGTTCCTTGTGAGCCTTTTATCTACAACGCACTGCAACTGTTGGCCAGAGCCAGAGTACCTTTACAATACTTCACAGTACCCGTGCCGCTGCACATCCGCAAAAACTCCTGCCTACGGCTTGGAAAAGCCGTACCTGGCCAGAACCGCCTGCCCTTCGGGCGAGAGCACGAAATCGATGAATGCCTGGCCCATCTTGGGGTTGGAGCCAGTAAGGGCAACGGCAATGGGGTAGGTCACGGGTTCGTGTCCGCCCACAACCATCACCACGTCCACCTTGTCAGCCATCTGCTTGGCGTCGGTGGCGTACACAAAACCTGCGTCCACTTCGCCTCGGGCCACGTAGTCCAGCACCTGACGCACGCTGTTGCCCTGAATAAGGGCTGCCTGCACGGCTTCCCACAGTTTGGCGTTGCCAAGGGCGTCCTTGGTGTAGCGGCCCACGGGTACAGAGTCGGGATTGCCGATGGCGATCTTCTTGAACTTCTTGAGTTCGTCAAGCTTGGCAGGCTTCTTGCTGCCAGCGGGGACAATAAGAACCAGATCGTTTTCGGCAAAGTTCACGCGCGTGGCGGGGTTCACAACCTTGGCGGCCACGGCTTTGTCCATGGTGGCCTGGTCGGCGGAAGCAAAGACGTCCACGGGTGCGCCTTCCTGAATCTGCTTGAGCAGGGGGTTGGACGCGGCAAAGTTCACATTGACCTTGAGATCGGCGTGGCGCTTTTCAAACATGCCTTTCAGTTCGGTGAAGGCATTGGTCAGGCTGGCCGCGCCTGAAACGGTCATTTCAGCTGCCTGCGCGGGAAGAACCAGCAGTCCTGTACAAGCCAGAGCAAGAAAAATGCGTGAAAAGAACGGTTTTTTCATGTGCTTCTCCTGAGCGCCGCAGCGCGGCAATTTTGTTTATCTCATACAGGAGTAGGCCAAACGGGCAATACAATCACGTTTTTTGCAAAAACCGTGATGACTGTACAACGTGACAGTTTTACATGTACAAGATCCAAAAAATGGCAGGATCCGGCATGGAAAAAAATAAAAACCGTGAGGAAATGGCCGCGCTGCTGCGCACCCTTTCTTCAGCCGACCGGGCATGGCTGCGCCAGCGCCTCATGCGCCGCGACTCCGCTGCGCTGTTGCAGGACACCGGCCGCATAAGCCCCCGCGAACTGCTGGCCGTGGAAACGTGGCTGTGGGAAAAGGCCAGTGTGGCCCGTGGCCCGCGCGAAAAGCGCCCTCGCCTGCGCATGTGGCTCATTTTTATGCTTTTACGCTATGCCGCACTGCGCCTTGTGGAAATTTTCAACCTCAAGCCTTCCCATCTGGATCTGCAGGAAGGCATCATCCGTGTGCCGGATGGCGACGGAACCCCAGGACGCGAGGTTCCCCTGCCGCTGACCGTAAGCCGCCGCCTGCGCCGCGTGCTTGAAGACCCCGCGCTCTTTCCTGAAAGTCAGGATCTCATGCGCTGCGACGCCAGCTACGTGCGTCGCTGCCTGCAACAGTGCGGGGCCGCCTGTGGCCTGCCCAAGGGGCTTTTAAGCGCCCGCGCCCTGCGCCACAGCCGCGCGCTCGAACTGGGACGCCAGGGCCTGCCCCTGCCTGTGGTGGACATTTTTTTGGGACGCCGCGCTGCTCCGGGACAAAACAGCATCGTGCGCTGCGACCCGCAGGAGGCCCGCCGTCTTCTGCGCGAACAACTGCAAAGGGAGCGCCCCATGAAAACCAGTGCCAGAAACGTCTTTCAGGGGCGCATTACCTCACTGCGACAGACCGGCATCATGGTGGAAGTGGTGCTGCGCACTGCCGGCGGCCTGCGCATCGTCTCGCTTATCACGGACGAAAGCTGCCGCACCCTGGCCCTGACCGAGGGCAAACTGGTCAACGCCAGCGTCAAGGCCCCATGGGTTCTTGTGTCGCCGGGTGAATTTGCCAAAAATTCCCCGCCTCCGGCGGAAAACTGCTTTCTCGGCGTGATTGAAAAGGTACGCGAGGATCAAATGGTGGCAGAAGTTGTGGTGGCCCTGCCCGAAGGCAGCCTTGTGTGCGCCATACAAAGCTGCTGCCTTGAATCTTCCGGCGCGTTCAAAGTGGGACAAAAAGCCACCGTGCTGTTCAAATCTTTTTCTGTCATTCTGAATCTGGATTAAGGCTGTTTACGGATGAGATATTTTGTGGGGGAGGGACCCTTTTGCAAAAGGGTCTCCTCCCCCACACCCCCTCCCCCTAAAACTTTTACTGCCTTTCATGTAGAGCAATTTAAAAATGGAGCAAGGCCGCCAAACGGAATACATCAGCGTTTCCTTACCCGCCGTACCATTCCGGCCGCGCCTCCGGCACATCCGCCGCCTTGCCCTGCCAAAGATCGCGTGCTGTCATGGCACGCCGAAGGTCAGTGATGACGCCGCGCTTTTCCGCCGCCCAGGCCGGGGCCAGCAGTTCGCCGGGGGCCGGGTCGCTCTGCACCCGGTGCATGATCATGGTCGAGGGAATGCGCGGCAGGGCCGCGCAAAGCAGATCCACATATTCGTCGCGGGCCAGGGGCTTGTAGCCGCCCTCCTCATACTGGCGGGCCAGGGCCGTGCCCAGCGGCACGTAGACATTGTGTATTTTCAGCCCGCGTAGCGGCAGCGAGAGCGCCCAGTCAAGGCTTTGTAAAAAAGCTTTTTCATCCTCGCCCGGCAGTCCGGCCATGAGATGCCCGCACACCGCAAGGCCCCGCGCGGCCGCCGCGCGCACGGCCCACTCGGAACACGCGGCGTTGTGCCCACGGTTTATGCGCCTGAGCGTGGCGTCATGCATGCTTTGCAGACCAAGCTCCAGCCACACCTCGGCAAGGCCGCTTTTCTGCCCATTGTCTCCGTCAGCATTTCGCGTATAGTGCTTTGCATCACGTACGGTGACGCTGACAGGTGCGCCGCAGGCAGCCAACATGTCCAGTTTGCGCTGGTCAAGACAGTCCGGCCGCGTGCCCACGGCCACACCAAGGCAGCCGGGCAGGGCCGCTACCTGTTGGAGCAAAAGTTGCAAGCGTTCTGGCGAACCGTAGGTATTGGAGTAGGACTGAAGATAGGCCATAAAGGCCCTGTCTGCATCGGTTGTACGGTACTTTTCAAGCCAGGCCAGCCATTGGTTGTCCAGGGAAAAGCCGCGCCCGCCAAGGCCGGAACCGGAACCGGAAGCATTGCAGAACGTGCAGCCGCAACGCGAGAGCGCTCCGTCGCGATTGGGACAGGAAGCTCCCGCGTCAAGTGGAATTTTTTGCACCCGTGTGCCGTATTTACGGCGAAAATACACGGCCAGAGTATGCCAGCGCAGCATGTTTACAAGCCTTGACGGCGGAATAATCCGGGTAGCGGCGGGGACAAAGATTTTGAACCTCGCGCCAGCCATCTTGACTTCGCGCCCGATTTAGCAGAACAGTTTTCAGCCTGACGTTACCGATTTTTACCGCCCCCCGCCTTATCCGCACACCGGGCGCGGGGCGTTGTCATTAAACTTGACGGACAATTTCCCTTGGGGCGAAGATACGCATACCAGCACAGCGAGGCAAGTTAGAGTAATGTCCAAAATTCTGGATTTCGCATTAGGCATGTTTTCCAATGACCTGGCCATCGACCTTGGCACGGCCAATACCTGCGTCTACGTCAAGGGACACGGTATTGTGCTGCGTGAACCGTCGGTGGTGGCCGTCAAAAAAGATGCGCGCGGCAACAATGTGGTTCTGGCCGTTGGCCAGGACGCCAAGCGCATGCTCGGCAGAACGCCCGGCAACATCTGGGCCATCCGCCCCATGAAGGACGGCGTCATTGCCGACTTTGAAGTGACCGAAGCCATGCTGCGCCACTTCATCGCCAAGGTACACAACTCGCGCCGCCTGGTGCGCCCGCGTATCATGATATGCGTGCCCACAGGCATCACCCAGGTTGAAAAACGCGCGGTGAAAGAATCGGCCCAGTCAGCCGGCGCACGTGAAGTATACCTCATCGAGGAGCCCATGGCAGCGGCCATTGGCGCGGATCTGCCCATTCAGGAACCTACCTCCAACATGGTGGTGGATATCGGCGGCGGCACCACGGAAGTGGCGGTCATCTCCCTTTCGGGCATCGTGTATTCGCGCTCGGTTCGCGTTGGCGGCGACAAGATGGACGAAGCCATCATGACGCACGTCAAGCGCAAGTATAACATGCTCATCGGTGAATCCTCGGCTGAAGAAATCAAGATCAAGATCGCCTCGGCCTATCCGCTCGATCCGGAACAGCAGATTGAGGTCAAGGGCCGCGACCTTGTGACGGGCATTCCCCAGAATATCATCATCACCTCGGAGGAAGTGCGCAAGGCCATTTCCGAACAGGTGGACAGCATAGTGCAGGCCGTGCGCATTGCCCTGGAACAGACGCCGCCCGAACTGGCGGCCGACATTGTGGACAGGGGCATAGTGCTCACGGGCGGCGGCGCGCTGCTCAAGGGCCTGGATCAGCTTTTGCGCGAAGAAACCTCCCTGCCCATCACGGTTGTGGACGACCCCCTGTCCACCGTTGTTGTGGGCACGGGCCGGGCTATGGACAACCTGCATATTCTTAAAGAAGTGTGCATCGACTGATTCGTGCGGCATACGCGCGCACCCAGCTTCAATGCCGGTTTGCTGACGGCGCCGTGCTGGAAAAACACATTCCAGCGTGGCGCCGCTCGCGTTTGAACGGTCTGCTCAACGGGAGCCCCTGCCTGTGACCCTGCGGCGTATTCTCATTCTTGCGGGCATCATGCTCATCCTTTTTCTTGCCATGTACTCCTGGAATCAACGCACGCGCGCGCTGGACGACCTTGCGGCGGAAATCGGCCTCGAACTGGCCGGAGCCGTGCTCAAGCCCCTGCGCAGCCTCCAGGATTCCGGTCAGGACATGTGGGACCGCTATTTTGACCTTGTGGCCGTTCGTGAAGAAAACGAAGACCTCAAGCAGCGCGTCAACGAGCTTGAGGCCAAACTGCTGGCCAACGGCGAAGACATGGCGGAACTCAAGCGCTTGCGCGCCCTCATCCAGTTGCCGGTAGACCAGAGCTGGCGCCCTCTCGGCGCGCGGGTGCTGGCCGGGCGCATGGGCCCCAACGCCGTGCTTGACAGCATCACCATCAGCCGTGGCTACAGCACGGGCGGCCGACCCGGCACGCCCATCGTCACCCATCAGGGTCTTGTGGGCCGCGTGCTCAAGGCCAGCGCTCACAGCGCCATTGCCCTGCTGCTCACTGATCCTGGCAGCCGCATCGCCGTCTTTGCGCAAGAAACCCGCGCCCCCGGCATCCTTACCGGGCACGGCACCGGCCAGCCGATGGAAGTGAATTTCGTGCAGCGCGCGGCAAGGGTGCACGAAGGGGAAATACTCATCACCTCCGGGCTGGACGGCAAATACCCCAAGGGCATACCCGTGGCCAAGGTGCTCAGCGTCGCCCCCTCTGACTACACCCAGTTCATGGCCATCAAGGCCGAACCGCTGGTGGACCTGCACCATCTGGAAGAAGTGCTGCTGCTGGAGCCCACAGGCATAGCGCCGCCTCCGGATCTGGGCGCGCCGCCCAAAGAAATTCACGGGCCTCCCGCGCCCGCTCGCCCCGGCTCATGAGCGCCCTGCGCGACATCCTCTGGTGGCTCTGCTTTCTGGCCGTGGCTGTGGGCATACAGGCGGCGGTTCCGGGGCTGGACGTCATGGCGGTGGGTCTTATTATTCTGCTGCAGGAAAGGGACTACAAAAACATGCTCTGGTTGCTGCCAGCCTTCATCCTCTTGCAGGAAGGCATGGGAACCAGGGTCTTTGGCGGCGTCATCGTCTGGTACGCGGCCGTTATAATGCTGTTTCGCATGGGACGCTGGCTGTTTGAGGCCGAGAATTTTTTATTCATTTTTCTTCTTTCGGCCTGCATGGGCGGGGCGTATTACGCAGTGGCATGGCTTATGGCCCCACTGCAGGACCTGCCCTTCAATACGCATGACATACTGGATAAAAGCCTGATCCAGGCAATCTTCATACCCTTTGCCTGGAAATTACTGGTGGCAACCCGCCGTGGGAAGGGCCATGTTTCGGAAAGCTAAGAAGAGCCTGCTCGGCGCAAAAGACAAGCACGCCAGCAAGGGCATACGCTCCTGGCTGAAAATCCAGGTTGAAAGCGAAGGCTACCAGCCCCCGCGCGGCGGGGTCATCCTGCTTCAGGTGCTGGTTGGTCTGCTGTTTTTTGTTTTTGTGGTGCGCTTCTGGTATCTGCAGATGCACCGTGGGGCAGAGTTTGCGCAGCAGGCACAGAACAACCGCCTGCGCATCGAGCGCATCTTCGCCCCGCGAGGCCGCATCATGGACGATCAGGGCAAGGTGCTGGCCGACAACCGCACGGCCTACGGCCTTTCGCTGGTGCGCGAAGACTGCCCCGACATCCCCGCGACCCTGGCCCAGATCAGCGCGTGGTCGGGCATTCCCCTGCCGCAGATTTGGGACAAGTTCCGTCAGGACAGGTTCAAGGTCAAATCATTTGAACCGCTCCTGATGATTACAGATATCGATTTCGACCTCGTGGCCCGCATCGAATCGGAAATCTATGCGTGGCCCGGCCTTGAAATCGTGGTACGCACCAAGCGCAGCTACCCTGAAAAAGACCTCTTTGCGCACGTGCTCGGCTATGTGGCTGAAGCCAACGAGCAGGAAATGGCCGCAGACAGCGCCCTTGCCATGGGCGACCTTGTGGGCAAGCAGGGCCTGGAACTGGAGCTGGAAAAGCAGTTGCGCGGCCGCAAGGGCCTCTACGACGTCGAGGTGGACGCCCACTCCCGCGTACTGGGCAAATTTTTGCGTGAAGAACCCCGTGGCGGCAAGGAAATACGCCTCTCGCTGGACAGAGACCTTCAGGAGGCTGCCTGGAACGCCCTTGGCGGCGAGGCTGGCTGCGTTGTCGTTATGGAACCGAACACGGGCAAGCTGCGCGCGCTCGTCACCTCGCCCGCCTATGACAACAACCTTTTTGCGGCGGGCATTTCCCAGCGCGACTGGGACGCCCTGCGCACCAACAGCCGTTTTCCCCTGCAAAACCGGGTCATCCAGAGCGTGTATCCGCCAGGCTCGGTGTGGAAGCTGGTCGTGGCCGCCATGCTGCTGGAGCGTGGCGTCAGCCCGCGTGAAAGCGTGAACTGCTCCGGGCAGGTCACGCTTGGCAACCAGATCTTCCGCTGCTGGAAGCGCGGCGGACATGGCGCACAGGACATGCAGAACGCCCTGATCAACTCCTGCGACGTTTATTTTTATCAGATGGGCGAGCGCATGGGCATCGACAAGCTGGAGGAATTTGCCAAGGCCAGCGGCTTCGGCCGCCCCACCGGCATTGACCTGCCGCACGAAAAATCCGGACTTGTGCCCTCCAAGGACTGGAAGCGCCGCCGCTTCGGCCGCCCCTGGGTGCGCGGCGAGACCTACAACGTTTCCATCGGCCAGGGCTATACCCTGGTTACCCCCGTGCAGATGGCCGTATTTGTCGCGGGCCTGCTCAACGGCGGCGACCTGCTCAAGCCCCAGTTGCTGGATGACGCGCCGCGCGAAATCAAGGGCCACATACCTGCCAAGCCCTCTACCCTCAATTTTGTGGTTGAGGCCATGCGCAAAACGGCCGCGGGCGGCACGGCCAGGGTGGTGGGCCGCAAGGACGCCGACATGGGCGGCAAAACGGGCACGGCCCAGGTGGTCAAACTCAAGATGGCCGCCAACGACCGCCGCCTGCGCACCCACGAAATGGAATACGCCCAGCGCGATCACGCCTGGGTTACCACATGGGGCATCAAGGACGGCAAATCCTATGTGGTGGTGGTCATGGTCGAGCACGGCGGCGGCGGCTCCAGCGTGGCTGGTCCCGTGGCAAAAAAAGTCTACGATCACCTTTTTGGCCCCGACCCCAACGCTCCGGCGGCTCCTGTAATTCAGGCCCCGGTCAGCCCGGGGGAACGGGCCGACTAGAACAGAGCAACTTTGAAATGAGAAGCATTTCAAAGTTTTCATTCAGCCGAAAAATGCGATTCTCGGCTGAATCCACGCCACGTTGTGGCGCGCTGCACTGTCGTGCAGCGTTAGAGCATTTACACTTTTTCAAAGGTAAAATGCTCTAAGAACGCCAGCATGGGCGGCACCCCTTTTTACGGCCTTGGAACATGTTCTGACCAGGTAGACGCGCATGGATAAAAGTCTTCTCAGCTATATCAACTGGGGCCTCCTGGCCTGCATGCTGCTGCTCTATCTTGTGGGCGTGGGCAATCTGTATTCGGCCAGCGGTACGCGGGTCGAATCCGGGCTGGCCTTCAACAGCTTTTACCAGCGCCAGATTATCTGGGGCCTGTGCGGTCTGGCCTGCATGCTGCTGGCCATGATGTTTGACTACCGGCAGTTGCGCAACCTGGCCTGGCCCTTCTTTTTTCTGACCATATTTCTGCTGCTGCTGGTGCCCATTGCGGGCAAGACCGTGTACGGAGCCAAGCGCTGGATATCGCTTGGCTTCATGAGCCTTCAGCCCTCCGAACTGGCCAAGCTTTCAGTGCTGGTGCTGGCTGCCCGGCTGCTGGCACGCGACAGCCGCCCCCTTGGCTGGAAGGACTTTTTCTCCGTATTCTTCATCTGCCTGCTGCCCTGCGCCCTCATCATCACCCAGCCAGACCTTGGCACCACCATGCTCCTTCTGCTTATCCTGGCGGGCATGATACTTTTTCACGGGCTCAAGGGCTATGTGCTGAAAACATGCCTTCTGGCCGTGCCCGGCGTAGGGGCTCTCATGTGGTTTGTGGGCATGCACGACTATCAGCGCCAGCGCATTCTGACCTTCCTTGACCCGACTACCGACCCGCGCGGCACCGGCTACCACATCATCCAGTCGCGCATCGCCATCGGCTCCGGCGAACTGTGGGGCAAGGGCTTCAGAGAGGGCACGCAAAGCCAGCTACGCTTTCTTCCAGAACGCCATTCGGACTTTGCCGTGGCCGTTTTTGGCGAGGAATGGGGCTTTGTGGGCTGCGTTGCCCTGGTCACCCTGTTCTGCCTCTTTCTGCTTTCCATCTTTTCCACAGCCGTGCAGGCCAAGGATCGTTTTGGCAGCATGCTGGTGGTCGGAGTATTCTTTTACTTTTTCTGGCAGATACTTATCAACATGGGTATGGTCATCGGCATCATGCCCGTGGTGGGCATTCCGCTGCCCTTCATCAGCTACGGGGGCAGCGCCACTCTGGTCAATTTCACGCTGCTGGGCATAGTGCTCAACGTGTCCATGCGGCGATTCATGTTCAAGGGTTAATGCAAATATAACGGGGAGACTGCTGTGGCCAAGGACGAAATAGCCTACCTGGGTTCCGATACCGTTTATGAAGGCAAGCTGCATTTCAAGGGCACCGTACGCATTGAAGGCAAGTACAATGGCGAGATCGTGAGCGAAGGCACACTGAATGTGGGCAAGGACGCTCAGGTCACCGGCACGCTTGATGTGGGCGAACTTCTGCTCTCTGGCCGGTTCTCCGGCGAAATCACGGCCCGTCGCCGCGTGGTGGTGTACGGATCGGGCATACTTGAAGGCCGCGTGCAAACCCCCGTGCTGCTGACCGAAGAGGGCGGCATCATTGAAGGGCAGGTGAGCATGCAGAGCTCCGGCAAGGTCAAAGCCTAGACAGTGCGGTCACGCGCGCCTTTTCAGTTATTTCTGCGTCAAACTTCGCCTTTTATTCCGGTCGAGTACCATCAGAGTACACTCCCTGCATAAAAGGCTCGTTCTCCTTGATATAACTGAAAATTCATCTCGTGACCACACTGTCTGGGGGCTATGTTGTTTTGAGGTTTTTGTGGGGGAGGGACCCTTTTGCAAAAGGGTCTCCTCCCCCACGCCCCCACCCCCTAAAACTCTTGGTATGATTTTGCAGAGTTTAAAGGGTTTTCTGTTATAGAGTAGGGACGTTAGAACATTTTACCTTTGAAAAAGTGTAAACGCTCTAACGCTGCTCTCGCTACTGCAACGTGTGTTCTGACGTGAACGCGCGCCAAAACGCCTCCCACCAAAATACCGCCAGCAAGAAATACAGCCTGCTCAGGCGCACCCGCCCGCGCAGAATTTTTACTTCGCCCCGGCTGCGCCCCAAGGGGCCGCCTCCCCCGCCATTTGCCCCATATGGCAAAATAGCGCATACTCACACACTGGCACGTTGCACAACCGACACAGTCAGTTGGCAGTATGGCTTTGCATATGCGTATGCGCAGAGCCGCCAGAAACGCCCCCGGCGTTTACCCGCTTAGCGACATTGCGACCCCCATGGCGGACGCCTGTTCTCGCGCTCCGCCAGAGCAACTTCAAAGTGCACTTGCTTGAGTGGCCCCAGGCCGCAGTACAGCCAGACTACTTTGCAACGCTTTCTTCAAGGAGGCACACATGGCACAAGACTATTTTCGCGCTCTCAGAGATGTTGCGCTGGTCATCAACTCCAGCCTTGAGCCCAAGGATGTCCTGCACAAAATAACCGAACAGACAGCCGTCACCATGGGCTGCAAGGCCAGCACCATCCGCCTGCTGGACAGCACGGGCCGCTTTTTGCTGCCCAGCGCGGCCTACGGGCTTTCCGGCACCTACCTGCGCAAGGGGCCGGTGGAAGTGAAACGCAGCGGCATGGACGGCGAAGTCCTTGCCGGCAAAACCATCCACCTCAAGGACGCCGCCGCTGACGGACGCTTTCAGTACCCCGATTCGGCCAGGGCAGAAGGCCTTGTTTCCGTTCTGTCCGCCCCGCTGATGGTGGACGGCAAGGCCATTGGCCTTATCCGCGTATATTCCGCAAAAGAACGTGAGTTCACGGCCGACGAACAGACCTTTATGGAAGCCGTGGCCGCCATTTCGGCCCTGGCCATTGAAAACGCGCGCCTGCATGAGGCGCTGCGCAACAATTACGAACTGATGACCAAGCACGCGTACTCGGTTTACGAAGACTAGCCGCTTACCTTTGAAATGCCTGGCATTTCAATGAGTCATTTTGCCGAAAATGCGCTTTTCGGCAAAACCCGCGTCACGCTGTGGCGCGCGGCGCCTTGGTGCAGCAGTGGAGCATGTACCTTTTTTTCAGAAGACACTTCCCTCTAGTTTGTGAGGATTTCTCATATGAGCAAAATCAGAATAGGCATCAATGGCTTTGGCCGCATCGGCAGGCAGGTTTTTCGCGCCCTGCACAAGAGCTACCGCGACCGCGTGGAAGTGGTGGCCATCAACGACCTTTTTGACGCTGAAACCAACTTTCACCTGCTGGAATACGATTCCGTATACGGACGCGCCTATCTGGACGCCAAGATCGACGGCACAGAAGTGACCGTGGGCGACTGGAAGGTGCACTGCTTCGCCGAGCGCGACCCCAAGCAGCTTGCCTGGGGTGAATACGGCGTGGACATTGTGGTGGAAAGCACGGGCATATTCCGCAAGGCTTCCCAGTGCTCCGTCCACATTGAAAACGGGGCCAAAAAGGTCATCATCACCGCTCCGGCCAAGGAAGAAGACATCACCATCGTCATGGGCGTCAACCATCAGGAATACGATCCGGCCAAACACCACATCGTGTCCAACGCCTCGTGCACGACCAACTGCCTTGCCCCCGTGGCCCTGGTGCTGCAAAACGAATTCGGCATCCAGATCGGCAACATGACCACCATCCACTCCTACACCAACGACCAGCGCATTCTGGACATGGCCCACAAGGACCCCCGCCGTGCCCGCGCCGCCGCGTGCAATATCATTCCCACGTCCACTGGCGCGGCGCAGGCCGTGGCCAAGGTCATCCCCGCGCTCAAGGGCAAGTTCAGCGGCTACTCGCTGCGCGTGCCCACGCCCACCGTGTCTGTGGTGGACTTCAGCGGCATCCTTGAAAAGGAAACCGACACCGAAACCCTGCTGGGCAAGCTCAAGGACGCCTCGGAGACCTACCTCAAAGGCATTCTTGAATACAACGACAAGGCCCTGGTTTCCATGGACTTCAAGGGCAACCCGGCCTCCTCCATCCTTGAGGCTTCCTACACCACGGTGCAGGACGGCAAGATGGTCAAGGTGGTGGCCTGGTACGACAACGAGTGGGGCTACTCCTGCCGCGTTTGCGACCTGGCCTGCCTCATGGCTGAAAAGGGCATCTAGCACAGAGTAGCGCTGAAATGTTTCACGTTTCAACTTCTCGCTCTGCCGAAAAATACGATAACATCGCTGGCTGACCCTGCCGCACGCAACAAAAAATCCCCGTGGGAATCCACGGGGATTTTATTGTGTATCAGTCGGTTACGGCCTGTTACGTGCCTATTGGACGCCCTTTATGCGCCCTTTATAGGCCTGCTGTGCCCATGGATCGCGCCTGGCACAGCCGCGAGCGCGAAAGGGCATGCCCGCCCAGGCTCGAGGCTCAGACGGCGGCCGGATCAGGCAAAGGCGTAGCCAGCTTCCAGAGCCTTCATGTTGGCCGGAATAAGCTTGGCATAGTGGGCGCTTGTCACTCTTTTGATGGTTTCCTGCACTTCCACGAGCGGCAGCGCTCCCGTGGCCTTGAGCCACGCGCCGAGAGCCACCATGTTGGCCATCTTCACATTGCCCAGTTCATGGGCCATGTCGTTGACCGGGACATAGACAGTGCGCAGGGAGGCGTCCAGAAGCTCCTTGCCCACCAGGGAGGCGTTGACCACCTGCACCCCGTCCTTGTGCAGACGCGGCTGGAACTTGGTCAGCGAGGGTTCGTTGAGAATGATGGTGGACAAAGGTTCACGTACCAGCGGCGAGCCAATGGCGTGTTCGTCCATAACCACGGTGCAGTTGGCCGTGCCGCCGCGCATTTCCGCGCCGTACACGGGGATGAAGCTCACCTCAAGGCCGTGCTCCATGCCTGCCTGTGCCAGAAGGTTGCCTATGAGCATGACCCCCTGGCCGCCGAACCCGGCGATAATGACGTCCTGATAGCTACTCACGGCCTGCCTCCCCGGCTGTATGCCCCTTTGCGGCTTCTGCGGCGGGCACGGTTACATCCTTGTACACGCCCAGAGGAAACACGGGAATCATGGCCTCGGCAATGCGCTTGTTGGCGGCTATGGGGTCCATATGCCAGTTGGTGGGGCAGCCGGAAAGCAGCTCGATAAAGCCAAAGCCGAGCCCCTGCAACTGCACGTCAAAAGCCTTGCGCACGGCCTTTTTGGCGGCGCGCACGTTTTTGACGGAATCCAGCGAGCAGCGCGCGGCATAGGCCACGCCGTCCAGCTGGGCCATGATTTCGGCCATGCGGATGGGGCCGCCCTCATTGCCAAGGCTGCGGCCCTGGCGCGTGGTGGTGGTTTTTTGCCCCAGCAGCGTGGTGGGGGCCATCTGCCCGCCCGTCATGCCGTACACCGTATTGTTGATGAAGATGGTGGTGATCTTTTCGCCACGGTTGGCCGCGTGCAGGGATTCGGCCATGCCGATGGCGGCCATGTCGCCGTCGCCCTGATAGGTGAAGACCACGGATTCCGGCCTGGCGCGGCGCACGCCCGTTGCCACGGCGCAGGCGCGCCCGTGCGGGGCTTCAAGGCCGTCCACGTTGAAGTAGTCATAGGTAAAGGTGGCGCAGCCCACTGCGGCCACAAGTATGGTGCGATCCGCCACGCCCAGTTCGTGCAGCACCTCGCTGACAAGCCTGTGGGCTATGCCGTGGTGGCAGCCGGGGCAGTAGTGGGTCTGGCGCTCGTTGAGCACGGGATTTGTATCAAAAACCAGGGTTTCGCCCTCTTGCGGCAGCCATTGGGCGTCCATTTGCTGAGATGACATGGCTATTTCTCCTTGAGGGCCTGTAGCATGGGTTCACGCAGGGCGTCAGCCCCGATGAAGAGGCCGGGCATGATGCCGTGCCAGAGCACGGTTGACGCGCTTACGCCGGGCTGGGCAAAAAGGGCCAGCCGTACGTCTTCCACCATCTGCCCCGTATTCTGTTCCATTACCAGGAAGCGGCGGCCAGGCACGAGCGCGCGCAGTGCTGCATCCGGATAAGGAAAGAGCGTGATGGGGCGGAACAGGCCAATCTTGTGCCCCTCGGCCCGCAACTGGCGTATGGCGCTGCGGGCTATGCGGGCAATGGAGCCAAAGGCCACCACCACAAGCTCGGCGTCGTCAACGTCCACGCATTCCCACGCGCACTCGGCCTTCATGGCCTCGTGCTTTGCCATGAGCATGCGGTTGCGCTCGGCCAGCGCGCCTTCGGCAAGATACACGGACTTGAGCAGGCGCGGCGCGGCCTTGGCCCCCCGCTTGCCGTAACCTTCAAGCCTCCAGTCCTTGCTCATGGCCGCCAGCGCTTCGGGCGACACCGCGTCAGCAGGCGTCACGCGCCGCACGGGTTCCTTTATCTGGCCCACAATGGCGTCGCCCAGCACCATGACCGGGTTGGCGTACTTGAAGGCCAGGGCAAAGGCACGGAACATGAAATCATAGCATTCCTGGGCCGTGGCCGGGGCCAGCGTCAGGTTGCGGTGGTCGCCGTGACCGCCGCCCTTGACGGCCTGAAAATAGTCGCCCTGCGAGGGGCCGATGTCGCCAAGGCCCGGCCCGCCGCGCTGCATGTTGACCATGACGCCCGGAATATGGCTGCCCGCCATGTAGGAAATGCCTTCCTGCATGAGGGATACGCCGCAACTGGATGAGGACGTGAGCGCCGGAATGCCGCAGGCCGCAGCGCCGAGCAGCATGTTGACAGCCGCCACTTCGCTTTCGGCCTGCACAAACTGGCCGCCGTTCTCCGGCAGCAGCGAGGAAAGCACTTCGGGGATTTCATTCTGCGGCGTGATGGGGTAGCCGAAATAGCAGCGGCAGCCTGCGTCCACAGCGCCAAAGGCCACGGCTTCATTGCCTTTTATGAGAATGCGTTCAGAGGAGTTTTGGCCCTGACTCATGCCGCGCCCCCTTTCTTTTTTTCACTTTTGAACACGCGAATGGCCACATCGGGGCACATGAGAGCGCAGGAGGCGCAGCCGGTGCACTGCCCGTCCATCTCCATAACCTCGTAGCCATGACGGTTAAAACGGCCTGATGGCCGTAAAATATGCACAGGACAGGCTTCCACACACAGGCGGCAGCCCTTGCAGCGTTCTTCCAGAAAAACGACTCGTGACATGTATGCTCCTTGAGGCGCCTTGCCCGCCGGGGGGATGGGAACGGACAGTCTTGCGACAGGCCGTTCCGGGAGGCTTTGCCGTCAAAGCCTCGTCTGTGCCCAGGTCATGCCGCATCGGGACCATCCCGCGAGGCAGACCATGCCGTTGCCAGCCGCCATTCCGGCGTGCCGGAAAAGCTGACAGCCAGCGGCAAAGGGCGTCAGCGGATCAGCATGGCATCCCCATATGAAAAAAATCTGTACCCATTGGCAATGGCCTCGGCGTAGGCGTCCAGCATGCGCTTGCGCCCCGCGAAGGCTGCCACCAGCATAAGCAGTGAGGATTCCGGCAGATGGAAGTTGGTCACAAGACCTTCAACCACGCGGAACGGCCTGCCGGGATACAAAAAAATGTCCGTCCAGCCCATGTAGGCCTGCACCCTGCCGCAGAGTTCCGCCACGCCCTCTAGGGTGCGCAGGCTGGTTGTGCCCACGGCGATGACGGGTCTTTTCTGCGCGCGCGCCTCGGCTATGGCCAGAGCCGTGGATTCAGGAACTTCCACGTATTCCCTGTGCATGCGGTGACTGCGGATGTCGGGTGTGCGCACGGGGCTGAAGGTGCCGTACCCAACATATAGGGTTACTTCTGCCCATTGGAAGCCCCTTTCGGCCAACTTTTCCCGCAGGGGCGGCGTAAAGTGCAGGCCCGCCGTGGGCGCGGCCACCGACCCCGTCTTGTCCTGCCGGGCATAGACGGTCTGGTAGCGGCTCAAATCCTCTTCGCCGTCAGGGCGCTTGATATAAGGCGGCAGGGGGATATGCCCCGTGGCCGCAAAGGCCGCAGCCAGATCGCCCTTCCAGCCCAGGCGCACGCGGCGCTGCCCGAAGGGGCCGGATTCCAGCACGGTCACGCGGATGCCAGCGCCAAAATCAAAAGTTTCCCCTTCACGGATGCTGCCGCCAGAACGCACAAGCCCTTCAGCCTCTGCGAAAAAGCCGCCGCTTTTGTCGGCCTTGGCCCGCTCCACCACCAGGGGCAGGGGCGTGAGCAGCAAAAATTCCACCTTGCCGCCCGTGGAGCGCGTACCCAAAAGACGCGCCTGCAATACACGGGAATTGTTCGCTATCAATAATGCCCCTTCGGGCAGACAGTCCGGCAGATCACTGAACATTTTATGGTGCAGGTCAAGTGCGCCCGTGCGCGGCATGACAAGCAGCCGCGAACTGCCCCGTTCTTCAGGGGGAAACTGGGCTATCTGTTCCTGCGGCAGGTCGAAGTTGTAATTTTCCAGTAAGAAATCCGCTTCCTCAATGTGCATGGCTTCCGGGCCTTGGTTATATGTTCCCGCCAGTTGCGCCGCTGCCGCTCTTGTCAGCGCGGGGCGTTGAGGCTAGGGTGACTTGATTGCCCCCCTCGGCATTACGATGGGAGGGAAGGAGTATAGCCATGCGGCGGCCTCTTGTCATCATTGCGTTACTGGCACTTCTCGCAACGCTTTCGGGCTGCGCCTCCATTGGGCTGGAAAATCCTTTTTCCAACGACCCTCTGACCGGCGGCACAGATACCACCACAAGCCTGCTGCTTGGCGTGCCCACACCCGCAGGCATGCAGCGCTATGGCTCGCACGGCTTTCAGGATTTTGGCCCCGGCGGCGGGCGTCAGGGGCTGGAAGTGCTGCGCGGCAAGGTGGACACGGGCTTTGCGGCACAGATCATGTACTCCGGTCTGCAAAGCCAGGGCTGGCAGTTGCGCCTGGCCCTGCGCAAGGGCGCGCGCGCCGTTTATGTGTATGACCGTGGTTCCACCATGGCGGTGCTGAGCTTTGACAGCCAGACCTTGCTGACTGTTCTGAATATCTGGGTGGCCGACCGCCTGCCCGACGGCTCCCCCCTGCCCATGCAGGACGCCGCAGGCTCAAGCGGCGGGCCAAGTGGTTCCGACGGCCTTGGCGGATCAGGCGATGCCGGCGGCATGAACACCGCCCCACAGGGCGGGCAGCCCGGCCGCAGCGGCGGTACATCCGGCAGCGGCGGCAGCGGCATACAGGAGCGAAATTTATGATCGACCAGAAAAGCGGCCTGAAAACGCCCTTTGATCACAGCACACGCTTTGCGCAAAAGCGCCTGCATCTCGGCGTGTGCGGCTCCGTGGCCTGCTACCGGGCTGCGGATCTTCTCAGGGCCTGGTGCGGCATGGGCATCCATGTTTCGGCCACGCTCACGCCCGGAGCGCGGCATTTTGTGACGCCCATGCTTTTCGAATCCCTGGGCGCAACGCCTGTCTACGAAGACATGTTCACTTCCGGGCAAGAAATTTTCGCCCACCTTGAACCGGGGCAGCACGCCCACGTCATGGTGGTGGCCCCGGCCTCGGCCGACGCGCTCTTCCGCCTTGCCCACGGCGCCGCCGACGACATGCTGGCCGCGCAGGCACTGGCCTTTGACGGGCCTCTTGTCATTGCCCCGGCCATGAATCCCCGCATGTGGGCCAACCCCGCCACCCAGGCCAATGTGACCCTGCTGCGCGAGCGTGGAGCCTGCATCGTTGCCCCCGGCTGCGGCGGTACCGCCTGCGGCGACGAGGGCGAAGGCAGGCTGGCCCCCCTGCACGACATTTTTCTCGCCGCCTTGCGGGCGCTGTCTCCGCAGGACATGGCGGGCAGACGCGTGATGGTCACCCTTGGCCCCACGCGCGAAGCCTGGGACGGGGTACGCTTCTGGTCCAACCCCTCCAGCGGCCTCATGGGCGCGGCCCTGGCCGTATGCGCATGGCTGCGCGGCGCGGAGGTCACGGCCATATGCGGCCCCGGCGTGCGCACTCGCATGCCGCAGGGCATAGCCAGGCGGGACGTCGTCAGCGCCAGAGACATGTTTGCCGTGGCCGCCAACCTCTGGCCCCAAATGGATGTGGGCATGTTCACCGCCGCTGTGGCGGACTTTTCACCCAAGCCCATGGGCGGGCGCAAGTTCAAAAAATCCGAAGCCCCGGAGGGCTTCAGCCTGGACTTTCAGCCCAATCCCGACATTTTGCAAAGCCTTGCGGAGCAGCGCGCGCCCGGACAGAAAATTCTGGCCTTTGCCGCTGAAACCGCGCCGGACATGCACGCCCTGCTGCCCCTGGCCCACGCCAAGCTTGCCCGCAAAAAGGCCGACCTCCTGGCTGGCAACCTCGTCAATGCTGCGGACAGCGGCTTTGGCTCGCCCACCAACAGCATGGCAGTGGTGGACGCCAAGGGACGCGAAGAAATCTGGCCCAACCAGAGCAAGGCCGACGTGGCCTGGGAGTTGTGTTCGTGGCTTTTGCGTATGTAAATCCCCTGTCAGCCCTGTGGCAACGCCGGGGCCTCTCCAACCTGCTCATGCCCGAAGGCTTTGACGCCTTTGCGCCGCAGTCTGAAACCACGGCCCGGCCTCCCATGCACGGGCCTGCGAGCGGGTCTGCAGGCTGGTCTGCGGGCAGTGCTGCGAGCAGCCATGGCGGCAGACAGGCCGGAACGGCCACGTTCTCCGGACAAACAGGATTATCACGGCAGGCGGGAACGCCCGCACAGGCCGGAAATTCCGGTCCTACAGGCGTAACGGGCCCAGCAGGAACATCAGCACAGTCGGAGCCAACCGGACAAAGCTCAAGGCCCACGCGCCGACCTGCCGCCCCTGCCAGCCAGGCCGAGCCGTCCGGGCAGGCCCCGTATGGCGCACCGCGCCAGCCCGCGCCCGGCGTGCAGGCAAACGCTGCCTCCGGCCTCCCCTGGAAGCCCCTGCCGCCCCATGTCTGGCCCTCACCCTGGCGTCAGCAACTGGAAAAAACACGGCCCGGCCTGGTGCTGTGGACCTACTGGAATCTCGGTCTTGACCTCTGCGATCCGCAGGCAGAAGGCCGCCTTGAGCGCAGGGGCTTCTTGCAGAAACTGCTTCAGGATCTGGCGCACCCTGCCGGAACCCACACCTTCTGGCCTGCCGGCATGCCCGCCGCGCCGGAAGACCGCACCCCCGGCACGGACGAAGGCCTTGTGCCCCACGCCGACGCCTTCTGGTCGGGAACCTCGCGCCTCGGCGCACGGGGCGTGGTGGTTATGGGCTCCGCAGCCGTCAAGGCGCTGGGCCTGCCCCCCGGCCTGCGGCCCCTCCAGCAGACCCGCTACCGGGGCCACATGGTGTGGATACTGTGGGATGTGGACTATATGCAGCGCGAAGACCAGCGCTATGCCTCCACGCTGGCCTTTTTGCGGCAGTCCCTGCGACAAATCGCCCGCTAGACGTAGTGTAAGATTACGGTGAAATATTTTGTGGGGGAGGGACTCGCGCGCATTCAGCCCCTGCGGAAGCCATACCATTTTGAAATATTTTGTGGGGGAGGGACCCTTTTGTAAAAGGGTCTCCTCCCCCACGCCCCCTCCCCCTAAAACTTTTGGGGAAACGCTGATTTATTTCGTTTGGCGGACTTGCTTCACTTTTTTTGAAACAGTCGAGGACGGAAGAGTCCACTCCTGCTTCAAAAAAAGAGCGCGCCTTGCCAAACGAAATAACTGCGCGTTTCCTGGAGGTTCGTTAATCAGGGATTCCGAAGAGTAATTTCAAAATGAAATTGCTCTAAAATACGGGGTGCCGCAGGGGAAGGAAGGTCTTGGCCATCAACCGGGGCCGTACCGCCGCTGCGCCCAGCCCGAAGTGTTGTTACTTTTTTTGAAGCCACGCGGGGGCACACCAGCCCCTGTAAAACACGCGCCGCCCTGCGCTTTTTTTCGGTGCGGGCATCTGCAAAAGCTTTTTCCGGCTGCGGAGGATTTTGTGTTTATCGCCATGGGCCTCATGTTTCTGGGTATTGCCGTGGGCCTTCTGCTGCGCGGCAGGCCTCTGGCCGCCAAACTCGCGCGCTGCGTCACCCCGGCCATCATGCTGCTGCTCTTTGCCCTCGGCATTTCCGTGGGCGGCAACACCACCCTCATGGCGAACCTGCCCAAACTGGGCGGCGCTGCTGTTGTGCTCACCGTAAGCGCTATTGCGGGCTCTATTGCCTGCGTGCTCTGCATCCGCCGTTTTTTCCGCCAACCGCCGGAACCCGACGCCCTCACCACGCCCCCTGACACCGGGGGCCAGACGGGCGCGCCGTCTTCTTCCAGCCGTGTCAGCCGTGCCAGCCGTGCCAGCCATGCCAGCCAGGAGGACTCACAGGCATGAAAGGCAGCCTCGTCATCCTGTTTTTTTTCGGCGCTGGCGTACTGCTGGCCCGCATGGGCTTTATCCCCGACTACTTCATTGAACACGACATGACGCTCTACATGCTGTGGCTGCTCATGATCCTTGTGGGCATCTCAATGGGGTCGGACAGACGGCTTGGCGAAATGCTGCGCAGCCTGCGGCCCCGTGTGCTGCTGCTCCCCCTGGCCACCACGGTGGGCACCTTTGCCGGAACAGCCCTTGTCAGCCTTTTTCTCGTGTACAGCGCTGCCGAATGCATGGCTGTGGGCGCGGGATTTGCCTACTATTCGCTTTCTTCCATCTTCATCACGCAATACAAGGGGCCGGAGCTGGGAACCATTGCCCTTATCAGCAATATTCTGCGCGAACTCTTCACCCTGCTCTTCACGCCGCTGCTGGTGCGCTATATGGGCCCTATTGCGGCCATCAGCTGCGGCGGCGCTTCCACTGTCGATACCACCCTGCCAGTCATTACCCGCTACGCCGGAAACCAGTGGGTGTTCATATCCATTGTGCACGCCCTTGTGCTGGACTTCAGCGTGCCCTTCTGGGTGACGTTTTTTTGCAGCATTTGAGAGACGGTACAGCGAGCCTTCTGATCTCAAGTGGCGGCTCCAGAGGTCACGCCGTTACGCATGAACCAGAAAAAAGAAATGTGACGGGCCGCCTTGCCAGGAGAGTAAAAAACCATAAGTATGGGTGAAGAGCCAGAACACAGCCTCTGGAGGATATGGATCATGGCCCGCATGCGCTCAGCCAAACAAAAACTGAAAGATACCATCAACAGTCCGGAATGGCGCAGCCATCTTGACGAAATAGCCAAGGGCGGCCTTGAAAACGTGGGCCCGCTGTTTTCTTTTCTCTTGCTCGGCCCGCAAACCATGCACCGCGCCGCCGCGGCTCTGGGGCAGGTAACGGCCCGGCTTGCCGAAACACAGCCCGAGGCCGCCAAAAACATCATCCGCCGCCTCATGTGGCACCTCAATGAAGAATCCGGCAATATCGGTTGGGGCATCCCCAATGCCTTTGCCGAAATTCTGGCCGCCAGCGCCCCCCTTGCCAAGGATTTTCACCGCATTCTTATTTCCTACATCATTGACCTTGGTCATGACGACAATTTTTGCGACCACGACATCCTGCGGCGCTCCTGCTACTGGGGCATAGGCCGACTTGCGCAGGCACGGCCGGAGATGTGCCTTGGCGCGCGAAAATGGCTGCTCAAGGGACTGGAAGACCAGGATGTCATCTGCCGGGGCATGGCCGCCTGGGCCCTGAGCCAGTTGCCCCCCGACCTTATGGACGCCCCCGCCCTGCGCCGCCTGGCTGACGCCGGGCTTGAAGAACAGTGCGAACTCTTTGACGGCAATGACGTGTATGAAAAAAGCGTCAGCCAGATAGCCCGCGACGCGCTGGAAAAACTCGCGGCCTGATTTTCCACCCAATTTCTACGAAAAAAGCCCCCGAATGGGGGCTTTTTTTCATGAACGCCCGCGCGGCGCGCGCGTGCTATCTGAGAGCAAATACGCTTTGAACTGTCGTGCTTTCTAGAGCAGATTAATTTGAACTGCTTCACATCCCAAAGTTTTCATTCAGTCACGTTGTGGCGCGCTGCACGTTCGTGCAGCGTTAGAGCATTTACACTTTTTCAAAGTTAACATGCTCTATAATAAAAGTTTTAGGGGGTGGGGGCGTGGGGGAGGTGACCCTTTTGCAAAAGGGTCCCTCCCCCACAAAACTCCCCCACAAAACTCTCCAACGTAACGTGACAACGCGACAGTACAGCCCACCGGGCTCAGTCATCCATTTTTCGGATCACCACGCCCTGTTCTTCAAGCTGCCGCATGACGTCGCTGCACCGAAAAACATCCGCGCCCACGATTTCGGCTTCGTCCAGCAAGCTCATGGTTCCGTCGGCGTAGGCCAGCAGATCCATCATGAGATCGACCTGCTCGGTACAGGAATATCTGGTGCTCAGCGTGGGGTACAGCCCCCGCTTGCCCAGTTGCGGTTCGCACAGAACCTTGCACTGGTACGTCGCGTTTTCTTCAATAGCTGCGAGCACTTTGCGCATTATTTCAAAGCCGCCCTGAAGTCCTTGTTCCGTGACCAGCGAGCAGTCGTCCAGCGACGTGTGGTACTCGGGAAAGACATGGTACTTGGTGCGCATGACGCTGCACAGGGGCAGATCGATTCCTGGCGAGCAGTACTGCCGCTCGTCGCTGCCCCTGTCATGAAAGGTGTACCGCACAAAGTCCGGGGCAAAATGTTGCAGCACGTGCAGGGCCGCCTTGTCTGCCAGGGTGTTGCCCTTGCGGCTCGGCAGATAGGAATAGGCGCGGTCGTCTCCAAGGCAGGTCAGGTTGAACCCGGCCACCACCCGCTCGCGCAACTGCAGATAATTTTTGCTGAGATAGGTAATGGAGCCGATGGTTTCCGGCACAAAAACAAATCGGTACGTATAGCGGCGCGGCGCGGTTTGCAGCCAGCGCGCCAGGGCCAGGGCCACCACAGGGCCGGAAAGCTCATTATTGGCCATGGAGGGGTGGCACACATAGGTGGAAAGAAAAACTTCCTTCTCGCTGTGGCCGGGCAATACCAGCTCGCCATACGTGAGATGGCCGGGTGCGAGCGTGGACTTGATCACCGCATGGTACATGCCCGGTTTGAGCTTCTCGCGCACGCTGTGCTTGAGGCAGAAGCCCCAGCGCCGGGCGTAATAGGACGTTACGTAGGGGATGGCCTCTGGCAGATCCGGGCGGGAGTAGAGATGCTCCTGCAAATCCTCAAGGGACAGCATGAGATCCACTGGCTCGGAGTAGCCCACCACATGCAGATTGCAGTGAGAAAAATCGGCGATAATTTCGCCGTCGGGGCCTGTCAGCCGTGCTTCGGTGATGTTCCACTCATCGGGCACTGTCCAGTCGAACACCTGACTGCCTGAAGGAACTTCATGCATTTGCAGGCCCGGCAGCTCTTCCTTGAGTATGGAAAGAGTCTGCCGAACGCCATTACCGGTGATGCTCCGGCAAATGGGGAAAAGCCGTTGGAGAAAACTGTGCAGATTTGGCATGGAAAAAGCCTTGTAGTCTCTTGCCCGCCCGGTAGGGGCGCGGGCATAAAAATATGGAATGCTAACCAGCCGCCTTATGCGGGTCATTGTGGCAAAGCAAAAACGGCATCTCCCCTCCTGCACAGATGGCGAACCCCATGGGCCGCCTCAACGCGCGCGCTGGCCCCCGTTTGGAACCTTCTCGCCCGCTCTCCCCTCGTTGCTTCACCCCATCATGAGGCCGGAAGCCCCGCTGCGTTGCGGTACAGGCGTCCGGGCCCTATTGGGTATCTCAAGGCCGGGGTGTCTGCCCCAGGTCCGTGTCTTTCCCCCCCATAAAGGGCTATACGGGGCATACGGAAGCAAAAAGACCGCTGATTGTCCAGCACTGTTTGCATAACAAACCCGAAAGGGGAAATAAATTTTTATAACCTGCTTTTTGGGCTACTAAAAAATTTTTGGCCTTGCGCACCTTATACTGCGATACACAGGAGCAATTCCGTGGTTTTTGTCACACTACTGTAACAAAAGCTCGCGCGGCAGACGCATGCGTGCCGCCTGTCGAAAAAGCCTTTGCACGGTGCACTGCCGGAGCGGCTGCGGCTGGAAGACATCAGAGCGCCAAAACGTCAAAGGCTCCCCACACTGTGCGGGGAGCCTTTGGACAGACTACAGCCGGGCTACAGCCGGGCTACAGCCGGGCGGCTGCCGGGGCGGCCGCGCCATCAGATTCGCGCTGTTTTCAGCTTTCGGCCAGGCCTTGATCCTGTTGGCCCTGATCCTGCTTCCAGAGCAATTTAAAAGTTAAATTGCTCCGGCGGCTGCGTGCGCAGACGTTCGCTACGGAGGCGTAAGCACAGTTTATCTGCGCGGTTAAACGCCGAAGTGAGCGTGCCTTAAACTTTGAGAATGTATATTCTCAAAGTTAATCTGTGCTCGAGAGCAGCACTGATTAAAGAGCCTTCAGGAAACGCGTAGTTATTTCGTTTGGCAAGGCGCGAGCTTATTTTGACGCAGGAGTGGACTCTTCCGTCCTCGACTGTTTCAAAAAAAGTGAAGCAAGTCCGCCAAACGGAATAAATCAGCGTTTCCCTAGGCCTGATGGCCCCAGACAGTGGTGATAAGCTCATGCAGCTTGACAGAAAGAGCCTTGAGATCCGGCTTGGTGTACTGGGCATCTGCCCCCACCAGGGCGCACTTTCTGGCAAGACTCTCGTTGATCATTGAGGAAAAGATGGCCACGGGCAGCTTTTTGAGCACAGGATCATCCTTGATGCGCTTGCACAGGGCAAGGCCGTCCATGGCGGGCATTTCGATGTCCGTGATGATTCCCTGCAAAAAATCCGATATGGGGCGGTCCTCCGCCTCGCAACGATTGCGCACGGACTGCAGGTAGTCCCAGGCTTCCTGCCCGTTGACGCGCTGCTCCACCTTGAAGCGCCCTTCCTTGTTGAGCAGGTTCAGCAGCAGGCTGCGGATGCTGCTGGAATCGTCCACATGCAGGATGGTGTAGGTCTTGCCGTCCGAAGCGGCCATGTCGGCTGCGTCAAAACGCAGGGCCATGGCCGGGTGCAATTCGGCCACAATGGCTTCAAGATCCAGCAGAAATATGACGCGCTCTTCAAGCCGCACCACGCCGGTAACGGAACTGCGGCTCATGTTCTGCAAAAACTGACCGGGGGCTTCAACATCCGTCCAGCTCAACCTGTAGATGCGGTTGACGCCGGACACGAGAAAACCCGTACAGACGCCGTTGAACTCCGTCACAATGACCTTGGCGTCCTCATTGGTTATGGGAGCGCTGCCAAGAAAACGCGCCATGTCGATAAGCGGCACAATGCGCCCATTGCGGTGCAAAAACGCGCCCAGCAGGGCTTTATGGCGCATTTCCGGCATGGCCGTCACAGGTTGGCGACGGCCTATTTCAACCACCTTGGCCACATTGAGGCCATAATGGGCCTCGTAACCGTCCTGGTTGACATAGAACTCCACAATTTCGAGTTCATTGGTGCCAGTTTCGAGCAAAATATTGGTTTGCGCCATGAAAGTACTCCATTAAGCGGGCCGGGCCGCCAGCGTGCCGCATGCGGAAAGTCCAGTGCCGAAGCTCTTTTCTTGCCAAACTTATCGGCAGGAAAAAATTACTATTTACCTCATAGAAAATAAAATGTCTGTTTTCCGCGCCTGTCGCCGAACCAGTGGCACGAAACCGGACTGTGGTGGATGGGGAGCCGGGCCACCAGCAGCCCCACAGAGCCGACAGGAAAGATAGGTCCGCGGGCCGCCCTTTTTCATCCGCAGGGGATCTGCCGAAAAAGGACGGCCCCGGCCTGTTCGGGCCAGATTGCCTTTAAAAGGCTTCACATTTCAAAGAGTACATGCTCCAGACAGTGTCGTCACAAGACGAATTTCCTGTCGCATCGGGGAGACGAGCCTTTTATGCAGGGATGTGCTCTGATGATACCCTGCCGGAATAAAAGGTGAATTTCGACGCAGAAAGAACCGGAAAGGCGCTCGTGGCGGCACTGTCTAAGCCGACTGCGTCATATCGGTGAACAGTCTGGTAGACATATACCTTTCGCCTGTATCGCAGGCAAAGGTGACGATATTTTTACCTTTCATTTCCGGGCGCGCCGCGACCTTGAGGGCTGCCGCCACGTTGGCGCCGGTGGATATGCCTGTCACTATGCCGCAGCGCATGAGCGTGCGGGCCATGGTCAGGGCTTCTTCGCCATCGGCCAGCAGTATTTCGTCCAGCAGGGCACGGTCAAGGATGGCGGGCACAAAGCCTGCGCCTATGCCCTGAATGAGGTGCGGCGACGCCTTGCCGCCAGAGAGCACGGGCGAGGCTTCCGGCTCCACGGCAATGACCTTGAAGCCGGGGATGCGCTCCTTCAAAAAGCGGCCAGCCCCCGTGATGGACGAACCTGAACCCACGCCAGCCACCAGCACATCCATCTTGCCGACGCTGTCGCTGTAAATTTCAGGGCCGGTTGTTTTGTAATGGGCCTGCACGGCTTCGGGATTGGTGAACTGGCCGGGGATGAAGCCGCCCTGCTCTTCGGCGATGCGGCGGGCTTCTTCAAGAGCGCCCGTCATGCCCTTGGCAGCCGGGGTAAGCACCAGTTCCGCACCAAGGCCCTTGAGCAGGTTGCGCCGCTCAATGCTCATGGATTCGGGCATGGCGAGCACGCAACGCAGGCCCCGGACGGCCGAAACCAGGGCCAAGCCGATGCCCATGTTGCCACTGGTGGCCTCCACAACAAGACCGCCCGGTTCCAGTTCGCCCCACTGAAGGGCATTTTCGATAAGGTGAAAGGCCACGCGATCCTTGATGGAACCGCCGGGGTTACGATTTTCAAGTTTGAGCCAGACCTTGCCGGGCAGATCTTGTGAAAGATTAAGGCGCAGCAGAGGCGTATTGCCAATAGCCTGAAGAATGTTGGTCAGCATGGCGAGAAAACCTCATAGTATCGTAGGGAATGTCCCGAAAATCCTGCAGGATGGACAGGTGGAGCTTTACAACAGACGCGTTTTGCTTAACAGTCAGAACACGAGAATAGAGGAAAGCGTGTGCATTGGCAAACTTTCCTGTACATACATGCCGGGCCATTTCCCGGTGCAAAACAGCCTTGCGCCGCAGATGCCGGCCCAGCATAACGACGGAGGATACCATGAATTTTCTGAAATCCGCATTTCTTGTCTGCACTCTGTTCCTTTGCCTTTCCGCCGGTCAGGCCCACGCCAAGGCCGACACAGTAGCCCTGTATACCGAAGCGGTCATGACCGGCGACATCCCCGCCCTTGAAACCCTGCTGGCCCCCAATTACTGGCACATCGCCGGCAACGGGCACATTGAGGACAAGGAGCACTTCATCCAGTCCATCAAAAACAAGGAGATGGTGGTTGACCGCCTGACCATCACCAATGTGCGCACCACCATGATTGGCGGCGCTACCCTGATGACGGGCAACGGTTATTTCAAGGGCATATCCCAGCCTGCGCAGCCCGAAGGGCTCATGCGCTTTACCCTCGTGGTTGTGAAAAACCAGAACCGCGAGCAGGTGGTGCTGTTCCAGGCCACTCCCGTGGTCTCCACCCCCGACTGCAGGGACGGCAACTGCAAGATTCAGTAGCCCAAGAACCCGTAGCCAAAGACTCCGAAGCCAAAGACCCAGTAGCCGCTCCGGCGGTTTTCCATACTACCAAAGCCCCGTCGCCACGGGGCTTTTTTTGTTCACGGCCTGCGGCGCGCCTGTTGTATCCGCCCCGCAGGCTGGAGAAAAACAGCAATACCGTTTATACTGGCTGCAAGGATGTCAGCAGCCCCGGCACCGGTCTGCTGGCTGTCGCTGCGGCATCGATACGTCGGCTGGCCATGGGCAACAGGCCTGTACCAGAGGCAATCGACCTGCCGTCATGTCACCCGGCGGCGCGCTCCATCGGACTCTTCCCGCGCCATGGGCAATAGCCCCGTGGCTGGCCTCACAGCCCTGCCTGCGCCGCCCACAGCCGTATGCCAGGTGCGACAGCGCGAGCATCCCTCTGGCCGCGCTTTCCGGCACCTCCTCCTGCCTCACCACCCTCATGGGGCGCGGCTGCCAGGCCCCAGAACCTTCCGCACGAAAGGACTCCCCATGCATATACTTATTCTGGGTTCATCAGGTTTTTTGGGATCGCACATCACGTCCCATCTTTTGCAGCAGGGACACAGTGTTCGCGCCGCCGTGCGCGGCACTGCGGCTGGGCGTCCCCCGCAAAAGGGACTTGCGTATGCGGCCTGGGACGGCATGGACGCAGCCGCGCTGGTTCCCCTGCTGCACGATGTGGATGCGGTGATCAACCTTCAGGGCGAAAACATCGGCGCGGGACGCTGGACTGCCACCCGAAAGCAGGCCATAGCGCAAAGCAGGCTCAACGCGGGGCATGCCCTGACAGCCGCGCTGCAAACCCTGCGCGACAGGGGCTTGCGCCTGCCGGGCACCCTGTTGCAGGCATCGGCCTGCGGCTATTATGGCCTGTGGCAGGATGCCGCGACGGCTCCCGACTGTGACGAAACGTATCCCAGGGGGCAGGGTTTTCTGGCAGATGTGTGCGTCCTTTGGGAAGAAAGCACGGCTCGTGCGGAGGCGCTGGGCGTACGCCGCTGCATCCTGCGGTTTTCGCCGGTTGTGGGCCAGAAAGCTTCGGGAGGCGTGGGGGGATTTCTGGAACGGATGCTGCCGCCCTTTCTGTACTTTTTGGGCGGCCCTGTCGGTTCCGGCCGTCAGCCCATGAGCTGGGTGCATATGTCGGACGTGACGCAGGCCGTGCGCTTTCTGCTTGAGCGGGAGGACGTTCAGGGCATCTTCAACATAAGCGCCCCCATGCAAGTGAACATGCGCCAGTTTGCCAGCGCTCTGGGCAAGGCATGTTCCCGCCCGTCGTGGCTGCCTGTTCCCGGTTTTGTGCTCCGTCCGGCTTTGGGGCAAATGGCCGAGGAACTGGTTTTGAACGGGCAAAAATCGCTTCCCGTCCGGCTCAAGCTCGCTGGTTACAGCTTTCAGTGCCCTGACCTCGACCAGGCCCTGGTCGAGACACTCAAGCGGCGCGCCTGATCTGCACACATGAATTGCACACCTTGCCTGGCGCACCGTGTGATATGCGCCCTGCCTCGAACGGGGATTTTCAGAAGTTAAAGCCGCAGCTCCATCATTTGTCCGCGCAAGCAAGGCGCACCCGCCGGAGCGAACACAACGGCATGGTGCAGATACACTTTGATCAGACACATTCTGTGATGAAGCGATGCCTGAGAAACACTCTACAACCGCCTCTTGATACATTTGAGACCAGCAAATTTTTTGTGCTTTATTACAGTATGATAAGAGTTTTAGGGGGTGGGGGCGTGGGGGAGGAGACCCTTTTGCAAAAGGGTCCCTCCCCCACAAAGCACAAAGCGCTTCAAAAAAGATTACGCCAAGTCCACAAAAAAGGGCGGCGCGGCCCATAAGACCGCGCCGCCCTGGCATTTCAAAGCGCAAATGTTCTAGCAGGTTCCGCCCACCATGCGCAGCAGGCGCAGCAACTGATTGGTAAAGCCGGCTTCATTGTCGTACCAGATAAGTACTTTGACCATGGTGCCGTCGAGCACCTGGGTGGAGAGCGCATCCACCACGCCGCCGTGCGTGCTGCCCCGGAAGTCGATGGAAACCAGCGGTTCTTCGGTAAAGCCCATGTGCGCGCCCAGGGAGCCTTCACTGGCGGCCTTGAGGGCCTCGTTGACGGCCGCGGCGTCGCAGTGCCGTTCCACTTCACAGGTCAGATCCACAAGGGAACAGTCAAAGGTAGGCACACGCACGGACATGCCGTTGAGCTTGCCTTCAAGCTCGGGCATCACGATGCCCACGGCCTTGGCCGCGCCCGTGCTGGAGGGCACCATGGACACGGCGGCGGCACGGCCGCGACGCCAGTCCTTGTGGGTGCCGTCCAGAATGCGCTGGCTCATGGTGTAGCTGTGAATGGTGGTCATGAGGCCGTGACGGATGCCGAACTTCTCGTGCAGCACCTTGGCCACAGGGGCCAGGCAGTTGGTGGTGCAGGAAGCGGCTGAAATGATCTTGTGCTTGACGCAGTCGTACACATGATCGTTGACGCCCATGACGACCATGGCGTCCACATCCTTGGCAGGCGCGGATATGACGACCTTTTCAGCACCGCAGGCCAGATGTTTGGCGAGGCCCTCGGCGTCCTTGATGGTGCCCGTGGTCTCCACGGCAATGTTCACGCCAAGGCGCTTCCATTCCCATTCACCGGGTTTGCAACGGGTCACGGCGATGTGGCGTCCATTGACTATGATGCCGTTCTCGTCGTGGTCCACACTGCCCGCAAAGGTGCCGTACGTGGAATCATACTTGAAAAGATAGGCCAGGGCGGCATTATCGGCGCGCGCGTTGATGGCGGCGATTTGCAGATCCTGGTCGTCGGCCAGCAACCGCAGCAGATAGCGGCCAATGCGGCCAAAGCCGTTCATTCCCAGTTTGACGGGCATGTTGCGCTCCTTGACGAGGGCTTATGTGGTTTTAGGCTTTGCCTGAAGATCCCATCACATTATGGATCTTGTGCGCCACCATCTTCTTGACAGCTTCCCGGGCTGGCTTGAGATAGGACCGGGGGTCGAACTCTTCGGGGTGCTCGGCAAGGTACTGGCGGATGCAGGCCGTGACAGCCAGACGGATGTCCGTATCCACGTTGATCTTGCACACCCCCATGCCCGCAGCCTTGCGCAGCATGTCTTCGGGCACGCCCTTGGCTCCGCCCACCTTGCCGCCGTACTGGTTGCACAGGGCGACAAATTCCTGCGGCACGCTGGACGCGCCGTGCAGCACAAGGGGATAGTCGGGCAGTTTTTTGCTGATGGTTTCAAGCCGGTCGAAATCCAGCCTGGCCTCACCCTTGAACTTGTACGCGCCGTGGCTTGTGCCGATGGCAATGGCCAGGGAGTCGCAGCCCGTGCGCTCCACAAATTCCACAGCTTCGTCGGGATCGGTATACACGTGCTCGTCAGACTGCACATGCTCCTCAATGCCTGCCAGCTTGCCCAGCTCCGCCTCAACCCACACGCCACGGGGATGGGCGTATTCCACCACCTGTTTGGTCAGGGCGATGTTTTCTTCAAAGGGCAGGTGCGAACCGTCGATCATGACCGAGGTAAAACCGCCGTCAATGCAGTCGCGGCACATCTCAAAGCTTGGGCCGTGGTCAAGGTGCACGGCCACGGGCACGCTGGCGTCAACGTCCAGAGCGGCCTCCACCAGCTTCATGATGTACGCCTGCCCCGCGTATTTGCGCGCGCCGGAAGAAACCTGAAGAATGACAGGCGACTTTTCTTCGGAGGCCGCGTTCATAATGCCCTGGATTATTTCCATGTTATTGACGTTGAACGCGCCAATGGCATAGCCCCCCGCATAGGCGGCGGCAAACATTTCTTTGGGATTGGTAAGAGGCATGAATTCCTCCGTGGTTTTCTGCGGCAAGGGCTGCCGAAATACTCAAGTTTAATGGCATTTGCCCATGCAGGCATCAAGACAGCATGGCTAGCACCAACGCCCGTTACAAGCAAGAGTCACATACACCAAATTTGCGCGAAGGGGAATGGTTTAACGCCGCCACAAGAGCATCCCTGGCCGTTCTGACGATTCTTGATCCACGGCAGGCGCGCACCCATGGCCGTTTTGGGGCATATCCCCCGCCAATTCAACACATACACAAAGCGCTAAAACACGAAACGGCTTTTACGCGGTGCGTCGCGCCTGCCCGTCTGCGCGCGTGCTACGCGCCTGCGGGCCAACGGAAGAACTAGAGCAGATCAACTTTTGAAGCAGGAGTGGACGCTTCCGTCCTCGACTGTTTCAAAAAAAGTGAAGCAAGGCCGCCAAACGGAATACAGCAGCGTTTCCTTAAAGCCCCATCTTTGTCAGGGCGCGCATGCCCCTGTGATCCGTAAACTCGAAATTCAGGGGCGTCATGGTGATGTGCCCCCGGTTGAGCAGATCCTTGTCCGAATCGGGCTCGATGCTCTCCATGGGGATTTCGCCCTCAAGCCACCAGTAGGGCACGCCCCTCGGGTCTTCACGCTCAAGATAGACGTTTTTCCACACGGCGCTGGTCTGGGGGCAGATGCGCAGTTCGCGCGCCTCCTCCAGCGGGCAGGCCGGATAGTTCACATTGATGACCCGGCGGCGGCCCACTTCAGCCCAGTTGATGCGGCTGGCCAGAGCCACCGCGTGCCGGGCCTGGGGCATGAGGTCCACGTCCGGGCCGGTGTTGTGGCTGAAACTGTCGTGCGACACGGCCATGCTGGGCAGTTCCTCGTGAGCGGCCTCGGTGGCGGCCCCCACGGTGCCGGAGTACAGGATGTCCGGCCCCACGTTGGCCCCGGCGTTGATGCCGGACATGACAAGGTCGGGCCTTTGGGGCAGCAGACGCCCCAGGGCCAGCTTTACGCAGTCTGTGGGCGTGCCAAAAACGCCTGTGCCCGTGAAGCCGGGTTCTTCAATCACCGTGGCCCGCACAGGCTCAAAAACCGTGAGCGAGTGCCCCACCCCGGACTGCTGGCGCATGGGGGCCACTACGAAAACCGTGTGCCCAGCTTCCATCAAAGCCGCGTACAGGGCACGCAGGCCCCTGGCCCGGATGCCGTCGTCATTGGTCAGGAGAACGTTCATTGACAATACCTCGGAAAGAAGGGAAATTCGGGCCATAGACCCGTTGCGGCCACCGCCGTAAACGGAGACCCAAAAGAACGGAGCGCTGGCCGCTCCTGGAAAGATATATGGAAAAAGGTTGTTACGTCAAAGACATTAGCGCCACGTCAGAAGCGCGCGGCCTGTTCGCCGTAAGCCAGGCGGCGCAGGGGCAGTCCCGCAACGGGCCGTACTGGCGGCTTACCCTGACGGACGCCAGCGGCAGTCTGGAAGCCAAGATATGGAGCCCCCTCAGCGCTGATTTCAGCGAGATTCCCTCCGGCTCCCTTGTCTGGGTTGAAGGCCGCGCCGGGCTTTACCGCGATCAGGTACAGCTTACGGTGGAGCACATGCGCCTGCTCGACGAGGCCGAAAGCGCCACCGTGGATCACACGGCCCTTATGCCCGCCAGTCCCTATCCGCTGGACGACATGCTTCAGGAGCTGGACGGGCTCATCAAGACCGAGTTTACCCACACGCCCTGGCGCAAGCTGGTACAGGGCTTTTTCAACAATGAAGAGCTGCGGGCCGCTTTTCGCATATGCCCGGCCGCCAAGGGCGTACACCATGCCTATGTGGGCGGTCTGCTGGAGCATACCCTGAGCGTCTTCACCCTTTGCCGCCGCATTGCCGACCAGTACCCGGAACTGGACCGTCAGACCCTGCTGGCCGGGGCGCTCTTTCACGATATCGGCAAGATACGCGAATTTTCCGGCGGCCTTGCCAACGATTATACCGACGAGGGCCGCCTGCTCGGGCACCTCATGCTTGGCGTAGAAATGCTGGCTCCCTTCATGACCAAATCCGGCCTTGAAGAGCCTTTGCAGCAGCACCTCAAGCACCTTATCCTGAGCCACCACGGCGAACTCCAGTTCGGCGCGGTGCGCCCGCCCCACACGCCCGAGGCCATGGCCCTGCACTATGCCGACAATCTGGACGCCAAGATGGCCCAGTGCCGTGGCCTTTTCGCCCAACTGGACGACGAGGGGCAGGACTGGACCCCCTGGCAGGCCACCCTGGGACGCCCCGTTTACCGGGCAGCGCGAACACCGGAAAAAGCCGCCCCCGCAACCCGCAAAAAGGCGGTCAAAGAAGAATGTTTATCACTTTTGAAGGTATAGAGGGCGCGGGCAAATCCACAGCCATCGAGTTTCTTGTGGAGTACCTGCAGGGCCACGGATACGACCCCGTCACCACCAGAGAACCGGGCGGCAGCGCCCTTGGCCGACGCCTGCGCTCACTGCTGCTGGACGTGCGCACCACAGGGCTTTGCAGCCGGGCCGAGCTGTTTCTTTTTCTGGCTGACCGCGCCCAGCATGTGGCCGAGGTCATCAGCCCCGCCCTTGAGGCCGGGCAGGTGGTGCTCTGCGATCGCTTCACGGATTCCACGCTGGCCTATCAGGGCTATGGGCGCGGGCTGGATATCGAATATCTGCGCGGTCTCAACCAGGCTGCCACCGGCGGGCTTCAGCCGGAACTGACCCTGCTGCTGGACCTGCCCGTGCGTTGCGGGCTGGAGCGCGCTGGCGAACGCAACCGCGCCACCGGCATAGTCATTGCCGAAGGCCGCTTTGACAGTGAAAGCCTGGACTTTCACGAGCGCGTGCGCCGGGGCTACCGCGCCCTGGCGGAAGAAGAGCCCGAACGCTTTGCCATCATTGACGCCTCGCAGCCGCCCGAAGACGTGGTGCTTCAGTGCCGTTCGGCCATTGAGGCGCATCTGCGCCGCCGTGGCAGGGGGCTCGACTAGAGCGGAGAAATTCAGAGTAACAAGCTGAAATTATTCATATTTCAATCTGTTACTCCAGGGAATGCCATTGAGCGCCAGCATTCTCAAAAATTGAAGACGCCCGTTCCGGCCAGCAACAGCACAGGCACGCCGCGCGGACGTCTTCACGGCGGATGATGCCCATGCAGCCGCCCAAATTACTGGGCGCCATTGTACCGCACGGCACCATCACCACGGCCACCACGGCCGCCTCCTCAAGTAGCGCGGCAGCGCAGATATTCCGCTTCCACGCATGACAGTCGGCCATAACAGTCGACCATAACAATTCTGTCACATAACCTGTTTACAATCCGCCTGACGGGGAGAATACCATGCAAGAATTTTACGACCTCAAGATCGAAGGCACCAAGCTGCATTTCATTCCCCGTGAAGGCGGGTCCGCAGGCTTTGAATTCGCCCTGCCCGAGCCCCCGGTCAACCACACGGCGGCCGGTATTCTGGGCGATCCGGAGCTCATGTACTGCGTGGCCTTCCGCAAGGAAGAAGGGCACGGCGGCCTCTTTGCCATGTACGACGAAAACGGCCTGCTCTTTGTGGCCGTGGCGGCCAGCAACCTGGCCTATTCGCTGGGTCTGGCCGAAATGGGCCGCATGGTGACCTACGCCCGCTACGGGGCCGACATCTTTGACGCGCTGGACGAAAATGATGACTGAGCCGTGGGCCGGGCAACGCCCGGCAACGCACTCTTTCCCGCAGGTGGGCGCAGAGGCCGCATTCCGTGCCGCGCAAAGGCTGGGAGTGGTCTTTTTTCCCGCTTTTGACTGGGCCATCTCCGCCACCCATCCAGAGCGCGAGGAGCGCCTGCTCTACACGCGCGATCAGCTTGTGGAAGAAGGGCTGTTCGATATTCCCGGCATCACGGAATACCGCCCCGCCTTCGCCAGCCACGCGCAGCTTGAGCGTGTCCACTTCTGCCTGCCCACGGTTCGCGCCGTGAGCACGGATTCGCACCTGGCAGCGGCAGGCGGGGCCATACGCGCCGCCCGCCTTGTGCTCGAAGGGCACGAAGACCGCGCCTTTGCCCTTGTGCGCCCGCCGGGGCATCACGCCATGCGCGTGGTGCACGGCAATCGTGGCTTCTGCAATATCAACAATGAAGCCGTCATGGTGGAGTACATCCGCGACACCTACCCGCACCCCGACGGCCGCCCCCTGCGCATCGCCATTGTGGACACGGACGTGCACCACGGCGACGGCACCCAGGACGTGTTCTGGAACGATCCGCACACGCTCTTCATTTCCCTGCATCAGGACGGGCGCACCCTGTATCCCGGCACGGGCTTTATTAAAGAATGCGGCGGCCCCGGCGCTCTTGGGCGCACCATCAACATTCCCCTGCCGCCGGAAACCTCGGACGAAGGCTATCTTTACGCCGTGGAACACGCGGTGCTGCCCATTCTGGAAGACTTCAAGCCGGACTTCATCATCAACTCCGCCGGGCAGGACAACCACTTCACCGATCCTCTGGCCAACATGAAGCTGTCGGCGCAGGGTTACGCGGCCCTCACAAAAATGCTCAATCCCCATGTGGCGGTGCTTGAGGGCGGTTATGCCATCCGCGGCGCTCTGCCTTACGTGAACCTGGCCATCTGCATGGCCCTGGCGGGGCTGGACGCGGGCGACATCCGCGAGCCGGGCTGGACGCCGCAAGCCACGCGCCAGGATCCCAAGGTGGGGCAGTACATAGCCCGCCTGTGCGGGCAGGTGCGCGACTGCTATTTCAACCCGCCCGCCGAGCCTTTTGAGGGCCGGGTGGAAGGCCGGGGTCAGGATCGCTGGTGGGTGCGGCAAAAGCATATTTTTTATGATACAGACATGATCAGCGAGGGGCAGTCAGAAGGCTGGCGGCTCTGCGCCGACTGCTCCGGCCTCGGACGCATCGAAACGGCGTCGGATCGCGTGGCCCGTTCGCTCTGCCTGCTCATACCGCGCCATGCCTGCCCGGCCTGCCGGGCCAAGGGACAGGAGCTTGCCGTGGAAGCCCGCAAGGCCGGACGCTACGCCCACGTGCTGCTGCTGGACGGCGATGCCGCAGGCGTCATGCCAGATGCCGGGCGCGAACATTTGCGGGTGTAGACGGCCCCGCGCGGACATACGGGAGCCTGCGGGCAGGACAACGACCAGCTTTCAGGCCCACGCGGCCTTGCCCATATTATGCGGTATGGGTTGGTCGTCCCCTTTGCGAGACACGGTTTGAATTTTCAGGGGCAGTATGCCTGACGGCGGATGAGAGATCGCACGGGTTCCGTACAGTGCGGTTGACTGATCCGGCCTTTGCAGGCATATAGCCAAACTTTGCGCCCGTAATGGCCTTACGGCCACAGGCGCTTTTTGTGTGATGGGACGTGACCGGGCGGCGCAGCCGCACGGATTTTCTTTTGACCCCCTATCTTGCTGAGAGGGAAGAGCTATGGCGAATATCCTTATCATCGGCGCGGGCGGCGTCGGGAGCGTGGTTGTCCACAAATGCGCCCAGGTGGCCAAGGAAGGCGGCACTTTTGACAAAATCACCCTTGCCAGCCGCACGGTAGCCCGCTGCGACGCCATCGCCGCGAGCGTGAAGGCGCGCTACGGCGTGGACATTGCCACCGCCAAGGTGGACGCTGACAACGTGCCCGAACTCTGCGCGCTTATCCGCAGTATCAAGCCCGACCTTGTGTGCAACGTGGCCCTGCCCTATCAGGACCTGCACATTATGGACGCCTGCCTTGAATGCGGCGTACACTATGTGGACACGGCCAACTACGAACCGCTGGACACCGCCAAGTTTGAATACAAATGGCAGTGGGCCTACGCGGAACGCTTTCGCGAAGCCGGGCTCACCGCCCTGCTCGGTTCCGGCTTTGACCCCGGCGTCACCAACGTCTTTGCCGCCTGGGTCATGAAGCACGAGATGGACGAAGTGCATGTGCTCGACATCATCGACTGCAATGCCGGTGACCACGGCCAGCCCTTTGCCACCAACTTCAACCCTGAAATCAATATCCGCGAAGTGACCGCGCGCGGCCGCTACTGGGAGCGGGGCGAATGGGTGGAGACCGATCCGCTGTCCTGGTCCATGAATTTTGATTTCCCCGACGGCATCGGCGGCAAGAAGTGCTTTCTCATGTACCACGAGGAGCTGGAATCCCTGGTCAAGAACCTCAAGGGACTGCGCCGCGCCCGCTTCTGGATGACCTTTTCTGACAACTACCTCAACCACCTGAAAGTGCTCGGCAATGTGGGTATGACCCGTATTGACCCCGTGAACTTCCAGGGGCAGGACATTGTGCCCATCCAGTTTCTGGCCAAGCTGCTGCCCGATCCGTCCTCGCTCGGCCCCCTGACCAAGGGCAAGACCTGCATTGGCGACCTCATGCGCGGCGTCAGCGGCGGCAAGGAAAAAACCGTATATATCTACAATATCTGCGACCACGAAGAGTGCTATGCCGAGGTTGGTTCGCAGGCCATTTCGTACACCACGGGCGTGCCCGCCATGATCGGCTCCAAGATGGTGGCCGAAGGTACGTGGCGCAAACCCGGCGTGTGGAATATGGAGCAGTTTGATCCCGATCCCTTCCTCAAGGATCTGGGCAAGTATGGGCTGCCCTGGCAGTGCGTGGATGTGACGGGAAAGATTTAGTTTTTTCTGATGGTTGGAGCGCCTGCGAGGATTTTTCTGCGAGGAACTTTAAGCGGTAAATAATACGTCTGTTTTTGAAAGGCTGTTTGCCCGGTTGACGGGTGGGCGGCCTTTCATTTTTTCCTTTTTTCAGATTTTTCTTTTATATCCAGTGGGTTGTGTAGCTACGACGTCAGGAAAAAGAAACCCGGGCTTGTCCTTTGAACGGTGGCTTTTGTACCCTGCGGGTACGGGGTTTTTCTTTTATTGAGTTTGGGCCGCCTGCGCGGCGCGCGGCAGATGGGTGAGCTTGTGGTGTCGGTATTCCCTGAGAGAATGAGGCAAGGCTTGTCCTTTGAGAGGCGGTTGTTGCGCCCTGCGGGTACGGAAGTTTTCATTTTCTTTAATTTGGGCCGCCTGCGCGGCGGGCGCTCAAAAGGCATAAAAACCGAGCCTGTCCTTTGAACTGTGGCTTTTGTACCCTGCGGGTACGAACGCTTTCACTTTCTTTAATTTGGGCCGCCTCCGGCGGGGGCAGATGGGGGCCTGTTAGGGGCTGCCGCCCCTCCGAGGCCCCCTCTGCACTCCCCCCGGACGACCCCGCTGGGCTTGTCGTATACCTCCACTCCCACGGGCCAGCCTTCAAGGGCCTTCCATATCCCACCATTCCACGAGGGCTGCGCGGCTATTGCTCCGGGAGCTTCCTCGCTTCGCTCGGTGATCTCCCTGCGCGCCGCGCAATGCCAGCGTGCGCTTTTGCGTTCGATGAGAGGACAGGAGGCGTCTGGTGGCTGTAGGAATCTGCGAAAATGGCGCACGCCGCGAAGGCGGCCAAAACAGCATAAAAAGAAAAGTCCTCGCGCCCGCAAGGCACAAAAATTCCTCTCAAAGGACAAGCCTGCTTTTAACCCGCCCGGAGTACTGCTCGCGCAAGCTCTCCCGCGTAGGCGGCCAAAACAAGAGAAAAAGAAAAGCTCACGTGCCCGCAGGACACAGAAAGCCACTTTCAAAGGACAGGCCCGGTTTTTATCCTTCCAGAAATACTGGCCGTGCAAACTCTCCCGCCACAACAAGCCTTCCTGCAACAACCAGCCGCCATTTCTGTAAATTCTTAGAGCACCCCTACCCCCCTTTGCTCTCATTCTGCGCGAAGGCGCTCGCTGGCACAACGAGGCATCTTCGCCGACCTCTATTCACCGCGAACCCGCCCACTGGCGTTGCGCGGCGCGGAGGGAGATCACCGAGCGCAGCGAGGAAGCTCCCGGAGCAAGTGCCGCGCAGCCCTCGCGGAATGACGGAAACTGGAAAGCCCAAGCGGGGTGCTTCGGGGGGGATGCAAGGGGGGCCGAGAAGGGGGCGCAGCCCCATAACCGGCCCCACCTTGCCCCCGCCGGAGGCGGCCCAAACAACAGATAAAGAAAAGCCCCCGTGTCCGCAGGACACAACATCCACTTCTCAAAGGACAAGCCTGCTTTTAACCCGCCCGGAGTACTGCCCGCGCAAGCTCTCCCGCGTAGGCGGCCAAAACACGAGAAAATGAAAAATCCCCGCGCCCGCAGGGCACAGAAACCCCCTCTCAAAGGACAAGCCCGGTTTTTATCCTTCCAGAAATACTGGCCGTGCAAACTCCCCCGCCACAACGAGCTTTTCCTTAACAATCAGCCGCCATTTCTGAAGATTCCTAGAGCCCCCCTACCCCCCTTTGCTCTCATTCAGCGCAAGGGCGCTCACTGGCACAACGAGGCATCTTCGCCGACCTCTATTCACCGCGAAGGCGCACGCTGGCATTGCGCGGCGCGCAGGGAGATCACCGAGCGCAGCGAGGAAGCTCCCGGAGCAAGTGCCGCGCAGCCCTCGCGGAATGACGGAAACTGGAAAGCCCAAGCGGGGTGCTTCGGGGGGGATGCAAGGGGGGCCGAGAAGGGGGCGCAGCCCCATAACCGGCCCCGCCTTGCCCCCGCCGGAGGCGGCCCAAACTAAGTAAAAAGAAAAGCTCCCGTACCCGCAGGGCACAGAAGCCACCTCCCAAAGGACTATCCCTGCTTTGTTTTCTTCAAAGCGCCTACCCGCAATACTTCATCGCCCGCCGCGCAGGCGGCCAAACTAATAAATGAAGAAAAGCCCCCGTGCCCGCAGGGCACAGGCCACCTCACGATATGGCTACTGTACAGGTCTTGCTCGATTGCCTAAAATCTTACTCGTGTTCATAGCACAAAGCTTGTCTGACAACTTATAGAGAAGAGGCACTTATCATGCGTTATGCACATACAAATCTCATCGCTAAAAACTGGCGATCTCTGTCGCTATTTTATCAAAAAGTATTTGAATGCAAGCCAGTTCCACCTGAACGGAATTTGAAAGGTGCATGGTTGGAACGCCTGACAGGCATGCCGGATGTTCATATCGTTGGTGAACATCTGAGATTGCCAGGATACGACGATGCGGGTCCGACTCTCGAAATATTCAGTTATGACACTTCAACTTCAGGAGTGCCAAAACTGAACCTCCACGGTTTTTCGCATATTGCTTTTGAAGTAGAAAGTGTCGCTGATACGGTTAAATTACTGCTTAGCGAGGGAGGCGAGCTTGTGGGGGAAATAGTCAGTAGAGAATACGACACATTGGGCACAGGAACTTTTGCATATGCAAAAGATCCAGAAGGAAACATCATTGAGGTACAGAGTTGGAAGAAGCATAAAGATAGCAGTGCAGAATAAGCCCGGCAAAGCAAAAGTAGTGTTGGAAACCCTTTGTCTTGACTGAAAGATTGCCGCCGCTGTGGGCCATCTGTGCGCTTTGCCCGTCAAAAAATGGCGTGCCGTCCCCGATAGAGAGAACGGCAGTATACCATTCCCACTCAAAGACAAAATGCCAAACCACCCCAAAAACCATTCATCCACCCCAACCCCTTGCGCCCTCGCCGCCAATGCGTCAAAATTCCAAAAGCAGGCCACGCCAACTCCGCGCCAACTCCGCGCCAACTTCGCGCAATCGCCACGCCAACACCAGGCCTGCGCAGCACACTCACCCAGAGGAACCTTAATGCACTGTCAGCACCTTCTCTTTGACCCGGCCCGCATCCCCTCACCCTGCTTTGTTCTGGACGAAAACCAGCTTCTGACCAATGCGGCCATCCTCAACACCGTACAGGAGCGCACCGGGGCAAAAATCCTTCTCGCCCTCAAGGGTTATGCGGCCTGGGCGACCTTTCCCCTGCTTTCCCGCTTCACGGGGCACGGCCCCCTGTGGGGCGCCTGCGCCAGTTCTGTGGACGAAGCCCGCCTGGCCCGCGAGGAATTCGGCGGCGAGGTTCACTCCTTCGCCGCAGCCTGGAACAAGCGCGAAGTGGCGGAACTGCTGACGCTGACAGACCACATCGTCTTCAACTCCATTGCGCAGTGGCGCGAATTCGCGCCCGCCATCGAAGCGTGGAATCACGGCCGCTGCCCTGACAGACAGATACAGTGCGGCCTGCGCATCAATCCGGAACATTCCGAAGGCGCTGCGGAAATATACAATCCCTGCGCGCCCGGCTCACGCCTTGGCATACGGCGCAAACATTTCGACCCCACGGCTCTGGACGGCATCTCCGGCCTGCATTTTCACACGCTCTGCGAGCAGGGATCGGACGCGCTGGAGCGCACCCTGGCCGCTGTGGAGAAAAATTTCGGCCAGTGGCTGCCCCGTTGCAAATGGATCAACATGGGCGGCGGGCATCACATTACCAAGCCGGGCTATGACATAGACCTGCTCTGCAGCCTGCTCATCCAGTGGCGCGACCGCTATCAGGCGCAGATTTACCTTGAGCCCGGCGAGGCGGTGGCCCTGGACGCGGGCTGGCTAGTCACCACGGTGCTGGACGTTATCGAGGCCGACATGCCCATCGTCATTCTGGACATAGGCGTGCCCTGCCACATGCCCGACGTTATTGAAATGCCGTACAGGCCGCGCGTGACGTATGAACACGACGGCGCAGCCGTGCAGGCTGGCGAGGCGGGCCAAAGGGCCTGGACCTGCCGTCTGGCGGGCAAGTCATGCCTGGCGGGCGATGTGGCTGGCGAATATTCCTTTGACGCGCCCCTCAAGCCGGGGCAACGCCTCATATTTGAAGACATGGCCATATACAGCATGGTCAAGACCACCACCTTCAACGGTCTGCGCCTGCCCTCCATCGGCATCTGCGGCCAGGATGCCAGCGGCGAAACGGACTTTCGCATGCTGCGCCAGTTCGGCTACGCGGATTTTAAAACCCGGCTTTCCTGATGCGCCGCGAAGAGCCGCGCAAGAACGCTTTCACCAGCAGTGCCGTCCCATCCGCAAGGCTCCTCCGACGCATGGCGGCGGCTTGAAACATCTCTGGCATCTGAAACAGAAAAACCCCGGTAGTACCGGGGTTTTTCTGTTTCGCGCATTCGCAATACATCTGCGGGCGGCGCGTATATAGAGCAGATCAACTTTGAAAATGTACATCCTCAAAGTTTAAGCCACGCTCACTTCGGCATTTAACCGCGCAGATAAACTGCGCTTACGCCTCCGTAGAGAACGTCTGCTCACGCAGCCGTCAGAGCAATGTAAAAGTTACATTGCTCTATTTGAGCTTTTTGACGGCTTTTTCCATACCCTCTGGCAGGGGGTAGCAGTGCTCCTCACCGGGAAAAGCCCCGGCGCGCACTTCACGGGTGTAGGCCTCGATGGCGTCGCGCAGGGCCTTGTCCACCGAGCCGAAATATTTGACAAAGCGCGGCAAAGGCCGGGTGTTCAGGCCGGTCATGTCCTGCCAGACCAGCACCTGCCCGTCGCATTCCGCGCCAGCGCCTATGCCGATGACGGGGATAACAAGCTCCCTGGTGACGCGGGCTGCCAGGGCGGCGGGCACGCATTCCAGCACAAGGGCAAAGGCCCCGGCATCCTGAAGGGCGCGGGCGTCGTCCAGCAGTTTCTGGGCAGCGCTGGGCGTCTTGCCCTGCATCCTGAACCCGCCGAAGGCGTTGACAGACTGGGGGGTAAGCCCCAGATGCCCCATGACGGGTATGGACGCCCGCACAAGAGCCTTGACCACGTCGCAAAATTCCGAACCGCCTTCAAGCTTGACGGCCTGGGCGTGCCCTTCTGTTACCAGCCTGCCCGCATTGCGCACGGCTTCATCCACACTGGTGTGATAGCTCATGTAGGGCATGTCGCAGATCACAAGGGCCTGCGCCGCTGCCCGCGCCACAGCGCCGCAATGGCGTATCATGTCGTCCATGGTGACGCTGAGCGTATCCTCGTACCCCAGCATGACCATGCCGAGCGAATCCCCCACCAGCAGGGCGTTGACCCCGGCGTCGTCCATAACGCGGGCCGTGCTGTAGTCGTAGGCGGTAAGCACCACAAGCTTGTCCTGCCCCTTGGCGGCGCGAAATGTGACCACAGTGTTCTTCATGGTGAATGCTCCTTGGTAAAAACCGTGTCGGCAACTGCCGGGGATGCCTGACGGCCAGCGATCCAGACGGCGAAAAACGCGTCAGGAACGGCTGTTGGCCGCCACCGCCAGCCCCATAAGCAGATGCGTCAGCTTGGCCGCCGTAAAATCACAGTGGTGCAGACCCGCAATGGGGGCAAGCTCCACCACGTCCAGCCCCACGACCTGACGCCCTTCCACGCAGCGCTCAAGAATGAACTGGGCCTCGCGCCAGCTCAAGCCGCCGGGCGACGGCGTTCCGGTGGCAGGCATGAGGGAGGCGTCAAAGGCGTCCACGTCAAAGGTGATGTAAATCCGCTGGGGGAAGCCCTCTGGCAGGGGCAGTTCGGGCAGGCCCACACGGGCCATGAAATAGGCGTCGTAGTGGGTGACGTTGTGCGCCTTGCGCACCTCGGCCTCCTCACGGCAAAAGTCGCGCACGCCAAACTGCACCAGCGGCAGGCCCAGGTCAGCCACAGCGCGGTGCATGACGCAGGCATGCGAATAGGGGCTGCCCTCATAGCTTGAACGCAGATCGGCATGGGCGTCAAACTGCACAATACCAAAGGGTTCGCCCGTGCTCTGCGCCTGTTTTGCCAGGGCGCGCAACGCGCCAAGGCTCACCGTATGCTCGCCGCCAAGCAGCACCGGCAGGGCCTTGCAGGCAAGCGCCTGTGCCGTGGCGGCCTCGATGCGGTCAATGACCCCCTCAATGGGGCCGCTACAGTCCACAGGCGGGGCGGTATAAAAACCTGATTCTCCTGGAGTAAGGCCGCTTTCCCAGGCTTCAAGCTGCTGAGAGGCCGTGAGCAGGGCTTCCGGGCCGTGGGCCGTGCCAGCGCCGTAAGAAACGCTCTGCTCCAGCGGAACGGGGATAATATGAAAGGCGGCCTGTTCGGGCCGGGAAGGGCTGTATTCCGATGCAAGAAAATGCTGCATGACTATCCTCAGGCTGTATGGATGAACCAAATAAAACGGCCCGCTTGGGGAGGCAGGCCGTCTTATTTGGAGGAGGCTGTCAGCAAAAGAAAGGAAGGTGCTTTCTATTCTGCAATGCCCGTGCCAAGTGGAATCAAGAAATAAATTTCTTTAACCACGCGTAATTTATAGTAATTTGTTTCAGGAACAAATACTGTTTCGTTTAAAAACTTATACTCTCCCGCCCTGTGCCCCACGTTGCAGGCTTGCCGCTGTACAAAAAATTATCTCACAGATGAGCGCCGTCAACCCTTGGAGCCGATGAACTTTGAGAATGTACATTCTCAAAGCGTACGGCACGCCCGCTTCGGCGCTTAACCGCGCAAATAAATAGCTGCGCTGTCTTCGCGGCAGATTTTCCGCCCGAGACTTACTGCACCGTTTCCTTGCCGCCAGTGGCCGGAGCCCCCTGTATGCTGATGGTCAGCTTTTCCGCCAGTTCGCGCGCGCCGGGGGTCTGACGCCATTCGTCAAAGAGTTTGCGCCACGCGCCAAACTCCGTGAAGCCGCGGTCCAGCTGATCTTCGTGCATCTGCACCCAGGTATTGAAAAGCTGCATCTGCACCTGAAAGGTGGAGCTGTTGAAGATCATGGCCGCGCTGTCGCGCGCTACGCTCTTGCCCTCCACGTGGGTAGCCACGAAGTTGCATATGGCGCGCTGCGACATTTCAAAGGTCACTTCCTGACCGTTCATTTCATCGGCCAGAGGCAGCAGATGGGGGTAGAGTTCGGCAATGCGCTCCATACCCTTGACCGGCACGGCCATGAACAGCGGCGCGTCACCTCCTGCCGGGGCGGCATCGGGCTTTTCGCTGATAAAATAGAAGCGCAGCCAGTTTTCAAACATGACCGCTTCAATCATGGCGGCTACGGCGCTCTGGAATTGGCTCTGTGGCTCAGGCATGGAAACTCCTTCACTTTTTGGCAGCGCAAGCACCCTGGCTCCAACCGCCATCAGAACTTGGCTCACGTACTTCTGGAACAGATCATCAGGCCGTGGCCGATGCAGAGAGCCCCTGAAAGGCGCTCATGCCGCACGGCCTAGAGAAAAATGTCGCAAGCGGCTCCATATGTACTATCCGGGCCAGCCCGCGTCAATGCGGTACGCCGTAAAGCCGGGGCGCATATCCATTTTCTGACGGCAAGGATGCGGCCAGTTCAGACGACGCCAAAGCGAAAGCAGCCAATACGGATGCGACCAATGCCAATGCGACCAATGCGGATGCAGCCAATAATGCCAATGCGAGCAGTTGGCGTTTCCTTAAGATGCGGCCAGACGCTCGCGCCGCAGGCGCAGCGCCCTGGTGCCCATAAGGCTCAAAATCAGGGCGGCGCTTCCCGTCACTGCGCAGACTATCCCCAGAGGCACAGCGGTTCCCGGCCCTGCCAGGCCCACCAGCGGGGAGGAGCACGCCCCGAAGATAAAGGCTGCCACGCCGATCACGCCCGAAGCCGCGCCCGCGCCCACATCCTGCGCCGCGATGCCAAGGGTGAAGCTGGTGGCGAAGGTCACACCCTGAAGCGTGATCATGCAATACAGGGCGGCTATAAGGGGCCAGGGCGAGACCGGACGCGCCAGGGTCACGCCCAGCACTGCCAGGCAGGCCACCCAGCGCAGGACGTTTCCTGCCACAAGCAGCTTTTCCTCCTTGACGCGGCGGGCCAGCCGCCCCGTAATGACGGCCATGAAGGACAGGCTGAGCGCGTTGGCCCCAAAGATCAGGGCATAGGCCGTGGACGAAAAACCGTACATATCCTGCAAAATAAAGGGTGAGGCAGCCACATAGCCGAAAAATCCGGCCATGGTGAACCCCTGCACCCCGGCAAAGCACATGAAGGCTTTTTCGCTGAAGAGTTTGCCCGAGTAGCGCATGGCGGCAAGCACGCCGCCGGGCCGCCGGGCCTCAGGAAGCAGGGTTTCCGGCAGCAGCCAGCCGCACAGGCACACAAGCAGCAGGCCAAAGCCCGTCAGAAAGAGAAATACCGCATGCCAGTTGCCCAGCGCGGCCAGTCCGCCGCCCAAAAGCGGGGCCACAATGGGGGCCACGCTCTGTATGGCGGCAAGCACGGCCATGAAGCTTGTGAGCTCCGGCCCGCGAAAAAGGTCGCAGGCAATGGCGCGTGAGAGCACCACGCCCCCTGCCCCGCTGAGCCCCTGCGCAAACCGCAGGGCAATAAAACCTTCGCCGGAGCTGGCCTTGGCGCAAAGAAATGACGCAAGGGTAAAGAAGGCCAGCGCCAGCAGCAGGGGGCCACGCCGCCCGCGACTGTCTGAAATGGGGCCTATGAATATCTGCCCGATGGCCATACCCATCAGAAAGGCGGTAATGGTGATCTGCGAGGCCGCCGTCGAGATGGAAAGATCCCCGGCGATCTGGGGCAGGCTCGGCAAATAGGTGTCTATGCTCAAGGGGCCGAATGCCCCCAGCATGGCCAGCAGCAGCGCGAAAAGAAGCCTGCGGCCACGGCTCAGCCGTGCGCCGGGGCCGACGACAAGGTCATTCTGTGAAAAACTCATACGGTACTATTCCCTTAATTTTGGCGGATATTCAACCCGGCTGCGGGCAAAGTCAAGTTGCTCCGCTACAGGGCACAACAGGACACTGGCCGCACGACGCTCTGGCGGGCCGAAAAGCCTTGTGCTAGGGTCGCGTCATGATCGACTACGCTCAAGCGCTCAACCAAGCCCAATACCAGGCAGCCACCAGCGGCGACGGCCCCGTGCTGGTGGTGGCCGGCGCGGGCAGCGGCAAAACCCGCACCATTGTCTACCGTCTGGCCTGGCTGGCCGAAAACGGCGTCTCGCCCGACGCCATGCTGCTGCTCACCTTTACCCGCAAGGCCGCGCAGGAAATGCTGCACCGCGCGGGACTGTTGCTGAATCAGGGGCTTACCGGCGTGCAGGGCGGCACCTTTCACGCCTTTTCGTTCAGCGTGCTGCGCCGTTGGAAACCCGCGTGGCTGGCCGACCGCCCCTTTACGGTTATGGACGCCGCAGACATCACGGCAGCGGTCAAGCACTGCAAGGACACTCTCAAGCTGGGCAAGGGCGACAAATCCTTTCCCAAAACCCAGACCGTGGTGGGCCTGCTCAGCAAGGCGCGCAACAAGGAACTGCCGCTGGACGAAGTGCTGCGGCGCGAGGCCTTTCACCTGCTGCCCCATGCCGAAAGCCTGACCCGCCTGGGCGAGGCCTACAACGCCTACAGGCGCGAAAAAGGCCTCATGGACTATGACGACCTGCTTTTTGAACTTGAAGATCTGCTGCGCACCAATGCCCTGGCCGCCGCCAGCCTGCGCCAGCGCTTCAGCCACATTCTTGTGGACGAATATCAGGACACCAACCTCGTGCAGGCGCGCATCGTGCGTCTGCTGGCCGGGCCGGAAGACGGCCCCCCGGGCAACGTCATGGCCGTGGGCGACGAGGCCCAGTCCATCTACGCCTTCCGGGGGGCGAACGTCCGCAACATTCTGGATTTCCCCAATTTTTTCCCCGGCACCAAGGTCGTACGGCTGGAGGAGAACTACAGGTCAACCAAGCCCGTGCTGGATGTGGCCAACAGCCTGCTGGCCCATGCGGCGGAGTCCTTTCATAAAAACCTGTTCACCAGAAAGGAAGGCGGCGAGCCGGTGCGCCTGGTCACGCCCCTGAGCGATGCCAGCCAGGCCAAGCTTGTGGTGCGCCGTGTGGAGGACCTGCTGCGCGAGCACTTGCCCCACGAAATCGCGGTGCTCTTCCGTGCGGGCTTCCACTCCTACAATCTTGAAATGGCGCTCAACCAGGCCGGCATCGGCTTTCGCAAGTACGGCGGCCTGCGCTATACCGAGGCGGCCCACGTCAAGGACGTCATGGCCTACGCCCGCCTGCTGCTCAACCCGCTGGACCTGCCCGCCTTTGCCCGCGTGGCCGCCCAGCACAGCGGCATCGGCCCCAAAACCGTGGAAAAGCTCTATGCCGTGGCGCGCAGCGGCGACGCGGCCGCCACGGAAAAAGCCTTTGGCAAACACGTGGGCTTTCTGGAAGACATGCGCTTCATCAACGACCTGCGCGCGCGCCCCATGGCCCCATCGTCCACGCTGGCGGCCATACTGGAGCACTACCGCCCCCGGCTGGAAACCCTGTACCCCGAAGACTGGCCCCGCCGTCAGCAGGGTCTTGAAGAAATCATTCAGATGGCTTCTGGCTACGTGCATCTGGATCTTTTTCTGGCCGATCTGGCGCTGGAGTCGCCCGAAGAGGACGAAAACGACGCCGAAGGCAAGATTACCCTTTCCACCGTGCATTCGGCCAAGGGGCTGGAATGGAACGCCGTGTGCATCATCGATCTTGTGGAAGACCGCTTTCCCTCGCGTCACGCCCTGGCGCGGCCCGAAGATTTTGAAGAAGAACGCCGCCTCATGTACGTGGCCTGCACCCGCGCCCGCAAACATCTGGACCTCTACGCCCCGGCCTCCCTGTACAACAGGGCCGAGCGCGGCAGTCAGCACGTGAACCAGAGCCCCTTTGTGCGCGAACTGGCCCCAGGCCTTGTGGAAGAATGGGTGGAGGGCTTTGGCGGCGGTCTTTCACGCCGCACGCCGGGCAGCTTCGGCGGCACTGCTACGTACCAGCCACTGGCCCGGCCCCTGGCCCGCCCGCAGGCATACTCGCAGGCACATTCGCAGGCACATTCGCAGGCCAGTCGCGATTACGCCGCCTTTGACGATTGCCAGTTGCCTCCGGAACAGGATAATGCCGCGTCCGGCCTGAACTTTGCGCGGCCGCACAGTCTTGCCCCCCGTCAGGAAAACCCGGCCGAGGGTGAAAGCCAAACAGCTGGCAGTTCCGGCACAACGGGCACAGGCAGCACTGCCGCCAGCCAGGGGCAACTCTGCTACTGCACCCACCGCATCTTCGGGCGCGGCAAGATTATCAAGCATCTGTCGCCCGAAAAGGTGCAGGTGAACTTTCCCGGCTTCGGCCTCAAGGTCATTTTGAGCGAATACCTGCTCATGGAGAATTGATATGGTTGCGCCCCCAATGTCCGACGGCACAGCCGCGCCACTGTCGGAAGACCGTATACTGGCCTGCCTGGCCGGATATTTTCCCCAGACCCATCCTTCATTGCTGCTGGGCCGGGGCGACGACTGCGCCGTGCTCAAGGCCGAACGCCCCCTTTGCGTGAGCAGCGACCTTTTTTTGGAAGACATCCATTTTCGCCGTTCCTATTTTACGCCCGAAGACACGGGCTACAAGGCCCTTGCCGTCAATGTCAGCGATCTGGCGGGCTGCGGGGCGCGGCCCCTTGGCTTCACTCTCTGCCTGGGCCTGCCCGCATGGGTGGATATGGAGTGGCTCAACAGATTCTTCAGCGGCATGGCCGAAGTGGCCGGTCAGCACCGTATGGCGCTGGCCGGAGGCGACCTTTCGCGCAGCAAGAGCCTGCACATTTCCATCACCGTCTGGGGCGAGACGGCAGACCCCGGCCATTTTCTGGTGCGGGGCGGCAGCATGCCCGGAGACGTGCTTTTTGTGGTCGGCCCCCTGGGCCTTGCACGCGTGGGGCTTGCCCAACTGGAAACGCAGGGGCGTCAGGCCCTTGAAGCCTGGCCCGCCGCCTGCGCGGCCCATCTGCGGCCCGCACCGCAAGTGGACGCTGGCCTGATGCTGGCGCGCGCGGGTTACAACGCGCGGCCCCCCGCCCTCATGGATCTTTCGGACGGCATCATGCGCGACCTGCCGCGCCTGCTGGGCCTCACAGGTGAACTCAGCGTGGTCTGCCCGGAAAAATGCACGGGCCTCGGCGCGGAAATTGTGCTGCCACAAGGCCGCCTGCACCCCGAAATACTGCGCTACGCTGCGGCCACGGGCAAAAACCCGGTGCATGAAGCCCTGCTCGGCGGTGAGGACTACGCCCTGCTCGGCACCTGCGCGCCCGACATGCTGCCGCCCCTGCACGCGGCCATCCCCGGCCTGTACAGCATTGGCGTGGTCACATCCGGGGGTGGCATTGTGTGCAACAACGCGCCTCTGGACAACCTTGGCGGCGGATTTGACCACTTTGAGGCCTGAAACACTTCGGCCTGTGACTGGCAAAAGCGCAGACCGGATCAGCTCGCCCTTGAAGCAGCACACATTTCAATAATGGCATTCTGCCAGAAACGACGCTTTCCGGCAGAATGCCCGCCGCGCTGTGGCGCGCTGCGCTCTCGTGCAGCGTTGAAGCATCTCCCCTTTTTCAAAGGCAAAATGCTTTAACGCTCCTTACTTCGAAACACTTTCTGACAACAGACAAGCGTCTTTGACCGCAGGAAACACGCATGCACAAGGATTTTCAGTCAGCACAGGAGCTTATGGCCCCTTATGTGGAAGAAATGCGCGACATCTGCCGGGATGCGTGGACGCAGGGCCTGCTTTCGGGCTGTAACGGCAACGCCAGCCGCCGCCTGCCCGCCCCGCATGAGAGCGTCGCGTGCCTGACCTGCACAGGGGCTGCCAAGGGCCGCCTTGCCCCGCAGAACTGCTGCCTTGTGGAGATTGAGAGCGCGGCCCCGCTGCACGGCGGCCCGGCGTCGACGGAATCCGGCATGCACCTGGCCATTTACAACGCAAAACCGCAATGCGGAGCAATATTGCATACGCACCCGCGCCGCCTGCTGGCCCTGAGCCTGCGCCTTGAAAAGGAGGGCCAAGGGATGGAAGAATTTTTACGCCTCCCGCTTTTCGAGGCAAACGTGTGGCGCGCCCGCCTGGGCTTCGCCCCTGCCCTGCCGCCCGGAACTGCGAAACTGGCCGACGCCGTGGCCAGGGCAAGCCTTGATCATCCGGCTGTGTGGATGGCAGGGCACGGCCTGTGCAGCACGGGCGCGACCCTGGCCGAAGCGCTTTGCCTGACCGAAGAACTGGAACATCTGGCCGCCATCCAGCTTTTGAGCATGCGCTGATCTGTTCTCACCTTTCTGGCTCCCACCCCGCACTTCACGCCAAAAAAGATAAAGGCCCGCCACCGGGCCTTTTTTGCTGCCCCCCGTAGATACGCCCTGAAAACCCTGGTTCTACAAAATATCGTAACACGATTAACAAAATCGTGTTTTTTAGCTTGCCAAAGAACCTGCCCTTGTGTAGCATCTTTGAAAAATTCGTAACACAATCTTTCAGCACAGCATCTTACCAAGGAGCCCGACATGAACCTTTTGCAGCAGCTTGGCCATAAGGCAAAACCCATCCTCGGCGGTCTGGCCCTTACGGCTCTGCTGGGCGCATCCCTGCCCGCAACGGCGCACGAATTCATCCTCAAGCCCGACACGGCCACCCCGGCCGCCGGACAGAAGACCCGCGTGCAGGCCCAGGCTTCGCATGTATTCATGATCAGCGAAGAAGCGGAAAAGCCCGAAAGCGTGAACCTGCAACTGGTGCAAAAGGGCAAGTCCACTCCCGTGACCCTGACCGAAGACGCTTCGCTTGCCGCCCTTGTGGGCGACATTCTGCTGACGGACGCGGCCCCGGCCCTGCTGGTAGGCCACCGCCTGCCCCAGATATGGAGCGAAACCACGGAAGGCGTGCTTGAGGGCAACCGCGCCCAGCTTGAGGCGCAAGGCAAGAAAGTCCGCTCTGTGGGCAAGTATGAAAAGTTCGCCAAAAGCCTGCTCAACCCTGCCGCCAATGACGCGCTGTACAAAACCCCGCAAAACCAGATGCTGGAAATCCTCCTGCTGGACAATCCCGCAACCGTCAAGCCGGGCGGCGTTATGAACGTACAGGTGCTGCTGCGCGGCAAACCCCTGCCGGGCGCTGCCGTGGGCCTGACCCACGACGGTTTCAGCAAGGAAGAAGACGCCTACAAGGTTACGGCCACCACCGACGCCCAGGGCAAAGCCGCCCTTGCCGTGGACGCGCCAGCGCTCTGGATGGTTCGCACCGCCACCGTTGAAAAAACGCCGGGCACGGACGCCGACGCCCACCACCTGCGGGCCACCTACGTTTTCCCGGTGCAATAACGCGACAGCATGATCATGAGATTTGCCGTGTCAGCAAAAGTTTTCAGCCTGGTTCTGCTCTGCGCCTGCTTTGTGATGGCCAATGCGCGGCACGCCTCTGCCCATGCCCTGCGCGCCGCCGAAATCCCCCAGGGGCAGGCCGTTGTCATGCAGTTCGCCTATTCCACGGGCGAAGTGCCTGCCTACGCAAATGTGGAAATATACGGCCCGGCCGATGCGGGCATGGAATTCCAGAATGGCCGCACCGACGCCCAGGGACGCTTCGCCTTTGTGCCCAATGCCCCGGGCCACTGGCGGGTGATCATGGCCGACAACATGGGCCACAGGGTAGTGCACGAGACTACTGTGGCCGAAAACGGCGGCGCCGCTCCCACGGCAGACGCCGCCACTGACGCATGGGGACGTTTTGCCACACCCCTGCGGGCCCTGCTGGGCGTCAGTTTGCTGCTGAATCTGGGAACAATGTCCGTGCTGTGGCGTCAACGCCGCAAGGCGTAAAGCCAGGTTGGCAACACGGCCATGAGGCCCGCCCATGGGGGGCGGGCCTCTTTTTTATTTAAGGAAACGCGTAGTTATTCCGTTTGGGGGCTTTGCTGCACTTTTTTTGAAACAGTCGGGGACGGAAGAGTCCACCCCTGCTTGAAAAAAGGTCGCGCCTTGCCAAAGGAAATACCAGCGCGTTTCCAGACGGTTCTTTAATCCGCGCTTCCTTAAATCATTGCAGATTGTTATCTAGAACAATCTCTCGCGCTGAAATTGCACTACTCGGGCGAGCACTCCGCATCGGCGGAGACGTGTACTATCTCGCCCACCATGGCGGCGGGCTCGTTCACGCCCACGCCAAAATCCTTTCTTTTTATGTCGCCCCACACCTTGAAGGAACGTGTGGGCTTTTTCGTCATGGGATTGGTCACCACCTCGCTGCTGCGGAAGTTGAAGGTCACTTCCTTTGCCACGCCGCGTATGGTCAAAAGGCCGCTGATCTTGCCTTCGCCCGCGCCCTCAAGCCGCACCTTGCTGCTCTCAAAGGTCATGACGGGGTGTACCGCCGCTTCAAAGAAATCACCGCTGCGCAGATGTTCGTCGCGCGCAGCCACGTCTGTATCAACGCTGGCTGTCTGGGCGGCCATGCTGAACTTTGCGTCGGAGAGGTCGTCCTTGCCGATCTCGGCAGTGACCGTGAACTCGGCAAACCTGCCGGTTATTTCGGTTATGGTGAGATGCCTGACTACAAAGCCAAGGCGGGAATGGGCCGGATCATTCTTCCATGTGGTCATGGTATTCTCCTTGTTTTTTGCCGCCTCTGCACACAGGGCAGAGGTCATTTTGCGGGGCAAAAACCCTGGCCACCCGGACGGGCATGTGTGGAGCAGCTGCACGCTGCAATGGCGCTGGCGGATGCGCGGGCATGTGCTTGCCGCGAAAATACGCGCAACTGTACGCGAGGGTAAACTGCGTAGCGGGGTCTTCAACTGCGAAATGAGGGAGGCCTATGAGAAGCTCTCCCTGGAAGCCCGCGTCAGATCAAAAAACCTTGTCTTACACAACACGCAATAAAGGTTTTAGGGGGTGGGGGCGTGGGGGAGGAGACCCTTTTGCAAAAGGGTCCCTCCCCCACAAGGCATTTCAATGTAAAACAGCGTTGCCCTAGCCCGTTTAGTCACGGGATGAATTTTCAGTTATGTCGCGCCGAATCGCGACGCAGAAATAACTGAAAAGGCGCTCGTGACGACACTGGCTAAAATACGCCGGGCAGACCATTATCCCGCAGCGCGGCGTCACAGGAGCCGATGTGGTAGCAGGTATGGCTGGCCAGCATGGCCACCGCCGCGCCATAGGCCACGTCGCGCCCGATCTTTTTGCTCAGCACAGTGTGGATACGGGTGAGGTCCTTGTCCGAAAGGCCGTCCAGCCAGGCGTCCACGCCGACACGCACGGTTTCGGCATACTCCCGCATGGCGTCCTTGCCGATGGCGCAGGAACCCTGAACCTTGAGCATGAGGGTGGCCATGTCGCAGGGGGCGGACGCGGGCGCGTCGTTTTCACCAAGGGTGAAAAAATTCAGTACGGCAAGGGCATGGGCGATCTGCTGCCACACGGGCCAGCCGCCGCGTGTTTCATTCCATATCTTTTCGGGGCAGACGTCGATGAACTGGGTCAGAAGGCTCCAGGAATGGCGGTACGGGGCCTGAACGGCATTGATAATGTCTCGTGACATGCTTTTCTCCTTTTAGGGCGTTGCCGCCGTCATGCGTGTGCCTGACGGACACGCCGGGCACACTGTTTGGCTCCACCATAACCAAAGCCCCCGCCTTGTGCAAAGCGGGGGCCTGAACATGGATCAACCGGCTGGCGAAGCCCGCCGTCAGCAGATGACGTCCGCGCGTCAGCGTATGGCGGCGGTGCGGATGTTATTCGAAACGGCTGGCGTTGGTGATAAGCACCATGTCCACAGGCACGTTTTCGTGCATGCCCATGCTCTTGGTCTTAACCTTGGCGATCTTGTCAACCACATCCATGCCCTCGGTCACGCGGCCAAAGGCGCAATAGCCCCAGCCGTCAAGGGTGGGGGAGCTGTGATCGAGGAAGCTGTTGTCCACCAGGTTGATAAAAAACTGGGCCGTGGCGCTGTGCGGGTCGCGGGTGCGGGCCATGGCGATGGTGCCGCGCTCGTTCTTCACGCCGTTGTCGGCTTCATTGGCCACGGGTTCGCGGGTGGACTTTTCGTCCATGCGCGCGCCAAGGCCGCCGCCCTGAATCATGAAACCGGGAATAACGCGGTGGAAGATGGTGTTGGTGTAAAACCCTTCATCCACATATTGCAAAAAGTTGGCAACGGTTTTCGGGGCCTTGTCGGTGAAGAGCTCGATCAAAATGTCGCCGGACGTGGTTTCCAGCAAAACCGTGGGATTGTCAGCCATGATAGCTCCTTTAGTGGTGATGGCACGCGCCTGCCCAAGCGGAAAGCGCGCCCTGAGCCGGAATATAGAGTATGGCCGGAAAGATGACAATGCCTGCAGCCGGGTATAGATTGTTTGCATGCCCGCAAAAAACAAAAAAGCATCCGTCACCGTGTCCGCAGGCAAAAGCGCCCGACAGGCAGCCAGCCTTTTACCGGGCCTTGAGCCTGCCTGCCCGCCAGCCAGCCAGACAGCCAGTTCACCCGCCAGTTCGCCCGCATTGGGGACTGAAACAATCGCGCATCTGCCTCCGGACAGGCACCTGCCAGCCTTGAAGCAGGCGCTGCTCGACTGGTTTGCCGTCCATCAGCGTGACCTGCCGTGGCGCGCCAGCTATACGCCCTATGAAGTCTGGATTTCAGAAGTCATGCTGCAGCAGACGCAGATGGAACGCGGCGTCAGCTATTTTTTGCGCTGGATGCAGCGCTTCCCTGACATCGCCACTCTGGCCGCCGCCCATGAAGAGGACGTGCTCCGCCAGTGGGAAGGTCTTGGCTACTATTCACGCGCCCGCCACATTCTGGCTGCCGCCCGCAAAATCATGACGGAACACGGGGGCGTGTTTCCCTCCGACCTCGCGTCCATCCGCGCCCTGCCGGGTGTGGGGCCGTACACGGCCGGGGCCATTGCCAGCATAGCCTTTGGCGAAAAGCTGCCCTGCGTGGACGCCAATGTGGAGCGCGTCATCTCGCGCATTTTTGATGTGGACAGCCCCGTGAAGCAGGACCCGGCCGCGGGCATAATCCACCGCTGGGCCCTGCGCCTTGTGCCCGAAGGCAAATCACGCGAGCACAATCAGGCCATGATGGAACTGGGTGCCCTCATCTGCCGCAAAAAACCGCGCTGCGAGCTTTGCCCCCTGGCCTGCTTCTGTATCAGCCGCCATCTGGGCATACAGGATCAGCGGCCCGTGCCGGGCAAACGCGCCGTCATCACGCCGGTGCGCGCAGTCACGGGTGTGCTTTGCATAGGAAAACACATTTTTGTGCAAAAACGTCCGCCTTCCGGCGTATGGGGAAACCTGTGGGAATTCCCCGGCGGCAGGGTCGAGCCTGACGAAAGTCCGGAACAGGCCGCAGTGCGTGAATTTATGGAAGAAACGGGTTTTGCGGTGCGGGTGGCCGCCAGATATGGCGTCATACGCCACGGCTACACCACCTACCGGCTTACCCTGCACTGCTTTGGCCTTGAACTGGCCAACAGCGGCGCAAATGCGCAGCTAGCGCCGCAGGACGATGCCTGCCCCACGCCGCCGCAACTCACCGCCGCCACCCAATACCGCTGGGCAACCCCTGACGAACTGGAGGGCCTGGCCATGCCCGCAGCGCACCGCAAGCTTGCGGACAGCCTTTTTGGCCCGTCCGGCGAGGCGTCGCCCTTGCACACTGACCTTCAGAAAAAACAGGGACGGCTTTTCTGATATCTGTCAGTGCTTATAAAATAGCGTATTTTCTCTTGCCTTTTCTATATAATGTTTCCTATTATTGACTAGAGAGAAGAGGATGTCCTGCAGAAGGCAGGCATGAGGCAAGAGCTAGATTTTGCGCCTGATATGGACCTCAAGGCCGTGTCAGACAGCATACCCGAAAGCGCGGACCACACGCCGTCCTTCGCCCACTCGTTGCGCACGCTGCTGCGCCTTCTGGGCAAGCCGGTATCTCTCCCTCTGTTGCTCAGCGGCATACGCGGCGGCCCAAGTTCAGATTCTCCCTCGGCCTGCCTGCGTTCGGCCAAACGCTACGGACTCGACGCGCGCATAGTGCGCCGCAAAAATCTCAACAGTATCTCCCCCCTTGTGCTCCCCTGCATTCTGCTGCTCAAAAACGATCAGAGCTGCGTTCTGCTCAAGCAGGATGCCGGGGCAGACACGGCTGAAGTCATCTTTCCCGAACAAGGCGAACACGCAAAGAGCATAAACCGTCAGGAACTGGAGTCCCAGTACACTGGCTACGCTGTTTTCGGCAGTCTCACGGGCAAGCTGGACGCCCGCGCCCGCGTTCCCCTGCCCGTCACCAGGCGCTGGTTCTGGGACGTCATCGGCCACTACATGCCGCTGTACAAGCATGTGATCATCGCTACCGTCATCATCAATCTTCTGGGCGTGGCTGGCTCGCTCTTCGCCATGAACGTCTATGACCGCGTTGTGCCCAACCAGGCCGAGGAAACCCTGTGGGTGCTGGCCTCTGGAGTGCTGCTGGCCTATATGGTCGACTTTATCCTGCGCAATGTGCGCGGCTATTTTGTGGATCTGGCCGGGCGCAACGCCGATGTGGTGCTGTCCAGCAAGCTTATGGAAAAGGTGCTTAATCTGCGCATGGACGCAAAGCCCGATTCCACGGGCGCGCTTGTAAATAACCTCAGTGGATTCGAATCGTTACGGGATTTTTTCAGTTCCGGCAGTCTGGTTGTTCTGGCCGACCTGCCTTTTCTTGTCATCTTTCTCGGCCTCATATTTCTTATCGGCGGCCCCATTGTGAGCGTGCCCCTGGCGGCCGTGCCCCTTATGGTGGGCCTGGGCCTTTTGCTGCAAATGGGCGCGCGGCGTCATGCCGCCTCCAACTACCTGCTGAACATGCAAAAACACGCCCTGCTGGTTGAAATCGTGCACGGGCTTGAAACCGTCAAAACCAGCCGGGCCGAAAGCCGCCTGCTCAACCTGTGGGAACAGGTCTGTGATGCCTCGGCAGAGACCTCGCGCATGGCCCGCCGCTACGCCACCCTGACCCTCAGCGTGTCCAGCGGGCTCAGCCAGCTTGTGTCCGTGGGGGTCATCGTCTGGGGCGTATACCGCATCATGGACAACTCGATGACCATGGGCGGCCTCATTGCCTGCAACATTCTGGCGGGCCGGGCCATGGCTCCGCTCATGCAGCTGGCGGGCATGATCTCGCGCCTGCACCAGTCACGCATGGCCCTCGCCGCGCTGAACACCATCATGGAACTGCCCACCGAGGACCCGGCCGAGACCGACAAGACGGACTTTGGCCTGCTGCAGCCCGCCTTCACGTTTGAACACGTGGGTTTCAGTTATCCGGGGGCAAAGCACAATTCGCTGTCCGACGTGAGCTTTACCATACGGCCCCACGAAAAGGTGGCCATCATCGGCCGCATGGGATCGGGCAAATCCACCATCGGCAGACTCATGACCGGGCTCTACACACCCCAGGACGGGGCCGTGCGCTTTGGCGGCGTTGACCTGCGGCAGATGGATGCCGTCAACCTGCGAGGGCGCATAGGCTACCTGCCCCAGGACGTAACCCTTTTCTACGGCTCCATACGCGACAACATCGCGCTGGACGATCCCGGCATCGAGGATCAGCGGGTGCTGCGGGCCGCGTATCAGGCCGGAGCCACGGACTTTATCCGCGCGCTGCCCGGCGGCCTGGGCGCGCCCGTGGGCGAGCAGGGCTTTGCCATTTCCGGCGGGCAGCGGCAGTCCGTTGCCCTGGCCCGCGCCCTTTTGCACGACCCCGAAGTGCTCATCCTCGACGAGCCCACAAGCAATATGGACAAGGCCACAGAAAGCCTGCTGCGCACCCGCCTTGCCAAACTGGCCGAAAACAAGACCCTTGTTCTCATCACGCACAGGGCCAGCCTGCTGGCTCTCGTGAACCGGCTCATCATTATCGACAACGGGCGCGTGGTGGCCGACGGCCCCCGCGACGAAGTGCTTGAAGCCATCAACAGCCAGACCTTGCAAAAGCGCCAGGCTGCCGACCCGGCGCCGGGCCAACGGCAAAACGAACAGCAAAACGAAAATATGCCCGCTGGCCTGAGCGCGAACGAGGCCGCCAACGAAGCGGCGGCAACCACAGCCAAACTCGCGCCAGCGCAGACTCTCGCACGTGCTGGAGGCGCGCCCGAAAGCGGCATGAGAGGAGCAGCATGAGCGCCCTGGTGAACTTTTGGAGGCGGCTTTTCGGCCTCCCCTCATTACAGGAAGAGGAGCACCTGCCCTACATGAACAAGGTAGATGCGGCCCTGCATCGCAAGGGCCGTGTGGCGGCCGTTTTTCTCTCTCTTGGCACTGCGGTGCTGCTGTGCATTCTTGTCATCTGGGCGGCCTGGGCCTCCATCGATGAAGTCACGCGCGGCCACGGGCAGGTGGTGTCCGCCAGCGGCACCCAGGTCATACAGAACCTTGAGGGCGGCATTCTGCGCGAAGTGCTGGTGCGCGAAGGGCAGATAGTTGAAAAAGACCAGCCGCTTGCGCGGCTGGACAACCTTGGCGCGGCCAGCCAGTACACTGACGCCCTGACCAAGGCTCTGGAAAACCGCGTGGCCCTCGCACGTCTTGAAGCGGAAAAAAATGCTGTTCCCCCGACATTTGACGCGGAACTGCTGACTTCGGCCCCGCAGGTCGTGGCCGACCAGGAAGAGATGTACCACAGCCGCCGTGAACGCTTTTTGTCAGAAATGGCCATGCTGACCTCGCAGCACCGGCAGCGCCTCAAGGATGTGGACGAGCACCGTGGCCGCAAGACCCAACTTGAGCACAACCTTGCCCTGGCCGAAGAGCGCCGCGATCTGGCCAAGCCGCTTGAAGCGCGCAAGCTTTATCCCAGGGTGGACTTCCTTGACCTGGAACAGCGCGTTGTGACCCTGCGCGGCGACCTGGAAGCCATTGCGGCATCATTGGGCAAAGCCGAGGAGGCCGTCCGTGAGATCGAGCGCAAGCTGAACCTGCACAAGGCCGAATACGAATCTGACATCAACGCCGAGATCAACAAACGGCGTACGGAACTGACATCGCTTCAGGCCATGCTTTCGGCCGGGGGCGACCGTGTTACCCGCACAGAACTGCGCTCCCCGGTACGGGGCACGGTTAAAAGGGTCATCATCAATACGCTTGGCGGAGTGGTGCGCTCTGGCGATCCCATCATGGAAATCGTGCCCCTGGGCGACACCCTGCTGGTCGAGGCGCGCATCCGTCCGGCCGACATCGCCTTCATTCACGCGGAGCAGCGGGCCATGGTCAAGATATCGGCCTATGATTTTTCTATCTATGGCGGTCTTGAGGCCGTGGTGGAGCAGATCAGCGCAGACACCATTGAAGACAAAAAGAGCGAGTTTTTCTACCTCGTCAAGCTGCGCACCAAGAAGAATGAAATTGTCTACCGCAATGAACACCTGCCCATCATTCCGGGCATGGTGGCCGGAGTAGAGATCGTTTCCGGCAAAAAAACCGTACTGGACTACCTGCTCAAACCCCTGCTCAAGGCACAACAAAACGCCATGAGAGAACGATAGATCGCGAGGCGCATATGCTTGCTTCACATCCCCTGTACATGCCCCCTCCAGGGCTTCAGTCAGTACTCAAAGGCTTTACACCCCAGTCACGTATTGAGCTGAACTTTTCCATGAAAGATCTTTTTGTCGGGCTGGAAGGGTATAATCTCGTCTTTTCACGCAACGACGGCTCCCGGCTGGTTCTTGAGAACTATCTGGCCCCGCCCCAGCCCGGCATGCAATATGCGCCGGCTGGCCCCGACCAGCACCTGGCATCTTTGGTGGAAGCTGCGCACCCTGCCATCATTGTCAATGGCAAGGAAATGTCGCCTTCGTTCTTTTTTTCCTCCCTGGGCGAGGAGGACATGCCCCTGCCGGGCATTGCCTATGTGCGTAACGCGTCTTTTCAGGACTATGAGCATGACAACCTCCACGAGGGCATTGGCTCTTTGAGCGGCCTCGCCTCTACCGAGGCATTGCTGCGGCGCGGCGGATCGGGGGCAGATAACGATGACGCCGTGGGGCAAAGCCTGTTCTATACCGGGGCTGGCGGCCTCTATGGTGACGGCTTTGGCGGCAGACTGAACGGCGGGTTCCAAACCGGGCCGGGTTCAGGCACTGGCACTGGCACTGGCACTGTGCCGGGAACGGGTACTGGCCCCGGTGGTTCTGGTACCGGGCCGGGCACTGGCACAGGCCCTGGTACGGGCGGGCCGGGTACTGGCACAGATCCTGGCACAGGCCCGGGCACTGGTACGGATCCTGGCACGGGGCCGGGAACGGGCACAGATCCAGGCACAGGCCCGGGTACTGGTACAGATCCTGGCACGGGGCCGGGTACTGGCACAGATCCTGGCACGGGCCCGGGTACTGGCACAGATCCTGGCACAGGGCCGGGTACTGGTACAGATCCGGGCACAGATCCAGGCACAGGCCCGGGTACTGGCACAGATCCTGGCACGGGCCCGGGTACTGGCGGAGGAACCACTGGCCCCACCGCTGTGGCGGCCCAGGCCAGTCTGACTGAAGACGATACTGATGTGACCGGCCAGATCCCCATGCCGCAGAACGCGGCAGGACATACCCTGTCATTTGTGGAACAAAACGGCATTCCGGGCCAATACGGAACCTTCAGCGTGGACGCCAATGGCGTGTATTCGTACCAACTGAACAACACCCTGCTCAGCGTCCAGGGGCTTGGAGAAGGCCAGTCGCTTACCGAGACCTTCACCTACACCGTAAGCGACGGCGCGGGCGGCACCACCTCCAACACTGTCACCATTACCATCAATGGCCTCAATGACGCGCCCACTGTCGATTCCGCCGCCGCCTCCATCCTTGAAGACCAGGACCACACCACAGGCATTCTGCCCACGCCGCAGGACATCGACGCAAACGACTCCCCCCAGTATCTGACGCAGACAAATTCGGCAGGGCAGTACGGCTACCTCAGCCTCAATGCCGACGGAACCTATACCTATACGCTGGACAACAGCCTGCCCATCGTCCAGCGATTGGGCTCCGGCGACTTTTTGACGGAAACGTTCACCTACACGGTGGATGACGGCCATGGGGGCACAGCCACTGGCAATCTTGTCATTACCATAAACGGAACCAACGATGTGCCCACAGTGTCGGCGGCCACGGCTTCGGTGGACGAGGACGGCCCCGTGCTCATGGGCGTTCTGCCCACGCCCCACGATGTGGATGCGGGCGATGTGCCGCAGTTCGTGCCGCAAACCGGCAGTGTGGGCGCATACGGCGTGCTTACCGTGGATGCCCAGGGCAACTACAGCTATGTTCTGGACAACTCGCGACCGGAAATCCAGGCGCTCAGCCAGGGCGACACGCTAACGGAGCAATTTATCTTTACCGTTACGGACGGTCAGAGCTACGTCAGCAAAACACTGACCATCACCATCAACGGCACTAACGACGCGCCCACCGTGGCGGCCTCATCAGCCGCGCTGACCGAGCATCAGGGTCTTGTGGGCGGGGTCCTGCCCGCGCCGCACGATGTGGACGCCAACGACACTCTGAACTTCATTGAGCAGCACAACGCTCACGGCCAGTACGGCAGTTTCAGCGTGGATGCCGCCGGAAACTATACCTACGTGCTTGACTACACCGCGCCCGATCTCCAGCATCTGGCAGATGGGCAGCAACTTACCGAAGTTTTTACCTATACGGTGTATGATAACCATGGCGGCATGGCTTCCAATACCATTACCATCACCGTCACCGGCACCAATGACGCGCCGCAGGTCGACGCGGCCGTGGCGTCCATTGATGAAGACGTTGCCGGCATCAGCGGCACCCTGCCCGCCCCCACAGACATGGACGCAGGAGATGTGGCACACTTCGTACCCCAGGCTGATGTTCAGGGCCAGTACGGCAGCTTTTCGTTGCAGGCGGACGGCAGCTATACCTACACGCTCGATAACACCCTGCCAGTTGTCCAGCAGCTTGGTGTAGGCTCACAACTAACCGAAACATTTACCTATACCGTCACGGATCAGCACGGCGCAACTGCGTCCAACACCATTACCATCACCATCAAGGGCACCAACGACGACCCGCAGGTCAGCGCCGCCACAGCCAGTATCTTTGAGGATGATGCCAGCATCAGCGGCACTTTGCCCACGCCCACGGACGTGGATGCCAATGACGTGGTGCTGTTCGTGCCCCAGACCGACGCTCCCGGCCAGTACGGCAGCTTCACCCTGCAGGCGGACGGCAGCTACTCCTACACGCTCGATAACGCCCTGCCGGTTGTCCAGCAACTTGGCGTTGGGGCGCACCTCACCGAGACCTTTACCTATACCGTCACGGATCAGCACGGCGCAACCGCGTCCAACACCATCACCATCACCATCAACGGCACCAACGACGCGCCGCAGGTCAGCGCGGCTGTCATCACTGTCCCCGGTGACGCCACCGACGTCAGCGGAACCCTGCCCATGCCCACAGACGTGGACGCGGGCGACATACCGCTCTACGATGCGCAAAACACGGTGGGCCAGTTTGGCACCTTCACCCTGCAGCCCGACGGCAGCTACACCTTTACCCTCGACAACTCCCTGCCTGCGGTGGCGCAGCTGAGTGCGGGCGAACAGCTTACGGAAACCTTCACCGCCACAGTCAGAGATCCGCACGGGGCGACCTCGACCAGCACCATCACCATCACCGTCAATGGCACCAACAGCGCGCCGCAGGTCAGCGCCGCCACGGCCAGTATATTTGAAGACGACGCCAGTATCAGCGGCACCCTGCCCACGCCAACGGACGTGAACGCCAATGACGTGGTGTTGTTCAAGCCCCAGACCGACGCTCCCGGCCAGTACGGCAGCTTCACCCTGCAGGCGGACGGCAGCTACACCTACACGCTCGATAACGCCCTGGATGCAGTGCAACAGCTTGGCGTTGGCGCACAACTGACCGAGACCTTTACCTATACCGTCACGGATCAGCACGGCGCAACTGCGTCCAACACCATCACCATCACCATCAACGGCACCAACGACGCGCCGCAGGTCAGCGCGGCTGTCATCACTGTCCCCGGTGACGCCACCGACGTCAGCGGAACTCTGCCCATGCCCACAGATGTGGATGCGGGCGACATACCGCACTACGATGCGCAAAACACGGTGGGCCAGTTTGGCACCTTCACCTTGCAGCCCGACGGCAGCTATACCTTTACCCTCGACAATTCCCTGCCTGCGGTGGCGCAGCTGAGTGCGGGCGAACAGCTTACGGAAACCTTCACCGCCACTGTCAGAGATCCGCACGGGGCGACCTCGACCAGCACCATCACCATCACCGTCAATGGCACCAACAGCGCACCGCAGGTCAGCGCCGCCACGGCCAGCATTTTTGAGGATGACGCCAGCATCAGCGGCACCCTGCCCACGCCCACGGACGTGAACGCTAATGACGTGGTGTTGTTCAAGCCCCAGACCGACGCTCAGGGCCAGTACGGCAGCTTCACCCTGCAGGCGGACGGCAGCTACACCTACACGCTCGATAACGCCCTGGATGCAGTGCAACAGCTTGGCGTAGGGGCTCATCTTACAGAAACTTTTACCTATACCGTCACGGATCAGCACGGCGCAACCGCGTCCAACACCATTACCATCACCATCAACGGCACCAACGACGCGCCGCAGGTCAGCGCGGCTGTCATCACTGTCCCCGGTGACGCCACCGACGTCAGCGGAACCCTGCCCATGCCCACAGACGTGGATGCGGGCGACATACCGCAATATGATGCGCAAAACACGGTGGGCCAGTTTGGCACCTTCACCCTGCAGCCCGACGGCAGCTACACCTTTACCCTCGACAACTCCCTGCCTGCGGTGGCGCAGCTTGGCGCGGGCGAACAGCTTACGGAAACCTTCACCGCCACGGTCAGAGACCCGCACGGGGCGACCTCGACCAGCACCATCACCATCACCGTCAACGGCACCAACAGCGCGCCGCAGGTCAGCGCCGCCACGGCCAGTATCTTTGAAGACGATGCCAGCATCAGTGGCACCCTGCCCACGCCCACGGACGTGAACGCCAATGACGTGGTGCAGTTCAAGCCCCAGACCGACGCTCAGGGCCAGTACGGCAGCTTCACCCTGCAGGCGGACGGCAGCTATACCTACACGCTCAACAATGCCCTGGATGCAGTTCAACAACTCGGCGTAGGCGCTCATCTTACCGAAACCTTTACCTATACCGTCACGGATCAGCACGGCGCAACCGCGTCCAACACCATTACCATCACCATCAACGGCACCAATGACGCGCCGCAGGTCAGCGCCGCCGTCATCACTGTCCCCGGTGACGCCACCGACGTCAGCGGAACCCTGCCCATGCCCACAGACGTGGATGCGGGCGACATCCCGCAATACGATGCGCAAAACACGGTGGGCCAGTTTGGCACCTTCACCCTGCAGCCCGACGGCAGCTATACCTTTACCCTCGACAACTCCCTGCCTGCGGTGGCGCAGCTCGGCGCGGGCGAACAGCTTACGGAAACCTTCACCGCCACCGTCAGAGATCCGCACGGGGCGACCTCGACCAGCACCATCACCATCACCGTCAACGGCACCAACAGCGCGCCGCAGGTCAGCGCCGCCACGGCCAGTATCTTTGAGGATGAAGCCAGCATCAGTGGCACCCTGCCCACACCCACGGACGTGAACGCCAATGACGTGGTGTTGTTCCAGCCCCAGACCGACGCTCCCGGCCAGTACGGCAGCTTTTCGTTGCAGGCGGACGGCACCTATACTTACACTCTCGATAATGCCCTGCCAGTTGTCCAGCAGCTTGGCGTTGGCGCACAACTGACTGAAACATTTACCTATACCGTCACGGATCAGCACGGCGCAACCGCGTCCAACACCATTACCATCACTATCAACGGCACCAACGACGCGCCGCAGGTCAGTGCGGCTGTTGTCTTTATTCAAAATGATGAAACCAGCGTCAGTGGAAATCTGCCCATGCCCACAGACGTGGATGCGGGCGACATGCCGCAATACATCGCGCAAAACACGGTGGGGCAGTTTGGCACCCTCACCTTGCAGCCCGATGGCAGCTACACCTATGTCCTCAACAACTCCCTGCCTGCGGTGCAGGGCTTGGGGCATGGCGGCAAGCTTACGGAAACCTTCACCGCCACCGTCACAGACCATCACGGGGGGACCGCGACCAGCACCATAACACTCACCATTCATGGCACCAACACCGCACCGCAGGTCAGTGCGGCCGTGGCCAGCATCAATGAAGATGATGCCAGCATCAGCGGCACCCTGCCCACACCCACAGACGTGGACACGGGCGACAGCGCGCACTTCCTGTCCCAGGCCGACGCTCCCGGCCAGTTCGGCAGCTTTACCCTGCACGCGGACGGCAGCTACACCTATACGCTCAACAACGCCCTGGCAGCTGTGCAGCAACTTGGCGTGGGCAGTCAACTCACCGAAACATTTACCTATACTGTTATGGATCAGTCCGGTGCGACTGCGTCCAACACCATCACCATCACCATCAACGGCACCAACGACAATCCGCAGGTCAGTGCCGCCGTGGCCAGCATCAATGAAGACGTTGCCAGCATCAGCGGTACCCTGCCCACGCCCACGGATGTAGACGCGGGCGACAGCGTGCACTTTGTGCCCCAGACCGACGCTCCCGGCCAATACGGCAGCTTCACCCTGCAGGCAGACGGCACCTACACCTACACGCTCAACAACGCCCTGGCAGCTGTGCAGCAACTAGGCGTGGGCAGCCAACTGACCGAGACCTTTACCTATACCGTCACGGATCAGCACAATGCTACGGGCACAAATACCATTACCATCACCATCAACGGCACCAACGACGCGCCGCAGGTCAGCGCGGCTGTCGCATCCATCAATGAGGATGATGCCAGCATCAGCGGCACCCTGCCCACTCCCACGGATGTGGACGCGGGCGACAGCGTGCACTTTGTGCCCCAGACCGACGCTTCCGGCCAGTACGGCAGCTTTACCCTGCACGCGGACGGCACCTACACCTACACGCTCAACAACGCCCTGGCAGCAGTGCAGCAACTTGGCGTGGGCAGCCAGCTGACCGAGACCTTTACCTATACCGTCACGGATCAGCACAACGCTACGGGCACCAATACCATCACCATCACCATCAACGGCACCAACGACAATCCGCAGGTCAGCGCGGCCGTGGCCAGCATCAATGAAGACGTTGCCAGCATCAGCGGCATCCTGCCCACGCCCACGGATGTGGACGCGGGCGACAGCGTGCACTTTGTGCCCCAGGCCAACGCTTCCGGCCAGTACGGCAGCTTCACCCTGCAGGCGGACGGCACCTACACCTACACGCTCAACAACGCCCTGGCAGCAGTGCAGCAGCTTGGCGTGGGCAGCCAACTGACCGAAACATTTACCTATACCGTCACGGATCAGCACAACGCTACGGGCACAAATACCATTACCATCACCATCAAGGGCACCAACGACAATCCGCAGGTCAGTGCCGCCGTGGCCAGCATCAGTGAAGATGATGCCAGCATCAGCGGCACCCTGCCCACGCCCACGGATGTGGACGCGGGCGACAGCGTGCACTTTGTGCCCCAGACCGACGCTCCTGGCCAGTACGGCAGCTTTACCCTGCAGGCAGACGGCACCTACACCTACACGCTCAACAACGCCCTGGCAGCTGTGCAACAGCTTGGCGTGGGCAGCCAACTGACCGAAACCTTTACCTATACCGTCACGGATCAGCACAACGCCACGGGCACAAATACCATCACCATCACCATCAACGGCACCAACGACGCGCCGCAGGTCAGCGCCGCCGTGGCCAGCATCAATGAAGACGTTGCCAACATCAGCGGCATCCTGCCCACGCCCACGGATGTGGACACGGGCGACAGCGTGCACTTTGTGCCTCAGACCAATGCACCCGGCCTGTACGGCAGCTTTACCCTGCTGGCGGACGGCAGCTATGTGTACGCGCTCAACAACTCCCTGGCAGCTGTGCAACAGCTTGGCGTTGGAGCGCATCTGACCGAAACCTTTACCTATACCGTCACGGATCAGCACAACGCTACGGGCACCAATACCATCACCATCACCATCAACGGCACCAACGATGCGCCGCAGATCAGCGCGGCCATCATTTTTGTTCCCAGTAACGTCACTGACGCCAGTGGAATCCTGCCCATGCCCACGGATGTGGATGCGGGTGACGTCCCGCAGTACATAGCGCAAAGCACGGTCGGTCAGTTTGGCACCTTCACGCTTCAGGCTGATGGCAGCTACACCTTCGCGCTCAACAATTCCCTGCCAGCCGTGGCGCAGCTTGGCGCTGGCGAGCAACTTTCCGAAACATTCACTGCCTCCGCCACTGACCAGCATGGGGCCACATCGTCCAACACCATTACCATCACCATCAAGGGCACCAACAGCGCGCCGCAGGTCAGTGCCGCCACGGCGAGCATCAATGAGGATGACCCCAGCATCAGTGGCACCCTGCCCACGCCCACGGATGTGAACGCCAATGACGTGGTGCACTTCGTGCCCCAGGCCAGTGCTTCCGGCCAGTACGGCAGCTTTACCCTGCAGGCGGACGGCACCTACACCTACACGCTCAACAACGCCCTGCCGGTTGTCCAGCAGCTTGGCGTAGGCAGCCAACTCACCGAGACCTTTATTTATACGGTCACGGATCAGCACGGTGCGACTGCATCCAACACCATCACCATCACCATTAACGGCACCAACGACAATCCGCAGGTCAGCGCTGCCGTGGCCAGCATCAATGAAGATGATGCCAGCATCAGCGGCACCCTGCCTGCCCCCACAGACGTGGACACGGGCGACTCGGTAAGCTTCCTGTCCCAGGCCTCCACTCAGGGGCTCTACGGCAGCTTCACCCTGCAGGCGAACGGCACGTACACCTACGCACTCAACAACGCCCTGCCGATCGTCCAGCAGCTTGGCGTTGGCGCGCACCTGACCGAGACCTTTGCCTATACGGTCAAGGATCAGCACGGCGCTACCGCGTCCAATACCATCACCATCACCATCAACGGAACCAATGACGCCCCACAGGTCAGCGCCGCCGTGGCCAGCATCAATGAAGATGATGCCAGCATCAGCGGCACCCTGCCTGCCCCCACAGACGTGGACACGGGCGACACGGTCAGCTTCCTGTCCCAGGCCTCCACTCAGGGGCTCTACGGCAACTTCACCCTGCAGGCCAACGGCACCTACACCTACACGCTCAACAATGCCCTGCCGGTCGTCCAGCAGCTTGGCGAGGGACAGCATCTCACCGAAACCTTTACCTATACGGTCAAGGATCAGCACGGCGCTGCAGCCTCCAGCACCATGACCATTACCATCAACGGAACCAACGACAATCCCGTCATTGCGCCCATTGTCACAACGCCCCTCAAGGAAGACAACATCCTGACGTCCGCCGGCACGCTTACGGTGGCGGATGCGGATTTGGGCGACACCGCCGTGTTCCAGGCACAAAACATGGCAGGCTTGTACGGCAGCTTTGTGCTCAACAGCAACGGCGCATACGTCTATACGCTCAACAACAGCCTGCCTGCCGTGCAGGGCCTGGGGCATGGCGAACAGCTTGTGGAAACGTTTACCGTGGCAGCCAATGACGGCCACGGCGGCATCACCGCGCGCACGATTTCCTTCACCATCAACGGCACCAATGACGCGCCTTCGGTTGGTTCCGCCACGGTAAGCATGAACAATGCAACGGACAAACTCTACGGCAAACTGCCCACCCCCACGGATCCGGACAACACGCTCGACAATATCATCAGCGACAATGTGACCTTTATACCGCGGCCACATGTGCATGGCGATTACGGCACATTTTCGCTGAATGCTGACGGCTCCTATGTCTACGACCTCAACACGGGGCTGTTGTCTGTGGTGTTGCTTACACTGGGAGCCAAGCTCACAGACAGATTCTCATACACGGTTGTAGACGAACACGGCGCATCGGCCACCAACACCATTGACATCGTCATTACTGGCGGCCTGCTGGGGAGCATCAGCCTCACCACAATACTTGACGGCGCCACAAGCCTGTTGGGCAACCTGCTGATTCCCGAATTCTCCAATGCCACCTTCTCACTGCAAAGCAGCCCCAACGGCCAGTACGGCACGCTGACCCTCAACAGCAACGGCACATATACCTACAACCTCTCGGCTCAAGGCATAAGTGAAAGCCAAAAACTCGGTGAAGGCGAAACCTCCACAGACGTTTTTATGGTAAAGGTCACGTCCGGCTTGAAGTCCGTGGTCACACCGCTGACCATCACCATCGTCGGTTCCAATGACGCGCCGACAGTCCAGCCATCCCAGCTTTCCGTTTCAGAAGACGACGTTGCCGCCATGTACGGCCAGCTTGTCATGGCTGACCCGGACAGGTCGGACACGCCAAGGGCTGTGCCCCAGACCACTGAAGGCCAGTACGGCACCTTCTTTCTCAACCCCAACGGATCATACACCTATGTGCTGAACAAGGACTCCGCCGTCGTAAAAGCCCTGAACAACGGCGACACGCTTGACGAGACCTTTACCGTCACCGTGGTTGACGGGCATGGCGGTTCAGCCCAGAGCACTGTAACCGTGACCATCCACGGCTCAGGCGAGGCTCCCCTCATGCAGGGCGCGAGCGCCATGCGCCTCTTCTTTGTCCCCGACGAAGTGAACGCTTCCGCCAGCCATGAGCAGCTCCAGGCAACCACGGAAGACCACAACGCCACTGCCCAGAACAGTCAGGAAGCTGCCCCCCATGCCGATCCCTACGCCGACACGGGTACGAGCGTGCCAGTGGCCGACAGCAGCACGCAAACCGGACACGAAAACACCCAGAGCGACGCTGCCGCAGCCACGCCGGAAACAGCGGAACAAGCCTCCGCTGACAATCACACAACCGCCACAGGAGAAAGCAGCGCCCAGGAACAAACGCACGCGGATGCTACACACAAGGATACGGCGCTTACGGGTGCGGACTCTACACACGCGGAAGCGGCCAGCGCAGATGCAGCGAACGCCAGCCAAACAGACGTCACGCATGCAGATGTGAGCCACACGGGCACGGGCAATGCAGAAACGGAGCATGCCGCAACCAGCGCCCCCGCCGTGCACGCCGACACGCTGGATGAAGAACTGGCCGACAGTTTCATGCACGACCAAACCGGCCCCCTGATCATTGACCTTGAAGACGCCCTGCACCCCGCCGCGCAAGGAACTGACAGTGCAAACAGCGCACAGCCCCCAGCCGCGCAGGACGACAGCCTCTTCCCGGTGGAAACGCAAAGCCCCGGAGCTTTGGCCTCCGCCGCCGACGCTGCGGCGCACGACACCATGGCGGCATCCCCCGAGCAGCCGACCGAGGCGCAGGCCGAAAGCACAAGCCCGCAGCCGCAAAGCGCGGAAGCTCAGGCCGCCCCTGCCGCTGCTTCCCCAAGCCCGGACATGATGGAAAGCGAAACCGACCAGATGGCCGTGTTGCAGCACCTGACGCAGAATGGACACTAGCGCGAGAGGGCTTTGAAAGGCTCTGTGAAGGGCTCTGTGAAAAGTTTTGTGGGGGAGGGACCCTTTTGCAAAAGGGTCTCCTCCCCCACACCCCCACCCCCTAAAACTCTTATGGAAACGCTGATTTATTCCGCTTGGCGGCGTTGCTTCACTTTTTTTGAAACAGTCGAGGACGAAAGAGTCCACTCCTGCTTCAAAAAAAGGGCGCGCCTTGCCAAACGAAACAACTGCGCGTTTCCAAGAAGCTCTCTAATCAGTGCTTTCTTGGTATGTTTTAGAACAGTGTAACCTTAAAAAGTGTAAATGCTCCATCACTGCACGAGAGCGCCGCGCGCCACCGCAACCTTTATCCACGCGACATTATGAGCAGGCAGCAAAAATCAGTGAAGGCCGGGAATATTCCCGGCCTTCATGCGTATCCATGTCAGTAAAAATCCTGCCGCGCGGGCTATTCTTTCAGCCGTCCGGTCAGACCCGCCAGCCGCTGCGTGAGCGCCACCAGCTTGTCCGTTTCCTGCCGCACCGCTTCCATTGATCTGGCAGTGCCCACCATGACGTCATTGGCCTCGACGATGGAGCGGTTGATCTGCTCACTGGTCACGGACTGCTCCTCGCTGGCTGCGGCAATGGCGCTGATCCTGCCCGTGGTGTCTTCCACCGTGCCCACAATGGCCTCAAGCGCCTGGCCGGACTCGCCGGCGAAACCCGTGGCCTGCTCAACATGGGTCACGGCATTGTCCATTGAGGCCATGCTCTTTGAGGTGCTTTGCTGAATGGCATTGATGGCGTTGCCCACATTGTTTGTTGAAGTTACTGTTTTTTCAGCAAGTTTTCGCACTTCGTCCGCTACCACCGCAAAACCGCGCCCGGCATCGCCAGCGCGGGCGGCTTCAATGGCGGCATTGAGGGCCAGCAGGTTGGTCTGGTCTGCTATATCTGAAATGACATTCATAATTTCTGAAATGGCCCTGGCGTGGTTGTTCAAAAGAACCATGTCGCTCTTGAGCGCCATTGAAACCTCATGCACCTCTTCAATACTCTGCGTGGCGTTACGCACCACAGTAGCGCCCTCGTGGGCCTTGTCCCGCGTCTGCGTTGAGGCCACTGAAGCGTTGGCCGCGTTTTGCGCCACCTCGCGTACCGTGGCGGTCATTTCATTCATGGCCGTGGCGACCTCGCTCAGCAGCCGCGAAGCACGGTTCGTGTCCTTGTTCGAGCGGCCTATGCCCGCCACCAGGCCTTCGGCAATGGCGGCAAGCTCCTGCACGGCTCTTTCAAGCTCCAGCGCCGCCGCTTCCATGCGCTGGTTCTTTTCGGTGATGACCTGCTCGGCTTTTTTGAGGGCCGTCATGTCCACATAAAGGCACAGACCGCCAAGGCAGGTCTGGTGCTCGTCATACACGGGAAACACATTGGCCAGCACGTCGATGCGCCTGCCCTTGTGCCCTGTTATCGTTACGGAAAGATTGCGAAAGTTCTGGCCATGCCGGATGCTCTTGCCAACGGCGGTCTCACGACCGGGATCATTGTAAAAAAGCTCGGCCAGGGTCTTGCCAAGGCAGGCTCCCACTGGCCCGTCGATCTCAAGCATATCCAGGCATTCCTGGTTGGTGTGGGTTGCGCGCTCATCAACGTCCACCAGCAGGTAGGCCAGGGGCATGCCGCCGAGTATGCCGTGCAGTACGCCACTGGCATGGCATGCCTTGTCGGCAAGTTCCTCAGCCGCCGCATACAGTTCCTTCAGATCTGCAGGGGCCCTTGACGAAGTGGTGCATGAAGACTGGCCCGATGGCCCCGGTTCGCAGCCATTTCGCAGGCACAGGGTCAAAGCCCTGAACACCCCGCCGTAGATCAGCCGCGCTCCCAGCCCCATGACAAGCAGTACGCCACCCCCGCCAACCGCAGCTCCCCACAGGGGGGTTGTCGCCGCGCCGGTCGCAAGGCCCATAGCCCAGACAATTCCCATGGCTACGGCCAGGGTCAACAGGCCCAGGCCCCAGATTTTCTGATGCAGCGACATACGCCCTCCCCAAGTAAAAAGGTACGATAACTATTCACTAAAAAGGGAGTCTTGCTATAAAAACTGCCCAATTATATGCGTGAAGAGATTTTGTGTGCGGTTTTTTGAACAGATATGCTATTTCTTACGGATGAGACTGTGAATAGCACTACTATAACAGATTTCTTGATTTCGCATAATGGACTAGACAGTGTAGTCACGAGATGAATTTTCAGTCATATCAAGGAGAACCAGCCTTTTATGTAGGGAGTGTACTCTGATGGTACTCGACCGGAATAAAAGGCGAAGTTCGACGGAGAGAGGCCTGAAAAGGCGCTCGTAACGACACTGTCTACCATGGCGCTCGACCGACATTTCGGCGCGCTTTTTTTTGCGAAAGCTTCCTATCTTTCTGTTGTAACGGTATTTTTTCAATTTTCTTTATTTTTGGGCAAAACACAAGTTTTTCTTTTTGGCGCGAAAGCCTTGACAAGTTCCATATGGTAAGCTAGTTGGATGCATTCAAAGTGGATGACAGTACCTGCCACCACTACATCCTGATGCGGAACGCAGTTCCAGCGGGGTGGCCTGAATAGGCCCCCTTTTTTTTGTCCCTGCGACGGTCCATGCCCCGCACAAAAGGAAAGAATGACTGATCAAACCCTGAGAGAAACCGTCATACGTCTGGCCCAACCCGTGGTTCACTCCCTCGGACTCCTTGTCTGGGGGGTGGAGATAGCCCGGGCCGGGCGCACCCTTGTGCGGCTCTTTGTGGATGTGCCTACAGCGCCCCAGGCCGACGAACACCAGGCAGCCCCTGGCGTCACGGCCGTTTCATCCGCCGCTGGCATCAGCGACGGCTTCGCGCCCTCAGACCATAGCCCTGACGAATCTTCCGACACTCCCGCTCCAGCCGCCCCCACGTCAGCCACCATTGAGCAGTGCGAAGAAATTTCGCGCCATCTGGCGCTTGCGCTGGAAGTGGAAGACAGCATCCCTGACGCCTATGTGCTGGAAGTTTCCACGCCGGGCCTGAGCCGCTTGTTTTTCAGCCTTGATCAGATGACCCGCTATGTGGGCGACGTGGTTGAGGCACGGCTGCACACCCCCGTGGCTTCCACTGACCCGGCGGCCCACGGCGGCCCGCGCCGCATCTGGCGCGGCACGCTTACGGCGGTGGAAGATGAGGGCTTTGTGCTTGCGCCCGTTGCCATCAGCCCCGAAGGCGACGTGGAGGACGAAAACCATCCTCCCGTGTTTCTTCCCTGGAGCTCTGTGCGCCGGGCCACCCGCATGTATATTTTCAGGCCGCCGCAAAAGCCGGGCAAAAAACCTGGCAAAAAACCCCAGGGCAAAGATGCCCCTGCGGGCAAGGGCGGTCAGACGGCCAAAAAAAAGGCCGCTTCAGGCAAAAAGAAGGGCAACACTGTTGCCGATAACGATCATACGGCCAGCTGAGGCAGGCCCGAAAGCCGCGCTGCGCGGCAGCACGGGCGGCCCATGCGCCGTTGCCGGAACAAGCGATTTTACGCCGCCCAGGGCGGCAGCCGGAGGCACTCATGAATCTTGAACTCAAAAAGGCCATTGACCAGATCAGTAAGGACAAGGGCCTTGACCGCAACATGCTCATTGACACGCTTGAAGACGCGGTGCGCACCTCCGTGCTGCGCCGCTTCAGCGAAGATATGGACGTGGAAGTGTCCTACAATGACGAAACGGGCGATATTGAGGTCTACCAGTTCAAAATCGTGATGGCCGATGGCGATGTGGCCAATCCGGACACGCAGATTGAACTGACCGAAGCCCTTGCCCACGATCCTTCCGTTCAGGTTGATGACGAAATGGGCTTCCGCGTCAAGGTGGAAGACCTGGGGCGCATCGCGGCCCAGTCCGCCAAGCAGGTCATCATCCAGCGCATGCGCGACGCTGAGCAGGAAATCATTTACAGCGAATACAAGGATCGCCTGGGCGAAATCGTTTCGGGCATCGTGCAGCGCCGCGACAAGGGCGGCTGGGTGGTCAACCTGGGCCGCACCGAAGCCATTTTGCCGCGCGAAGAACAGATCCCGCGTGAGCACTACAAGCGCGGCGACCGCGTGCAGGCCCTCATTATCGAGGTTCGCCAGGAGGGTCGCGGCCCGCAGGTGGTCATTTCACGCTCGCACCGCGACTATATGGCCGCCCTCTTCCGCCGTGAGGTGCCCGAAGTGGACGACGGCGTCGTGCAGATCATGGGCGTGGCCCGTGACCCCGGCTCCCGCGCCAAGGTGGCGGTGCTCTCACGCGAGCGTGACGTCGACCCGGTCGGCGCCTGCGTTGGCGTGCGCGGTTCGCGCATCCAGAACATCGTGCAGGAACTGCACGGCGAACGCATAGACATCGTTGTCTGGAGCGCCGACATAGCCACCTACGCCCGCAATGCCCTGGCCCCGGCCCTGGTATCGCGCATTGTGGTGGATGAAGAAGAAAACCTGCTCGAAGTCATCGTGCCGGACGATCAGCTCACCAACGCCATCGGGCGCAAGGGGCAGAACGTCAAACTGGCCGCCAGACTTCTGGGCTGGAAAGTCGATATATTTACCGAGACCCGCTACAACGAGGCCAATGCCATCGGGCACGGCCTCGAGCAGGTGGCCAGTGTGGCCGAAGTATCCATCGAGGCTCTGCTTGACGCGGGATTCAGCTCGCTTGACAAGCTGCGCCAGGCCACGGACCAGGAACTTTCAGACAAGCTGACCATCAGCGCGTCCCGTATTGCCGACCTGCGTTCGGCCATCAACTTCCTGGCTCCGGTGGTGGAAAGCACGCCCGAATCTTCTGCCGTTGAATTGGGCAAGGTGCATTCCGCTGATGAGACCTCCGGCCAGGACACGGCTGACGGCAATGCCTACGAGGATACGCAGGCTTAGGGGCGCCGACATGGTGGATGGGCAGAACACGGCTGAAACCGTGCAGGGGCCGGTACGCATGTGCATCATATGCCGCCGACGCTTCGCCAAGGCCCAGTTGACCCGCCATGTGCTGACCGCCCAGGGAATTTTGACTATTGACGCTAATAAGACCAGACCTGGCAGGGGCTGGTATCTCTGTTCCGATGCCGTATGCGCGGCGAGGTTCGCCAAGTTCAGGCCCGGAACACGGCGCAAGGGGGGGAAACATGTCTGAAGAAAAAATTAAAGTATCGGAATTTGCCAAGGAATTTGCCAAGGAATTTCCGGCCGTGCCCCAAAAGGATATGCTGCGCGTGATGCGCGAGCTGGGCACGTCCGCCAAAACCATAGCAGGTTCTCTGAGCACTGAGGAGGCGGCACGCGTGCGCGAACATTTTGCCGAACAAAAACAGGCGGATGCCGAGCGTTCCGGCTCTCACCCCAACGTCATCGTGCGTCGCCGTCGTAAGGATGCTGACAAGGCCGATGCTCCTGAAGCCGCGGAAACCGCTTCCGCAGTTACGGAAGTGAGCGCCCCCGAAGCCGTGGAAAAGCCTGTGGAAGTCGAAAGCCCCGCTGTGGTCGAAGCCGCACCTGCGCCCAAGGCCGAAGCCCCGGCCGCCAGCCCCCGCAAAGCTCCGGAAAAAGCCGAGCCTGTGGCCGCAAAGGCCGAGACCGCCGATGCGCCCAAGGCCACCAAGGCCAGGGTCGTTTCTGCGGCCCGCGTCATCAGCCGCCCCGGCGAAGAAGAAAAGAAGCCCGAACCTGTTGTGGTGGAAAAGAAGCCCACGGCTCCTGAAGTTTCACCCGTGGCCGCTGCGCTTGCCGCCCGTGCCGCTGATGAAGCAGAAGTAAAGGCTCAGGAAAAGGCTGCTGCAAAGGCTCACGAAAAGAACGAGGCTGAAAAGGCGGCCAAGGCCGCTCGCGTGGCGCGCCCCGACGCTTCCGCCATGCCTGAGGGCTCGTCCGCGCCCACCCTGCCCCAGCGTGCCCCCGAAGCCCGCGCGGAAGCCTGGAAAGATTCCGACAATACCGATGACGCCGATGGCGCGCCCCGCCGCGCCTCCAGGGCTGATGGCGGGCAGGCCCCTGCCGCTCCCCAGGTGCGTATTATTTCACGGCCCACTCCCGGCAGCCAGCAGGAACGCCCCTCGCGTCCCATGGGCGCACGCCCCGCTGGCGGCCCCGGATATTCCGGCCCTGGCGGCTCCGGCCCCGGCGGCCCGCGCGGCGACAATGCCGGCAGGCCCCCGCGTCCTGGCGCTCCCCGCCCGGCTGGCCCTGGCGGCCCCCGTCCGGCTGGCCCTGGTGGCCCTCGCCCGGCTGGCCCCGGCGGCCCTCGTCCTGCCGGAGGCGGATTCGGCCAGCAGGCCGCGCCCGCGTCCCCCACGGACAGCCGCGATGGTCAGAGCAAGAAAAAGCGCCTCAAGGGCCGTCGTACCGTTGATTTTCAGCAGGGTGATTCCGTTCGCCGGGATGATGACGACAGCGTGCGTCTGAGCCGTGGCAAGGGTCGTCGCAAGGGCGGCAAGCCCGTGCCAGCCACGACCACGCAGCCGCTCAAGGCCGCCAAGCGCAAAATCCGCGTCACGGAAGCCATCCGTGTGGCCGACATGGCCCACCAGATGGGTCTCAAAGCCAATGAGATCATCAAGGTTCTCTTTGGCCTTGGCATCATGGCCACCATCAACCAGGCCCTGGACTTTGACACGGCCACCCTGGTCGCTTCCGAATTTGGCTATGAAGTGGAAAAGGTGGGCTTCTCTGAAGACGACTACCTGACCCCCAAGGACGTGGACGCGCCCGAAACCCTCAAGCCGCGCCCGCCCGTGGTGACCATCATGGGCCACGTGGACCACGGCAAAACCTCGCTGCTTGACGCCATCCGCAAGACCAACGTCACCAGCGGCGAAGCTGGCGGCATCACCCAGCACATCGGCGCTTACCACGTGAAGACCAAGCGTGGCGAAATCGTCTTCCTCGACACGCCCGGCCATGAAGCCTTTACGGCCATGCGCGCCCGCGGCGCTCAGGTGACGGACCTCGTCATCCTTGTGGTGGCCGCCGACGACGGCGTTATGGAGCAGACCCGCGAGGCCATCAACCACTCGCGCGCCGCCAACGTGCCCATCATGGTGGCGGTCAACAAGATGGACAAGCCCGGGGCTGACCCGGACCGCGTCCTGCGTGAGCTTGCCGAACTGGGCCTCCAGGCCGAAGAATGGGGCGGCGACACCATCGTTGCCAAGGTGGCGGCCAAGACCCGCATGGGTCTGGACGAACTGCTGGAAATGGTGGCTCTGCAAGCCGAAATTATGGAACTCAAGGCCAATCCCGACAAGCTTGCCCGCGGCCACATTGTGGAAGCCAAGCTGGACAAGGGACGCGGCCCTGTGGCCACCGTGCTTATTCAGGAAGGTACCCTGCGCCAGGGTGACAACTTCGTGTGCGGCCCCTTCTCTGGCCGTGTGCGCGCCCTCATGAGCGATCAGGGCAAGAAGGTCAAGGACGCCGGCCCCTCGCTGCCCGTGGAAGTACAGGGCTTTGAAGGCGTGCCGGAAGCCGGTGAGGAATTCTTTGTGGTCAGCGACGAAAAGCTGGCCCGCCGCATCGCCGACTCGCGCGCCATCAAGCAGCGTGAACGCGACCTCGCCTCGGAATCGCGCGTGACTCTGGAAACCTTCCTGTCCCAGCGCAAGTCCGATCAGGAAACCCTGACCCTCAACCTCGTGCTCAAGGCCGACGTTCAGGGCAGCCTGGAAGCCATCACCGAAGCCCTGCTCAAGCAGAGCACCGAAAAAGTGCGCATCAACGTGGTGCACGGCGGTACCGGCGCCATTACAGAATCCGACATTCTGCTGGCTTCTGCCTCGCAGGCCATCATCATCGGCTTCAACGTGCGGCCCACATCCAAGATCAAGGACGTGGCCGAACACGAGAATGTGGATATCCGCTTCTATGAGATCATCTACAAGCTTGTGGACGATATCAAGAGCGCCATGACGGGCATGCTCGCCCCTGTGCAGCGTGAAGTGTACCTCGGCCAGGCCGAAGTGCGCGACACCTTCAGCGTGCCCAAGGTTGGCGTTATCGCAGGCTCCTATGTGGCCGACGGCAAAATCGCCCGCAATGCCGGTGTACGCCTGCTGCGCGACGGCGTGGTGGTCTACACGGGCAAGATCTCTTCCCTCAAGCGCTTCAAGGATGACTCCAAGGAAGTGGTCAAGGGCAATGAGTGCGGCGTGGGCCTTGAAAACTTCAATGACGTCAAGATTGGCGATATCATCGAAGCTTTCGAAACTGTTGAAGAAGCCGCGACGCTGTAGAAAGTTGGGGCGCAGCAGGTGCACCACGCATCTGCTGTCGCCATCCCTAACGCCTTCGGCCTAAGGGCTGCCGCATCGAAGCTTTCGAAACTGTTGAAGAAGCCGCGACGCTGTAGAAAGTTGAGGCGCAGCAGGTGCACCACGCATCTGCTGTCGCCATCCCTAACCAGCGCGGCCTCCACACTGCGGGAACTGCCCGGCAAGCCGCTGTGTGAAAACTACGTATGAACTCTTTCGGGGGAAGGAATGCCTGCACAAGGCATTCCTTCCCCCGGTTTTTGACAGGATTCTGGCAGCCGCACGCATGACCGTTGAGCATTTCGTGCTGAAAATGCTGGCATTATTTATCGCCAACAGATACCATTCCCAACAGGCCATTCTCAGGCCAGCATCATTGTGCTCTTTAGCGATGCCGGGCCAACTGGCCGAAGCGCTTTGAGCGGAATTCTGGCCTCTTTTTTGGGTTTGCGCTGCTCCAAAGAATGGCTCCGTCTGCGGGCTGCCACAGCCAAGCCGCCAAAATCAACCGGCCCCCATCCGGGACGCGAAATACGTATATCCCCATGTTCATGGCAGTACTCACAGTGGAATTCAACCTGCACGGCAATGATAATCTCAAGGCCAAGCGCCGCGTTGCCAACAGTTTGAAGCAGAAAACGCGCAATAAATTTAATGTGGCCATTGCGGAAGCAGGCACAGAAAACAGCCTGAGCAGCCTGCGTCTGGCCGTTGTCTCCATTTCCAACAGCGAAGGGCATTTACGCAGCCGCATGGACAAATGCGCGCTGATGATGGAGGCCGTCTGCCCTGAAGAAATGGTGGAAAGTCAGGTGGAAATATATGCAGCAGATTAATGCCATACCTGGGCCTTACGCCGAGAAGGCCCTTCAGATAGCCGAGGCCCTGAGCCAGATGGATCAGATTGTTGTGGCGGGCCATGTCCATCCCGATGGAGACGCCGCCGGATCCGTGGCCGCAGTGGGGCACATTCTGCGTGACATGGGCAAGGAATTCATGCTTTACGCCAACCCCAGGCTGCCTGGATATCTGGATTTTTTCCCCATGCCTGCCGTGGTACATACGACCCTGGAGCACCCGCCCTTCACCCCCCGGTGTGCGGTTCTGCTCGACTGTGGCGAACCGGAGCGCCTTGGCGCTGAACTGGCCGGACTTTTGCCCCAGCTCGACAGCGTGAATATTGACCACCACCTTGGCGGCGACGGCATGGGCAGCCGGGATAACTGGGTAGTTACCGAAGCGGCCGCCACGGCCCAGCTTGTGGCCTACGTGTCCATGGCGGCGGGGCTTCCCCTGACCGGCGATCTTTCCCTGGCTGTGGCCCTGGGGCTCATAACAGACACGGGCGGCTTCTGCCATGGCAACACCAGCGCCGACGTGCTTTCGCTGGCCTCGCATCTGGTGCAAAACGGCTGCAACCTGCCCTGGCTGCGGGAGCAACTGGACAATAACTGGAGCCTCGGGCGCTGGCGTTTGTGGGGGCTGCTTATGGAAAACTCCTGCGTGGTGCATGACGGGCAGATCGGCATCTGCCAGGTACGGCTGCAAGACCTGAGCCGCTGCCAGGCCCTCAAAGAGGATATGGAAGGCTTTGTGGAGCAGTTGCGCCGCCTGCACGGCGTCAAGGTCGCGGCCCTGCTGCGCGAAGACAGCCCGCAACTGTGCAAGTTCAGTCTGCGCTCCTACGGCGATCTGGACGTGCGCTCCATTGCCGCAGATCTGGACGGCGGCGGGCATTTCAACGCCGCAGGGGGAACCCTGCGCATGCCGCTGGAACAAGCCGGGCAAGTCTTGCTGAACCACATCGGCCGTTATCTGGACAATTTGAAAAACACGGCCAGGTAGCGCACGCAGCCCGCGCACTGTGATCCACCCACAAAAAGAAGCCCCACAGCGCACAGGGATAAAATAACCTGTCGTTGCTGGCCATATCTTTTGACTTATAACAGAGCAGAGGATATGGTTACGCCTTGCGTATGGTTAATAAAGATACACTAGCACAGTTCTGCCGTAGTCAGAATCAGCCGGAATCACCTTCCTGCACGCCGGAGCGCGACTCCGGTACCGGGTCAGGCAATGCCGTCACTCCCGCAACCCTGCGGGATGGCAAGGCATATGCTCTGCCCCAGCAACACGGTGTCCTTGTGCTCAATAAGCCCTCCGGGCCCACCTCGGCCCGTTGCCTCACAGCCATCAAAAGGCTCGGGCAGAAAAAAATCGGCCATGCCGGCACGCTGGATCCTTTGGCTTCCGGCGTGCTGTTGGTATTGTTGGGGCAGGCCACCAAGCTTTCCGGGCACCTTCTGTCCGGGGGCGGCAAGGTGTATCGCGGCGTTTTGCGCCTTGGGCAGACCACGGATACCTGGGATATCGAAGGCCAGGTACTGGAAGAAGCCCCCTGGCAGCACATCAGCGTAGAAGACGTCAGGCGCGAGGTGGCGGCCTGGCTTGATCTGACGGAACAGCCCGTTCCGTCCTACTCTGCCGCAAAGCATGAAGGCCAGCCCCTGTACAAGCTGGCCCGCAAGGGGCTTGAAGCCCCGCAAAAGATCAAACGCATGAAAATTTCACAGGCGGACGTGCTTGAAACAAGCCTGCCGTTTGTGAGCTTTCGGGTCGCATGCAGTTCCGGCACCTATATACGCTCCCTGGCCCACAGCTTGGGGAAGCGACTTGGTTGCGGAGCCGTGCTCACGGAACTGACCCGGGAGTATAGTCACCCCTTCGGCCTCGATGTGGCCCGCGATCCGGCGGACTTCACGGCTGATCCCACCCTGTTGCCTGGCTGCGTCATCCCTGTGGAGGATGCGCTGCCGCACTGGCCCAGGGTGGATCTGACGCTGGAAGAAGCCGCCCGCGTGCGCAACGGCATCGCGGTGCCCTGCCGAACGCCACAAGCTGGCGACGGCGACGGCGAAGACCTCGCGTTTTTGATGGAACAGGGCCAGGCCCTGGCTCTGGCCAAACGCGAAGCAACAGCCGCCGGGCCCTGCTGGGCCGTGTTGCGGGGACTTTGGAACTAAGGGCCTTCACGCCCGTAACAGCCTTACTCAAGGAGAACTGCTGTGGTAATGGATGTAACTCAGAAAAAAGCGGTCATTGACGCCCACGCCAAACATGAAGGCGACACCGGCTCCCCGGAAGTGCAGGTTGCCCTGCTTACTGCCCGTATTGAAGACCTTACCGGTCACTTCAAAGAGCACAAGAAGGACTTTCACTCCCGTACGGGCCTGCTGAAGCTTGTTGGCCGTCGCCGCAATATTCTGAACTACCTGAAGAAGACCGATGTTCAGCGCTACCGTGCGCTGATTGAGAAGCTTGGCCTGCGCAAGTAAGGCTTTTGGCTGCAAGGGGGGAGCCTGAGGCTTCCCCCTTGCCACTTAGAGCAGAATCCACGCCGCATTGCGGCGCGCTGCACGCTCGTGCAGCGGGAGATCAGCTACCTTTTTTCAAAGGGTACAGCTCCAGGGTTGAAGCTGCACTTACGCTTTCGCAGCGAGCGACTGCTCACGCACTCGCCAGAGCACTTTCAAGGTGAAAATGCTCTGCTGCACGCAAACTGCCCCCATGGGGCGTAACGTCTGAAGGGGGGTCCGGGAAAATCAGGCAGGGACACGCCGCTTTGCCCGCTTTTGCCGGAATCCCCTTCGCCCATGCAAAGGAATCTACATGTTGCAAGATATTTTCAATCCCACCCGCCTTACCTGCCAGGTCGGCGGCAAGGAAATTATTCTGGAAACCGGCCGTATGGCCAATCAGGCCCACGGTGAAGTCTGGATCCAGTGCGGCGGCACCGTGGTGCTCGTCACCGTCTGCTCGCAGCCCCTGGAATTCGACAAGGGATTCTTTCCCCTTACCGTTGAATACTCCGAAAAAATGTACGCCGCCGGCCGCATCCCCGGCAGCTTCTTTCGCCGCGAAATCGGCCGTCCGTCCGAGCGTGAAACCCTGGTTGCGCGCCTCATCGACAGGCCCATTCGCCCGCTGTTCCCCAAGGGCCTGAACGAAGACGTGCAGGTGCTGGCCAGCGTCATTTCCGCTGACCAGGAAAACGAGTCCGACGTGCTGGCGCTTACCGGCGCTTCGGCAGCCATCATGCTGTCCCCCCTGCCCTTTGAAGGCCCTGTGGCCGGTGGCCGCATCGGCCGCGTCAACGGTCAGTTCGTGCTCAACCCCACCTTTGAGCAGCAGGCCCTCAGCGATTTCAATATCGTTTTCGCCGCTTCCGGCGACGCCCTCACCATGGTGGAAGGCGACGCCCAATTTGTGCCCGAAGACGTGATCATCGACGCCCTGGAATGGGGCCGTCAGCAGATTCTCCCCCTGGTGGAAATCCAGCACAAGCTGCGCGAGCTTTGCGGCAAGCCCAAGATGGCCTTTACCCCGCACGAAGACGACGCGGCCCTGGTGGCCCTCGTGCATGAGCTGGCCCTTGCCAACGGCATGGAAGAAGCCCTGCGCGTGCCGGAAAAAATGCCCCGCAAGGACGCTCGCAAAGAAGTGAAAATCAAGGTGATGGAGGCCCTCAAGGCCAACGCCGCCTGGGCTGAAAACGAAGCCGCGCTCAAGGCTGTGGGCGACATTTTGTCCGGCCTTGAAAAGAAGCTGGTGCGCGCCCGCATCGTCAACGAAGGCACGCGCATCGACGGCCGCGACACCACCACGGTGCGTCCCATCCAGATCCAGACCGGTCTTTTGCCCCGCGCTCACGGCTCCGCCCTGTTCCGCCGTGGCGAAACCAAGTCCCTGGTGGTAGCCACCCTCGGCTCCTCCACTGACGAACAGCGCATGGACTCCCTCACCGGCGATGTCACCAAGCGCTTTATGCTGCACTACAACTTCCCGCCCTTCTCCGTGGGCGAAGTGAAGCCCGTGCGCGTGTCCCGCCGCGAAATCGGCCACGGCGCTCTGGCTGAAAAGTCCCTGCGCCCCGTGCTGCCCACTGCCACGGACTTTCCCTTTACCCTGCGCGTGGTGTCCGAAACGATGGAATCCAACGGTTCCTCGTCAATGGCCGCCGTGTGCGGCGGCTCGCTCTCCCTCATGGACGCGGGCGTGCCCGTGAGCGCTCCTGTGGCCGGTGTGGCCATGGGCCTCATCAAGGAAGGCGACAAGTTCATCGTGCTCACCGACATTCTCGGTGACGAAGACGCCCTGGGCGATATGGACTTCAAGATCGCCGGTACTGCCGAAGGCATCACCGGCGTGCAGATGGACATCAAGATCACGGGCCTGACCACGGAAATCATGCGCAGCGCCATGCAGCAGGCCCGTCAGGGCCGCCTGCACATTCTGGAAGAAATGGCCAGCGCCATCGCTTCGCCGCGCAAGGAACTTTCGCGCTATGCCCCGCAGCATGCCGAAGTCTTTGTGAACCCCGACATCATCCGCCTCATCATCGGCCCCGGCGGCAAGAACATCAAGGCCATCACCGCGGCTACCGGCGCTTCCGTGGACATCGAGGATTCGGGCCGCGTGTCCATCTTCGCCCCCACGGCCGAGTCCCTTGAAAAGGCCCGCGAAATGGTTTCCTACTACGACCAGCGCCCCGATATTGGCAAGAACTACACTGCCAAGGTGCGCAAAATCATGGAAATCGGCGCCATCGTTGAAGTTCTGCCCAACGTGGAAGCCCTTGTGCACGTTTCGCAGCTGGACGTTAACCGCGTGGAACAGCCCGGCGACGTGGCGCGCCTTGGCGAAGACATGGTGGTCAAGGTCATTGAAATCAATGGCGACCGCATCCGCGCCAGCCGCAAGGCCGTGCTGCTGGAAGAACAGGGCCATCCCTGGAATCCCGAAGACACCGCCCGCCCGCCCCGCTCTGACCGTGGCGACCGCGACCGTGGCGGCGACAGGGGCCGTGGCGACCGTGACCGTGGTGGTCGTGGCGACCGCGGCGACCGCGGTGGCCGTGGCGACAGGCGCTAACCGCCTGCCGGACATTCTCAACGCGCAGTATACCTGAGGCTTGAGTTGAAGCATTCCCCGGCCGGGCGCATCGCGCCTGGCCGGGTCGCTGAAAGAGCAGTAAAGGAAGCTCCCATGTCCAAAAAGATCGAAAACACAGCACCTGAAACCGCTGACAACGAAACGTCCGCAAGCCGGGATGCCGAAGCCGAAGCCAGGGCGCACGAAGACGCCCAGGCCGCTGCCGAAGGCAAAAACCGTACGCACTATGAGGGCCTTGGCGATGCCTGGGCAGTGCTTACGGGGCACAATCCGGCTGAAGTAATGGGACAGATTGTGGCCACGGTTCTGCATGAAGGCGGCACCCGCCCTTCATGGCAGTGGAAACGCGGCAACATGGACCACATCCTGATGGCCTGGCCGCAGGATCAGCCCGTGCGCGCCTCGGTGCTCATGACCGGCGAAGAAGGCGAAAAGCTCACGCCCACCTCCGCCTCGCCCCTGCTGGACGGTCTGCCCAATGACCTTATGGTTGACAGCATCTACGCGTGGGAAAGCGGCATGGGCGCCAACGTGGCCGTCAGCATGATCGAGGGCAAGAACCCCATGTGGTTTTTTGACCCGCTGTATGGCCGTGACAGGGCAGACCTTACCCCTGGCGTCACACACACCTTTCTGGTGGCCGGTCTGGCCTATGCGGTGCGCAAGGCCCTGCTGGACCATATGACCATCACCCAGGGCCCGCAGTACGAAGCCTATGCCGAGCAGTGGCTTGAGGCCAATCCCGACAAAAGCCGTCTGGACGTGCCGCCCCTGCAGGTGGATGTGAGCGATCGCCACATGATCATGCCAGGCCGCAACTTCAGCGAATACCAGATGCGCGCCATTATTGATCAGGTGCAGGACACCCATCTGGAAAACATGCCCATCAAGGTGCTGTTTGTCACCTTTCCCTTTGAAAACCGCGAGCCGCTGCGCCTGGTCATCTATGCGTCAAAGATGGTCCTGGGCGATCTGGAGCCGGAAGCGGGCATGGCCATTGATGCCTACATCTGGCTTCAGGGCCGCATTATTGACATTGACGAGGCCCCGCAACAGTAGCGGCCCGTTTTTTTTCACTGAGGGGCACGGAGGCGCAGCGCCTCCGCCCCCTTCAATTAGCGGCAGGCCGCCCCGGCGCACACGGCTGACCGCACGGAATATATCATGAACGCGCCTCTTCTCTGGTTTATCGTGGGTGTGGCTTTTTTTGTGGCCGAACTCATGACCCCGGCCATGGTGCTGCTCTTTTTTGGCGTGGGGGCCTGGGCTTCCGCCCTGGCCGCGCTGCTGGGCATGGACCTCGCATGGCAGATTGTTGTCTTTATCTGCATTTCCCTTCTTACCCTGCTGTTTTTGCGCCGCCGCCTCCGGGCTGTTTTTGGCGGGCGCTCCAGCCGTAACCCGTCCGCCAACTGCGACGGGCAGAACGAGGAACAGTGCGCGCCACACCTCCTGACAGGCCGGCAGGGCGTGGTCAGCAAAGCACTGCACCCCGGCCAGGTGGGCGAGGTCAGCATTGACGGCAGCTTCTGGCGCGCCACGGCTCCCGAACACATTGCGGCAGGCAGTCCGGTGCTGGTGCTGGGGGCTGATCCTGGCAATGCGCTTGTGCTGCGCGTGCAGCCCGTGACCGTATCCTGAACCGCTTCTTTTAAGTTGACGGGCATGCCGTGGTGACGGGCATGCCGCAACACCACCACGACAGCCACAACAACCACAACAGCCACAACAACCCAGGCAACCGGGCCGCCACGCCAGCCAGGCCCTGCGGCCGCAAACCGCGCCACATCTTTTGTAAAATGCGCGCAAGCGCCGCATGGCTACGCAGGGCACCGCGCCACAACACAGCGCACCGTGTCGGCCCCAGAATGCTTGCCCGCGCCAACTCCGTGCTGCCAGACACAGCGAATTTCCGTTGGCAGTACTATTCTCACAGGCCGGGGGCACCCCGCTTCGGCGTGTAACAGCGCGCACACCCCGCGCATACGCCTTTTCGCGAGCGTCCGTTCCCGCAGCCGCCAAGAGCAGTTGCCGCGTAACATTGCTCTACACTTTACGAATGAGGTACTTATGGAATTCATGAACAGCTTCGGATGGCTTTTTCTCCTGGCCGTATTGGTTATCATCGTCCTTGTCAAAACAGCGGTTGTCGTGCCCAACCAGTCCGCCTTCGTGGTGGAGCGGCTCGGCAAGTTCAGCAAGGTTTTGTACGCGGGTTTTCATATTCTTGTGCCCTTTGTGGATGTTATCGCCTACAAGCGCAGCCTCAAGGAGCAGGTGCTGGACGTGCCCAAGCAGACCTGCATCACCCGCGACAACGTGAGCGTGGACATCGACGGCGTGCTCTACCTCCAGATCATCACGCCCGACAAATCCGCCTACGGCATTTCGGATTACGAATGGGGCGCGATTCAGCTGGCGCAGACATCCCTGCGTTCCGTCATAGGCACGCTTGAGCTCGACCGCACCTTTGAAGAACGCACGCGCATCAACCAGGAAGTGGTGGAGGCCCTTGACGCCGCCACAGCACCCTGGGGCGTCAAGGTGCTGCGCTATGAAATCCGCGACATCACGCCCCCCATCACCGTTATGGAAGCCATGGAAAAGCAGATGCGCGCAGAGCGCGAAAAGCGCGCCGTCATTGCCCAGTCCGAAGGCGAAATGCAGTCTCGCATCAATCTGGCGGAAGGGGCCAAGGCCGCTGCCATTGCCCAATCCGAGGGCGACAAGCAGGCCGTGATCAACAAGGCCGACGGCGAAGCCGCGCAGATCCGCACCGTGGCCATGGCCACGGCCGAAGGCCTGCGCATTGTGGGCGAACAGCTTGGCAACGATGCCGTGGCCGCTGCCCAACTGCGCCTTGCCGAATCCTACATCACCCAGTTCGGCCAGCTTGCCAAGCAGGGCAACAGCCTCATCATCCCCTCGGACATCGCCGATGCGGCGGGCATGGTGGCCGCCGTGAGCAAGATCATCAAGCCCGGCGAAGGCCTTGGCAAGAGCGGCACCCACGTCTAGAGCCTGCTGCCAGCCACGTTTTTTCATTATTGCCAAGCGGCCCTTTTCATGCGGTGGAGCACATTGGTGTACATTCCCGCATGAAAAGGGCCGCTTTGAGTATCTTGGCTACAAACTGCCATAAATTCGGGCCGCCCTGTACTTTCACAAGGCGGCCCGTTTTCATGTGAATATCTTTGTCTGCCGGGGCAGTTACGCCTTATACAGGTTATAGCCAAGCTCGCGGGCCACAAAGGCGGCCATTTTCTGCCCGCGCACGCTGTTGCCCACAGGGTCCAGCGGCGGCGAAAAAGCCGCTATGCCCATAATGCCCGGCACAATGGTCACAATGCCGCCACCCACGCCGCTCTTGCCGGGCAGGCCCACGGTGTAGGCCCATGCGCCCGAACTGTCGTACATGCCTTCCATGGTCATTTCCGCCATGATGCAGGCGCAGTTTTCCGGCTTGAGCACCTGTTCCCCGGTAAGGGGGTTGCGCCCCCTGGCGGCAATGGTCGCGCCAATGGTGGCCAGTTCCACTGTTGTCAGCAGGGTCGAGCATTGGCGCGTATACACGTCGCAGGCTTCCATGGGGTCGCAGTACATATAGCCTGCCGCGTACAAAAGCCAGGCAATGCCACGGTTATGGAAATTGGTGGTCTGCTCCGAGCGGTTAAGCTCGTCGGACATGGCGATGTCCTTTGCACCGAGCCTGCGCTGCATGTCCAGGATGCGCTGCCAGCGCTCCTCCCTGGAAGCGGCCTTCACAAGGCTGGCCGATGCCATGGCCCCGGCGTTGACCAGAGGCGACAGGGGCTTGTCGCCATGCAGTTCAAGAGCCATGACCGAATTGAAGGGCAGCCCCGTGGGACTGACGCCTATTTTTTCCTGTACCGTCTGCCTTCCCATATCCTCCAGAGCAAGGGCAAGGGTGCAGACCTTTGAAATGGACTCTATGGCAAAGCGGTACTGCGCGTCGCCCGCCGAAGCCCATTGCCCCTGCGCCGTTACAACGGCCACCGCTGCAAGATCACTGGGGATATTGGCCAGAAAGGGAATATAGTCGGCATTGGCTCCGCCCGGAGCCTTGCTGTACTGCGCATGGGCGCTGTCCACCACGGACTGGATTTTTTCAATGTCAGGCATGGGCATTTCCTTTGCGCAGGGCGGCACTCCAGGCCGCCCTGCACCGGCACGGCGTCACCGCGCCGTTACGACTGGGGATCAGTGGCAGCGGGCTTTTGCGCCCCTGGCTGGCTCTGGGCCTTTTCTTTCTCCCAGGTGAACGGCTCGAAGTCCGAGTCCGGGTCACGCCATTCCGGCTTGCGCATGGCGAAGATTATCAGGGGGATGGCGACAAAAATGACCACCAGCACCACAAGATACATGACGTAACTCTCCGGGCTACCTATGGATATCTGCACCGGGGGCACAAAACTGAGGGCAAAGGCCAGCAGGGAACCCAAAAAGCCCAATGCGGCCCACAAATACATGGCGGGCACGCGATAGGGCCGGGGCCGGGCTGGCTGCGTCTGCCGCAGGCGTATGCCGCTAGCAAACATGAGCATGTACATGACAAGATACAAAATGACGGTGAGTTGCGACAAAATCTGAAACGCCGCCTGCACCGAGGGCATGATCACAAAGGTGATGGACAGGATGCTCACGATAACCGCCTGAACGATCATCAAACGGCTGCCCATGCCGAACCTGTTGGTCTTCTGGAACCAGCGCGGCAGGTATCCGGCCTTGGCCACCGCCAGCATACCCGTGTTGGGGCCAGCTATCCAGGTGACCACGCCGCCCAGCACGCCAAAGGCCAGCATGACGGCCAGCACGGAACCCAGCCAGTCAGCGTCTATCCACCTGAACAGCAGATCATAGGCCAACAGCAGGCTCTGGGTAAGGTTGATGTCCTGCTTGGGCACAATAAAGGCGATGCCCAGCGTGCTCAGAAGGAAAATGGCCACTGTGCCGAGCGAGGCTATGGTGATGGCAATGGGGTATTTTTTGGTGGGATTGTCCATATCCTTGACGTGTACGGCGTTCATTTCCATGCCCGCATAGGCAAGAAAGATGCTGGCGGCCAACACGACGTTGCCGAAGTTGGTAAAGTCGGGCAAAAGCGCGCCCCAGCTCAGTTCGATCAGGGGCGGCTTGCCGCTGAAGAACAGGTAGGCAAAACCCAGTATGACCACGACCCCCGCAGGAATAATGGTGCCCACAATGCCGCACCATTTGGAAACCCGCGCAAAGATGCCGACCCCGCGCAGGGCGATGAGCACCGAAAGCCAGTATACAACAAGCACAAAGCCCGTGATGTACCATTTATTGGCGGCAATGGTTTCGGCCATACTTATGTGGGGATCCATAAATGCTATGGAAACGGCCCCAAAGGTCAACACCGTGGGGAAATAGGGTATGACTTCAATCCACAGCATGGACATGGCCAGAAAACCCCAGCGTGGGCCATAGGCTTCGCTCACCCAACGGAACACGCCGCCCTTTTCGGGATAGGTCGTGGCAAGCTCGGCGGCCACAAGAGACATGGGCACAAGAAAAACAACGGCCGCAAGAGCAAAGTAAAAAATTGCCCCCAGGCCGTATTCCGCTTCAGAAGGAAGAAAACGCAGACTCACGACTGCGGTGATATTCATTACCACAATTGTGGCAATAGACATTTGGGATCCGGACGATTGCCCTTTTGCTTCTCCCATAGTGGCACTCCTCGACTATGCTTGTATGCGGATTTTATTCAAACGAAGAAAAACAGGCTGAAATCAGAAGCTGTAGACGGCTGGTTACTGACAGGCAATTAATAATGACTCCCAGCTATGAGACGGTAGGTAATAACCTTTATTCGGTCAATAGGTTTTACGTTTTATATGCCCCAATACCACTACAGAAACGCAGCCTCACAAGGGATTCTTTCAGACAATATCACAGCACCAAGCAAAAAAATTCTGTAACAGCGCAAAATAATACGGCGCATGCCGCAAAAAGTCTCGTGCAGCATGCGCCTGATACTCGGCCCATATAATAGACAAGTAAATATATTGTCAAAGATATGAGAATATGTTTAGCTTTGATTAATTGGAATTATTCCTTTTAATAGCCTGCGCAATACCTGCAGGCAGCCTTCCAGCCTGTCCACGCCGACCTCCTTCCGGAAGGATGCATGCCTGCCCAGCGAAAACCCGTAGCCATTTCGACCATGGCCCTCATGACCGTGGGCCCGGCGGATTCACAGGCATGTTCTTTATCGGCGGCCTGGGCTTTTTGGGCGTGGCTTTTGCCTTTATCGTGGGATTTTTTCCACTGCACAACCTGACCATCGGCAACCAGGCCCTGTATGTGGGGCCTGGCTGCAGGTGGACTATACACATTTCTGGCCATGCCGCTTCTTATTCAGGCTTTTGAAAAAGCCTCGATGGAAGATCAGGGCAAGAGCAGAAAACAGCGTTTAACCCAATGGCAACAATGGAGATAGAGCATGACTGCAAAGAGTACCCTGCGTAATACCGTGCTTGACGACACCTACGCCGCGTCAGATATGGCCAATGCCATGCCGCGCTACGAGATGCCCAAAAATGAAAGTCGCCCCCGGGACGTATATCAGGCCATCCACGACGAACTTATGCTGGACGGGAACTCGCGCCAGAATCTGGCCACATTCTGCCAGACCTGGGTAGACCCCGAGATCAATCAGATCATGGCCGAATGCGTTGACAAGAACATGATCGACAAGGATGAGTATCCCCAGACAGCCGAGATAGAAACCCGCTGCGTGCATATGCTGGCCGCCCTGTGGAACTCCCCCACCCCAAAGGGGACCCTTGGCTGCTCCACCACCGGCTCCAGCGAAGCCGCCATGCTTGGCGGGCTTTCCATGAAGCGGCGCTGGGTCAATATGCGCAAGGCCGCTGGCAAGCCCCATGACAAACCCAACATGGTATGCGGCCCCGTGCAGGTTTGCTGGGAAAAATTCGCCCGCTACTGGGATGTGGAACTGCGCGAAATCCCCATGGAAAAAAACCGCCTCATCATGAACGCCGAAGAAGCCGTCAAACGCTGCGACGAGAACACCATCGGCGTTGTGCCCACCCTGGGCGTGACTTTTACCGGACAGTACGAACCTGTGGAGCAAGTAAGCAAAGCACTGGACAAATTGCAGAAGAGCAAGGGATGGAACATCCCCATCCACGTTGACGGAGCCAGCGGCGGCTTTCTCGCGCCCTTCATCGATCCCGCCCTGCGCTGGGATTTCCGCCTGCCCAGGGTCAAGTCCATCAATGCTTCCGGCCACAAGTTCGGCCTTGCGCCCCTGGGCGTGGGCTGGGTTGTGTGGCGCGAAAAAACCGACCTGCCCGAAGACCTGATTTTCAATGTGAACTATCTTGGCGGCAACATGCCCACATTTGCCCTCAACTTCTCACGCCCCGGCGGGCAGATCATCGCCCAGTATTACAACCTGCTGCGCCTCGGCAAGGAAGGATACCGTCGCATTCACCAAAACTGCTACGACACGGCGCGCTACCTCGGCGAAGCCATAGGCAAGCTTGGCCCCTTTGAGGTTCTGTACAACGGGCGCGGCGGCATCCCCGCCCTGTGCTGGGCCTTCAAACCCAAGGCCAAGGTCAACTACACCCTGTACGACCTCTCCGACCGCCTGCGCTCGCGCGGCTGGCAGGTTCCCGCCTACTCCATGCCCGCCCACCGCGAAGACCTCGTGGTCATGCGCGTGCTCGTCCGCCACGGCTTCAGCCGCGACATGGGCAACCTGCTCATTGACGACATCAAACGGGCCATGGCCCACTTTGTCGCCCACCCCGTGAGCAACCCCCTTACTGAAACCGAAGCCGGCAGCAACAGCCACGCTGGCCGCTGCGCCAAAAAATAACCAAGAACAACTGCTCCTGACAACGGGGAGACGCTTTGAGCATTGTGCCAAAGCGCCTCCCCGTCTTTGCGTTCAAATCCATTTATGCTCACGAACCGCAGCCAGGGCCATGCCACGGTGAAATGCCTTGTGAGCGTTACTTTTCAGCAATAACCTCGATTTCGACCTTTGCGTCTTTCGGCAGCCGCCCGACTTCGAAGCATGAACGCGCCGGTTTATGCTCGGTAAAATATGCCCCGTATATTTCATTAATGACGTTAAAATCGTTCATGCTCGAAAGAAAGATTGTCGTTTTTACGATATCGTTAAATTCAAATCCGGCCTCGTCCAGGATAAAGCCTATATTCTTCATCACCAGGGCTGCCTGTTCCGCAAATTCTTCCGGCATTGTGCCGGTTGCGGTATCAACGCCGAGCTGTCCTGAAATATAAAGCCGGTTGGTTGTGCGGATACCCTGTGAATAAGGGCCAAGTGCCGCAGGCGCTTTATTGCTGAGTATTCTGGTATGCATTGTGTTTCCCTTCTCATATTTTCCGTTATCAAAAAGCCGCCGACAAAGCAGCTCTCCACGTCCGTACACTGAAAACCATACTCATGTCTGGAATTCGCTGTTACGTGATGATGCCCAACCGATTGGCATTAGCCATGTAAGCTTCATTGTATTCCAAAATTCTGCCTGTATTTCGAGCCAGTTCCTTGGAGTACAATCGTTCCAGCAGGTAAAGCGCAACATCAAGGTTCAAAACGCCTCCTCCCCCGGTAACAATCCGCCCTTGATCGACTATATGGGCAACCACAGGATCAATGGCTGGCCACTGCCTTTTTACATATTCGATGGGATTTTCTTCAGATCCAGAAGTCTGGTTTCGCAGAGTGGCTTTCTTGTTGTCGAGGACACCGGCGGCGGCAAGAAGCGTCACTCCCATACAAGCTGCGCCCAAGATTGCGGAAAGACTTTTGCACCGTATAAAATCGAGAGTTTGCTCACGGTGTATTTCTTCCTTCCACGTCGGGCCGCCTGCAATCAGGTAGACATCGCACTCAGGAGCATTTTTTATCGTAAATTCAGCTTCAATTTTTACATTGCAGGCTAGTGTTACCTTGTTGTGTTCGCCTGTTGCTATCACACACGTTTCAATGCTTGGCTCGAAACGCTTGGCAATGGAAAGCGCGCCAAGGGCAGCAAGGTCAATGGGTTCAACTCCGTCAAAAAGGAGTATTCCGAATTTCATTTTACCTCCGCCAGGCTGTGCCTGCTTACGAGTAAACAGACTGTTTACGTCTCCATGCGCCAGAGTTAGAGCTTTCACACTTTTTCAAAGGTAACATGCTCCAAACAGTTTTTCCGACGCATGGAGGGGCCTCAAACGCTCCTTTACAAATTTTCGCTCCTGGTTTCTCGGGTAAAGATGGCGCTGATAAGCGTAACTACCGCCAAAGTGATCAGATAAACCGAAATACCATCGGAGCCTTCCAGAACTTTCAGCAAAACCGCACAGATAATGGGGGATAAACCGCCAAACACAGCGGCAGCAACCTGCACGCCGAATGATGCCCCGGACATGCGGACGCTTGTTCCAAAGAGTTCCGGAAAATACGCGGCCTGAGGCCCATACATGGGCGCATGGCAGATGTTCATGAACAGGGCAATGGCAAGCATGATGGTAAAGCTGTCTCCACTGCCCACAAGGATGAACAGGGGATACGCACAAATAATGCTTGCAACCGCCCCAGTGATATACAGAATACGCCGTCCGATTATGTCAGAAAGCCAGCCAAAAAACGGCAGGGTAAACATCTCCAGACACGCTCCCAGAAGAACGCCGTTAAGGGCAACGCTTTTAGGAAGGCCGAGAGTGTTCGAGACATAGGACACTATGAAAATTGTCAAGACGTAAATCCATGAAACTTCAGAAGCTTTTAGCCCAATAGCGCTGAAAAACTCTTTGGGGTGCCGTTTGAAAACCTCAATCACCGGCTGTTTCACCAATTTTTTTTGCGCTTTGGCTTTGGCAAAGACAGGAGATTCGCGAACTCTGGACCGGATAAACATGCCGAGGGAGACCAGAGCAACGCTGAGCAGGAAGGGAATTCTCCACCCCCATTTCAAAAATTGCTCTTCGGGCAGCAGAGAAACGAGTGAAAAGATTATTGTGGACAGCAATAAGCCCAGTGGGTACCCGAACTGGACAAAGGAGCCGAAAAATCCACGCCTTTTCTGAGGCGCGCTTTCGATAACCATAAGCGCGGCTCCGCCCCATTCTCCACCGATTCCGATACCCTGCAAGATGCGAAGGATCACGAGCAAAATAGGCGCCCATACGCCAATGGTATTGTAATCGGGCAGAAGCCCGATACAAAACGTTCCCAGGCCCATGATCATCATCGTTGCCATGAGCATATTCTTACGACCGAGCTTATCTCCAAAATGCCCGAAAATGGCACCGCCGAATGGCCGGGCAAACAGACCGACCGCAGCGGAGCCAAAGGCGGCAATGGTGCCCAGAAATGGGTCAATGGCGGGGAAGAAAATCTTATTGAAAACCAGCGCGCTTGCCGTGCCGTAAATGGTAAAATCGTACCATTCGACCATCGTTCCAATTGAACTGGCTGTTACAACTGTTTTGAATTCGGAAGGTGAAAATTCTTTTTGTGCATCTACTACTGAGGCGTCCGACGAAGCAAGAGAAGTATCATTCATAAAATCTCCATTTCTCAATCCGTTGCGTGGTTCCCTCACTTGAAAAAAACTCTGGCTGGAGGGCATTTTTTCGGCGAGATGCGCGGGGATAATGTTAAGCAACTTCGGCGTCAGATTTATTCTCCTCCGTTTCTGATACTTCTTTTTGAACAAATATTTCTTCACGCGGGGCTGGAGCAAAGAGTTGCATAGCAGGAGCAACTTCTTCAATCCGCTGTTTTACGATTTCGACAGGCGTGGAGTACAATTTCATCAGTCCGAACAGTTTTTCGTGAGGATGATACAGTATCCCCTTGGGCGCTCCACTTTCCTTAAAGCAGCGCGCAACCTCCCTCTCAAACTGGAGCTGATAGCCGCCGGTAACGACGTCAGGCTTGTGTCGTTCCCTGAGGGCTGCAACTTCAGATGAAGGCATCTTGTCGTTCATGCCCTCAGAAAGATTTAAAATACGCGTTCCTTCGGGGGTCACGACCATGAAGCCGCTGAAAGGAGTATCCAGGGGCGTATGCAGAAGGTTGGTTAAAACAAAGCGGCAACCGGTAAAAAACCTGCCGGCAAAAAACTTGAAGTAGTTGATTTTCCGGTGATACCAGGGGAATGCGGTAATGCTGTAGCCGTTCACAGTGACCGTTTCACCCGGCTTCAAAGGCGTCAGTTGTTGATTGGGGACGGCGAAATGCGAGTGAAGGTGCTGACACACTCGTGGCGGTGCAACAATCATGGCTCCAGTTCTGGAAGCAACTTTGTAGGCATCGGTATAGTGTTCATGATGCCCATGGCTTACACAGATAACGCTAACGTTGTTATAATCACTCAAATCTGACCAATGGGTGCCATAATCCTCGGAAAAAAAGGGATCAAAAGTTAAATCTCCCCCTTTTTTTGATGTGATCACCAATGATGACCAGCCATAATACTTGACCGTGTTACCTTCAGAATCTTTTCTTCCCATGACTTCCTCTCTGTTTGGAATTTTCCTCACCTGTGGCGTCCTTCTGGCGGGAATTGCCATCAGGAAACCCCCTCCTGACGCCATTGAGGAAAACGGTATAATAAAAAGAAACTGCCTTACAACGAAAATTCCTCTTTTAGGTTATGAATTCACCATTAGCAAAAATATCCGTGACCCAAAAAAAATCCCCACCGAAAATTCGGTGGGGATTGTATTGCATTTTAATGTAGTTAGAGCATGTTACCTGAAAAAAATCTGCACACCATGCCAGCTTCTAACGAAACAAAGCCCGTGCAGCATCACCTGCATCAATAGCAAACGCAAAATGCTGTAACTATCGAAATCTATTCCGTTGTGTGAAATCCCAGCCGCTGTGAGACGCGCAGCGCGGCTTGCTGCAGGTCAGAAACGTATTTTTCTTCCGGGAATTCTAGCGGCTTTGTCTCAAAGCCAATTAAAAGAATCACCCCAGCGATGGCGCCTGTGCCGTAAAAGACAGGACTCGCAATAGACCTTGAGCCAGGGATTGATGTAAGCAGTTCAGTTCTTGTCGAAAACCCGCATTCCTTGATCTTCTCTAATTCGCTTGTGAACAAATTGTAATCAGCCCCATCATCAATTTCTTTCAGAAGAAGATGTTTATAGGCTTGCAGTGGGAGGTGGGCAGCGAAGCACTTTCCGGCGGCGCTGGTCATAAGCGGAGCGTAAAACCCGACGTGCATATCCATTGCAACTGGATGCTTACTCCGCAGATAACGGACAATCATCGGGCCATTTGGCATCCAAACTGCGAGGGCAGCCGCTTCTTCGCATTCATTACGCAAAGAATGAAGCTCTGGCTCACAAATACTTACAATATCAATTTCACTCAAAATGCCAAATCCGCATTCAAGCAGCTTGGGGCCGAGAGCATAGCGCGTGTCATCCGGCCCCTGGCGGAGCACTCCAAGCCGTACCAAACTTACCAGGTATTTATGTAGCTTGCTTCGCGGCATATTGAATTTTTCAGCCGCTGCGCTTAGTCCCAGAGGTTTGCCTGCGGAAAGAAAGCCGTCAATGATTGAAAATGCAATCTCAAGCGATTGTATGCCTTGTGATTCTGAAGTCATGTTTCGTTCCCATTTAGGTGATTGGCTTGTCCATTTTATTTATATCATAATTGCATATAGCGAACAAGTTTTTGAGGGCATACCTTGGGAACCTCGGCGACTCCTGCCGGAGCTCCACTCCCGCCATTTACCATCCAGTCACCAGACCAACCTCACGTTGCCATTGCCCACAAAACCCACCCGGCGATGGCATTGCGCGGCGCGGAGGGAGATCGCCGAGCGCAGCGAGGAAGCTCCCGCAGCAGAAGCCGCGCAGCCCTCGCGAAATGTCGGGAGCGGGAAAGCCTTTGAACGCTAGCCCGTGGGAGTGGAGATATGCGACAAGCCCAGCGGGGTCGTCCGGGGGAGTGCAGAGGGGGCCTCGGAGGGGCGCAGCATCCAGTACAGAGCAACTGGCACGCCCGCTTCGGCGTTTAACCGCGCGGGTAAACCGCGCTTACGCCTTTGCGGCGAACGCCTGCTCACGCAGTCGTCAGAGCAATTTCAATATGAAATTGCTCTACAGGCCCCCATCTGCCGCCCGCCGCGCAGGCGGCCCAAACTAAAGTATCCAGACAAGCCAGCATTACGACGACATAATTTCAAAATATTGAGCACGCCCGCCATTTACCATCACCATTGCCAGACCAATTTCACGTAACGATTGCCCACAAAACCCACCCGGCGATGGCATTGCGCGGCGCGGAGGGAGATCGCCGAGCGCAGCGAGGAAGCTCCCGCAGCAGAAGCCGCGCAGCCCTCGCGAAATGTCGGGAGCGGGAAAGCCCTTAACGGCTAGCCCGTGGGAGTGGAATTGCACGACAAGCCCTGCGGGGTGATCCGGGGGGAGTGCAGAGGGGGCCTCGGAGGGGCGGCTGCCCCTAACAGGCCCCCTTCTGCCGCCCGCCGCGCAGGCGGCCCAAACAAAAGCAATGGAAAAGCCCTCGTGCCCGCAGGGCACACATGCCGCCTCCCAAAGGACAAGCCCTTCTTTCTTGTCTTGAAACGCCAAATACGATGAATTCCCGCCCACCACAAAGACACATCCACAAAATCCCTACCATCCCCCCATTCAAACAAAACAAACGCCGCCCCCAACATACAGGAGCGGCGTTTATTTTATTTCCACGTCAGCCATACCGCATCACGCAATACCGCAATGCGCCAGCCCACCCACTTATTTCAGATTGACAACCCGCACATCTCCACGGGTTTCATTAACCTTTTTACGGAAGCTCTGCCTGCGGTCTTCACCATCTACAAGCCCTGCCAGCCATTCCGCCACATGCAGCACAGCATGCTTGTCATGCATATTGATGAGGCAGCGGGCAATGCCTATCTTGCATGATGGGCAGCCCACCACAACAGGGCCGGTATAGTCTTCACCCAGGGCTTCGCCAAGCCGCTTCTGCTTGCGGGAGCGCAGCAGGTTGTATATCTGGGGCGAGGTCATGGCGCCCATACCGGATTCGCCGCAGCAACCGGGGCTGAGCGTCACGTCGGCTCCGGTAAAATCGCCCAGGGCGCGGGCAACCTGCTTTTGCCCCTTGATCTTGTGCACGTCGGCCCATTCGCAATGGCAGGCCCCGTGATAGAGCAATTTGGAGCCTTCGGGCAGGGGGGCACTCAGGTTCTCCGAAGAAAGCAGGGGCAGCGTGAGCTGGGCCACGTCGCGCATGACAAGATCAGGGAACTGAACCTGCAGGTTCATGCGTTCCAGACCGTCGCGGCAGGAGCCGCAAGCCGTCACCAGATACTTGCAGTCAAAGCCCTGCTTGGTCAGGTTGCGCAGCATGGCGGCCAGATACTGACGGTTCTGGGCCATGTTGTCTTCAAAGGCCGTATCCATGCCAGCCGCCAGCAGGGGGAATCCGCAGCACATATGCCTGGGGGGCACGGCCACGGCAAAACCGGCCTTGAGCAGCAGCATTATGGACGAAACGCCAATGCGGTCATAGAAGAGCGCGCCGCCGCATCCGGGAAAGTACAGCACCAGCGGCATGCCGGGCGTTGGCTCGGCTGGCGCGAACACCGCGCCTCTGTGCAGCTTGAGGGATTCATAAAGGTTGGTGTAGCCCATCTTGGGGCCACGGCCGGAGAAAAGCGGACTCTGCATGCGGCGCTTCCACACCTCGGGCACAAAACCAAGAAACTTGTTCTGCATCTTCTGGCCCAGAGAGGCCATCTTGGCGGCCTTGGGCGCACGGTGGGCAATATCGCGTCCGAGCCATTCCAGCGCGCGTCCCTTGATGGGATGCCCGCCCGCGCCCTCGTGCTCCAGCAGGGCACGCAGGGTCAAAGCCACCTCGCCGGAGGGGATCTTCACCGGGCAGTTGGCCATGCAGCGTCCACAGGCCGTGCAGTGTTCCACCAGGTCGCGCATCCACTTGAGCAGACGCTCGTCAATGCGGCCCTTGTTGACCTGCGAATAGTACACGGCCTCCAGCAGCATGCCGAGCACCATGTTCTTGTTGCGCGGGTGGTACTGCATGGAGCGCTCTGGATAGCACATGGAGCAGACCTGCTTGCACTTGCCGCAGCGCGTGCAGACCTGAATGGACGTAAGCAGGTGGATGAGCTTGTCCTTGTCCGGCAGGCCGCTTTCACGGATGTCGCGGATAAGGCGGTTGAACGAGAAGGTAAAGGGGCGCACGGGCAGGTCGCGGTAGACCAGCTTGGCGGGATTCATGACGTCGCGGGGGTCCACGCGCTCCTTGAAGGCCCGCAGGGCGTCCATCTTGTCCTTGCTGAAAAAGGCGATCTTGGTGATGCCTATGCCGTGCTCGCCCGAGACTTCGCCGCCCATTTCCTGGCACTCGGCCATGACGCGGGCGGCCACCTCTTCGGCCTCTTCCAGCATCTGGGCATCGTTGGAGTTCACGGGAATATTCACATGGCAGTTGCCGTCGCCTGCGTGCATGTGGCTGGCAACCACAATGCGGCTGGCGTTCATGTATTCATGAATTTTGTTTATCTTCTTGGCCAGATGCGGATATTTTTCTTTCAGAAAGACCAAAAAGGCCTCAGCCCGCCCGGCCAGTTCCATATCCGACACGTCGGCGGCGGAAACGTCGCCAGAGGCGGCCTTGGAAGCCTGCGAAAATTCCCGGTTGAAGTCCTTGTCTTCCATCGGGTAGCCGGGCAGCCGCCCCACTTCCTGAAGCGCGTGACGATAGGCCGTAGCCGTGCATTCCAGGTTGATCTGCTCAAGAAAGAGCGCGAAATCCGGGATGCGCTCCATAGGAATGACCACGTCTTCATTGAGCTTGAAGCCCGAAGTGCGCTTGGCAATGGCCGAAAGCTTGTGGCGGTCTTCCCAGAAGCGCTCGCCCTCCTTGTCGTCGGCGGCCACGATGATGTCCACGTTATCCTGCTGCTCCACCACGCTGACGATGTCGCCCACGCAGTTGTCCAGCAGGTAGGGGTCGTCACCGTCCACCTGAAGGATGATGACCGAGATGGGCGAGCCCTCGTACTTCTCGGACTTGCGCTTGTATTCGATGGCCTGCACGTACTTGGCGTTGAATTCTTCCATGGCCGAAAGGTGGGCGTAGTCCCCTTCCTCACGGATGCGGTTGCGCAGGGCCACAAGCTCGCGCACCACCACGGCGGCCGGGTGCATTGACCGGCCAAAAAATTCCAGCACCATGATGCGCTTGTGCTTGGGCTTGGGGTGGACGATAAAACAGGCTTCGGTGATGATGCCGTCCACGCCTTCTTTCTGCATGCCGGGCAGACCGCCCAAAGCCTTGTTGGTCACGTCCTTGCCAAGGCCAGGCAGGCGGATTTCGTCGCCGCGCAGGTGCACCACGTTGCGCACGCCGCCGCTCACGTCCTTGACCACAAAGATCGCGGTTTCTGTGGGAAGGATTTTATGGCGCGGGTGATTTTCGCGCTCAATGGTGATGATTTCGCCGGTGGGGGTCACCATGCGCCACCACAAAAGATTGTCCAGCGTGGTGCCGTATTCAAAGGCCATGGGGCCGCCGGCGTTTTCCGACACATTGCCGCCGATGGTGGATGCCTGCTTGGAGGCAGGGTCCACGGAAAAAAGCGCGCCAGCGGCGTCAACGTCGTTGATGACAGTCTGGGTTATGGCCCCGGCCTGACAGGTGACCGTCATTTCCTTCATATCAATGGGCCCCACGCGCGTCAGGCGGGTAAGGCTCACAATAAGGGTGCGCTTGCGCGCGGGCACGGCCCCGCCCGTCATGCCCGAACCGCCGCCGCGCGGGATCAGGGCAAACTTCATGTCATTGGCCAGCTTCACCAGCTCGGCCACCTGCTCGGTGGTGTCGGGCTCGACCACAAGCAGGGGCAGTTCCATGCGCAGGTCCGTGGCGTCGGTGGCGGACTCCACCAGCGCGCCGGGATTGGTCAAAATACACTCGGCAGGCAGCACGTCGCCCAGGGCATCAATAAGCTTTTCCCTGAACTCCATTTCGGCCTCATGCGCCGACCAGAACATGGTGATGCCTTCGCCAATGGCCGTGGCGTAATAATGCGCCAGGGAGACAGACTCTTTATCAAAGCTCGCGCGCACGCTCTCGCGCACCGTATCGGCATCGATAAAGGGATTGTAGGCCACCAGAAAAAGCTCTTCGGCAATGGCGATGGCAAGGCTGCGCACAGACTCCGGCCATTCGGCGAAGTCGTCGATATTGATGCGCAAAATGCGATTCACCACATAGTCGGGAGAGATGGAGATATGCGGACCCTTATGGGGCATGACGTTTTAACCTCGTGAGCACTGCGGCGATCTATCAGAATGACAGACAGCAGGTTTTGTGGGAAGCCCTTTTTCTACGTTCAATGCGCACGGAAGGCAAGTGGCGGGCAATAAAAGCGCCCCGCACGGGCATCGCCGCCGGAGCGGAACATAAAAAAAATTTCAGTCTGTCACCGGATTGCGCCAAAGCCTGCTTTGACATTTGACCGTGTGCGGCTATGCTTTTTCATCGCAAACGTATGGCGCACGCACCGCGCAGCAGGAGTAGGACAACATGTTTATAGATAGATTGCAGCCCATTACTGACGCATTTGATTGGGTGCAACACTCCTGGGAACGTGCCGCAACCCAGCGGCGTGTGGCTTTTTTTATCCTGTGGGTCTACCTTCTGGCCCTGCTGGGCGTTGAACTCAACCGCCACGGACTCCTGCCCCCCTGGCTGGCAACCGTCTCGCCCAGAAACCACTTTTACGCCATCCACCTGGCTTTTACGCTCATACTGGTGCTTGAGGTCATGGGCCTCATCCTTGTCATACCCAGTTCCCTTTCGCAGTCCATGGGCAAGCAGTTCGAGATCCTCACCCTCATTCTGTTGCGCAACGCCTTCAAGGAACTGGCCCACCTGCCGGAGCCCGTCAGCGTGGCCAACGACATGCTGCCCGTGCTCTACATTGCCATATCAGGCGCAGGAGCACTGATGGTGTACCTGTGCCTTGGCCTGTACAAACGCATCGCCCGGCGACAGATGCATTTCATTTCGTCACCGAGCCTGCGCATGCGCTACGTCATGAGCAAAAAGCTGCTGGCCCTGGTGCTCTTTATCATTTTTGTGGGCGTGGCCGTGCGCGACGTCATCTTTTTTGTCACCACGGGCAGCGATCAGAGCTTTTTTGAAACCCTGTACACCATCCTGATTTTTTCCGACATCACCATGGTGCTCATTGCGCAGCGCTATATGCCCGCCTTCCACGCGGTCTTCCGCAATTCCGGCTTTGTCATCGGCACCCTGCTCATGCGGTTGGCGCTCTCCGCGTCGCCGCTGTGGAGCCCGGTCATAGGGCTGTTCGCCGCTGTCTTTGTTCTGGCCCTCACCTGGGGCACCAACTATTTCACCCCCCTGCCCCGGACGGAAACCAGCTCCGACGAAGGGCAGAAGGCCCTGCCGGAAACAACGGACTAGAGCAGATAACGAATGAAATGAGTTAACTGTTCTGCAAGGATTTTCTTGAAAATCCTTGCCACGAAATGCGAGAAGGCAGGCTTTTGCCTGCCGTAAGCGAGCATTTCAAGTGTTAAATGCTGTAGATGTCGTTTCACGGTAAAATGCTTTGTGGGGGAGGGACCCTTTTGCAAAAGGGTCTCCTCCCCCACACCCCCTCCCCCTAAAACCCGTACTTTTTGGACAGCCAGCCTTTGAAAAGGTTGGCTGCCCATGACGTTGCGCCCGTGTCTGCCAAGGCGCGGCATAAAAACCGCAGCAGACAAAAGCCCCCTTTTACGCCAGAAAGCGGATCATCCTGCCAAAACAGATGCGCGTTCGCCTGCTTGGCGGCAAACGCAGGCGCGTTGCGCCAAAACCCCTCCCCGCAGGTCGGCAATGCGGCTTACCCCGCGCGGTTTATTGAAAAACTCTAGAATAACAATACTGACAACAAAAACGCAAAAGGGCGGCCCGTCAGGACCGCCCCTTACACATCATAAAATGAAGAAAATCAGGCGTTCGCCGCCTTGAGCATTTCTTCCACCATAGAAAGCGTCGGCGTTGCGCCCGCTTCAAGCCCGCAAAGACCACGCACGGCCAGCATAAGCATATCAAATTGCAAAGACATTTCGGACACGCCGTTATGGATAATGCAATTATCACCACGCACGGCGAGACGATATGCGCGGCGGCTACGCTCCTGCCCAGAGGAACGCACGATATAATATACTTGATCGTTGGTGTCGGTCACATAAAGCTTTTGACGGGTGAGCGTGCCAAGTGCTTCGTCATACCACGAGCACTCTGAAAAAAGCCGGCCACGAAAACTCAGGTCGTTGCCGTTATCGTGCTTCAGACAAATGTCTTCCATTATTTTCTGCACGTTCATTCAATCCTCCGCGAGCTCTTGCCCGCCATTTATGCGTAGGCGAGTAACGCTTTTTGAAAGCTAGCACTGCATGCAAACTGTTGTCAATAATAGCAGCAAGCAAACAACAAAATCGCATGAAGAAAAAAATGGTCTATACTACATCTTACTAATATATTTTGATTTTTAAACTAAACTTTCTTTAAACAATCTTGCGGTTCACACGATTTTTTCATGAAACACACGCAAGGGACGGCAAGCTCGCGTCACCCGAAAACATAGCATTTCGCTGTGGGAAAAACAGGGGGGAAGACGAGGTTGCCGAAGAGCCTGACATGACAAAATAGTGCCCCGCACACAGGCACGGGGCACTATTTTGTCGCATTGCGGTTTTTTGTCTGCTCGATTCCTGCCTGCTCAAATCTGGCCCATTCAAAATCCTGCCGGCTTTGACCCTGCCAGCTCTGATTCTGAATGCTCGCGCGGTTACTCGCGTGGTTGCTCGCACGGTTGCTCGCGGGTTACGTGCGTAAAATTACTCGCATAAGTACGCGCGCAGCTGCCTGGGGCCAGTCTTCAGCCCTTGTTGCGGGCCCGGCGCTCCACAAAGCGGGAGTACGCCCGCGCCACGGGTGAATCCGGGGTCATTTCCGCCAGAAAAACGCCGCTGGCCTGCACGGGATCAGGAATAACGGCCCTGGGGGCGCGCCAGCCCATATCTTCATCCGGCAGGGGGTTGCAGGCCGTTACGTCCAGCCCCGACTTGCCCATAAGCAGCGAGACCTTCACGCCATTGAAAAAGGGCGTCTCCATAAAGGCATTGACGCGCTCCAGCAGTTCCCCGCTCATGAGGTGCAGTTCCTGCGCCAGCATGGCGTCTTCCGCGCCGATAAGCAGCATATCGCGGTGATGCCCCAGGGGGCGCGCCAGGGGGGCCAGATCTTCGCCCATGACCATGTTCCAGTTCTGCCACAAATGCCCGAGGCGACTCCTGGCCTGCGCCTGCTCCACGTCCACGCCAAGCCCGGTCATGACCGCGGCCATAACCTCGCTTGCCGCCACTGGCTCGGCATATTTATTTTTTTTACGAAACACTTTGGGAGTCATGACTTTTTCCGCCGCGCAAGGACACTATATGGGGGGATACCGGCCCGCCAGCGCTTCGGCCCGGCCAGCCCTTGTTGACTATATACGGATACATTGATATTTGCATCAGCATAAGTTGATTTACTACGGGTAAACAAATGGCACTTCTCTATTTTAAAGCTCTTTCAGACGAAACGCGGCTCCGCCTTGTTCACATTTTGCTGCATTACGAGTTGTCGGTCAACGAACTGGTGCGCATTCTGGACATGGGGCAGTCGCGGGTATCGCGGCATCTCAAGATTCTGACTGAAGCTGGTCTGCTCACGTCGCGGCGCGACGGCCTCTGGGTATTTTACGCAGCGCCCCGCAGCGGTGACGAGCGGGAATTTTTGCGCGCCATCAGCCCCTTCATCCAGGCGGACGCCGCCATGCGGGCAGACCTGAACATGGCCGCGCAAATGCTGGAAGAACGCGCCCTCAAGACCCGCCAGTTCTTCAACGCCATTGCGGAAGACTGGGACGAACTCAACCGCGAAGTTCTCGGAGCCTTTGACCTGCCCGCCGCCGTGTGCGCCGCAGTACCGCAAAACTGCGGCACAGCGGTTGACCTTGGCTGCGGCACAGGGGCCGTGCTGGCGCGCATGCTGCCGCTGTCCCAGGGGGTCATTGGCGTGGACGGTTCCGCGCGCATGCTTGAAATCTGCCGCCGCCGCTTCACGCCCGAAGACCTCGCTGCCGACCGCGTATCCCTGCGCATCGGCGAACTGAGCCATTTGCCCCTGCGCGATCAGGAGGCGGATTTCGCCTGCATCAACCTTGTGTTGCACCATCTTTCCGACCCCATACTCGGCCTGCGTGAGATACGCCGCATCATGGCGCCCGGCGGCCGTCTTTTTGTGGCGGACTTTCTGCGCCATACCGACGAAACCATGCGCAACCGCTATGGCGACCGCTGGCTTGGCTTTGAAGAGGACAGCCTGACCGCCGACCTCAAAACAGTCGGCTTCAGCACGCTGTCCTGTACACGGCAGCCAGTGGATCGCGGCCTGACCCTGCTGCTTCTCACAGCCGAGGCCAGCCACCCCCCGCGCACGTGAAGCGGACGCACAACGTCCCCCGCACGATCATCAACGCACTCAAAATACTTCAAAGGATAGGAGATATCATGACCAAAGCTCTTGACCTGAGCCTTGCGCACAAGGTTGCCGACATGGCCCTGGCGGATTTCGGCAAAAAAGAAATGCAGCTTTCCGAGCGGGAAGTTCCCGGCCTTATGGAATGCATCAAAAAATACGGCCCCAGCAAGCCCCTCAAAGGCCTCAAGGTGACGGGCTCCCTGCACATGACCATACAGACGGCCATGCTTATCCAGACCCTGCACGCTCTGGGCGCGGATATTCGCTGGGCTTCCTGCAACATTTTCTCCACGCAGGATCATGCCGCCTCCGCCATTGTCGACCTGGGCATGGCCAAGGTTTTTGCCTGGAAGGGCGAAACCCTTGAGGACTACTGGTGGTGCACCGAAATGGCGCTGACCTGGCCCGACGGCAGCGGCCCCGACCTTATCGTGGACGACGGCGGCGACGCTACCCTGCTTATCCACAAGGGCGTCGAAGCTGAGAACAACCCCGCCATCCTTGATGAAAAGACCGACAACAAGGAACTGCAGTGCATTCTTGACCGCCTCAAGCTGCGCCTCAAGGAAGATCCGCAGCACTGGCACAAGGTGGCTGCAAAAATGAAGGGCGTTTCGGAAGAAACCACCACCGGCGTGCACCGCCTCTATCAGCTGGAAGCCGCAGGCAAACTGCTGTTCCCGGCCATCAACGTCAATGACGCCGTGACCAAGTCCAAGTTCGACAACCTGTACGGCTGCCGCGAATCCCTGGCCGACGGCATCAAGCGCGCCACTGACGTCATGATCGCGGGCAAGGTGGTTGTGGTTGTCGGCTACGGCGACGTGGGCAAGGGCTGCGCCCAGTCCATGCGCGGCTTCGGCGCGCGCGTGCTGGTGACGGAAATCGACCCCATCTGCGCCCTTCAGGCCGCCATGGAAGGCTATGAAGTCACCACCATTGAAGACGCGCTGGCCCAGGGCGACATCTACGTCACCTGCACGGGCAACTACCACGTCATCACCGGCAAGCATATGGAAGGCATGAAGGACGAGGCCATTGTGTGCAATATCGGACACTTCGATAATGAAATCGAAATGACCTACCTTGAAAACACGCCCGGCATCACCTGCCTCAACATCAAGCCGCAGGTGGACAAGTGGACCCTCAAATCCGGTCGCAGCATCGTTGTGCTGGCTGAAGGCCGCCTGGTCAACCTGGGCTGCGCCACTGGCCACGCCAGCTTTGTCATGTCCAACAGCTTCACCAACCAGACCCTGGCCCAGATCAAACTGGCTACCGAAAAGCTGGAAAACAAGGTCTACACCCTGCCCAAGGAACTGGACGAAGAAGTGGCCCGCCTGCACCTCGGCCGCCTTGGCGTCAAGCTGACCAGGCTCACCCAGGAACAGGCCGACTACATCAACGTCAATGTGGACGGCCCCTACAAGTCCGATCACTACCGCTACTAGGGAAACGCTGATTTATTCCGTTTGGCGTCGTTGCTTCACTTTTTTTGAAACAGTCGAGGACGGAAGAGTCCACTCCTGTTTCAAAAAAAGAGCGCGCCTTGCCAAACGAAATAACTGCGCGTTTCTCAGTGCTTACTGCGACATTGCCCAGGCCGTTTTCGGATAGAAATGCTCTGTGGGGGAGGGACCCTTTTGTAAAAGGGTCTCCTCCCCCACACCCCCACCCCCAAAAACTTTTATTGTTTGGGATGACACAACGAGTGTTCTGATCTGATGAGAGGGGCAGAGGCTGTGCCCTTTTGGTAATACACCACCTCAAAGGGATATCCGCTCTGGGGCGTGTTCTGCTCTGAAGGGGACGGCTGCGTGGGCAGACGACGCCGCGCAGCCTGGATTATGCCAAAATCACATTTTTCGGCACACTGACAGCGTTGAAACGTCAAGCATTTCTGTGTTACCCTGATCGTGTCACGGGCAGGGCATGGGCCTTTGCCTGCGGGTCAACCGGAGCGCATGGCTCCACCTATATTTGCTGGCGAGCGTGGCTCACCAGCACACGCACGGGGCGGCTGCCCGCCGCGTCCCTGCGTCATGACCGGAGCTTTGCTTCGGTCATTTTATTTATGCGCGAACGTCTTGCGTCGGCTCTGGCCTCCGCGTTGTTAGCCTCCGCGTTGCAAGCCCGTTGCGCAGAAAGGCCGTAAAGGCGGTGCGCGTTTGCCGTTCACAGCCGCATTGCCCACCTTCCCCATGCCGTGTATGCTGCGCCCGTGTCGGCGCTGATCCGCAATGCCGGGTTCTCTGGGCACAAGAAGCCAAGGCTTCAGGGCCACTACTTCCGGGTTTTCCGCATAGCAATGATAAAAGACGGCAAGGCCTGCGCCGCTGCCAGACAAGCCAAGGAATACAATGCAAAAAGTGACCATCCATACCGACGGCTCCTGCCTCGGCAATCCTGGCCCCGGCGGCTGGGCGGCCATTCTCAAACTGGACGACGAGGACTACCGCAAGGAATTTTCCGGCGGCTATGCCCTGACCACCAACAATCGCATGGAAATGCTGGCCGTTATCGAGGCGCTGCTCCTGCTCAAAAACCCCTGTCTTGTGGATCTGTACACGGATTCGCGCTATGTCTGCGACAGCGTGAGCAAGGGCTGGCTGTGGGGATGGGTGAAAAAAAACTGGATCAAATCCGATAAAAAACCCGTGCTCAACGTAGATATGTGGCAGCGCATGCTGCCGCTCTTGAAGCAGCACAAGGTGACCTTCCACTGGCTCAAGGGCCACGCCGGACACCCTGAAAACGAACGCTGTGACATTCTGGCCCGCGCCCAGGCCTGTCGGCGCGACCTGCCTCAGGATACAGGCTACAAACCCTAACCGCCGCAGCGTAAAACGCAATACCGCAACGCCATGCCAGTTCAACCTTTTTCCGCAGAAACCGCGTTTTCTTTGCCCGCGCTCTGGCATGCCCTTGGCTGGCCGCTCTTGCGTCTGCTCATGGGCATGGCCGCTGGCCTGCTCATAGCCAATGTGCTTGAGGCTCTGCGCTGGACGCGCCACCTGGCCCGCCTGGCTGCCCCCCTGGCACGTCTGGCCCATCTGCGTGAAGTGGCCGGGGCCAGTTTTTCGCTGGCCTTTGTCTCTCCGGCGGCCGCCAACGGCCTTTTGTCGGACAGCCACAATATGGGCGAGCTTTCCGGCAAGGAACTCATGCTGGCAAACCTCTTCAACAGCCTGCCCGCCTACATGGTACACACGCCCACCATCTTTCTGCTTACCTGGCCCGTGCTGGGCATGCCTGCCGTGGTATACGTGGGGCTTACCCTGGTGGCCGCCGTGGGCCGCACGGCCTTTACCGTGGTGCTGGCGCGGCGCATCCTGCCGCCGCCGCCTCCGGGCTGTACAGCCTGCAAGGCCGAAAGCAGCGAGCGCACCGACTGGAACGCCGCGCTGCGCAAGGCATGGAAGCGCTTTATGCGCCGCCTGCCCAAACTTGTGTACTTTACCGCGCCCATCTACGTGCTTATGTATCTCTTGCAGCAGTTCGGCTACTTTGCCCTGGCCGAGCAATGGCTGTCGCAGCACATGTCCTGGCTCTCTTTTTTGAAACCGCAGGCCATGGGCATTATCGTGCTGCACCTGGCGGCGGAACTGGGCGCGGCCCTTGGCGCGGCGGGCAGTGTGCTGCAAACGGGCGGCCTCTCGCCACGCGATGTGGTGCTGGCCCTGATGGTGGGCAATATCCTGTCCACGCCCATGCGTGGCATACGGCATCAACTGCCTTCGTATTCCGGCTTTTTTCGTCCTGCCCTCGCCCTGCGCCTCATTCTGGCAAATCAGGGGCTGCGTGCGGTCAGCATGACGATTGTAACCATCATCTATTACTATGCCAGCGCCTAGAGCAGTTTACGAATGAAATGAGTTAAATGCTCTGCAAGGATTTTTCTGAAAAATCCTTGCCACGAAATGCGAGCAGGCGGGCTTTTGCCTGCCGTACGCGAGCATTTCAAGTGTTAAATGCTCTAAAGAAACGCTGATTTATTTCGTTTGGCGGACTTGCTTCACTTTTTTTGAAACGGTCGAGGACGGAAGAGTCCACTCCTGCTTGAAAAAAGATCGCGCCTTGCCAAAGGAAATACCAGCGCGTTTCCAGGAGGCTCTTTACTCAGAGCTTCCCTAAAAGCGCCAAAACCACCGGACAGGAGTCGCCAGTGTGCAAAAAAATGGATATTGATGCGGTTCAGAACGGTTTCAATACGGGCATCGTTTGCGCCCAGCTGGTGCTGAGCCATTTTTCGGAACGCTTCGGCCTGCCGGAAAAAGACGCCCTGCGCGTGGCCGCCTGTTTTGGTTCGGGCATGGGGCAGGCAGACACCTGTGGCTGCGTCACCGGGGCGCTCATGGCTATCGGCCTTGCGCACGGCGTCGCCGGGCCATGCAGCCGTGAACAAAAGCAGAGCCTCAACGCCCGTCGCGACGCCTTTATGGCGGCCTTTGCCGCTGCCAACGGCAGCATCGAGTGCCGTGGCGTTCTGGGGCATGACCTTACCGATCCGCAACAGCTCGCCGTCATCAAGGAAAAAAAGCTGTTCACCACAGTATGCGTTCCCCTGATATGCGACACCTGCACACTGCTTGAAGAATATTTGTAGTCCACGAGCCGACAAGGAGAAACCATGACGGAAATGCAAGCGACCCCACAAGACGACCAGCAACGGCCCCTCCGCGCTCCTGTGGAAATTCCCGCCCACTGCAAGGTAATCAAGCCCGAACACACGGGGTCCCGCATCGTTGTGCTGCTGCAGCCTGAAGAAAAGTATCTCTCCCTGCCCAGGCCCAAAACCTCGCGCCAGCTGCTCGCGGCACTGGGCCTTGCGGAAGAGACGGCCCTTGTGGCCCGCAACGGCGAGCTGCTCACGCCTGACAGGCATATCTGGCCCGGCGACGAGGTGCTTGTCCGCAAGGTGGCTTCTTCGGGATAGCCCGCTCTTGCTGCGACTGCTCACGCAGCCGCCAGAGCACAATAAGAGCACTGTAACTTTTACATTGCTCTAAACCCCGCCTGGCGCAAACTTCTGGGCAGGCCGCACTCTTACCGGCGCAGGCAAAAGCTGTTGCCCCGCCGCAGGGAAAATGGTACCCGCCAACAATGTTCAATCTAGATATATCCCAAGCCCTGAGCACGCTGTCCATCGCGGCGGTACCCGCTCTTCTGGGCATTATTCTGCACGAAGTGGCCCACGGATGGGTGGCCTCGCGCTGTGGCGACCCCACGGCCCGCATGATGGGACGCCTGACCCTCAACCCCCTTCCGCACATCGACCCCACGGGACTGCTGGTCTTCGGCCTCACGAGCCTTTCCGGCTCCTTTGTCTTTGGCTGGGCCAAACCCGTGCCCGTCAATCCGCGCTATTTTCGCAATCCCGCCAAGGACATGATGCTGGTTGCCCTGGCCGGCCCGCTGACCAACTTTATCCTGGCGGGCATATTCGGCGTTCTGCTATGGCTGACCCTGAACGTTTTTCCGCCGGTGGAGTGGCAACACAGCAGCCTCTACATCTTTGCGCTCAAGTCCATGCAGGCAGGGGTCATCATCAATTTCGGCCTGGGCTGGCTTAATCTGCTGCCCATTCCTCCGCTGGACGGCAGCAAGGTTGTGGCCTATTTTCTTCCTTTAAACGCGGCGCTGCGCTATCTGAGCATCGAGCGCTTTGGTTTTCTCATTCTTTTGGGCCTGCTGTTCACCGGCCTGCTGGGCACGGTGCTGGGCCCGCTGGTGGGCGGCAGCGCCCGTGGTCTGCTGACCCTGCTTGGCATTCTGTAATTTCATAAGGACTGTCTCACATGAGCAAAGAACTGCGCACTGTTTCCGGCATGCGGCCCACCGGCCCCCTGCACCTTGGCCACTACTTCGGCGTGTTGAAGAACTGGGTGGAACTGCAATACACTGAAGAAGCTTATTTTTTTGTGGCCGACTGGCACGCCCTCACCAGCGATTACGCCGACCCGTCCAATATCCGCACGAACATCCGCGAGATGGTCAAGGACTGGGTGGGCGCTGGCCTTGATCCCGAAAAATGCGTTATCTTCCGTCAGTCCGAAGTGAAGGAACACGCGGAGCTCTCCCTGCTGCTCTCCATGTTCACGCCGGTGTCGTGGCTTGAGCGCAACCCCACCTACAAGGAACAGCAGCAGCAGATCAGCAACAAGGACCTCGGCAACGCGGGCTTTTTGTGCTATCCTGTGCTCATGGCGGCCGACATTCTCATGTACCGCCCCCACGGCGTGCCCGTGGGCGAAGACCAGTTGCCCCATATGGAAATGACGCGCGAGATTGCCCGCCGCTTCAACTATCTCTACGGCGGCGAGCTTCTGCCCGAACCCAAGGCCATGCTGACCCCCGCTGCCAAATGCCCCGGTCTTGACGGCCGCAAGATGTCCAAAAGCTACAACAACGGCATCTTCCTGTCCGACCGCATGGCGGACATTCAGGAAAAAGTGCGCGGCATGTTCACTGACCAGGCCCGCCTGCGCAAATCCGATCCGGGCAACCCCGATGTCTGTAACCTCTTCCCCTACCATGTGCTGCTGAGCAGCCCGGAGGAACAGGCCGACATTCGCAAGGGCTGCACAGGGGCCACCCTGGGCTGTGTGGACTGCAAAAAGATTTTTCTCAAGAACCTTGAAACCTTCCTCACGCCCCTTCAGGAACGCCGCTCCGTTCTGGACGCCAACCCGGCGCGGGTGGACGAGATCCTCGCGCACGGCAATGAACGCGCCCGCGCCTTTGCAAGCCAGACCATGGCCCTTGTGCGCGAGAAAATGGGGCTGTAATTGAAGTTTGTGAGTGTGGACTACGGCCTGGCCCGCACGGGCCTGGCCGTGTCAGACCCTGACGGGCGCATGGCTTTTCCCCTGGCAACCCTGCGCCTGCAAGACTATGCCGACCGCAAGCTGTTTCTGGCCGCCCTGGCGGAAAAAATCATTGAAACCGGGGCACAAGGCGTGGTGATGGGGCTTCCCCTCACACAGGATGGGGAAGAAAGCCTGATCACCCGGCAGGTACGCAACGTAACCCAGCGCCTCAAGCGCCGCGTACCCCTGCCGTTCTTTTATATGCTTGAGGAGTTGAGCTCGGAAGAAGCCTGGGCGGATCTGCGCGAGGCTGGCCTGAAAATGCGCAAGCGCAAGGCCGTTCTCGACCAGCAGGCCGCCGTGCGTATTCTCTCGTCCTTTCTTTCCCTTGCCCCGCAAGAGCGGAGTCCCGCATGAAAACATTTCTTCGCCTGCTTGGACTGCTGTTGCTGCTGGCCCTTGCTGGCGGCGGCTGGCTTGCCTACGAGGCCCATACCTTTCTGAACACCGCCCCCCAAAGCGAAGGGCAGGAAGTGCTTTTTGACGTGACGCCCGGCGCGCATTTCGCCCAGGTGGCCACGGCCCTTGAGCAAAAGGGCGTTATTACCGATGCCCGCAAGTTCCGCCTGCTGGCCCGCTACAAGGAGTGGGACAGCCGCCTCCAGGCTGGCCGTTTTGCCCTCAATTCCGGCTGGACGCCAGAAAAGGTGCTGGACATGCTGGTCAATGGCCAGCCCGTGCTTTTTCGCATAACCGTGCCCGAGGGCCTCACCTGGTGGCAGACGGGCAAACTGCTGGAAGAAGCCGGCCTCGTGCGCTTTGACGACTTTCGCAAAGTGATCATGGACCCGGACTTTCTGCGCCACTACGGCATCCCCTTTGCCACGGCCGAGGGCTTTCTCATGCCCGACACCTATCTGCTGAAAAAAGGGGATGAGCCGGATATGGCCCAGACCCGCAGCGTGACAGGACGGCTGGTGGACAACTTCTGGCGCAAGGCCGCTCCCGTATGGCCCAACGGAACCAAGCCCCCCGTGGACCAACTGAAAACCTGGATGATCCTTGCCTCGGTGGTTGAAAAAGAAACCGCCATTGAAGCCGAGCGCCCCCGCGTGGCTGGCGTGTACAAGAACCGCCTCGCCCGTGACATGATCCTTCAGGCCGACCCCACCGTCATCTACGGCCTTGGCCCCAATTTTGACGGCAACCTGCGCCGCGCCCACCTGGATGATCCCAACAATCTGTACAATACCTACCAACGGCCCGGCCTGCCGCCGGGGCCCATCTGCTCCTTCGGCATGGCCGCCCTCAAGGCCGCCATCAAGCCGGAACAGCACGATTTTCTTTATTTTGTGGCTGTCACCGATGGCGGTGAACACGTTTTTTCAACCAACCTTGCGGACCATAACAAGGCCGTGCGCCAGTACCTGCAAAACCGGCGCAAAGGCCAGAACCGCTGAGGAGGCCTCGTGAAATACCTCATAGTTGAAGACTTTTCCGGTCAGGCCGTGCCCTTTATCTTTCCCCGGCGGGTGGACCATGTGGACATGCGCGAACAACTGCCTTACGGACAGGTGCTCTCCGCAGGATTTCTCGAACTGGGGCCGCAAGGCTTCATCTGCTCCGGCGGCCATGCCGAGCTTGGCCTCAAGGCCCGACCCCAGGAAGACGCCGCCATCATAGCCGAAGCCCTGCGACAACGCTGAAAGCTGGAAGTTAGGGGAGGAGAGGAAAGGCTTTGTGGGGGAGGGACCCTTTTGCAAAAGGGTCTCCTCCCCCACACCCCCTCCCCCTAAAACTCTTAGTGCTGGTTCAGCCGGGCATGGGTGATTTTTGCTTTTGATGGAATTTTTAATAAAATTTCGGTGTGTTGCTCCTTCGAGGGCAAATAAACGCTGAGAATTGCTTTCTCAACGACCAAAACGCGCCCGTCACGGCGCTGGCTGGCGCAAAGAGATAGCCTTTTCGCCGCCACAGCGGGCGTCTGCTCGTGCAGTCGCCGGAGATTCGCGCCTGCCCGCCTCATTGCGCCTGCTCTGCCCTTCGTGCCCTCCTTGCGACCCCTCGCAGGAGTAACGTCAACCACAGCGCCAGTGGCCGCACTCCAGATCTGGCACGCATCCCCGAGGCTTCATGCATAACGCACAGCAGCGCATACCTGGCATCGTCATTGGCGGTACGGGCAGCAATACGGGCAAGACCACAGTCACTCTGGCCCTTCTGTGCGCCCTGGCCTCTCGCGGTCTTGCCGTACGCGCCGCCAAAACCGGGCCTGATTACATAGACGCCGCCTTTCACGCCGCTATAACGGGTCAGCCCGCCGCCAATCTGGATGCCTGGATGTGCCGTCAGGCTCCCGCGACCCCCGCCGAAAAACCCTTCACAGGCGGCAAAGGTCTGCCCAAGGGCCTGCAAACCGTATTCGAGCGCATGGCGGCAAGTCCCTCCGGCACAGACCGCGCCCCTGACCTGCTGCTGGTTGAAGGCGCCATGGGTCTGTACGACGGCGGGCACGCCGGGGCTGGCAGCACAGCCCATCTGGCGGCACTGCTAGATTTGCCCATCCTTCTGGTGTGCAGCGCTGCCGGACTTGGACAGTCCGTGGCCGCCCTGGTGGAAGGCTATCTGCGTCATAAACCCCAATGGCTCAACGCCAAAAGCACGCCACCGCGCTTTCTGGGCATTGTCTGCACCCATATAGGCAGCCAGCGCCATGCCCAAATCATTGCCGACGCCCTGAAACCGCTGGAAAAATCAGACAACGTCCCGCTGTTGGGCCTGCTGCCCCGCCAAGGCGCGCCCGAACTGCAATCACGACACCTCGGCCTTGTGGAGGCCCGCGAAGCCCTGCCCGCACTGGACAGGGCAGCGCTGACCAACTGGCTTGAAGACCATTGCCGCCTGGACGCCCTGCTCAAACGGGCCGGAGTTGCTGGCGCTCCATCCCGAGGGACGGCGAGTGGCACAACGCCCTCCACGGCAAGCCGGGCCATTGCAGCCCCCCTCGCGGACACGCCTGAGGCCGCCCTGACAAGCCGGTTTTTTCCGCCGTGCCAGCCGGGCGCAGCGACTATCCGCAACTCCGCAATACAGGCAGACGATCAAGAACTTCACCAGGATGCGGCAAGCCTGTTCGCCCCTGGCCTTGCCACGATTGCGGCCACAAAAGCGCGAACGACGCGGGGCGCGCCCCGTCCCCTCATCGGTATGGCCTGGGACGCTGCCTTCAGCTTCTGCTACGCCGATCTGCCTGCCCTGCTGACGGAACTTGGCGCGGACGTTGTGCCCTTTTCTCCCCTGCGCGATGCCGCGCCGCCGCAGGGATGCACCGGACTCTATTTTCCCGGCGGCTATCCTGAACTGCACGCCGAAGAGCTTGGGGCCAATCTGCCCATGCTGCGGCGCTTGCGGGCGCTGGCGCAGAAAAACCTGCCCATCTACGGCGAATGCGGCGGCTATATCTACCTCATGCGCTCTCTGCGTCTGGAGGGCCAGCCAGAACTGCGGGAATACGCCATGGCCGGGCTTTTGCCCCTGCACTGCGTTCTTGGCAAAACCAGATCGGCTCTGGGCTATCGTGCCGCCTTGGCCCTGCCCGGCTGGCCCGAACGCGCTGAACGCCTGAAAACACCTGTCGCAGGCCAGACCCGCTCCAAACCTGGCTCCAAACCTGGCTCCAAACCCGGCTCCAAACCCCTTTGGGTGCGCGGGCACGAATTCCACTATGCCCGTGAGAATGACGGGCCGCTGCCCCCGCGCTGCGCGCCCCTCTGGCAGCTGCACGACAGCAAGGGAGTTTTGTTGCGCCAGGAGGGTTGCCGCTACGGCTCAGTTGCCGGAACCTGGCTGCATTGCTACCCTGAGGGTTCACGCACCTTCTGGCGGGCCTGGCTTAAAACGGCCACGCCCCCACGCAGTTCCTGAGCAAGTTCAAAATGAAAATGCTCCAACTACGCGGCCGGATTTACTCCCGGCCTGCCAAGGCTCAACATGACGCACACTACTTCAGTGGAACTGGATTCCGCCTGCACCCCGCAGGATATTGAAAGCCGTTCCTTTGCCATCATCGATCAGGAACTGCCGCCGCCGCGCCCTTTTGAAGGCCCGCTCTGGCAGGTGGCCCGCCGCTGCATCCACACCCTTGGCGATACGGATATCCTGGGCGACCTCAGATTGAGCGCCGCAGGCCTTGAGGCTGGCGTGACTGCCCTTTTGCGCGGCTGCACGGTATACACCGACACGCGCATGGCCGCCGCCGGACTGCCCATGCGCCGCCTGACGCCTCTGGGTGTCACGGTCACGCCCATCATGGCCCTGCCGGGGCTGGACGAACTTGCCCGCGCCAAAAACACCACGCGCTCCCGCGCCGGGTTGGAATCCCTGGCCGGACAGATGAGCGGGCATATCATGGTTATCGGCAACGCCCCCACGGCCCTGCTGGGGCTGCTGGACGTGCTTGATAGGGGCGCGCCGCCCCCGGCCCTCATCGTGGGCATGCCCGTGGGTTTTGTGAACGCGGCGCAGTCCAAGGAACTGCTGCGCCGCAGCCCTTGGCCGCACTTTACCCTGCTGGGGCGCAAGGGCGGATCGGCCGTGGCGGCGGCCTGCGTGAACGCCTTGGCGGATCTGGCTCTGGAACAGCGCGGATTGGGAGACGTGGCGAAGCTGTAAATAGTGCCATCAAGGGATGACACGCCCTTAGGGGAGGGTTCTTCGCTTGGGTCGTCTGCGCGGCGGGGACTCTATGAGCATAGAAATCCGGCCTGTCCTTTGAGAGTGGGCATATGTGCCCTGCGGACACGGGGGCTTTTCAGTTATTTAGTTTGGGCCGCCTGCGCGGCGGGCGGCAGATGGGCTTTCGCAGTAGGCACTTCAGTAAGAATAAAGCAGGCTTGTCCTTTGAGAGGAGTTCTCTGTGTCCTGCGGACACGGGGGCTTTTCTTTATTTTAGTTTGGGCCAGCCTGCGCGGCGGGCGCTTCAAGAGAGTAAAGCCGGGCCTGTCCTTTGAGAGGGTGGCATTGTGCCCTGCGCACGGAGCTTTTCAGTTATTTAGTTTGGGCCGCCTGCGCGGCGGGCGGCAGATGGGGGCCTGTTAGGGGCTGCCGCCCCTCCGAGGCCCCCTCTGCACTCCCCCCGGACGACCCCGCTGGGTTTGTCGCATCTCTCCACTCCCACGGGTGAGCCTTCAAAGGCCTTCCATATCACACCATTCCGCGAGAGCTGCGCGCCCTCTGCTCCGGGAGCTTCCTCGCTTCGCTCGGTGATCTCCCTCCGCGCCGCGCAATGCCAGCGTGCAGGTTCGCGTTGAATGAGCGTTTTGGAGGCGTTGCATTGGCTGTGGAAAGTCTTTGGAGTGACGGCTGGTTGTTAAGGAAAGGCTCGTTGTAACAAGTGGGCTGAACTTTGGGCATGGGCAATGAAGCTGGGCTTGTCCGTTGAGAGGAGTTCTCTGTGTCCTGCGGACACGTGGGCTTTTCTTTATTTTAGTTTGGGCCAGCCTGCGCGGCGGGCGCTTCAAGAGAGTAAAGCCGGGCCTGTCCTTTGAGAGGGCGGCATTGTGCCCTGCGGGCACGGGAGCTTTCCTTTTTCTTTTGTTTGGGCCGCCTACGCGGCGAGCGGCAGATGGGGGCCTGTTAGGGGCTGCCGCCCCTCCGAGGCCCCCTCTGCACTCCCCCCGGACGACCCCGCTGGGTTTGTCGCATCTCTCCACTCCCACGGGTGAGCCTTCAAAGGCCTTCCATATCACACCATTCCGCGAGAGCTGCGCGCCCTCTGCTCCGGGAGCTTCCTCGCTTCGCTCGGTGATCTCCCTCCGCGCCGCGCAATGCCAGCGTGCAGGTTCGCGTTGAATGAGAGGACAGGAGACGCCTGGTTAGCTGAAGAACTGCCAAATGATTCGGGCTTGGGCATGATCTTTTTCTTGCGTTAAAAAACAGCAGATTAAGCATGCCTCCCCAGAATTCTGCCACGCAAACAAAGCACATAACCTGTAAGGACAAACCCTGCTTTGCTTTCTTCAGAGCACCAGCCCCCACGAAACACAAAAACAAACCTCAAATTGAAAATCAAAAAAACCGGGTAAAGCCTACGTTCAAAACGTCGCTTTACCCGGTTTCCCGAATGTATACAAAAATTTATGCGCCAGTCAGTTCTTTCCTGCCACCGCGCCGTCATCAGACCTGCTTGCAGGCTTTTCAGGCGTAATAATTACAGCGTCTGTTATTTCTTCATCAGCAATAATGCCGCCGGATGCGCCAGGTTCTGACACATTTGACCCGTTCGTGTTCCCCCCGTTCGCGTCAGTTCCCGATGCGTTCGGGCCCGATGCGTTCGGGCCTGATGGCGGCGCTGCCTGCGCATCCGCGTCAATCACGGGGGGCAGTGCCGCCTGCGCGTCCACCACGCGCGCCTCACCCAGGGCAAGGCGCTGCTCCTCGCTTTGCGGCAGGGGAATACAGTTCTTGTCCACCAGCACAATACCCGTGCGCTCCAGCACCTCGCGGCGGTAGGCGAACTCCTGCTGCATGCGATGATGGCGATACACAAAAAGGCGGTGCACAAGGTAGCACACGGCGATCATGGCCGCCAGGCTGCCCGCAATCCAGGGGATATAGGGCGTAAGCAACTGGCCCAGCCCCACGAGCGCCGTAAAAGCACCGTCCACAAAAAAGAGCGCCGCGCCGAGCAGCAGAATGCCCAACAGTACGACCACCGTGGGCGCGTTGCGGATAATGGCGTAAAAGCGTTGCAGACGTTCGGGCACCTGATCCGCGTCGCTGGAAGCGCCAGCGGGGCCTCCGCCATCCGCGCCACCCAGATCGCGGGCCTCACGCCCAAGAAAACGCGAAACCCAGGTTCCGGCAAGATGCACTATGAGTATGAGCCCCACAGGAGCGAGAACAGCGGCCAGCGCCCAGCCAAGCCAGGGAAAGCGCGCCAGCGGCGGGCCGCCCGGCACGTCGGGGGCGGCATGCATGACGCCATAAAAAAAGGCTACGCCGCCGACCACCAGTTCCACAAAGAAAATGGCGATCATAAGGTATATAAGGGCGTCTTTGTACTGCCCCGCATACCACGGCTGTCCGGACACGGGGCGCTTCCTGGCGGAACCGCTTTCCGCCTTGCCGCCCGATCCGCTGAAAACTGTTGACTGGCGCTCTTTTTTTTCGTCTGTCTGCATGCTTACCTCTGGTTGCGCAGCATACTTTGCCGCAGCCCATCCCGCAAGTCCATACCCGGCATTGCGCGCGCAAAAGCGTCTGTCCGCGCGTCCGCTGCTTGCTCACAAGCGGCATCTGTCTTACTTTGTCCGCAGACAACTTCAGGAGTGGTGTATGCACGTTCTGGTTACTGGCGCGGCAGGATTCATCGGATATCATCTGACCGCGCGCCTGCTGGCCCACGGGCACAGCGTTGTGGGCATTGACAACTGCAATGATTACTATGACGTGCAGCTGAAAAAAGACCGTCTGACCCAACTGGCCGCCTTGCCACAGGCCGGGAACTTTCGTTTTGAGCTTCTCGATATGGCCGACGGGCCCAAGATGGCCGCGCTTTTTGCCCGCGAGGGCTTCAGCCATGTGGTAAACCTGGCCGCACAGGCGGGCGTGCGCTACAGTCTGATCAATCCTGAATCCTACCTGAGCGCCAACCTTGTGGGCTTTGGGCACATTCTCGAAGGCTGCCGTCAGAACAAGGTCGGGCACCTGCTCTTTGCCTCGTCATCCTCGGTCTACGGCCTCAACACGGCCCAGCCCTATTCCGTGCGGCACAATGTGGACCACCCCGTCAGCCTCTATGCCGCTACCAAGAAAAGCAACGAACTCATGGCGCATGCCTACAGCCATTTGTACGGCATCCCCTGCACCGGTCTGCGGTTTTTCACCGTCTACGGCCCCTGGGGGCGGCCCGACATGGCCCTGCACCTTTTTACCACAGCCATTGTGCGCGGTGAACCCATCAAGGTCTTCAACCAGGGACACATGCGGCGCGACTTCACCTATATTGACGACATAGTGGAAGGCGTTGTACGCCTGCTGCCTCTTGCCCCCGGCCCTGACCCGACCTTTGACCCCGCCGCCCCCGATGCGGCGACCAGTTCCGCGCCCTGGCGCATATACAACATCGGCAACAATCACACTGTGGAACTCAATGATTTCATCGCCACCCTTGAAGACGCCCTGGGCATGAAGGCGCGCAAGGAGATGCTGCCCATGCAGCCCGGCGACGTACAGGCCACCTGGGCCGACATAAACGACCTCTCCGCCCTGACCGGTTTTTCGCCCGCAACGCCCTTGCGTGAAGGCATAGCCCGTTTTGTGGAATGGTATAAAGAGTATTACAACGTATGAACGACACTCCCATCATGACTGACGCCCCCACTCCGGCCCGGCCCGAAATTCTCGCGCCCGCGGGCGACACTCCTTCCTTTTTGGCGGCCCTTGCCGCAGGGGCGGACGCCATCTATCTGGGCCTCAAGCATTTCTCGGCCAGAATGCAGGCTGAAAACTTCGGCCTGACCGAACTTTCGCGCCTCACGGACCTGGCCCATGCGGAAAGCGCACGCGTGTATGTGGCCATGAACACCCTGGTCAAGCCTGACGAGCCTGCCGCCGCCTACCGCCTTATCTCGCGCCTGACCACCCAGGCCCGCGTGGACGGGCTCATCGTGCAGGATCTCGCCATGATTGATCTGGCGCGTCAGGCTGGTTTTTCGGGCGAGCTGGCCCTTTCCACCCTGGCCAACGTCACGCATCCCGGCGCCCTTGTGGAAGCCAAAAAACTCGGGGCCAACCGCGTCATTCTGCCGCGCGAGCTTTCCATTGATGAAATCCGCCTCATGGGCGAGGCCTGCCCCGAGGGGCTTGACCTTGAACTCTTCATCCACGGCGCGCTGTGCTACTGCGTTTCCGGGCGCTGCTACTGGTCCAGTTATATGGGCGGCAAAAGCGGCCTGCGCGGGCGCTGCGTGCAGCCCTGCCGCAGGGTCTACCGCCAGGGCGGCCCCGCTGCCCAGGCGCTTGTCCGCAATGCGGAACGAGAGGAGATGGACCGCGCCCGTCAGGAACAGTCGCGCATGGATATTGCCCGCAAAGACCGCAGGGGCGGCTCCGGCCGTGACAGTCGCGATGGGCGTGACGGCCGTGACGGGCGCGACAGCCAGTTCCGCAGCCGCAACGAAGCCACAGCCTTTGCCCAGGGCCGCCGCTCCGGCAGGCAGGCATCGCTGCGCTCGCCGGGCCGCAAGGAACACAGTGGCCGCTGGTTCTCCTGTCTTGATCTTTCGCTGGACGTGCTGGCCAAAACCCTGCTGGACATCCCCCATCTTGTCTCCTGGAAAATTGAGGGCCGTAAAAAAGGCCCGCACTATGTCTATCATGTGGTGACGGCCTACCGCATGCTGCGTGACAATCCCGGCGACCCCAAGGCGCGCAAGACCGCCGAGGAAATTTTGCAGATGGCTCTGGGCCGCCCCGCCACGCGCGCGCGCTTTTTGCCGCAGAAGGACAATATCCCCACCTCTCCTGAAGGTCAGACCAGTTCCGGCCTTATGGCGGGCAAAATCCGCATTGAGCAGGACGGCAGCGTGGTGCTGAAACCGCACCTTGAACTGCTGCCGCAGGATTATTTGCGCGTGGGGGTTGAAGACGAACGCTGGCATGCCACCTTGCCCGTTACGCGGCGCATTCCCAAGGGCGGCAGCCTCATCATCCGTCTGCCCAAGCACAAAACGCCCAAGGCGGGTACGTCGGTATTTCTTATCGACAGGCGCGAGCCTGAACTGATGCGTATTCTCAAAGGCTGGCAGGCACGTCTTGACCAGCTTCCGGGCCGCCAGAGCAAGGCTGTGGAATCCAGCCCGCGCATGCCCGCGCCCGTGAAGGCAAGGCCCCGGCCAGACATGTTCGTTCGCTCCACCATTCCGCAGGGCAAGGAGATGCGCGGCGGCAAAAACCAGTTGCAGGCGCTCTGGTTGTCGCCCCGCAGCGCGGACATATCGCGCACAATGGTTTCGCGCATCTGCTGGTGGCTGCCGCCCGTGGTGTGGCCCGGCGATGAGGAAGCCTTGAGCCGCAGCGTCAGCCGCCTCTGGCGTGACGGCGCGCGGCACTTTGTCTGCAATGAGCCGTGGCAGCGCGGCATGTTTCCCGACGCTCTGGACGAGGACGCTGACCTGCTTGTTGGCCCCTTCTGCAATGCGGCCAATGCCGCTGCGCTGGGCGTATTGGCCCGTATGGGCTTTACCGGAGCCTTTGTCAGCCCGGAACTGCCCCGCGAGGAAATGCTCGCCCTGCCCAAGCAGAGTCCCCTGCCCCTTGGCGCGGTGATTTCCGGCTTCTGGCCCGTGGGCATCAGCCGCTTCGGCCTTCTGGGCGTCAAGCCCAATGAACCCTTTTTGAGCCCCATGGGCGAGCCTTTCTGGGCACGGCAGTATGGCGGCAATATCTGGATATATCCGGGCTGGCCCATGGACCTTACCGCCAAACGCCAGGAAATGGCTGCAGCCGGATACGGCTTCTTTGCCCATATGCTGGAGAATCCGCCAGCCAGCCTGCCCGAAATGAAGCGTGAAAGTCTCTTTAACTGGGACGGTTCGCTGCTGTAGCGGCGTGGGGCGTTTGCGCTGCCGTTCATACAGGGCGAGACACGCGCACAGTGATATTGCGGGGCATGGTGTACAGACGATCTGTGCGCCATGCCTTTGCGCTGGGTTTTCAGGCGCGCTACAGTAGGCCGTACCGCTGGGCTTTGTGTTTTGCCCTGAACAGAGCGGCGGCGGATACAAACATTCCCGCAACCCGCACGTTTCCTCAGCCGTGAGTCCGCGCGAGGAATCGGGCTTGCGGATGTGTGATAGACCATGCAGAAAACCCTGTCTCAGCATATTATTGAAGCGCGGAGGCGCTTTCCGCGAGGGCTGGAGCAGCCTGAGGGCAGCCTGCGCTTTGGCGCGGACGCCCTTTTGCTGGCCGCTTTTGCCGCGCGCCACCTGCCGCCGGAAAAGAGTGGGCCAGGCAAATGCGGGCCAGACGAATGCGGACCGGGCAAATGCGGGCCAGACGAATGCGGAGCGGACAATCGCGGGCCGGACAACCACCCGGAAAGGCTCTGGGCTGGCGCGGCAAACCCTGGTCCCACCCTTGTGGCCGAGCTTGGCTGCGGCTGCGGGGCCGCCCTGCTGGGGCTCGCCATGCTGCGCCCGCATATTTGCGGCCTGGGGCTTGAACGTGAGCTACCGCTGGTTAAGGCTGCAAAAGGTAATGCCGCGCGGCTTGGGCTCTCGGACCAACTGCGCTTCCTTGCCTTTGACCTTGAGGATAAAAAGGCTCTCGCAACCTTGCGCGCCCCTGTCCGGGTGTCGGGGCTTTTGCCCACAGCAGACGCGCCATTACCGCCTGACAATGGAAACAAAGAGCGCCAGCCATACGCTGTGCAGCTTGACATGGCACAGCCTGCCGGCAACAGGCTGGACGCGGTTCTGGCCAATCCCCCCTACGACAGGGGGGGCCGCCCCTCCCCAAGGCATATGCGGGAACGCGCCCTGCGCACGACTCCAGGTGCTGACAGCCACACATCGGCCCTCGATACCTTTTGCAGGGCTGCGGCCACGCTGTTGCGCCATCAGGGCCGTTTTTTCTGCATCTATGACGCGCAGGCCCTGCCACGTCTGTGTGTGGCCCTGAATGCCGTCAAGCTTGGCGTCAGGCGCATCCTGCCCGTGCAGAGTCACAGGGATGAACCAGCCCGGCGCGTACTTGTGGAAGCCCGCAAAAACGCCGCCCATGACACTGTGCTGGAGACGCCGCTGATCCTGCACGATGCGCCCGGCAGCGACGAGTCTGCCATCAACGCGCCCAAAACCAGCGCGCCCGGAACCAAGGCTTCTGAAGGCAACGCGTCTGAAACCAACGCGCCATGCAGCACAGAGCCGCACAACACCGCACTTTGCGACACTGAACCCTGTGGCAGCAGATCTTGCGCCGCAGAGCCTCACTGGTCTGCGCGGGCTCTGGCCTTCTGCCCCTGGCTTGACGGCGCAGACGCGTCCCACACTGCCGCCGCAGATGTCCTCCGCACTGCCGACAATGCTTTTACCGCACCATGACAAAGAGCCGCGTATGAACTTCATAGCCGACCTGCATATCCACTCCCGTTTTTCCCGCGCTACCAGCAAGGCGCTCAACGCCCGCCATCTGGCCGCATGGGCGCGCTGCAAGGGCATAAACGTCCTGGGCACGGGCGACTTTACCCATCCGCAGTGGCGCGCCGAACTTGGCGCGCAGCTTGAGCTTGATGAAGCCAGCGGGCTTTACCGCCTCAAGGGCGACCCGGAGCAGCTTGACGTCATGGCCGGGGGCGCCATGCAGGACGGCGACGCGCAAGGCCCGCTCTTTATGCTCCAGGCAGAGATCAGCTCCATTTACAAGCGCCACGGCAAGGTGCGCAAGGTGCACAATCTCATCTTCATGCGCACCCTGGAGGACGCGGCAAAGCTCTCGCAGCGGCTTGAGCAGATCGGCAACCTGCATTCCGACGGGCGGCCCATCCTTGGCCTCGATTCGCGCGATTTGCTCGAAATCATGCTGGAATGCTCTGACGACGCCGTCATGATTCCGGCCCATGTGTGGACGCCCTGGTTCGCGCTTTTCGGCTCCAAATCCGGCTTTGACCGCCTGACAGACTGCTACGGCGACCTTTCGGAGCACATTTTTGCCCTTGAGACCGGTCTTTCCTCTGATCCTGACATGAACCGCCTGGTGAGCCAGCTTGACGGCTACGCGCTTGTCTCCAACTCCGACGCCCATTCGGGGGCCAACCTTGGCCGTGAAGCCAATCTTTTTGACGGGCGGCCCTCCTATGCGGGCATGTTCGCGGCCCTTCGGGCGGCAGCGCGCCGCCAGCCGCAGGACAATCTCGACTGCCGCTTTCTCGGCACCATGGAATTCTACCCCGACGAAGGCAAGTACCACCTGGACGGCCATCGCGCCTGCAATGTGGTACTGGAACCGCGCGAGTCACGCGCGCTTGGCAATATCTGCCCTGTCTGCGGCAAGCCCCTCACAGTGGGTGTGCTGCACCGCGTGTGGGAACTGGCCGACAGGGAGGAACCCGCACGGCTCGCGCTGGAACCCGAAGCGCGCCCGCTCATTCCTCTTGCCGAGGTGGTGGGCGAAATTGTGGGCGCGGGCGTCACGTCGCGCAAGGTGCAGGAACGGTACGGCAGACTGCTGCGCGAGCTTGGGCCGGAACTGGATATCCTCTGCCGCATGCCCGAGTCAGAAGTACGCGCCCATTGGGAGCCTTTGGGCGAAGCTGTGGCCCGCATGCGGCGCGGTCAGGTTTTCCGTCAGGGCGGCTATGACGGCGAGTACGGCGTTGTGCGCGTGTTTACGCCTGAAGAACTGGCCGACATTCGCGGTACCGGGCGCGGTGCGGGCCGTGGTTCCCTGCCGGGACTCAAACCGGGCAGACCGCGCAAGATTCCTGCTGTTGGCGCTGCCGCTGACGCTGCCGTTGACGCTGGCACTGGCGTCGCCGCGAGCACGGCGGCTGACATCAAGCTGCGCCAGAAAAAGGCGTCTTCTGTGTCCATGCTGGATCTCATGAAAGAGCGGCCCTCGCAGCATGCAGCTAAACTGGATGAAAAGCAGACCCCGCAGCAGGCTTCAGTCAGCTTCAGTGATGAGCAACAGGCTGCCCTCATGGCTGGCCCCGGCCCGGTGCTTGTGCAGGCTGGCCCCGGCGCTGGCAAAACGCGCGTGCTCATTGGCCGTTTGCAACATTTGCTGGATCAGGGCGTCCCGCCCCACAAGCTGCTTGCGGTAACATTTACACGCCGCGCGGCCAATGAAATGCGGCAGCGCCTGGCAGCCGCCCTGCCCCATATGCGCGATCTGCCCTGCTGCGACACTATGCACGGCATTGCCTGGGGCCGCATGCGCGCGGTCATGCAATCACAGGGGCGTGAATGCATGTTGCTCGGCGACGACGCGGCGCAGCAGCTGTTCAAGGCGGCAAATCCCCAGCTTGCCGCCCGTCAGGCGTCAGAACTCTGGCGTCAATTGGCCCTGGCGCGCGAATGCCAGCGCCCCCTGGACGACCCGGTCGTCGCACAGGCCGCTGCCCTTTATGCCCAACGCAAATCTGAGCGCCCCGGCCTGCTCTATGTTGACTATGCCGACCTTCTTGACTGGTGGCTGGAACATGTGGCTGCCATGCCCCCGGATCTACTGCCGCAGCATGTTCTTGTGGACGAAGTGCAGGACCTTTCGCCTGTGCAGCTGGCTATTCTCCGGCGCTTGCTGCCCAGTGACGGCAAGGGATTTTTCGGCATTGGCGACCCTGATCAGGCCATTTACGGCTTTCGGGGCGTATCCGGTCAAAGTGAAAGCAGCCTGCGAGCCGTCTGGCCAGAATTGTCGGTCTTTTGTCTTGGCCGCAGCTTCCGCTCCAGCCAGGACGTTCTGAACATGGCGCGCAGTCTGCTACACCACAAGGGACAGTGCGGACCGCTCACGGCGGCGCGGCAACTCAGCGCTCAGTTGCGCCTTTTTTCGGCTCCGGACCAGCAGGCCGAGCTTCGCTGGATAACGCGCCGCGTACAGGCCCTGCTCGGCGCGACGGCGCACACCCTGCTTGACCAACATTTGAGCAGCGCAGAAGCGCACGAACTGGACGGCACACTGGCCCCTGGCGACATTGCCGTGCTGGTACGCCTGCGGGCGCAGATCGCGCCCTTGCGGGCAGCGCTCGAGCAGGCGGGTATTCCCTGCGCCGCCCCGGCCGAAGACGCCTTTTGGCAGGACGCGGCCTGCGCAAAACTGCTGGCCATGGCCGCGACCCACTGTGGATTCGGCCCACTGGCGCAAAGCCTTGCGCCCGCGACCGGACAGCAGGAAGTGCCCGCCCCTGCAACGGCAGGCGCGGCGGATGCTGTTACTTCCAACGTCGCGGCTGGCCTGGCCGAAACTGCTGCTGCAGCTGCGGCGGTTTCTGCATCGGGCGCTGCTGGCATAACCGGGTCATCTCTGCTGCCCGCAACGCCTTTTGTTGCCGGTGCTTCACTGCCTGCGCCCGAAGCTCTGGAACCCTGGCTCAAACAGCAGTCCTGGGCTGGCGAACCCCTTGTGGCAGGCCGTGCCTGGCGTGAACTCCGGCGTGTCTGGAAGACGCATGGCAACTGGCCGGATTTTCTGGCTCATCTTGGCTGGCTTCAGGAAGCGGAAATGGTGCGCGGCAAGGCCGAACATGTGCAGATCATGACCATGCACGCCTCCAAGGGTCTTGAATTTCAGGCTGTGTTCCTGCCTGGCCTTGAAGACGGCCTTTTGCCCTTGCGTAAAGACCTTCTTTTTGGCGCAGGGAGCGACGGCAGCGCGGCATCCGGCGAACAGACGCCTTCTGCGCCGCAATCGGATGAAGATGAAGAACGCCGCCTGCTGTATGTCGCCCTCACACGGGCCGCGCGTGCGCTTTTTGTGAGCCACAGCGCCCGGCGCACGCTGTACGGCAAAAGCCTTGCCCTGCTGCCTTCGCCTTTTCTGGAACAAATTCGCCAGTTCTGCCGTCAAAGCGCCCTTGCGGTTCACAAAGAGACGCAGGCGCGCCCCCTTTCCCTGCTGCCAGAGCCAGAGGGGAAATAATGGCATAGCGATGCGGGGAGTATGGCGCGCGACACTTTGCGGCTTGAGCAATGTTCTTTTGCAACGCCTTGTGAAGTCTTGTGAAGTCTTGTGGTGGAGGGCCCCTTTTGCAAAAGGCTCCCTCCCCCACGCCCCTTCCCCCTAAAACCTTTACTGCCCTGTTGTGCAGGGCAGTATTTTTTATGGCTAGGCAGTGGGCCGCAAAGCTCATACCATACCATTATATTTGCAGAAACACTGCCAGTTCACTTGCGTAGCCCCACCTTTCGGCCTATGCCACCTCAGTCAGCTATCTTGATACACTGCCAAGAGAAACATCCAGGTTGCCCGGCAGGCTTTCTTTAGAGCATTTACACTTTGAAAAAGTGTAAATGCTCTGACGCTGCACGAGAGTGCAGCGCGCCACAGCGTGGCGTGGATTCAGCCGAAAATCGAATTTTTCGGATGAATGAAAACTTTGGAATGCAAAGCATTTCAAAGTTAATCTGCTCTAACCGGGCAAGAAAATCATGCCCAATGAGTTAGCGTCGAAATTCAGACGGTTTCGCTGGTTCAGCTGCGACGGTGTCTTTTTTGTTTTTCTAAAGAATTTCTAACACCTGTTTTTTTAATATTTTTTAATAATTTTAGTTAATTGGCATACATTATGCTAGATTCTGGACAGAATTGAAAAGTTTACCCCAGTTGACGGAATATTCGGATACACAAAAATTTGCCTGAACTGTCAGCAAATTGCGTGTAAGAGGCTTGTCATGGAACGTACATCGCCCCCATCACTACGCATCAGCCCCTGGGCCTTGCTGGCTCTGGCCAGTCTTTTGCTGCTGGCTGGCTGCGGACTCTCGCGTCCGGTGGATGACGGCCCCATGTCAGAGGACGCGCACAAGGTGGTACGCACCGCCTATGCTCAGATGGGCAAGAAGTACCGCTCTGGCGGTGCTTCACCGCAAAAGGGTTTTGACTGCTCTGGCCTTATCTGGTGGGTGTACAAACAGAACGGTTACAAGGTTCCACGCATTACCGTGGATCAGGCCAGCGCAGGGTATTCCGTGCCCAAAAACCAGGCCCGACCCGGCGATATAGTGGTGTTTCGCACAGGCTCAAGCCCGCGCGGTCTGCATACCGGCATTTATGCAGGTGGCAACAGCTTTATTCACAGCCCGCGCAGAGGCGAAAAGGTGCGAATGGAAAACATGTCCATACCCTACTGGAGCAACAAACTTGTTGCTGTACGCCGTGTCGTGCGCTGATTCGTAGTACATTGCCAGGCAGATGCTCCGCGTGAGGCTGCCTTTTTTCTCTGAACCAGCCGCGCTGCCATGATGGCAATGCGGTTTTTTGTTACAAATATCAGTAAATTTATTATGAAGTGTAGCATGTTACTGAAGCCGCATTTGGTTGCCGACAGCGCCTTAAGATGCAACAGCAAGCAAGGGTTTCGCTGCGTAATCGGCTCTGTCAGGTGAACCATAAGCCGGGCAATGTAATGGTGTTGCGAATAACGCCCTAGGGGCTTGGAAAATTTTGTTTCTTGCTTGCCATTATTGTTGTTTTAACGTACTCGTGTGAAAATGCGCAGCGTAACTTCCTTGTTGCGGATTTAACCTGCCCTTCCCTGGCATTACTGCCACCCATTTATTCTGACCGCGCACGCCAGGCAATAACGCAACAAGATCTCATCGGCACGCTGCCGCCGGGAGGACACATGGCGCGCAAAACAGCCATTGGCGAAAGCTTGTTAAGCATTGCGGACATATCCCGTCATTTTTCCCTGCCCGAATCTACCACCCGTTATTACTGCAAGCGCTTTGCCCCCTTTATTCCCAGTGTTGGTGATGGCAGGCGGCGGCGCTACCGCCGTGAAACCCTGGACATTATCGCAGCCATTCTTGAGCAGATGCAGAAATCGCGCACTGCCGCCGCTGTTGAGGATGCCCTGCTGGCGCGCTTTCCCCGCAATGCGCTGACCTTTGCCGACCACCAGCCACTGCAGGCCGTGCAGGCTCCTACACAGGACTTTTTTCCTTCAGCGGCATTGCAGTTGATGGAACGGCAAACCGCTGCCCTGGAAGGGATTGCGCAATTGCTGCATCTGGTTGTGGAGCGGCTGCCTGCAGGCGCGTCTCAACCCGCCATTGAAACCCAACATGCCGAGCTGCGTCAGGATATTGATACCTTGCGTCTTTTGCTGCAATCGTCTGAAAAAACGCAACAGGCTGATCTTGAGCAGTTGCGGCAATGGATGGGACGCATGATCCGCAGTAAAAGCACAGCCGCGGGTTCCGAAGGCTGAGCCAGACGCATCACCCTCCTTCCATAGCCCCAGCTTGTCTGTTCAACGCAAATAGTGCCTGTTTGCGCCGTTGCGCTGCAATATTCGCCTCCACCCTGGCTATCTCTGCATAACACCCTGGCTATATACGCCGCATTCACCACCGGAATATCCGCAATGGCTGGGTACTCCAGTGATCGCAGCGGCAACAACGCAAATTCCTTTTTTAATCACAGCTTTTTTTGAAGCCGATGCTCTTTTGCAACCAGACAAGACGCACGCCGGGCATGAACTCCGCTTCCTTAAAAGCGCAATATCCAGCTTTTTCATACAAAGCCACATTGCGACGGCTTTTTGCGCTGGTGAATAGTTCGTAGCGGTTTTGCGCACACACTTTTTCGATGGCAGCAAGCAAGCGTGTGCCAATGCCCTGCCCCTGAAGCTCTGGCTTGACCATCAGCCGACCGATATGGGCGGTGGTGTTTTCAATTTTAGCCCGCACTGATCCCACAATCTCGCCATCGTCCATTACTGCCTTGAGCATGACGCGTGTAGCAAACTCCTGCTCAAGGTCAGCGAGCGTTTGCGTCATGGGCGGTATCTCATAACTGCCCACAAGCCGGGCCTCACTTTCAAAGGCTTGTTTCTGCAACGCCAGAATGGCTGGCAAATCCTCTGCTTTGACGGCAAAAATTTTCATGCTTTTTCTCTTCTCATACGCTTTTTCATTTTGCTCATGGCAGAACAAGGTACACACGTGTCACGTTGGGCTTTATGTCTGCTCTTTGCCTTACCTTTTATGGTGTGGGCAAAGCCCCTTGCGGGCGCGGTCCCGACAACCCGGTAGATACCGTTACCCTGGCTGCAGTCCTGGCTACAACAAAGGCTCCACACCGTAGGATGTGGAGCCTTTGACAATTTGGCAATCGCCATTTTTTGCTGGCTGCAATCAATAGTGGGCGCTCATGATACTGCCCGCTTTTGCTGCTGGTCGCTCCTGCTGCGGGCCGCCTATTTGGGTGAAGTACCCTCAGCCTTGGCCTTGGCCATATCGATGGCCTTCTTGAAGAGATCCGGCGGCAACGCGCCGCGCACCACAAGATCATTGACGAGAAAATACGGCGTGCCTTCCACGCCGAGCTTTTGCGCGTCCTGCTGATCTTCGGCCATGATGTCCGACACTTTTTTGCTGTGCACGTCCTTGGCAAGGCGCTTCATGTCCACGCCAAGATCCTGGGCCGTGGTTTTCAAAAAAGCCTCGCCATCTGTCACAAGCTTGTCGCGACCGGCAAACAGGGCGTCATGGAACTTCCAGGCTTTTTCTTCACTCTGCTGCGCAATGGCGAGAAAATACTTGGATGCGATACTGGCCGGGCCTTTGTCATCCAAAGGCAGGTTTTTGAACACCAGGCTCACGTCCTTGCCGTATTCCTTCAAAATGGCGCTCACCGTTCCTGATGCCTGCTGGCAAAAGTGGCAGGTAAAATCTGAAAAGGCCACGATGCGCACCTTGGCGTTTTTGGGGCCCAGCACAGGCCGGCCATCAAGCTTGACGGACTTGGTCGTCTTCATCTCCTGGCTCCACTGCGCCTCAAGGCTGCGCTGCCTGCGCATGTTGGAACCCTGCTGGGCGATGTCCAGTACTGCCTCGCTATTGTTGCGCAACACGTCCATCACCAGATCAGGGCGTTCCTGCAACAATTTTTCCAGCATCTGCGCCAGATTTTCATCTGTAATCTGCACGGCCGCAGCTTCTGCCCGGCAGGGCGAGCAGGCAATAAGACCACCCAAAACCACAAGCGCCGCAAGGGCAACCAAACCTGTTTTTTTCCACATGCTCATACTAAAATTCCTTACGCCCTTGGGACGAATCAGTTTACGCCGCCCTGCTCCGCTTCGAGGCGGCGCTGGGTGGCGGCATCTTCAATTTTAAAAAGCAGTTCGTCAAGGTCAACCGGCTTCATGAGGTAGCCAAAGGCCCCCTCGCTCATGGCCTGTACCGCCAGCTGCATATCGGCGTGGCCAGAAAGCAGAATAACCTGGGTTTCCGGCCAAAGCTGATGGATTTTTTGCAACGCGCTCATCCCATCCATAACAGGCATTTTCACATCCATTATAACCACGCTGTACGCTTCTTGCTGCATGGCATCCAGCGCCAACTGCCCATTGGCGGCCGAGGTGCACTCGTACCCTCTGCGCCCCAGGCGTTTAGCCAGAATGCGTGTCACTTCCTCTTCATCATCAACCAGCAGGATTTTTTTTGACCCCATACGCACTCCACCAAGTAATATCTTTCTTTACATGCCCGAATATTTTAGCGCCTAACTGGTGGCCCGAGCAATAGACATGTACGCATTTTCCTAAATTTTTTACAATTTGGTGCAATATTTTTTTACAACTTGACGCTGCCTGTACTCTCTTTTACAACCATCAAAGTGCGCACCTCAAGATTTTCATGAATGTTTCATGTGAAACGTTAAAAAATCTAAAGCTCGCCGCTCTTTCCACAAAGCTCATGAAATAGGTGAACAGCAAAATCACACCACTGCCCGTACGGGCGGGAGGCATCAATGGCTCGCATAATATCCATTGCCAACCAAAAAGGCGGCGTGGGAAAAACCACCACGGCAATCAATCTGTCAGCAGCCTTGGCCGTTATGGAAAAAAAGGTCTTGCTGGTGGACTGTGACCCCCAAGCCAACAGCACGAGCGGCATTGGCCTGCAACAGGAACAACTGCACGGCGACCTGTACAATACCTTTTATGAACCTGAGCAGGTACGCCAAAATATAGCAAAAAGCCGTTCGCCTTTTTTGGATATTTTGCCAGCAAGCACAAACCTTGTGGCTGTGGAGCTGGAACTGGTAGACAAAATGGCACGTGAGTTTTACCTCAATGAATGCCTCAAATCCATCCAAAAAGACTACGAATATATAATACTTGACTGCCCTCCTTCACTGGGCCTTTTAACGCTGAACGCCTTGTGCGCATCGCGCGAACTGCTCATTCCGCTTCAGTGCGAATTTTTTGCCCTGGAAGGTATCGTCAAGCTTTTGCAGACGTATGAACAGGTGAAAAAGAGGCTCAACCCCGAACTTTCCCTGCTGGGCGTGGTGCTTACCATGTATGACACCCGCAACAGGCTCACACGGGAAGTGAAAAACGAAGTGCGGCGCTGCTTCCCCGACCATCTTTTTGAAACGGTCATTCCCCGCAACGTGCGGTTGTCAGAAGCGCCGAGTCACGGCAAGTCCATCATTCACTATGACATCAAATCCAAGGGGGCCGAAGCCTACCTTGGGCTTGCAAAAGAAGTGGTGCTGCGCCGCCCCTCTAAAAAATCCGTACTGCAATAGCTGACGGCTAGGTTTTGAGCGTGCCGTCAACCACCAGCAACGGCGGGTGACAGTGCCATATGCCCGGCTCAAAGGACTAATAACTGGCCGGGACTTATAAAAAAAGACACAAGGCAGAGCGCTCACGCGCCTGCATGGATGCAGAGATGGCTTGGTAAGGCGCACGCCCTGATGGCTTACGCACGAGCGCGCGCCTTATAAAAACCGAACCCTAGCCTTTCGGGGTGCTGTGCTCCACCGCCACATGGTCACGAAAATGCTTTTGCCTGACAGACGTGCCGCAGCCCTTGCAAAGAAAGACAAGAAGACCACCGATATTGGCGTTGGTCAAAATAAAAGGCTGCGCGGGGTCTGTACGCCAGTCAGCAGTTTTTGCGCCGCAATAGGGGCAGTCCACAGTGGGCGAGTACGGGTACTTGAAGTCCCAGAACTGTTGCAACTGCTCAAAATTTTTCAGCGGCCCCTCGGCCTGAACCAGGGGGGCCGGAGCTTCAGTAGCTTTCAATTGCGCAGTAATTTTGGGCTCAATCAGCTGCCAAAGCTTCAGCGAAAGCTGCACAGCTTCAACATTGCCCTTGGCGTCAGTAAGATAGCGTAATTCAGGATGATCAAACATTGGCATGTCCTTTATGCCTGAGCAGCATCAGGCAGAAAATTTTAAGGTAAAAGCCTTGTGAGCCTGCGGTTTCACCAGGCGCGGCCGGAAGCCGAAGTTTGCTGTCCGGGTGCCAGCACCGTGACGCGCGGAGTCCACCTTGTCAAGGCGGTTAGGCATAAAAGACCGCAACAAAAAGACTTGGGCTACGCGGTACATGCCGCAAGCGCGCCAAATGCAGCGATGGGTGCGGTATGGTCTGGCGGCTCCCCTATGCCGCACAGGGGCAAGGCATTATAGCCAACGATTCAACGGGCAGCGCAGTGCAAGCATTGTGACATCGCCAATAGCGCAATGCCATGCGCAATGCCAACAGGCCGCAAGCAACCCTGCGTGTGCCAAGGCGGAATTGCGCAACCCCGTAATCCGCACCACGCTTGCCACATGGATGCACCTGACAACGGGAGCACAGGCGCCGTGTATCACAATGCTATACGGCGCAAACGGGGTAAACGCGGCAGCTGCAAAGCGCAAAGGGGCGCAGCGGGCGTGCGACCTGCGCTTTCTCAGGGCAACAACCGTGATGCGGCCAGCCGCGCCTGATGCCAGAAGCGCCTGGAGCCAGCAGCGCCTACAAACTGGCAAACTCAATGTTGTTTTTTTGATGGTCAAAAGTCCTGCTGCAGCAAACAGCACAGTGAACAAGGCTTTTTCTGATTGCGAGTACAGCACCCGCGAAACCGGGTACGCGAACATATGAGGTGAACTATGAGCGGCAACAAAAAGGGACTGGGTAGAGGACTGGACGCGCTTTTCAGCGGATCAGAACCGCAACAGCAGCAGCAGGAAACCGCAACATCCACCCTGCCCCTCACGGCCCTGAAGCCCAACCCCGGTCAGCCACGTAGACATTTTGACGAAGAAGCGCTGAACGAACTGGCGGCCTCCATCAAGACACAGGGGATAATCCAGCCCCTGCTTGTGCGTCCCCTGCCCGGCAGCGACACCTACCAGATCGTCGCGGGCGAGCGGCGCTGGCGGGCCGCGCAGATAGCCGGGCTTGCCCAGGTGCCCGTGTACATCCGGCAGTTGAGCGACAAAGAAGTCATGGCCGCCGCGCTGATTGAAAACCTTCAGCGCGAGGATCTCAACCCCATAGAAGAAGCCGAAGCACTGCATGCCTTGCGCGAAGCCCTCGACCTTACGCAGGAGGAGCTTGCCTCACGCCTGGGCAAAAGCCGCCCGGCCGTGGCCAATGCCCTGCGTCTACTGCAACTGAGCGCCGCCGCCAGGGATGACCTGCAGACGGGGCGTATAAGTGCAGGCCACGCCCGCTGCCTGCTGGGCATTGACGCGCAGGATGCGGCTGAAGCGTTGCGCCTGCGCATCCAGAGCCACAACATGACTGTGCGCGAAGCTGAGGAAGCTGCCGCATTCTGGCGTGGGCACTCCACCCTGCCCTGGCAGGAAGATCTGCACGAAGAAAAGCAGGGGCCCAAACAGGCAAATCAAAGAATTTCGCGCAAAAAAAGCCCAGCGTTCAAGACCTTGCAAAAAAGCCTGAGCACTGCCCTGGGCTGCCCGGCCAAAATCAGCGGTGACGAAAACGCCGGACGCATTGCCCTGAACTACAGCAGCAAGGAAGAGCTCGCCGTACTGCTTGAAAAGTTCGGCCTTGCCCTTGATACCGAACAGGCAAACGAACAGGCAGCGGAATAGACCCGCAGCCAGATCCCGTCCGGATGCAAGGCAAGCAATCCACCGCCGCGCGTTTTGAAGACGATTTTCCTGCGAAAACACAGGAATACACCTCGGCTTTCACGTGGGAATACATATGACCACTATGGGCATGAATGCTGCCGTCACGGGCAGCAAGATAAAAGCATAAATACAAGACGCCGGTTCGCAATGCGAACCGGCGTCTTGCATTAAGAATGGCCATGAGAGCAACAGCGCATTTCATTCGTACGCGGCGTAACCTGTACGAGACAGCCTGCCAAGAGGACGCTGGTCCGCCCCCATCATCAAATCAAAAAAAATTGTATCCAGCACAAAACAATAAAAGTTTTTGGGGGTGGGGGCGTGGGGGAGGAGACCCTTTTACAAAAGGGTCCCTCCCCCACTAAGCATTTCAACGAACCCCCTACGTAAGCGTCACGCGCCAAAATCATCCCTCATTACGCAACACCGCGCCGTACATGCCTTCAAGCCAGCTATGCTCGTGGCTTGTCTGCCACTGCCGCACCAAGCGCAAATTCTTGTGTGATTTCAAGATGCAGGCCACTGCCTGATCGTTTTCGGCAGGGTTAAGCGTGCATGTTATGTAGGCCAGTTCCCTGCCTGGCTGCAAATATTCCGCAAGCGCTTTTAGAATGGATCGTTGCAGGCCTTCAAGTTCAGCAAGATGTTGCGGTTCACGCCTGCGGATGTCTGGTCTGCGGGCCAGAACTCCCAGGCCGGAACAGGGCGCATCCACAAGAATATGGCCATGCCATGCGCGTACAGGCGGCCGGGCAGCATCAGCCAGGCAGCAGACAGGCTGCGGCAGGTTCAAGAGCGCGCACTGCCCTGGCAGGCCGCGAAGCCGCGCGGCGGAACGGTCAGTGCATAAGCCCACAGGCACGCCCCACTCCATCAGAGCCATGCTCTTGCCGCCGTAACCTGCGCAGGCATCCCACACAGGTTCACGCCAGTTGTCCAGGCCAAGCTCCAGCAGAGCTGTTTGCGATCCTGCGGATTGCCAGCTCATTGCCCCAAGGGCCTGCCAGTGACGCAGATCGTGACCAAGCACAGCGCGGGGCATTTGCCCAGGCGCAAAGGCCAGCCCCCATCGCCCGATTTTTACAGGAACAGACTTGCCGACAACAGCATCTGATGCACAAGGCTCGCCCAGACGAGACATAGATATATCTTTAATTTCAGCCTGTTGATGAACAGACTGTGGCCGCACCAAAGCCCTTTGCTCTTGCAAAGAACCGCCAATCGGTTCAAAGGAACCGGGCGGGACAGCACTTGACAGGGAATACCCACACGGGGGTGAAGGTACTTCCCCGGCAGCCAGCGCTGCATACAATTCCTTGGCACAAAGGTGGGCAGGATTAATCCGCAATGCGGAATACGGCCTTTCAAAGGCACGGCGCATCTGCGCCAGCGCGGTCTGTTCCCCGTAAGCGTCGCGCCACAGAGTGCCTACCCACAAGGGTATGGAATAAAAAACACATTGGCCCAAAAAACCGTCAGCATCCGCGCCGTGAGCCAGTCCATTCTTACCCTTGGGCTTTGTCACATAAAAGGCTTGTCCAAGAGGCTCCTCCCCCATGCGCTGCAGGGAGCGCAATGCGCCATTGGCGACGCGGGCCAGACCCTGGCCAAAAAGACGACGCACCTGATCCACAGCCTCATGTAGGACAGCGTGCGCGGGCACTTTGTCCTGAAACAGCAGGCCATACACGGCAAGAGCCAGGACAGTGCGCATAGCTGGCGGCAAGCCCTGCGGCTTGGACAGCACGGACGACAGGATGTAACGCAGCCTGATCTCAGTACGCAGGCAGCCGTACACAAGTTCGGTACAAAGCGCCTTGTCCTGACCAGACAAAGGCGCACCCTCATGACGAGCCGCAGGCGCGTCAAGCACGGCCGCAAGGGCCTGCTGGGCGTTCATGCCCTGATCCACCAGCAGCAAGGCGCGTAGGGCCGCGGTACGGCCGTTGAGGGGCAAACCTCGCAACTGAAGCCCACCCGGCTTTGTCTCCTTGCTCATGCCCTGCCCTCCCCGTCATTGTGTAGATTTACGGCAACCATTGTAGGAAGCACTGATTAAAGAGCTCCTGGAAACGCGCTGTTGTTTCGTTTGGCAAGGCGCGATCTTATTTTGAAGCAGGAGTGGACTCTTCCGTCCTCGACTGTTTCAAAAAAAATGAAGCAACACCGCCAAACTGAATAAATCAGCGTTTCCATAACAGCAGAGGTTGCGGGGTCAGGCTGTCACTGAGGCCAAGAAAGAGGCGAATGACATCCTCAAGGGCTTCCATGGGCACAAGGGTGTCAAGACACGGCCCCTTGGGGCGGCTGTTGAGCACGCCGAAGACAGGCAGGGGGTAGCTGTCCTGTATGCCTGAGGTAAGGTCACGTTCACAGGCCACGGCAATGATGCAGTCGGGCCGGGTCTGCACCACAATACGCCGCGCGATGGTTCCGCCTGTGGCAATGGCAAACCTGATCCCATACTTGTCGCGCAGATCGAGCAGCGCGCCGACCGGACATCCGCCGCAGCGCAGGCACAAGTCGGCATTATGAACCAGCCGATGCGGACAGGCGGAGCGCTGCACGCAATGGGGCAAAAGCAGCAGCAGCTTGTGCGGCTCGACGGTCTTACGGCGCGAAAGCACAAGTTCGTTGTTCACCTTGATGAAGCTGCGCCGCACACTGCCCCTGTCAATGCCCACAAACTTGGCCAGCAACTCCATAAGCGGAAAATACAGCCGTATGGTCACATGACGCACGCTGCCAGCGCCGGGCAGAGCCTTGCCGGTATAGATATGAAACACCAGCATGAGGCTGAGCCACATGAGGGCAGTGATGCACACCAGGGCCACCACAACACTGAGCCGCTCGAGCCAGACCACACCGCTCAGGGCGTCAGACCAGGGCAGGATAAGAAAGATGGCCAGGCCAAGACAAAGAACCACACTCGATGCCAGCATGAGCCCGATGAAGGTGCGCTTTCGCGCGCCCCCATACTGATCGGGAGGAAGAGAAAAAGGAGATTTACGCAGTTTCATGAAGCCTCATGGGGTCAGGCCAAACGTCAGGAAAGAAAAAAAAGCAAAATGCAAAGCAAAAATGGGCGTATACCAGATTTTACGCCTCAGGCGGCTTGTGCGCAACAAAAGAGCCTGTCCCATATCACGCTGCAAAAAAGAAAAAAAACAGGCCCAAAACGGCCGCCCGCAAAGCTGTCTGTACAGGTCTGTGTATGCCGACAACGGATTTTACCACCCGTGCAAACCGGGACACTTACCCCAACAGGGTGCTGTGTCCACACGTGGGTACCCCTACGGCAAAAACAAGAAAGAGGGACCTTTTAAAAAAGTATCCCTCTCCACAAAAATTTCAGGGCAAGCCTGCCCTATGCAGGCTCTTCCAGTTGCCGGGCGTGACCACAGAGCCCCTCAGGAAGATTCTTGAGGCTGCCGTTGAGCAAATCGCGCACGGGCATGTCCTTACGGCCTTCGGGCCGAACCATGCCGAACATATACCAGCGGTCGGCGCAGGCAACGCCAAGGCCCTGGCTGTCATGACGCAGGGTGCCGGCTTGTTCACCCGCCGTGGCCTCGCCCACTGTTCCAGGTGAAACAATCAGCGGCAGAATCTGGGCGGCAAAATCATCAGCCGCATCAAGATGCAGCACAGTACGCGCGCCCGGCTTGGGCGTTACGCCGCGAATCTGCGCATGCACCTGCGCCGCCGTCTGCGCCCAGTCCACAAAACCGTCACGCTTGCCAAGCTTGGCGGCGTGGGTGGCAAGGCTTTCATCCTGCTCCACAGCCACGGCCCTGCCCTCAAGCATGTCATCCAGCACCTTTATGAGAAGGTCAGCCCCCATTTCGGCCAGGGCATCGTGCAAGGTGCCGGAGGTGTGCTCGCCAATGGGCGTATCGCTCATGGCGTACACAGGCCCCGCATCAAGTCTGCTGCCAATGCGCATGATGGAGATGCCCGCGCGGGATTCCGACTGCCAGCCTTCCATAACCGCCCGCTGGATGGGCGCCGCACCGCGCAGACGGGGCAGCACGGAGGCGTGTACGTTGACCGGCGCAAGCCGGGGCATGGCAAGCACGGCGTCGGGCAGGATCAGGCCGTAGGCGGCCACGGCCAGCACATCGGGCTTGAGGGCCGCAAGTTCCGCCTGAGCCTCAGCACCCTTGAGACTGGCTGGCTGGTACACGGGAATGCCCAGCTCAAGCGCCAGTTTTTTTACAGCCGACATGGCAAGCTTGTGGCCGCGCCCTGCCGGACGGTCGGGCTGCGTATACACAGCCACTATACGGGCGCGCGGCCAGGCCGCCAGCTTTTTAAGGCTGGCGGCCGCAAAGTCCGGCGTACCCATAAAGACTATTCGGCAGTCTTTTTCTTGAGCCATTTTTTTACCTTGCTGTCATACAGACTGCGCCGCAGGCGGCTGATCCTGTCAATAAACAGGACGCCGTCCAGATGGTCATACTCGTGCTGCATGACAATGGCGGGGAACTCCTCAAGATCTTCCTCGATAGCATTGCCGTCCAGATCCCGCGCGCTCAGATGCACCTTGCTCATGCGCTTCACGTCTGCCCGGTAGTTCATGGGCACGGAAAGGCAGCCCTCCTGCTCGCTCACCACTTCCTCTCCAGAAAGGGTCAGCACGGGATTGATGAGCACCCTGGGGTTTCTCTCATCCTTCTGCGCGGTGGGGTCCATCACAAGCATGCGGATATTGCGGCCCACCTGTGGAGCGGCAAGGCCCACGCCGGGCGCTTCATACATGGTTTCGAGCATGTCTGCGGCAAACTGGCGGATTTCATCCGTCACCTCGCCCACAGGCTCGCACACCTCTTTGAGGCGCGGGTCAGGATAGGTAACAATATCAAGAATCATATATATTCCTTAAACCCCGGCGGGGGGCCGGGGCCGACGTTCGTTATTCCGCCTTTGCCTCTTGGCCGGGTTTATCGGTCTTGGGCTTGTCGCCCGGCTGTTCGCGCAGGCGCAGGCCCAGTTCACGCAGTTGCTTGGCTGCCACGGGCGCAGGCGCGTCCGTCATGAGGCAGGTGGCTTTTTGCGTTTTGGGGAAGGCGATAACGTCGCGGATGCTGCTTGCACCTGCCAACAACATGATAAGGCGGTCAAGGCCGAAGGCAAGGCCGCCGTGCGGCGGAGCGCCCTGCTCCAGAGCCTGGATGAGGAAGCCGAACTGGCTTTCGGCCTGCTCGGGCGTAAAGCCAAGGGCTTCAAACATGCGGCGCTGCACCTCGCCCGAATGTATGCGGATGGAGCCGCCGCCCACTTCACTGCCGTTGAGCACCATATCATAGGCGCGGGCGCGGGCCTTGGCCGGATCAGAGGTCATGAATTCCATATGACCGGGAGCCGGAGCCGTGAAGGGATGGTGGCAGGCAACATACCGTTTTTCTTCATCATTGTATTCAAACAGCGGAAAGTCCGTGACCCAGAGGAAGTTGAAGCTGTCCTCGGGAATGAGCTTGAGGTGCTGGGCCAGGTGCACGCGCAAATTGCCCAGCGCCGCATTGACCATGCCCGGATCCCCAGCCTGGAAGAACACGATATCGCCCACCTTGAGATCCAGAGCTTCGGCAATGCCCTTGCGCTCCTCGTCGGAAAGGAACTTGGCAATGGGCGACTGCCACTCGTCGGCCTTGATCTTGATCCAGGCCAGACCCTGAGCGCCGTAGATTTTGACAAACTCGGTAAAGGCGTCGATTTCCTTGCGGGTCATGCCTTCGCCGCCGGGAACCTTCATGCCCTTGACCAGGGGCGCGGTGGCAAAAAGCTTGAAGCCGGAACCACGCACGATGTCGGTAATGTTCACAAGTTCAAGGCCAAAGCGGGTATCGGGCTTGTCCACGCCGTAGCGGGCCATGGCTTCGTCCCAGGGCATGCGCGGGAAGGGCAGCGCAATGTCCTTGCCCATGACGTCCTTGAACACGCGGGCCATAAGGCCTTCAGCCATGCCCATGACCGTTTCCTCGTCCGCAAAGCTCATTTCGATGTCCACCTGGGTGAACTCGGGCTGGCGGTCGGCGCGCAGGTCTTCGTCACGGAAGCAGCGCACGATCTGGAAGTAACGATCCATGCCGGCCACCATGAGCAGCTGCTTGAAGAGCTGGGGCGACTGCGGCAGGGCGTAGAATTCCCCGGCATTCAGACGGCTGGGCACCAGAAAGTCACGCGCGCCTTCGGGCGTGGACTTGGTGAGGATGGGGGTTTCCACCTCAACAAAGCTGTTGTCGTCCAGATAGCGGCGCACGCACTGGGCCACCTTGTGGCGCAGGCGAAGATTGGCCTGCATGCGCGGACGGCGCAGGTCAAGATAGCGCCAGGTCAGGCGCAGGTTTTCACCGGCGTCGCAGCGGTCTTCAATGGCGAAGGGCGGGGTTTTGGAAGTGTTGAGCAGCTTCCATTCCGTGGCCACCACTTCGATCTGGCCCGTGACCATATTGGGATTGATCATGCCCTCGGGGCGCGGGCGCACCCTGCCCTTGATGGCGAGCACGTATTCCGAGCGCAGGATGTGCGCGTTTTCGTGCGCCTTGGGGGCCGCGTCAGGGCTGAACACCACCTGGGTAAGGCCCATGCGGTCACGCAGATCCACAAAGATAAGGCCGCCGTGGTCGCGCCGGTACTGTACCCAGCCCATGATGCAGACATCCTGCCCGTCATTGGCAAGGGTCAGTTCACCGCAATTGTGGGTGCGATGCCACTGGCCAAGGTCGGCGATGTACTTCTGATGCTCCTGCTGCACGTCCTGGCCCTGCGCGGGCGTCTGTTCCGCCATCTGGCTTTCTTGAGTCATGTTAGTTGGTTCCCGTTTGCAAAAAGTGTAGTGCTTCAGACTGCGGAACGGCTGTCTGCTCTCCGCTTTCCAGATTTTTTATGACCACTGTGTTCTGGGCCGCTTCATCAGGCCCCATGATAAGGCAGTAGCGCGCGCCGGACTTGCCAGCCTGACGCATGAGGCTTTTAAAGCCGCCTTCGCTGAAATTCATTTCGCCCCTGAGGCCAGCCCCACGCAGATTCTGGGCCAAGGCGTAGCCCTGCGTTCTGCTTTGAGCGTCCATGGCCACAAGATAGAAGTCCGCCGGATTTGCGCCTGCTTCGCCCATCATGAGGGCCAGGCGCTCCATGCCCGCGGCAAAGCCCACGCCCGGGGTGTCGGGGCCGCCAAGGCTCTTCACAAGGCCGTCATAACGGCCACCGCCCGCAACGGCAGCCTGCGCGCCGATGCTGCCGCTTACCACCTCAAAGGTGGTACGGCAATAGTAGTCCAGCCCGCGCACCAGCCTGTGATCAAGCTCATAGGCCAGCTTTTCCGCGCCGAGCAGATCCAGCACCGTGTCAAAATGGGCGCGGCACTCCGGGCAGTTGTAGTCCAGCAGCTTGGGGGCCGCATCCGTGATGGCGCGGCAGCCGGGCTGCTTGCAGTCCAGCACGCGCAGGGGATTGGTGTTGACCCTGCGGGCGCAGTCCGGGCAAAGAGCGGCGCTGTCCACGGTTTGCAAATAGGCCAGCAGGGCCTCCTTGAACTTGGGGCGGCACTCGGCGCAGCCAAGGGAATTGACCTTGAGTGTCAGATCCTTGAGGCCCAGGGCGTCCAGAAAGCGCAGCAGCATGCTGATAAGGTCGGCGTCGGCATAGGGGCTGTGCGAACCAAGGCATTCGCAGTTGATCTGGTGGAACTGCCGCATGCGCCCCTTCTGCGGGCGCTCATAGCGGAACATGGGCCCGGTGGTGAAAAGGCGGCTTACCGGTTCCCTGTTGGCGAGGCCGCTTTCAATATAGGCGCGCATGACGCCCGCCGTGGCCTCTGGCCGCAGGGTCAGCGACCTGCCCTTGCGGTCGGGAAAGGTATACATTTCTTTTTGCACCACATCGGTTTCTTCACCAATGGAGCGCTGAAAAAGCTCGGTAAATTCCACAATGGGCGTGCGCAGTTCCACAAAACCGTACCGGCTGAAAACATCCCGAGCGGTATTTTCCATACGGGTGAAGATGTCACTGTCCGGCGGAAACATGTCCGCGAAACCCTTGATGCGTGCAATGCTCATGTCTTCCTCAAATGTGCCCTGTATCGGGCGCTTTTTCGGCCTCCTGGCCGGGGGCCAGAAATTAGCGTGAACCGCAGGAGCCTTCAAGCTTAAACTTGCCGCCGCAGTCCTCACAGGGCACGGGATAGTTCCCCGTGAAACAGGCCATGCAGTAATTTTGCGGCTGCGCCACGGAACCAAGCAGGCCCTCAATACTGAGATAGTGCAGCGAATCCACGTCCAGCTTGCGCGTTATTTCCGCCAGATTGTGCTGGGCCGCGATAAGTTCGCCGCGCGAAGAAAAATCAATGCCGTAATAACAGGGCGAGATGACCGGCGGGGACGAAATGCGTATGTGCACTTCTCTGGCCCCAAGCTCGCGCAGCTTTTTGACGCGGGTCATCATGGTGGTGCCGCGCACGATGCTGTCGTCAATGATGCAGATGCGCTTGCCGTCAATCATCTCGCGCACGGGATTGATCTTCACCCGCACGCCAAAGCTGCGCATGCTCTGCGACGGCTGGATAAAGGTACGCCCCACATAGTGGTTGCGTATCATGGCATGCTCATAGGGCAGGCCCGAACACTGGGCAAAGCCCAGGGCGGGATAGATGCCGGAATCGGGAAAGGGCATGACGAAATCCACGTCCGGCGTGGATTCATTGGCCAGGTTGCAGCCCATTTTTTTACGGCAGAGGTAGACCTGCTCGTCAAAAACATAGGAGTCGGGCCTGGCAAAATACACCAGCTCGAAAATGCACTGGGCGGGCTTTTTGGGCATGGGCTGAATAAGGCTCTCACTGCGCATGCTGTTGCCCTCAACCACCACCACTTCACCCGGCGCCACCGAGCGGACGAACTCCGCCTCCAGCAGGTCAAAGGCGCAGGTTTCGGACGCAAAGACGTGGCTTCCGTCCATGCGGCCCAGGGCCAGGGGATGAAAGCCGTGGGGGTCGCGCACGGCCACGAGGATGCCGTCCATCATGACCAGCAGGCAGTACGCGCCGCGCACCCTGTAACAGGCCTCCTTGACGGCTCCCGGCAAATCGTTGTGGCGCAGGGCGCGCACCAGCAGATGCATGAACACTTCCGTGTCGTTGCTGGTGGAAAAAATGGCCCCTTCGTTTTCAAGGTCTTCGCGCAACTGTCCGGCATTGACGAGGTTGCCGTTATGGGCCAGCGCAATGGCCCTGCCCTTGTAGGTGGTCAGAAAGGGCTGGGCATTACCGGCAGAAGAACTGCCCGTGGTGGAATAGCGCACATGCCCCACAGCGTTGCGGCCCGTGAGCATTTTCAGGCTGGCTTCGGTAAAAACGTCGGGCACAAGGCCCATGCCCTTGTGCTCGTGCACGCCGTCCTTATCAAAAGTGACTATACCCGCACTTTCCTGCCCCCGGTGCTGCTGGGCGTAAAGTCCGAAGTAGGCCAGACGGGCAGCCTCGTCGTGGTCATAAATGCCGAAAACACCGCATTCGTGCTTAATCATAAGCCTTACTTCTTCAGTTTTTTGCGCAGATGCGCAATGCGATTGTCGATGACCGACGGATTGGGGTATGCGTCGCGCGCCAGTTCAAATTGTTTCAATGCTTCGCCATTCTTGCCCAGTTGCTCAAGGGCGTCCGCCAGCAGATACCCGGCAAGCCCGCGCACGTTCTGGTCAGGATCGCTGTCCAGAATCTGTTGCGACAGGCCGGACACTTCCTGCCAGCGTTCCCGTGCCATGTTCTGATCAGCCAGATCATACATGCACATGATCTTGTCGTGGTCCGGCAGGGGCAGGGCCAGACATTGCTGCAGGGTGTCCTCGCCAGCGTCAAACCGCCGCAGACTGAACTGCATGGCCGCCAGACGCCTGTGCCCTTCAAGCACCTGCTGCGGACTCAGCCCGCCAAGACCTATATAGGCGCTCCACATGTCCACGGCGCGCCCATAGCGGTGCAGACCCTCATACACTTCAGCCATGCGCTTCAGGATGACGGCGCTGCGGGCGTCGTCGTCCAGATACTCTTCCTGCATGGTTTCAAGATATTCAAGGCTCGCGCGCGGCTCCTGCCCTGCGGCGTTGACCACCACAAGCAGCTGCTGCCATGCCTCCCACCTGCTGTCGGCGTCCTGACTGTCCTGCGATTCACGCAGATACCGCTCAAGCAGCCTTTCGGCAAGTGACCACTGCCGTTGCGAAACAGCTTCCCGCGCCTGGGAAAGGTCGTCGCCTTTCAGGGCCGGGCCGTCACAGCCCACAAGAGAAAAACACAGGCACCAGAGCAGGCACAGTGCCAAACCCCGCAAGCGGAGCCGCCATGCACCCTCCTGCCCTGCAAATGCCGCAAGCCGCCCCCAAGCGCCCTGCGGCGACCGGGGGGGCGCAACGGCCCCCCCGAACCCCTTTTTATCAACAGTGAAAAACATGCCGCAAGGCCTTATCAGGCGTCATCTTCCGGCTCGTCCCGCTGGCTCGCCGCTTCGTCCCCGGCTGTGTCGGCGGCGTCCCCTGCCGGGGCCTGCGCGCCTTCCACCGCCAAAACGGGCGTTGCATCGTCCAGTTCCTCATCAAGGTCGCGTCCGGTCTGTCCGCCTTCGTCCACACGGTCAAAGCCCACCACATGGCCGCCTTCGTCCAGACGCACCAGCATGACGCCCATGGTGGCGCGGCCCTTGGTGCGGACTTCGTCCACGCTGATGCGCACGATCTTGTTGGCCGAGGTCAGCAGGATCAGGCCGTCATTGTCGCGCACGGGCATGGCCCCAACCACAGGCCCGGTCTTGCCCGTAACCTTGAAGTTGATGATGCCCTTGCCGCCGCGCGACTGCAGGCGGTAAAGCTCCACGCTGGTGCGCTTGCCGTAGCCGTTGGCGGAAATGGACATGATCTCTGTGGTCTGATCCGTTTCCTTCACGATAACGCCGGCAACCACAAAATCCTGCCTGCGCAGGGCTATGCCCTTGACGCCGGTGGCCACGCGGCCCATGGGCCGCACGTCCCTGCACGAGAAGCGGATGGCGATGCCGTCGGCCGTGGCCAGCACAATATGGCTGTCTTCACGGATGGGACGCACCACCACCAGTTCGTCGTCCTCGCGCAGGCCCACGGCCATGAGGCCGGTCTTGCGGCACCGGGCGTACAGTGAGGCCGAGGAGCGCTTGACCATGCCGCGCTTGGTCACAAAGAAGAAGTACTTGTCTTCCGCGAATTCGCGCAGGGCCAGTACCGTGGTGACCCACTCGTTTTCCTCAAGCGGCAGCAGGTTGTTGATATGCACGCCCTTGGCCGTACGACTGCCTTCGGGCACCTGGTGCACCTTGAGCTGGTGCATGCGGCCCTTGTTGGTAAAGAGGCAGAGATACTGGTGGTTGGTGGTGCTCAAAAATTCCTGCACATAGTCGTCATCAGAGGTGTGCAGGGCGGCAATACCCTTGCCGCCGCGCTTCTGCTGCTGATAGTTTTCAAGCCCGGTGCGCTTCATGTAGCCGCGACGCGACAGGGTGATGACCACTTCCTCATCAGGAATGAGGTCTTCGATATCAATGTCCGTCAGGGCCTCACGCAGCACTTCGGTGCGGCGCGGGGTCACGAAGGTTTCGCGAATTTCGCGGACTTCGCGCCTGAGCTCGTTGCGCAGCACTTCGGAATTTTCAAGAATGGAGCGGTAGAACTCAATCTTCTGCAAAAGATCCTTGTATTCGGCCATCAGTTCATCGCGCTGCAGGCCCGTGAGGCGTTGCAGGCGCATTTCAAGAATGGCCTTGGCCTGAACCTCGGAAAACTCGAAGCGCTTCATGAGGGCGGCGCGGGCTTCCTCAGGATTGGCGGACGCGCGGATAAGGGCCACCACCTCGTCGATATTGTCGATGGCGACGCGCAGACCTTCAAGAATATGGGCGCGGGCCTCGGCTTTTTCAAGATCATAGCGGGTGCGGCGGATGACCACCTCGCGCCGATGATCAATAAAGCAGGTAAGCGCTGTCTTGAGATTAAGCAGTTGCGGGCGATTGTCCACCACCGCCAGCATATTGATGCCAAAGCTGGTTTCCAGCGGCGTGAACTTGTACAGGCCGTTGATGACAATGTCCGGAATGGTGCCGCGCTTGAGGTCGATGACCACGCGGATGCCCTTGCGGTCGGATTCGTCGCGCAGGTCGGTGATGCCGTCTATCTTGCGGTCATTGACCAGGGCCGCGATCTTTTCCACCAGGGTGGACTTGTTGAGCCCGTAAGGAATCTCTCTGATAACAATGGATTGAAAACCCTTCTTGCGGTCTTCAATTTCCATGCGGCCACGCACCTTAACGGTGCCGCGCCCGGTGTGATAGGCGTCGTACAGGCCCTTGCCCGCGTAGACAAAACCGCTGGTGGGAAAGTCCGGCCCTTTCACATGCTCCATCAAATCGTCAATGCTGCACTGGGGATCATCAAGCAGCAACTGCAGGGCGTCGCACAGCTCCCCAAGGTTATGGGGCGGAATGTTGGTGGCCATGCCAACGGCAATACCCGAACTGCCGTTGAGCAGCAGGTTGGGAACCTTGCTCGGCATAACCGTAGGTTCCTGCAGGGTATTATCGTAGTTGGGGCGAAAATCCACCGTGTTCTTGTCAAGGTCGGACAGAAATTCCTGGGCCAGCTTTGACATGCGCACTTCAGTATAACGCATGGCCGCCGGGGCGTCGCCGTCAATGGAACCGAAGTTGCCCTGCCCGTCCACCAGCGGATCGCGCATGGAAAATTCCTGCGCCATACGCACCAGAGCATCATACACGGCCGAGTCGCCGTGGGGGTGATACTTACCGATAACGTCACCGACGACGCGGGCGGACTTTTTGTGCGGACGGTTATAGTTGTTGGCAAGCTCGTACTGGGCGAACATGATGCGCCTGTGTACGGGCTTGAGACCGTCGCGCGCGTCCGGGATGGCACGCCCGATGATGACCGAAAGGGAATACTCCAGATACGATTTGCGGAGTTCTTTTTCTATGCTTATCTGCGGCTGCTGCATTTCTGCCACTGCGGGCCTCGCTGCGTTTTTTGAGGGGCAAGGGAGCCGCCGTTACCGGCGGCCGGGGGCTACCCCCCCTGAAACCCCTTTTCAAGTGGTATAGCGCGAAAAAAAGCCGACTGCCGGTCAATATTCTCGCGCCATAACAAAAATAAAAATCTACCGGAAGAAACCATGGGGAGGCCCAGGCCTGACCATGGCCTCCCTGAAACACATTCTTCCAACAGTATCAGTTCATTAAATATCTAGGTCCTGAACAGCCAGGGCATTACGCTCGATAAACTCGCGGCGTGGCTCTACCCTGTCGCCCATAAGTTCCACAAAGGCGTCCGAGGCCTCGTTGGCATCTTCCACAGAAACCTGCAGAAGAATGCGGTTTTCAGGATTCATGGTGGTAACCCAGAGCTGTTCGGGGTTCATTTCACCAAGACCCTTGTACCGCTGAATGTTGAGGCCCCTGCGGGCTTCGTCCAGCACCATGCGCACAAGCTCGGCAAGGCTTTCTGCGGGCACGTCGCCGTCTTTACGGCGCAGGCTGAAGTCAAGACCGCCGCACTCCTCGCGCAGATCGGCAAAAAGCTGCCAGGTTATGCGGTACAGGCGTGAAGAAAAGAATTCCATGCCGCGCCGGGTCTGGTGACCACCGGTATTCTCAAATATGGCGAACAGGCGCTCTTCTTCATCCTCGTTCTTTTCGTGCTCAAGGGTCAGCATATAGCCACGCTCGTTCAGCCAGTCCGTGAAGCCGGTATCCTGCCGTTCCAGCATGGCCGGGTCAATCTGCGCAGGATAGGTGGTCATGGCCAGAAAGAGATCGCGCGGGGTGCCGCTCATTTCAGCGTCGCTCAAGCGCGCCTCGATGTTCTCAAGGCGCTCCACAAAGGTCGTGAGGTCGCTGCCCGTATATTCACGGCCATTGCTCGCCACGATGGTGACGTCTTCGCTCACGCGGGAAAGCAGAAAGGCGTTGAGCTCGGCATCGTCCTTGATGAATTTTTCCATGCGCGAGTTGTGCGCGCGGTACAGCGGAGGCTGGGCGATGTAGACAAAGCCGCGCTCCACCATTTCCTGATACTGACGGAAAAAGAAGGTCAGCAGCAGGGTGCGGATGTGCGCTCCGTCCACGTCGGCGTCTGTCATGATGATAATCTTGTGGTAGCGCAGCTTGTCGAGGTCGGTGTCTTCCTCGCCGATGCCAGCGCCCATGGCCGTGATAAGGGCTTTGACTTCCTTGTTGGCCAGCATTTTGTCAAAGCGGGTGCGCTCGGTGTTCAGAATCTTGCCGCGCAATGGCAGGATGGCCTGATTCTTGGGATTTCTCCCCTGCTTGGCCGAACCGCCTGCCGAATCACCTTCCACGATAAAGAGTTCGGATTCCGCCGGGTCCTTGCTCTGGCAGTCAGCCAGCTTGCCGGGCAGGGCGTTGTCCGAAAGCGCACCCTTGCGACGCACAAGCTCCTTGGCGCGGCGGGCGGCGTCGCGGGCGCGGGCGGCGTCCACGGCCTTGTCGATGATAAGGCGGATATCCTTGGGATTTTCCTCAAAAAACACATTGAGGCGGTCATAGATGACGCCAGCCACAAGCCCGGCTATTTCGCTGTTGCCGAGCTTTGTCTTGGTCTGTCCTTCAAACTGCGGCTGAGGCAGCTTGACACTGATGACGGCCGTAAGACCTTCACGCACGTCGTCGCCGGACAGGGTGGTGTTTTTCATCTTTTTGACAAGATCCGCCTGTCCCTTGATGTAGCCGTTGATGGCGCGGGTAAGGGCCGTGCGGAAGCCCACAAGGTGGGTGCCGCCTTCCTTGGTGCGGATATTGTTGGCAAAGGTAAGGATGTTTTCCTTGTAGCCAGCGTTGTACTGCAGGGCGAAATCCACGGTGACGTTGTCCACAAGGCCTTCACCGAAAATAATGGGATGAATGCCCTGCTCGCCGGAGTTGAGGTCGGCCACAAACTGCCGGATGCCGCCCTCGGCGTGAAAAACGTGCGTTTCGCCAATGCGCTCGTCAATGCACTCGATGGTCAGGCCCTGGTTGAGATAGGCCAGCTCTTCAAAGCGCTTTTTGAGCGTGTCATAGGAATATTCGAAAACCTCAAAAATTTCCTCATCTGGCTTGAAGCGCACGGTGGTGCCGTGGCCGTCCACGCCCTCGCTGATGACCGTCAGTTCGTCCAGGGGAATGCCGCGCGAGTAATGCTGGCGATAGCGTTTGCCGTCACGGCGCACGGTCACGGTGAGTTCTTCGGAAAGCGCGTTGACGCAGGACACGCCCACGCCGTGCAGACCGCCGGACACCTTGTAGCTGGAGTTGTCAAACTTGCCGCCGGCATGCAGCTTTGTCATGACCACCTGAACAGCGGACACGCCTTCCTTGGGATGGATGTCCACAGGAATGCCGCGGCCGTCGTCGCGCACGGTCACGCTGTTGTCAGCGTGCAGAATGACGGTAACGCGCGTGCAGTAGCCGGCCATGGCTTCGTCAATGGCGTTGTCGACCACTTCGTAAACCAGATGATGCAGGCCGCGCGCGTCCGTGGAACCAATATACATGGCCGGGCGCTTGCGCACGGCAGAGAGCCCTTCCAGAATGGTAATGGAAGAGGCGTTGTAGCCGCCGTTACCGGGGGTTTGGGGAGCCATTAAACGTCTTCCTCGCTATAGTAGGTCGTTTCGGAAACCTTCATGGGCATGATGATGACCGTGTACTCGGGGTCGTCAGCGCCACGCACGCCGCAGGGGCCTTCAGCCCCGGTGAGCATCATGTCTATCTTGGCAGAAACAAAGTGTCCGAGCACATCCATGAGGCTGCGCGTGGGAAAGGCGATACGCTTGATATCGCCGCCATAGGTAACTTCAAGGCTTTCACTGGCCGAACCCACGTCCTGCCCCTGGGCGGAAAGCAGGGCTTCGCTGGCGGAAAGATCCATATAGGTGCAGCGGTCGCTTTCGGTATTGAAGATGAGTATGCGCCCCAGAGCTTCCATGGCTTCCTTGCGCTCAAGGGTCATGGGATGCATGTCGCCGCTGGCCAGCTTGCTCATGAAGATGTTGTAGTCGGGGTACTGGTGCGCCGCACGCGGCAGACTCAGGGTCTCGGCCTTGCCGAGGCTGCGCAGGTACAGGCGTTTTTCGGTGATGTTCAGTTCAATCTCGTCAACGCCCAGCCATTTCTTGATATCCTGAAGGTACTTCTTCTGGATGAGTATGCCCTCTTCGGGCAGGCGCTCGGCAAGCTCGTCATGGGTAAAGGACACAAGGGCGAACTGGTGGCCGTTAAGGCCGCACACGTCGATGCGTCCATTGCCCTTGGGCTTCATGCACAGGCAGGCTATGGCGTCCATGGCGTCGTCCTCGCTGATGCAGAACGTCACCTTGTCCAGCACGTCCTGAAGAAAGTCGCCTGACCAGGTCACGGTGTTTTCTTCAGGAAAGGTGGAAAAATTCTGAAACCATTCAGCGCCGCTTACCGGCAGCTTGTAGGAGCGGCGGCCCTGTTCAATGAGCAGATTGCCCGACGCCTCGTCAAGGGAAAGATGCAGCACGCCCGAAGGCAGCTGACGCACCAGATCCACAAAGGCTCTGCCCTGCACGCCAATGAGGCCAGGCTCGGCCACTTCTGCCTGATAGCAGCCCGTGAACTCGATGTTGGCGTCCGTGGACATGACCGAAAGCCCGCCGTTATCCGCCTTGAGCCAGATGGAGCGCAGATACTGCGCCCCTGCCTTGGCGGGAATAATGGCAACGGCCTTCAGCAGACCTTCGATGATCTGTTCTTTATTCACAGTTAGTTTCATAAATTCTTTCCTTAACTATTATTAGCGCTGTTTCTATGTGCGTAATTTATAAAACGCTTTGTAATAACTGAACTTTTCAGGGAACACTCCAGGTCGCGCTCAGGGAACGCCGGGAACAAGCACCTGGGATATCCAGCAGCAGCAAGGGGTCAGGGTGTTTTTAATTCAAGTTCTGTCACTAACGCCTGGACTCTTTTGTCACTAACTAGAAGTTTGTTAATCTTTTTAATGGAATGGATGACAGTACTATGGTCACGTCCGCCAAAAGCCCTGCCCAGTTCCGGGTAGGAAAGGCCCAGTTTTTTACGGCAGACGTACATGGCAATCTGCCGGGCCAGCACCAGATCAGGCCGACGCTTGCCGCCAAGAACGTCTTCAGTCTTGAGATTGAGACTCTTGGCCACATCGGACAGAATTTCGCGGCAGCCCGGCATTTTTTCAGCCACGCCCGTGCGCACGATATTTTCCAGGTCTAGCTGGGTCAGATTGCGGCCTTTGACCGCGCAATACGCGCCGACCTTGAGCATGAGCCCCTGTAGAAGACGGAACTGCGAACAGCGCTGCGCAAGAAAAAGCAGCTGTTCGCGGGTAAGGGACAGGCGGCGCTCCTTGCACATGAGCTGCAGGTAACGCAGCCGCACATCAAGATCAGGTTCCATCAATTCCACCACAAGGCCGCTCTCAAGCCGGGAACGCAGGCGTTCGTCCAGCGTCTTGAGCGTTTGCGGATGGCCGGAACAGGCAAATATCATGCGGGCGGCGGCTCTGCCCCTTCCTTCTTTACGCGCAGGCGTATCACAAGTGAAGGCGCCGCTCTGCTGGTGGACAGGGGAAGCGCCGTTTTCCTGTCTGCCGGGGCAGGCGTCCATACAGGCCACAAGGTTGCCCTGCCAGCCGCTGTGACCGGCCATGTCCTGTATGTCGTCCAGAATGAGGACGTCATAGCGCTGCCAGAAAAGTTCGGGCCTTTTGGCCCACACCGTGTCTTCAGTGCAAAAACGGGCCGCATTGGCGCAGACCATGCGCGCCGCGTCTGTGGAGCGCCCCAGCGTGGCTGCAATGGCTTGCAGGAGATGGCTTTTGCCCGTGCCGCTGCGCCCGCAGACCAGAAAAGGATTATAGGCCGTGGATTCGGTGTTTTCGGCAATTTCTCTGGCCGTGGCCAAAGGAAAGGTGTTTTTGTTGTTAAAAATGAATCCGGCAAAAGGGTCTTCACGCGCGGCTTCGCTCGCGGCGCTGTCAGAGCCGGAATCCGCGCTGCCGGGCATGGGGGTTTCCACAACCTGCGCCAGGGGGGCGGCGCGTTCATATACTATTTGCGGAGCCGGGCTTGCGCTCAGTTCTTCAAAGTGGTGGTTGAGGGCCTCTTCAAAGGCGGCGCGTTTGTGGCGGCTGAACCATGCCGCGAAATACATGTGCGGAAAAACCACCCGCAGAGTGTTTTCTTCCTGGCGTAGGGTAAGGCTGTTCAGCCAGGAGGTTTCCCCCGCGATGGCCTGATGTTCCGCCAGTATGTCCCGCAACTCGTTTTTCAGCATAGCTCTATGTTCAGTGGCCGCACAGGGCATACCCTGTGGATAAAGGCTTGATCCGCAGGGGTGTTCCCGGCCCCGTTTTTTTCGGCTTCCGCCATACAGGAACAAGGGATGTTCATAACACAAAAGATGAACGCAAACAAGTGGCGCGTCCTGACCCGTATGACGGGCAGCTTGTGGACAACTGTGGAAAACCGCAGGCTTTTTGCCGGGTCTGCCAGTGGCCGTACATCCTGCCAGCATCTTTTTGACGCGGCGGGGATACCTGTATTGCGGCCTGCGCAAATCTCCAGAACTGGACAAGGCTTGTCCCCATGGGTATAAGCTCTCAATGGGGTTTACGATGAAAAGACTATGGTTAATCGGGGTCCTGCTGCTGGTGCTGCTGGGAGTTGTTCTGGCGCGCCATGCCGGGGTGCCCTCTTTTATATCCGGCACAGGCGCTGCGCCGCAACAGGAACAGACCACAACGGCGGACAGCGGATCTGCCGGTGAAAACGCCCCCGCTCCGGATGGGGCCCGGGCTTCCGGGACTGAAACAGACGCCGCATCCCACCAAGATTCCGCTGCTCACGATTCTTCTTCTCCCGAAAAAACAGACGGCGCCAGTACAGCTGACCCTGCAACCGGCCCTGCAACTGGCCCTATAACTGGCCCTATAACTGGGCAGGCAACCGGAAAAGCAGCCGAAGGCGCAACCGGCGCTGACGTTGCTGCCGAGGCAGCCGCCAAAGCCGCTGGCCCTACTGCCGCCAATGGCACAGAAGCCGCCAATGGTGCCGCTGCCGCAGATTCCGCTGATGCCGCAGATTCCGCGGACGCCGCAGATTCCGCAGACGCTGCGGACGCTGCGGACACAGGGGCCGCGCCCGGCGAGGCGGTAATCAGGGGAACTTTTGAAAAAGGCGATACTGTCAGCAAGGTTCTGGAAAGCGCCGGGGGTCAGGGTGTGCAGCAGTATGTCAGCGCCGCCCGCCAGGTTTTTTCCATGCGTTCTTTCCGCGAAGGCCAGCCCTATCTTGTTGTGACCGACAAGGAATCCGGGCAGGTCAAACGCTTTGAATACGAGATAGACAGCCGCCGCCGCCTCGTGGTGGAAGGAAGGGAAAATCCCGCCGCGCGGGTGGAGCCCATCGAGTATGTGGTTCTGCTGAGCGCTGTTGAAGGCAGCATCAACGACAACCTGTTTCAGGCCGTGGCCGACCTTGGCGAAAGCCCGCAGATGGCTCTCAAGCTGGCTGATCTTTTCGGCTCTGAAATCAACTTTATCCGTGATCTGCAATCGGGCGACTCTTTTTCCGTTCTGGTGGAAAAGCGCTACCGTGACAGCGAATACAAGGGCTATGGGCGTATTCTTGCCGCCCACTTCACCAACAAGGGCAAGACCTTTGAAGCCTACCTCTTTCGTGACGGCAATCAGCGGGCCGAATATTATAACCGCAAGGGCGAAAACCTGCGCAAAACCTTGCTTCAGGCTCCTCTGGCCTTCACGCGCATAAGCTCCCGCTTTACAAACAGCCGTTTGCACCCCATATTGAATTATACGCGGGCGCACCACGGCGTGGACTACGCCGCGCCCACGGGAACGCCCGTCAAGGCCGTCGGTGAGGGCGTGGTGACACAGCGCGGCTGGGCCGGAGGCTATGGCAACCAGATCATCGTCAAGCACTCTGCCAGTCTTGAGTCCATGTACGCCCACCTTTCGGGCTATGCGCGGGGATTGGCCACGGGCCAGCGGGTGCGTCAGGGACAGGTCATAGGATTTGTGGGCAGTACGGGCCTGGCCACCGGGCCGCATCTGGATTTCCGGCTTCGTCAGAGCGGCAAGTTCATTGACCCCACCAAGGCCATCAACCCGCGTGGCGAGCCGGTACCCAAAAGGGCCATGGCGGAATTTGAAAAGACGGTGGCCCTGGAACTGGCCTATCTCAAGGGAGAAAAAAATCTCTCGGAATACGCCGTGGACAGTGTGGTGCCAGATGCGTCAGTTGCGCCAGTAGCGCCCGTTGCCGCGCCAGAAAAGCCCGTGAAAAAAGAAAAGAGTAAACCCGTCAAAAAGAGTCGGCGCTGATGCCGTCGCCCCCGCAAGGAGGCAGCCATGATGTACTTTGAACCCATGTCCGGTATTGCCGTGGTGGTGCAGAACACCCCGCCCGACACAACGGATGTCATCTCCTATGTGCCTTCCGTCATCAATGACGGCACGGCCGCGGCAGACCAGCTTTTGTCCGCAGAAAGCGCGCAGTCGTTCATGCAGATGCAGTTCAGGATGGCCGCCGCAAACATCCTTGGCCTGGGAGCCGTCACCAGCGGCTGGGCCTGATTTTTTGCAAATCTGTCAGTGTAGAGCGACCCGCCGCACTTTTCGCCTGAAAACAGGGTGAAAAGCGCGGCGGGTTTTTTATAACACAAGTATAACGAAAAATAATTTTATTATATATTTTAGTTAGTTATGTTGCTGCCTGGCGCTGCCCGTGGCTGCCTGGCGCTGCCCGTGGCTGCCTGTAGCTGTCCGTAGCTGCCTGTGGCGGACTGGTTGCTGGCCAACTACTGGCTGAAATGACAGCGCGGTGTGCACACATTGCGCGGCCAGCGCGTCGTAATGGGGCTGGCGGATATCATTGGGTCTGGCAGAGGCTGTTAATTTTGTGAATAACTAATATAACAATCTGAAATAATTAGTTATATAGTATGTATATTCTGAAGGCGAAGAGCGCCGTTCAAGCGAGCGCCCAAGCCGAGCGCCCAAGCCGAGAACCCAAGACGAGCGACCAAGCCGAGAATTCAAGCCGAGAATTCAAGCCGAGAATTCAAGCCGAGCGCCCAAGCCGAGAAGCCAAAATGAGAACAGAGACCCCTTGAAATGCAAAGCATTTCAAGGGGTCTCTGCCGAATGAAGAAATTTTTGCTGCATCCTCGCGCTGTTGCGGCGTGCCAAACTCTCGCGCCCTGCTATTTCTTGTTCAGCAGCTTTGCGGCAAAGGCCGCCGCGCCAAAGCCGTTATCAATGTTGAGGGTGGCCACGCCGGGTACGCATGTGCTGAGCATGGTTGAAAGGGCGGCAAACCCCCCTGCTCCGATGCCGTAGCCCACAGCTGTGGGCACTGCCAGAACCGGGCAGCAAACAAGGCCAGCCAGCACTCCTGGCAACGCGCCTTCCATACCGGCAACGGCAATGATGATTTTTGCCTTGCGTAGGGCTTCCACATGGGGTGTGAGCCTGTCAAGACCGGCCACGCCCACGTCTGTGACCAGACCGCAGTTTTTGTCCCAGAAAGCGAGGCAGCAGTAGGCCTCAAGGGCCACAGGAATATCCGCCGCTCCTGCGGTCACAATCATGACTTCGCCCTCTTGAGGCCAGGGGGGCTGTACGGCCCTGGCAAATGCCAGGGAACCGCCAAGGGAAAAAAGTCGGGCGTCGGGCCAGTAACAGCCCACGGAAAAGCGATCTTCAAGCAGCGCTGCCTGACCTGGATTCACGCGGCTGACCAGCACCGGGCCGTGATGCGACAGCCCTTCCACAGCCGCCAGCAAGGCAGCGTCGCTTTTTCCCTGGGCCAGAACCACTTCGGAAAGGCTGGTGCGCAAGGCGCGCTGTGGGTCAAGGGTAAGCCCGTGCAGGGTATCCCGCACAGCCTGCGTACCCAGATGTTCCAGAGCGTGTTCAGGCTTGAGGGTGCCTGCGGCCACCTGTTCCAGAATTTTGAGTAATTGGGGTTTGGACATGCCCTCTTGTATACGGCAGGCTTTGGCTCTTGTCAGCAGTGTTGTTAGGGCAGCGGTTGTTAGGGCAGTGGTTGTTCGGGCAGCGGCCGCGCGGCGCGGCAGTTCCGCGCCCGTGCCGCACGGCGTCGCCGGGCAGGGGCTGAGCCGCAAAAAACTTTATCGTCGCCGGGCAGGGGCTGAGCCGCAAAAAATTACCTTTGAGAATATATATTCTCAAAAGCTGAGGCACGTTCACTACGGCATTTACCCGCGCAGATGAACCTCCGTAGCGAACGTCTGTTAACGCAGCCGCCAGAGCACGATACGTGCAGTTTGAAAGATAAATTGCTCTCTGCGTGTGGCGGCGCATTAATGTAAAGTTTTACTGTCTTTTGACATCCCTTGGTTGCATTGTATCGCACGACACGGTAAGAAAAATTCATGTTGACGCGCCGTTTACTCTTTCTTACCCCCGCCCAAGCCGTAACAACGGTCTTTCCTCCATTGCGCGACGCCGGATATGAACTTGGTATTGCTGAAAATCTCAAGGGAGCTTCAGTATTTATCCGCAAATCCGGCCCGGGGATCATTTTTGCGCGTCCTTCCCTGCCCGGCTTCAGGGTGGAAGACCTCCTGGCCGTGGGTGCTGAAGACCCCAATTTTCCTCCTGTCATCGTCATTACGGACAGGGGCACTGCCGAGGAGGCCGAACGCCTCATGAGTCTTGGAGCCAGGGACTACTGGCTTGAGCCTCTTGACGTGGAGCGCATTGTGGCCGTGGCACGAACAGTGGGCAACGGGGCGGCCCGCAAGGCGGCTTTGCCCTCCTCCACCCTTGGCGGCCGCAAACCCCATTACGTGGGCGCCGCTGGCCCGCGCATCGTGGGCAGACACCCGGCCATGACCAGGGTTCTGCAACTGGCGCGTCAGGTGGCCGGTTCGCGCGCAACGGTGCTCATTACCGGCGAATCGGGCACAGGCAAGGAAATGTTCGCCCGTTACCTGCACGCCATGAGCAAGCGCGCCGACAAGGCCTTTGTGGCCGTCAACTGCGCCGCCCTGCCGGAGCATCTGCTGGAAAGCGAGCTTTTCGGGCATGAAAAGGGTGCATTTACCGGGGCCATCGCGCGCAAGCCCGGCAAATTCGAGCTTGCCGACGGCGGCACCCTGCTGCTGGACGAAATTTCTGAAATGGACATGGCCCTTCAGGCCAAGCTTTTACGTGTGCTTCAGGAGGGCGAGATCGACCGCGTCGGCGGTACGGAAACCCTCAAGGTGGACGTGCGCGTGCTCGCCACCACCAACCGCGATCTGGAAGACTGGGTCAAACAGGGCAAATTCCGCCAGGATCTGTATTTCAGGTTGAACGTCATTCCCCTGCGCCTGCCTTCACTGCGGGAGCGCAGCGAGGACGTGCTGGAACTGGCCCACTTTTTCATGAACATGTACGTGCGCGAATATGCGTTGCCGCAGACTGTCCTGTCCCAGAGCGCCATGGACTGGCTGCGCGACTACGACTTTCCCGGCAATGTGCGCGAACTGCAAAATCTCATGGAGCGCGCCGTGCTTCTGGCCAACGGCCGCCCGGTGGAACCGCGCCATTTTCTGCTTGAAAATGACGACTGGCCGCTGTTCGAGGAAGACGAGCCCCAATATGCCCCTGACGAAAATAGCAGCGAGCACAGCCCTGACGCCGCCTGGGCGGGTCAGGACAGTGCGCACGAGGCAGATGGTCAGGCAGCCCCGTTTGAGGGCTCCAGCGGCAGCCAGGACGCGCTGAGGAGCCTGAATCAAAGCTCGGGCGACAGTGCCCTGGTGTCAGGCGGCGCGGTCATCCCCCTGCACGAGATGGAGCGCATCATGATTCTCAAGGGGCTGGAGGCCACATCGGGCAACAGGACGCAGGCCGCAGACCTTTTGGGCATTTCGGTGCGTACCTTGCGCAACAAGCTTAACGAATACCGCGCCGCAGGACATCCCATCGACTGATTATGGCTGTGTAAACCTGCAAACGCGGGTTACTGCCGGCTTTTCCCCTATTTTATTGAATAGAGCAGATTACCTTTGAAATGTTACACGTTTCAAAGGTAATCTGCTCTAGAAGTTTCGCCCACAGGCTCTGCTGCCAATGTTTGCGGTTGGGCGCGGTGCGAGATCGGGAAGTGCTGCGCCTGCAATTTTCCGTGCTGGACACAGCGCCAGCCGGAAAATCTCCCAGCCAGGCGTGACCCCCAGTTTTACATTGGCAGCGGCCTGTGCAGGGTTGCCGGAAAGGTTGTGGCCTCCAGGCGCTGGCAAATACCAGGCACCTGGAGGCCACGACCGTAAAAGAAGCCTGTTTAGCTATACGCTACTTGATAACCTTGAACACAGCATTGCAGTCTTCCTGACCATATCCTGACGCGCTGGCCTCTTTGTAAACAGCCAGGGCCGATTCTATACCCGTCAGGTCAAGACCCCAGGCCCGCGCCATTTCGCAGCCAAGACGCACGTCTTTAAGAGCCAGATCAAGGCCAAAACGGTTGGCAAAGTCGCCCTGAGCGATCCAGGGGCCACGCACGTCCATCTGGAAGCTGCGCGCGCCGGTGTCGCTGAGCAGGGTGAGCAGCTGGTTCAGGTCCATACCGGACTTTTCGCCCAGGCGAAGACCTTCGGCCAGGATCACAAGGTTGCTCATGCCAATCATGTTGCTGATAAGTTTAACGGCGCAGGCCGCATCGGCAGTGCCCACATAGTTGGGAATGCCGATGATTTTGAACACGTCTTCCAGTTTCTTTATGGCTTCCTGATTGCCGCCAATGAACATGGGTTCTTCGCCCTTTTCGCACTGCGCGGGTGTTTTGCCCAGGGTGCACTGGATGTAGGCCACGCCGGACTGCGCGCCTTCTTCAGCCAGGGTAGCGGCTGTTGTGGGGTCAATGGTGGAAAGCTCCACATGAATGGCCCCTTTTTTCATGATCTTGTATAGTCCCTTGTTGCCGCACATGGTGCCCATGACATGCTGCGGCAGCGGTAGAGACGTGAACAGCACATCGCAGGAAGCCAGGTCTTCCAGGGCTGCAGCGGCCTTGCCCGTGGTCCCGACTGCCAGGGTACGTTCAACGGCATCTTTGGAAAGGTCATATACCAAAACTGACTTGCCGCCACGAATAAGATTGCGGCACACAGGGCCACCCATGAGGCCCACGCCGATGAATCCAAACTGCATATGAAACTCCTTTGGAAGTATGGACAGAATAATGACTTTGGATGTCTGCGCGCGCAGTTCATCCTCAGAAAAAATCAATCAATTACGCGACAATGCCACCCATAAGAACATAACGGGTTTCCATAAAGTCCAGCAGGCCTTCGCGGCCGCCTTCGCGTCCGGTTCCGCTTTCCTTCACACCGCCAAAGGGCGCTTCCGCCAGAGCCAGAGCGGCATCGTTCACGCCGCAGAGGCCGTATTCCAAAGCTTCGGGTATGCGCCAGGCACGACTCAGATTCTGGGTAAACACGTAAGAGGCCAAACCAAAAGGCGTATCGTTGGCCAGTTCAACGGCTTCGGCCTCTGAGGCAAAGGTCATGATGGGAGCGATGGGGCCAAAGATTTCTTCGTGGAAAATGCGCATTTCCCGCGTCATGCCAGTGAGCACGGTGGGCTCGAAGAAGTTGCCGCCCAAAGCATGGCGTTTGCCGCCCAGCAGAATTTTCGCGCCCTTGCTCACGGCGTCCGCCAGCAGTGCTTCGCAGTGTTCCACAGCGCTCTGGTTGATCAGGGGGCCGACCTCGACGTTGTCTTCAAAGCCATCGCCCACCTTGAGGGTTTTGAACCGCTCCACAAGACCCGTCACAAAGCTCTGAGCAATGCCTTCCTGCACAAGGATACGGTTGGTGCTGATGCAGGTCTGCCCTGCGTTACGAACTTTGCTGCCGTAAGCGCAGTTGAGGGTAAGGGCCAGGTCGGCATCGTCAAAAACCACAAAGGGAGCGTTGCCGCCCAGTTCCATTGAAACGCGCTTCATGGTCTGCGCGGTCTGGGCAGTCAATTTTTTGCCCACTTCAGTGGAACCGGTAAATGTAACCTTGCGCACCTTTACGTTGGAGGCCATTTCTGCCGCCATGACGCTGGCAGAACCGGTGAGCACGTTGAACACACCAGCCGGGAAACCGGCCCTGTGCGCCAGTTCCGCCATAGCCAGCGCCGAATACGGAGTGGCCGAAGCGGGCTTGACAAGAACGGGGCAACCGGCGGCCAGCGCCGGGGCGGTCTTGCGGGCAATCATGGACATGGGGAAGTTCCAGGGCGTAATGGCGAAAACCACGCCCACGGGCTGGTGGTGGGTGATGGGGCGTATGCCTTTGCGCGGCGCAGGGATCACGTCGCCATAGGTACGGCGGCATTCTTCGGCGTACCAGGGGATGTAGGACGAACCCAGAGCGATTTCGCCCAGGGATTCAGCCACGGGCTTGCCCTGCTCGTACGAAAGAATACGGGCCAGATCCTGCTTGTTTTCCTGGATGAGGTCGTGCCATTTTATCAGGCAAGCTCCGCGTTCTTTTGGCGTGAGAGCGCGCCAGCCGGCCCATGCAGCTTCGGCGGCGTCAATGGCGCGACGGGTTTCAGCAGCGCCGAACTTCGGCACAGAGCCGATGATTTCACCCTTGGACGGATTATCTACCTTGATGACGGACTTGTCGTCTGCATCAATCCACTGGCCGTTCACATAGCATTGTTCACGAAACAAGGAAGGATCATTAAGCGTCAACATTAAAACTCTCCTGATTTTGTCGCATGGGAGTTATTTCCCGATGCATAGTGGGTAACGACTTGTTAGAGAAGGCGACACCTAAATATAACCTGTTTAAATTTTGCAGACGCCAGATCCAGCGTCATGTTGTGTTCATCGTAGATTTATCCATTGTCTCTGCTGCAGATGAACCTGCGTATGCAGTTTAAAGTTAACACGGTCAGTTTCTGCGGCTTTTTCATGAAAGGCGTCTTTACGTCTTAAAGAAAAAAATGGAGTGACATGGGTCAGCACAGCCAATCATCACAGGTGTTTTCAAATTAAACCCTATATGTTTGGCACTTTCGTAGTGGTAGTGCCAAACACCGTGGCAGGGTCGCCCGCAAGGAGCGCTGTGATCAAGGGTGCCAGAATCATGTTTGAGCGCCTGCATCATGAACCGCATTCCTGTCACCCGCTGGAGGCCTGGCGGGTTACGCGCGCCTATGGCGCGCGCCATTACCGCACTACCACCATTTGATGCTTTCTGTGACGTAATCCCGCAAAGCCACAAACTTCGGGTCATCGAACTGCCGGGGATGCGGCAGGTCAACAATGACTTCTTCCTTGATGGTTGAAGGCTTTGGAGAAAGTATGAGTATCCTTTCTGCCAGATACACGGCTTCTTCAATATTATGCGTAATAAAGGCCACCGTGCTGCCAAGTTCCTTCCAGATGCGCATGAGTTCGTCTTCAAGGTAGTAGCGCAGTTTCACGTCCAGCTGTCCGTAGGGTTCATCCATGAGCAGCAGGTCGGGATTGATGGCGAAATTTCGTGCGATAACTACGCGTTGCTCCATACTGGCGGAAAGCTGCTGGGGATAGTAGGTGCGGTACTTGGTAAGGCCCACGATATCCAGCATGCGCTCGACGCGCTTTTCAATCTCGTCTTCCGGCAGGCGTTTGATGCGTAATCCGAAACGGATATTGTCTTCCACGGTGAGCCAGGGAATGGCGGAAACCTCCTGAAACACAAAGGCGATATTATGAATGTGCGGGTCGGCGGGCACCCCGTCCACGTCGATGGTCCCCTCGGTTATGGGGATGAATCGCGACAGACAGTTGAGAAAGGTGGTTTTGCCGCAGCCCGTTGGGCCCACAATACAAAGGAGCTCGCCCTTGTAGATGTCAAAGTTGATATTATCGAGGACCAGCAGGTCTCCGTATTTCTTTGTCAGGTTTTTCACCGACACCTTGACTTCTCGTTTAGCTTTGTACGCTGACTTGTTATCCGCGGTCATATGTAACTCCTAGAGGACAAGGTCGGTGTCTTCGGAAATTTGCTTGCGCAGTGTCAAAAAATCTGGATGCGTATAGGCCCTGGGCACGGGAATGGTAATGTTGTGCTCTGTCTTGATTCTGCCAGGCAGGGCGGACATGATGACCACGCGGTCCCCCAGATAAATGGCTTCTTCAATATTGTTGGTCACAAAACAGACCGTGCGTTTTTCTTTTTCCCATATAAGGCGCAGTTCTTTTTCCATGGCATACCGTGTCTGCGCATCCAGCGCCCCGAAGGGCTCGTCCATAAGCAGGATGTCCGGGTCACTGGCATAGGCGCGGGCAATGCCGACGCGTTGCTTCATGCCGCCGGAAAGCTCGGCCGGATAGGATTTTTCAAAGCCATTCAGGCCCACGAGGTCGATGTAGTGCTGTGCCACTTCCATGCGCTCTTTTAATGGAACCCCACGTATGGTCAGGCCGAAGGCAACGTTTTGCACCACGGTTTTCCAGGGAAAAAGCGCGTAGCGCTGAAATACCATGCCCCTGTCCGGCCCTGGCCCGGTAATGGGCTTGTTGTTGATAAGAATGGAGCCCTGCGTTGGTTCTATGAGTCCGGCAATACAGTTGAGCAGTACTGTTTTGCCACTCTGTCCCGGCCCGAGGATTACCAGAAACTCGTTCTTGTACACTTCAAGAGAAACGGAGTTCAGTACATGAAGCAGCTTTTTCTGTCCGGGCACGTGAAAGGTTTTTGAAATACCTTTACATGCAATTTTAACTTCTCTGTCTTCACTCATACCATTTCACTCCTCCAGGGACAGAGCGCCCGCTCGGCCCCGCGCAATAAGGCGGCAAGCAGCGATCCCACAATGCCGATAAGGATCATCCCTACGAGAATCATTGAGGATTTGTTCAGATCCATCCCCTGGATGATGATAAAGCCAACACCTTCGCGCGCTCCGACCATTTCAGCCGCCAGAACGCACATCCAGGCCATGGAGAGCGCGTTTTGCACACCGGCAAAAATGGAGGGCAGGCAGGCGGGAACTGCAACGTTGAAAAACTGCTGGCGGGGGTTGGCCCCAAAAGACCTGGCAGCATCAATGAGCAGCGGATCAACATAGCGCATGCCCGTGTAGGAATTGAGCACCATGATGACGAACGCGCCCACAAAACAGATAAATATCTTCGAGCCTTCGGCCACGCCCAGCCAGAGAATGGCAATGGGTATCCATGCGATGGGGGGGATGGGACGCAGCAGTTCGAAAATGGGCGAAACGATTTTGTCGCATACGCGGTTCCAGCCCATAAGCAGGCCCAGGGGCAAACCAAAAGCCACGGCCAGGATAAATGCGATCATGACCCGGCGCAGGCTGTAACCCACATGGCCAAGCAGCGATGTGCCGCCGACAGGTGTTTGTGAAAGGCGCACAAGCTCATCCCACACCATAAGGGGAGAGGGCAGAAAATCCGCGCTTACATTGAGAGAGGCCACCTGCCACAGCAGCAAAAAGGCCGCAAAAGAACCAATCGGCGCAAGCCATTTGGAATATTTTTTTATAAAAGTGCTCATGACAGCCTCCGTGACGAGGCGAAGCGGGCCTCAACCTGCGTGAGAATCCAGGACATGAGAGCTCCAAGAAAGCCGATGGCAAGCATGCCTACAATAATGACGTCAGGACGGGCCAGGCGGCGGCCCTGCTGGATCATGAAACCCAGACCTTCAGAGGCGGCCAGCAGTTCGGCGGCCACCAGGGTTGTCCAGGCCGCGTTCAGAGAAAGCTTCATTCCTGTAAAAACCATCGGGATGGCGGAAGGAACGCCGATCTTGCGGAAGGTTTCAAAATTGGACGCGCCGTAGATTTCCGCCACGCGGATAAGCACGGGGTTGGTCAGCCTGATGCCTGTGTATGAGTTGATTACACATGGCACAAAGGCTGCCAGAAAGATGATGAAGGCCTTGGCAACCATGCCTATGCCCAGCCAGAGAATGGCGATGGGTATCCAGGCAATGGGGGGAATGGGGCGGATGGCATCGAAAAGAGGGCGAACCATCAGGTTGACCTTGGGATACCAGCCCATGAAGAGTCCAAGGGGCACACCTATTACTACAGCAGCCACAAAGCCCGTAAGGGCCAAGGCAAGGCTGGCCACGGCATGGTGCTGCAGAAGGGCGCCGTCAGGATTGACGTCTCTCAGTTTTTCAAAAAAACCAACAATGACTTCAGAAGGTGGAACCAACTGGTATGGGCCGATGATTTCAAAATAGCAGATCAGTTCCCATGCCAGCAGGAACATGAGAAAGCTGACGAAAGAAATCCAGTTTTCTTTGGCTGCTGTAGCAAAATAATTGGCCTTTTCTATTTCAAGGCTCAAGGTCATATTGCCTTGCTCTTTGTTGAGGGGCGGTTGCATCTTTACTCCTTTTCCCCCGGAGGTCGCCCCTTGCGGGCAACCTCCGGGCCGGTGACTCCGGCGGTGTATATCAGGGTGTCGCGCTCGAGATCCGGTTACTTCGCAGCGCGCTCCTGAGCGACCTTCTTCATGAATGAAGCGTCAATGAAGAAATTCTGCTTCACGTAGCCGTCAAATTCCTTCTGACGGATGCGGCCCTGGCTCAGCATAAATTCGGCCACGCCCCGTAAAGAAGCCGGAAGCATGGAAGGCGTTTCCATCTCGCGAACCTGTTCAGACACGGTGTAGAGGGGGCGATATTTGAACTCAAGCTTCACCATGTCTTCAGTGAGCTCCAGGCCACAGTAATTGTTAAAGTAGTCGAGAAGGGGCTTTATGTACTTGTCGGGGTTGGCTTTCATGTCTTCAAGAATGCCCATGTAGATATTGAGCCACGCAATGGTCAGGTCGGGGTGTTTTTCGGCAAAATCTTTGCGCACGCCAATGCCGCCGGCAATGCTCACCTTGGCCGCAGCGCCGGAGGAAACGCGAACCCATTTTTTGGCTTCGGCCACGTAGCTCAGGGGCGCCCAAAGCTGCAGAATGTCGCCTTCACCCGCGTTAAAGGCCGTCATGGCCTGGCCCTGCTCCATGTGAACGATATTGACATCGCTGTCCTTGAGGCCCATGGCCTTCAGGGTACTTGTAAGAGCGTAGTGGCCGGTGGACACAGTGGTGGCCAATATTTTTTTGCCTTTCCACAAGTCGGCATTGCCATAAATATCAGGATAGTTGGGCACTGCGCCCGCTGCTTTGGCCAAGGGGGAGTCAGGGCGTACCCAGATGTCATTGGTGGCGGCTTCTTCGTTGGAAATGCCAATCAGCTTGTACCCATAGCGCATGCTTGCCATCATGGTGGGCACCGTGCCCATGGTGCCGATGTCCCACTGGTCTGCGGCCAGGGCTTCTGTCTGGGGCGCTCCGGAGGCAAAGAGCATAAATTTCATGGTAAAGGGGGCATCTTTCAACATGCCGGACTGTTCTGCATACCACATGGGAAAGCCGTGCAGGCACGGTTGCGCGCTTGTGCGCAATTCAATTTTCTGCGCGAAAGGCTGGCTGGGCGCCAGAAGCAGAAGAGAAAATAAAAACAGGCAGAAAAGTGAGCAAATAGAGATTTTTTTCATGTTGGTCTCCTTGCAGGGGGATGGTTATATACGTTGTCAATCCTATTGATCCGCCCGTTCAGCAGGCTGTGAACCCTCCATCTATCATGATTGTTTGGCCGGTGACGTAGCTGGAAGCGTTGCTTGCCAGAAAAACAGCGCATCCATAGAGATCCTCGAGCTTGCCGTTGCGTTGCGCACAGGTCTGCATGGCGCGGCGGGCTGCAAGCTCTGGATTGGCAAAAATGGTATTGGTAAGATTGGTGGGGAAAAAACCGGGGCCCATGGCATTGCATGTCACGCCAGAAGCCGACCATGCCTGGGCCGTGGCACGGGTCAGCTGCACGATGCCGCCCTTGCTGGCGCCATAGGGGGCACTGTTTTCAAAAGCCCGAAACGATTGCAGAGATGCCAGATTGATGATGCGACCCCATTTACGTTTGGCCATATGAGGGGCCAGGCCCTGCGTCATGAAGAACGGCGCGGCCAGAAGCAGGTTGATTTGCTGATTCCAGGCTTTCGGCGTCACTTCCGTAAAAGACTGACGCAGGTTTACTCCGGCGGCATTAACCAGAATGTCGATTTCAGGGTATTTTTTTAAGGCTTCAGTGGTGCAGTCGCGGGCAGTTTCAGGTTGTGAAAGGTCGGCGGTCATATGGTCGGCCTGCAGGTTTTTGGCGCGCAGGCGATCCGCCGCCTGGGCCAGGGCGGCAGAGTCGCGGGCAACGAGAATGACCCGTGCTCCGGCGAACGCAAGGGCCGTGGCCACAGCGTTGCCGATGCCGGAGCTTCCGCCCGTCACCAGGGCTGTCTTGCCCGTCAGATCAAAAAGACTCGCCATATTCATATGCGCCCCTTCATTCAAACATGCAGGGTTGTTACGTCTTGTCGCTTGGCTGCCCGGTCTGTCGTGAATAGCTTCAGGAAAAAGGTTCTTGCAATACCATGGCCTCATTGACGCTTTAATGGCTGGCAGATCTGTTGATGAAAAGCAGTCCCTTATGTAATGGCAATGAGCATTAGCTGTAAAAAAACATGGAATTGGCGTGGGTCAAAATTGCCACTGAGGAGCGGGGATTTATTGCCAGCCATGCGTCAAGCGTTGTCTGCGCGTCTGCTTTGCGCAGCAGGCAGCGGCCTGCGTCAGCCTCTGAGAGTTCTGTATGCAGCACAAGTTCGTGCTGTGCCGCCACGCGTGAAAACAGAAAAGCCTTGTGCGCGCCCATCTTGAATTCCTGCTGCATAAAGTCCTGCAGCAGGCTTTTGTGATCGGTGAAGCGGCTCACGTAGTTTTCGTACCTTTCATCGCCGATGCCTTGAGCACATTCTGCCAGAAGCAAAATGCGTCCGTGTTCTCCAGCGCAGCGCCGTGCGGAATCCAGCGCTTTTTGCGCTTGATAGAGGCAGATATCTTTTGGCGCGCCGCCGCAGGAGGCCACAACGATGTCCCAGGTTCTGGTGAGCTTGAAGCCGTAAAGCTTGCGGGTTTTTTCTGCCAAGGTGTTCAGCAGCGCGCAGGGATCGCCAACGTACAGTGCGGCAATTTTTTTGTCCGGCGTCATGACCACGTTGACGGCCATCCTGACTCCGGCCAGGATGCCGGCCTCATTGAGATCGTCACGCACGGGGTTGTTTTCAATGTTGCCTGCAAAGGCGCGTGAGTGCTGGAGCTGGCTGTGGTTTTTGGTGATCATGCCCGCTGAAGCGCATCCAATGACCACGCCCTTGGCACCACCGGTGAAACCTACGAACTGGTGCGCGTCCACCATGCCCATAACAATCTTGAGGTCTGCATCGGCGTAGGCGGCATTGATTTCCACCGGGGTTCCCCGGCTGGTCGTGCCCATGTGCCGCATGGGGGAATTTTGTGCGTCGTGGCTCACCACCGTGCAGCCGCGCAGGTCTTCAGGAAGGATGCGCGCCAGTTGGGCCTGGTCGGGCGGCTCATGGAGGCCCCCGCCAACCACGATGCGAACCATGTGGTGAGGCAGCGACGGATAGCTTGTAAAAATTCTTTCCAGTAGCGGAGGGAGCAGCAGCTTGATGGGGAAGGGACGGGTTTCATCGGGCACGGCGATGGCCACGGATTCAGGCGTCGGCATGTTTTCCAGGGCCGGACAGCCTTCGGGCGCATCAAGCGCGTTCATGAAAACGGCCAGCGGATTATCAAGCGGATCTACCTGCTGCGGGGTAAACACACTAACATCGCACGTATCTGGAATTTCCAGGTGCAGGCTGCCTGATCCGTATTTGAGCGTTTGGTTCATGGACGGAATCCTTTGGTAGCTGTCCACCGCGATGTTTATAATGCATGCAGTTCCAGTGGCGGGCCATGGGGCCTTGTTTTCATCCGCGTGCCGTAACGGAGTCTTACGGCACGCGGACGAAAAGGTTACGCGCTTTCGTAGAGTCTGGTCATGATAAATTCGCGATGGCCCAGGGCTTCAGCCGCGGTATTACGGCCGTTGCAGGTACGGACGAGCATTGCAAGCAGCATGTCGCCCGCCTGATCCAGGTTGATTTCGCGGCGCAGAATGCCGGAAACGTCCACGTCGATATGCTCGTTCATGGTGCGCACGGTGCGCGGATTGGCCGACAGTTTGATCACGGGCAGGATGGGGTTGCCGATGATGTTGCCCTGTCCCGTGGGGAAGAAGTGGGCCACAAAGCCCGAAGCGGCGCACAGGGTGACCATTTCGGCCGCGGCGGAAGAGGAATCCATAAACCACAGGCCGGAGCCGGTGGGGGTTTCGGCCTTGTCGAGGCAGCCGATAACCGGAGCCTTGCGGCCGATTTTCTGGATGTTGCCGAGAGCCTTTTCCTCAATGGTGGTCAGGCCGCCTTCAATGTTGCCCTTGGTGGGCTGGGAATCGCAAAGGTCGTCGGTCTTGTGGTCGTCAACAACCTTGGCGTAGCGGTCAAAGAAGCCCATGAATTTTTTGCGCACGTCTTCGGTGGCGCAACGGGCCGCGACCAGGTGTTCGCCGCCGGTGATTTCGGTGGTTTCACCAAACAGGGTAGTGGCGCCCATTTCCCACAGCTTGTCAAAAGCGTTGCCAACGGTGGGGTTGGAGGCAATGCCGGAAGTGGTGTCGGACTCGCCGCACTTGGTGGAAACCCACAGTTCGTCCATACTGCATTCGGTACGCTGCAGTTCGGTGGCAAAGTGGACGAACTCCTTGGCCTTGAGGGAAGCGGCGCGGATGGTTTCCAGGTCGCCATGCTGTTCAATGCCAAAGCCTACAACCGGCTTACCAGTCTTGGCAATGCCGTCCACTACGCGCTGCGTCCACACGGGCTCGATGCCGATGACGACAACTGCGGCCACGTTGGGGTTGCTGCCCACGCCGATAAGGGTGCGGAAATGCAGGTCAAGGTCTTCACCGAACTGCAGACGGCCATAGGCGTGGGGCAGGGCCAGGGTGCCTTTGATGTTGTTTCCCACAGCCTCACAGGCAGCGTTGGAAAGGTCGTCCAAAGGCAGAATGACCACATGGTTACGGATGCCCACACGGCCATTTTCGCGGCGGTAGCCCATAAATGTCTTGCTCATTGGTTTACCACCTCTTGGTTTTGACGTTGTGGACATGCAGGTGTTCGCCACGCTTGATGGGCTTGATCACCTTGCCGATGTCGGTGCCGTATTTGATAACGGTGTCGCCTTCAGAAAGGTCCTGGAGGGCGATCTTGTGGCCGATGGGGATGTCGCTCAGGGTTTCGAACACCAGGGTGGTGTCGCCGTCCATAACCCAGCCGTTGAGTTGGTCGCCCTTTTTGACGCCTTCAACTACGACCACGCCGACGCAGTCGCCGGGTTCATGCACCACAAAGTGGGTTGTCATACTGGCTCCTTGGATAGTATGGTAATAATAAAACGTGAATTAATGGACAAGGAATCTTTACTGCATACATGATAATGCGTATTAGCATTTGTCGAACGATTAAATACTATATTGCTTCATAGTATTTATTCGCAGATGCAACGCGGATCACTTGCTTCACCTTGGTCTTTGCCTAATTAATAGCAAGGGGCATGCCAAAAGAGCGAACAGGTCAATGATCTGCGCCATATAAGGAGAATCTTTTGCGCACATGATTGAATATACAACTAATATTGACCAGTTATGGTAATTTTGCTTATATTTGGGCAGAGAAATGATTAAATGTGGGCAGTGATGAGTTATGCCCTACGAGATTTCAGCAGACGGTTTGCGCAATCCCTCCCAGACAGTGGGTCAGGTGGTGCACCATCTGGCAAAGCTGGTTGTGGGGAAAGCAGAATTTGATGGAGTGTGCCGTGCTGTTGACCAATGGCCACCCGTTGGAACCGCGCCATTTTCTGCTTGAAAGCGACGACTGACCTCTGTTTGAGGATGACGAAGCGGATTATGCTTCTGAAGAAAATGGAAGCGCCGCCGACTCTGATGGCGTGCGACCGGCTCAGGACAAGACGTTGCGGCGACCGACCCGGCAGGCCTGTACCGGGACCAGGACGCCGCGCGGGCCACGCCTCAGGGTTCGGCTCATGGTACAAGCGACAGGGGCGCGGCCACAGGCGGCGCGGCAGTACCCCTGCGTGAGATGGAGCGTATCATGATTCTCAAGGGGCTGAAGGCGACATCGGGCAACAGGACCCAGGCTGCGGATCTGTTGGGCATTTCAGTACGTACCTTGCGCAACAAGCTTAACGACTACCGCGCAGCGGGACATCCCATCGACTGACGCGCCAGCGACGCACCCGGCCCTTGCCGCCGCAGCTGCACAAAAATCAGGACTCAGGCCGTATACGCGGCGTAAAATAAAGAAACCCCGGACAAACCGGGGTTTCTTGCCTCTGGCAAATAAGCGCCGCATCATTGCCGAATCTGCCAGTGCTTTCTTGGGGATATGGATTGAAGGGCAATGAACAGGGAGCGCGGTGCGCTACGCCAAAGGAATGCCTTTTTTGCAAAATTTGTTTCGCTTGTTGTCTGTGCGGTTTGCCGGGCAGGCCGCTTTACGTTTGCTCACCGGTTAACACTGTGCAGGCCTTGCCGCTGTGGCCATCTCCATTGGCCTAACGGCTTTGCGGCGAAGGTTGCTCATGTGGCCGCCGAGCCAAGCAAATAAAGGTCTTCTCGACAGTGCAGTCACTAGCAGCCATTGTTGATGGTACAGCAGGATTTTTTGAGCTTTTCGTACAGCCATGTGAAATCCAGCGTGCCCTGCTCTTCAATGCGGCGCAGTTTTTCCAGCCCTTCTTGGGTAATTTTTTGAGCCTGCGCGGCCAGGGTTTCGGCTTCTTCGCCGCGTATGGCCACAATGCCGTCGTCGTCAGCCACAATGATGTCGCCGGGGTTGATGACCACATTGCCGATGCTGACAGGCACGTTGACTTCTCCACAGGCGTCCTTGTACGGGCCATTGGGCGAAACCGCCCGCGCGTAGACAGGAAAGGGCAGTTCGCGCAAGGCGCGGGCATCCCGTACGGCTCCGTCAATGACAAAACCGGCCAGTCCGCGCTTCATGGCCAGATTGGCCATGATTTCGCCGCACACCGCGCGTTCTTCGTACGCGCCGCATGAGGCCACAATCACGTCGCCGGGCTGGGCGTTGTCCACGGCGTAATAGAGCAGTAGGTTTTCGCTGGCGGGCAGGTTGACGGTATAGGCTGAACCTCGCATGTGGCTGCGGCCAAGAGGTTTGAGGGCCGAGGGCAGGGCGGCGTTGCGGCCCAGGGCGTCGCAGATGTCGGCGACGGCAAGGCCGGAATACAGGTTTATGATGCCGGCGGGCAGGCGGTCGATATGGCGGTTGATGGTAAAGCGCATGCGTTAAGCCTTAGCGGTGCTTTGGGGTTGATTTTGTGCCCATCCGTCCGAGGGTATGGCGGTTCAGACGGATGGGCGCGGTTACAATCAAACACGGTTCAAGCAGTTTTCAGCGATTCAGACTTTAGGATGCGTCCTTAGCTTCCCGGTCTGTCGTGAATAGGTTCGAAAAAAAGCTCTTTCCAATTTTTGGCTTTGTTTTTTACCGCTCCTGTTTCATAGAGAAAATCGGAGAACAGAGATATCCTTACAGGCGTGGTGTTATAAACAATCTGGGGGTTTTCAAATATTCCAGTAATAAGTTCGAGCGGTTCTTTGGTTCCTGTTACCGCAATATACATCGCTGCTGCTTCTTTTTTGTTTTTGGTAACCCATTCGCAGGCATCATCCATAGCTTGAAGGACTATTTTTACAAGCATAGGATCTTTGTTATAAAATTTTTGTGAAGTGGCAACAACGTTGAAGATGTGGTTTCCACCCAATACATCGTACGAGTTGAAAACCATGTGAACGCCCTGAGTGCGCAGCTCAAGACTACTGAAAGGTTCTGACGCTACATGCCCTGTGATTTCTGACTTTCCTGAAGTAAGGGCCACGGCCGCATCGGGGTGCTTTGAAGAAACGGTCAGATAATCAAGCTTGTCATAATTTTTGATCCCGAACTCTTTGGCCACAGCCATTTGCAAAATTAACGCAGGCATGGAAACTTTGCCCGCCGGTACGGCGATACGGTCGTTATCGTTGAAATCAGCCAAGGAAACATTTTCAGCTTTTGAGGTGTTGAGTTTGAGCGGGGCCTGATCAATGGCCGCGATGGCTTTTACCTCCCCCTTGGTTTTATCCCAGAGCCTGACAAAGGGGCCGACCCCTAACGAAATAATGTCCACATTGCCGGAAAGAAACGCATCGTTTGTTGATGAACCACTGCCGAGGGTAAGCCATTTCACCGTAAGGTCTTTGACACCGGCGGCCTGCGCGTATTTTTCAATGAGTTTGCGCTGCTCCACGACATTTAAAAGAAAATGTGATATTCCGTATTGTTTGCTTATGCGTATTTCTGTGGCCTTTGCGTTGAGCGCGGGCAGAAGTAGCGCGGCAATAAATAGGGCAACTAAATATTTTCTCATGGTGTCTTTCCTTGCTGGTATGATTGCTAGTGGAGATGCCTATCCAGTGTAACAATTTCTATCATCGTGCGGGCAACCTCTAGAGTTTCATGCCCCATTTAATAATGGTTTTTTTCTCAACATACTTGAAGATAATGTTTTCAACGAGAACGCCAATGAGGATGATGGCGAACAGCCCGGCGAACACTTCGGCTATATCAAGCTGATTTTTCTTCTCGTAGATGAACCAGCCAAGGCCGCCCGACCCGGAGCTTACGCCGAAAACAAGTTCTGCCGCTATCAGGGTGCGCCAGGCAAACGCCCAGGCGACTTTAAGACCTGTGAGGATGTTTGCAAAAGCGGCGGGCACAAGAATGCGAAAGACAAGAGGCAGGCCTTTCAGTTCATAGCTTCTGCCCACCATGCGCAGCGTGCTGCTAACGCTGGAAAACCCGGTATAAATGCTCAAGGCGAGCGGCCACAACACAGCGTGGATTATTACAAAAATAATACTGGGCGCGCCAAGCCCGAACCACAGAAAGGCCAGGGGCAACAACGCAATGGCGGGCAGAGGGTTAAACATTGAGGTACAGACTTCAAGAAGGTCCGTGCCGAACTTTGTGGTGATGGCCAGAATTGTCAGCAGTGTGGCGATCACCACACCGCACGCATAGGCAATGGCCAAAACCTGCAACGATGTTAATACGCGAAGTCCCATTTCTCCTGAAGCTACTGCTGTATAAAACGCTACAAGCGTGTCGCTGAATGTCGGGAACATCAGCTCGTTATCAACTCTAACCGCGTAGATTTGCCATATAAGGGCCAGCATCAAGAGAATGAATATCTTTCTTGCCGCCGTACAGTTATAGAGTTTTTCAAAAGGGGAGAGGCGAACCTTGATTGCCTCCACATTTGTTTCCGGTGGTAGTTCCCTGACGTATTCTTCGCGCAATACTGGATTGGCTGACTTTGCACTCATTTTATTTGAACCTCTTTTGCCTAGTGGCTGAGCATGTCGTCTTTGAAAAGAATCCTCGAAATACGGCTTCGTATGGCAGCAGCTTCTGGGCTGTTGCGCCGTTCTTCCGGTGGCAGACTTACGTTTAACTCTGCTACAACTTGTCCTGGATGTGCAGAAAGCAGCACAATGCGCGAACCCAACATGATGGCTTCATCTATGGAGTGGGTTACAAAAACCATTGTGAATTTTGATTCTTCCCACAAGGAAAGCAATTCTTCCTGCATTTTTTGTCTGGTCAATGCGTCCAGCGAAGCAAAGGGTTCATCCATTAAAACCAGCTTGGACCTGAGGCCAAGGCAGCGCGCGATGGCGACGCGTTGTTTCATGCCCCCCGAAAGAAGGTGAGGATAAGAGTTTTCAAACTTGCTGAGGTTCACTTTTGCCAGCAACTCCTGGGCCTCGGTTTTCGCTTGTTCTTTGCTGATTTTTCTCGTCAGCATGATCGCAAACATGATGTTTTCAAGCGCTGTTTTCCAGGGAAGCAATTGGTCAAATTCTTGAAAGACAAAACCTCTGTCCGCCCCAGGTTTTTTTATTTCGCGGCCATTCAGGCTTATGCAGCCATGAACTGGTTTTATAAAACCGCCGATGGCCTTGAGTATGGTCGATTTACCACACCCAGAAGGGCCGAGAAGGATGAGGCGGTCAGCTTCATAGGCATCGAAATTTATCAAATGGGTGGCGGTAACAAGATGTTCTGTTGTTTTATACTGTAGCGTCAGGTCTTTAATGCTCAAAAAAGGTCGGATGCTTTGATCTTGCATGTGATTAGCTCCCTACCCTGTCAAAAATGGCGTCGAAATAGAGATCTTTCCAGCTATGAGCCTTGGTTTTAATTGCACCCTGGTCATAAAGAAAATCTGAAAACATCGTAATTCTAACAGGAACGGTGCTGTATACGATGTCGGGGTTTTTCAAGATTTCTGTGATGAGCTCGACAGGCTCTTTGGAATTGGTTTTTGTAATGTACAATTCTGCGGCCTTGACCTTGTTGTCGGCTATCCACGCCGAAGCGTTGTCCAATGCCAGAAGGATGGCTTTGCAGAGTTCTTTATTAGAGTTGTAGAAACTTTCAGAAGTGGAGATCAGATTGGAAATGTGGTGCCCGCCGAGAACGTCATAGGAACTGAATACACTATGTATCCCTGGGGAATTAAGTTCAAAGGTGCTGAAAGGCTCTGAAGCAACATGCCCGGTAATTTCAGACTTGCCGGAGGTAAGGGCGATGGCCGCATCAGGGTATTTTGCGGACACGGTCAGATAATCTATTTTATCGTAATTTTCTTTGCCGAACTCTTTGGCCGCAGCCATTTGCAAAGCCAGGGCCTGCATTGACACTTTAACGGCCGGCAGAGCTATTTTGTCGTTGGGCGTAAAATCTTTTAAGCTCTTTACTTCGGGCCGAGAGGTGTTCAGCACCTGTGGGGATTGGTCAAGTGAGGCCAAAGCTTTGACCTTACCTTTTGATTTGTCCCATAGCCGTAAAAAGGGTGCCACTCCACCGGATATAATATCAACATTGCCAGAAAGGAGCGCGTCATTTGACGTTGCACCGCTGCCGAAAGTCAGCCAGGTAACCTTGACATTGTTGAGCCCCACAGCCGCAGCCTGTTTTTCTATCAACTTGTGTTCTTCAACGACCATAAGCGGCAGATATGGAAGGCCATACTGCTTGCTGATGCGAACTTCGCTGTTCATTGCCAATGCTGGAGTGGCAAATAAAGCAATAAGGATGAGTGCAATAATGTTTTTTTTCATTTTATTCCCCATGATAATGCTGTACAGTTGATAAAAATCGCCCTTTATTCAAAATGTTACGCTTTTGAACGTTAGTTATAAAAAAACATGGAATTGGCGTGGGTCAAAATTGCCACTGAGGCGTGGGGATTTATTGCCAGCCATGCGTCAAGCGTTGTCTGCGCGTCTGCTTTGCGCAGCAGGCAGCGGCCCGCGTCAGCTTCTGAGAGTTCTGTATGCAGCACAAGTTCGTGCTGTGCCGCCACGCGTGAAAACAGAAAAGCCTTGTGCGCGCCCATCTTGAATTCTGCTGCATAAAGTCCTGCAGCAGGCTTTTGTGATCGGTGAAGCGGCTCACGTAGTTTTCGTACCTTTCATCGCCAATGCCTTGAGCACATTCTGCCAGAAGCAAAATGCGTCCGTGTTCTCCAGCGCAGCGCCGTGCGGAATCCAGCGCTTTTTGCGCTTGATAGAGGCAGATATCTTTTGGCGCGCCGCCGCAGGAGGCCACAACGATGTCCCAGGTTCTGGTGAGCTTGAAGCCGTAAAGCTTGCGGGTTTTTTCTGCCAAGGTGTTCAGCAGCGCGCAGGGATCGCCAACGTACAGTGCGGCAATTTTTTTGTCCGGCGTCATCACCACGTTGACGGCCAGCTTGACCCCGGCCAGGATGCCGGCCTCGTTCAGGTCTTCACGTACGGGGTTGTTTTCAAGGTTTCCCGCAAAGGCGCGAGGATCCTGGAGCTGGCTGTGGTTTTTGGTGAGCATGCCCGCTGAAGCGCATCCAATGACCACGCCCTTGGCCCCGCCGGTGAAACCTACGAACTGGTGCGCGTCCACCATGCCTATAACAATCTTGAGGTCTGCATTTGCGTAGGCGGCATTGATTTCCACCGGGGACCCCCGGCTGGTAATGCCCATGTGCCGCATGGGAGAATTTTGTGCGTCGTGGCTCACCACCGTGCAGCCGCGAAGGTCTTCAGGAAGAATGCGCGCCAACTGGGCCTGGTCGGGCGGCTCATGAAGCCCCCCCCGACCACGATGCGAACCATGTGGTGAGGCAGCGACGGATAGCTTGTAAAAATTCTTTCTAACAGAGGAGGAAGCAGCAGCTTGATGGGGAAGGGACGGGTTTCATCGGGCACGGCGATGGCCGCGGATTCAGGCGTCGGCATCTTTTCCAGGGCCGGACAGCCTTCGGCCGCATCAAGCGCGTTCATGAAAACGGCCAGTGGATTATCAAGCGGTTCCACCTGCTGCGGGGTAAACACACTAACATCGCACGTATCTGGTATTTCCAGGTGCAGGCTGCCTGATCCGTATTTGAGCGTGTGGTTCATGGACGGAATCCTTTGGTAGCTGTTCACCGCGATGTTTTTTATGCATGCAGTCCCAGTGGAGGGCATGAACCCTGTCTTCATCCGCGTGCCGTAACAATGTCTTACGGCACGCGGATGAGGAGGCTACGCGCTTTCGTAGAGTCTGGTCATGATAAATTCGCGATGGCCCAGGGCTTCAGCCGAGGTATTGCGGCCGTTGCAAGTACTGATAAGCATCGCAAGCAGCATGTCGCCCGCCTGATCCAGGTTGATTTCGCGGCGCAGAATGCCGGAAACGTCCACGTCGATGTGTTCGTTCATGGTGCGCACGGTGCGCGGGTTGGCCGACAGTTTGATAACGGGCAGGATGGGGTTGCCGATGATGTTGCCCTGTCCCGTGGGGAAGAAGTGGGCCACAAAGCCGGAAGCCGCGCACAGGGTGACCATTTCGGCAGCGGCGGAAGAGGAATCCATAAACCACAGGCCGGGGCCGGTGGGGGTTTCGGCCTTGTCGAGGCAGCCGATAACCGGAGCCTTGCGGCCGATTTTCTGAATGTTGCCGAGGGCCTTTTCCTCAATGGTGGTCAGGCCGCCTTCGATGTTGCCCTTGGTGGGCTGGGAATCGCAAAGGTCGTCGGTCTTGTGGTCGTCAACAACCTTGGCGTAGCGGTCAAAGAAGCCCATGAATTTTTTGCGCACGTCTTCGGTGGCGCAACGGGCGGCGACCAGGTGTTCGCCGCCGGTGATTTCGGTGGTTTCACCAAACAGGGTAGTGGCGCCCATTTCCCACAGCTTGTCAAAAGCGTTGCCAACGGTGGGGTTGGAAGCAATGCCGGAAGTGGTGTCGGATTCGCCGCACTTGGTGGAAACCCACAGTTCGTCCATGCTGCATTCGGTACGCTGCAGTTCGGTGGCAAAGTGGACGAACTCCTTGGCCTTGAGGGAAGCGGCGCGGATGGTTTCCAGGTCGCCATGCTGTTCAATGCCAAAGCCTACAACCGGCTTGCCGGTCTTGGCGATGCCGTCGACCACGCGCTGCGTCCACACGGGCTCGATGCCGATAACGACAACTGCGGCCACGTTGGGGTTGCTGCCCACGCCGATAAGGGTGCGGAAATGCAGGTCAAGGTCTTCACCGAACTGCAGACGGCCATAGGCGTGGGGCAGGGCCAGGGTGCCCTTGATGTTGTTTCCCACAGCCTCACAGGCAGCGTTGGAAAGGTCGTCCAGAGGCAGAATGACCACATGGTTACGGATGCCCACACGGCCATTTTCGCGGCGGTAGCCCATAAATGTCTTGTTCATTGGTTTACCACCTCTTGGTTTTGACGTTGTGCACATGCAGGTGTTCACCACGCTTGATGGGCTTGACCACCTTGCCGATGTCGGTGCCGTATTTGATGACGGTGTCGCCTTCAGCAAGGTTCTGCAGGGCGATCTTGTGCCCGATGGGGATGTCGCTCAAAGTTTCGAACACGAGGGTGGTGTCGCCGTCCATAACCCAGCCGTTGAGTTGGTCGCCCTTTTTGACGCCTTCAACTACGACCACGCCGACGCAGTCGCCGGGCTCATGCACCACAAAGTGGGTTGTCATACTGGTCTCCTTGGATAGTATGGTAATAATAAAACGTGAATTAATGGACAAGGAGTCCTTGTTGTATATATGATAATGCGTATTAGCATTTGTATAGCGATTAAATACCCCATCGTTTGAGAGTATTTATTCGCAGATGCAACGCGGATCACTTGCTTCACCTTCGTCTTTGCTTGTTTGATAGCAAGGGGCATGCCAAAAGTGCGCGTGGGCAATGACCTGTGCCATATATGGAGAATTTTTCACAAAGTTGGTTGGACGCGCAGCTAGTATTGACCGGTTGTGGTAATTTTGCTTGTATTTGGGCAGGGGAATGATTAAATGTGGGCAGAGGTGAGTTATGCCCTACGAGATTTCCGCAGACGGTTTGCGCAATCCTTCCCAGACAGTAGGCCAGGTGGTGCACCATCTGGCCAAATTGGTCGTGGGCAAGATGGATCGAAACGCGTTTTTTCGCATGCTTGCAAAACAGCTCCGCGTCTTGTTTCACTATGACCGCTTCTGCATCAACCTGTATGACGCCGAAAGGGAATTTCTCAATCTCTTTACGGCGGCCGACGGCACCGTGGTGGAATCGCTCTCCAACACGCGCATCGCCCAGAACACGGTGGCAGGCCTGGCCATTGCCTCACGCAAGCCCGTGGTCATCAATGACCTGGCGAAACACGATTTCGGCGACTCGCCCATGCCGCTTTCCACCGTGGGCCTCAACTCCACCATCGCCCTGCCGCTCATCGTCAGCGGCGAAGTTATCGGAACCCTGCACGTTTCATTTATAAAGCCCCCTGAAAACATCGTGCAGATCCTCAATGTGCTTTTGGAACTCAGCCCGGTGCTGTCCACCTTTCTTTTTGCCGTATTGTCCGAGGAGCGCCTTGAAAAAGCCCGCGCCACGAACACGACCATGCCGCAAACCCCTGACACGGACACCACGGGCAGCATCCAGCTGGCCTCAAGCCTGCTTGAGACGCCCGACCTGCACAGGCTTATGGCCCTGGCGCGCAAGGTGGCCAAGCTGCACATCGCGGTAATGATCGTGGGTGAAACGGGTACGGGCAAAAGCATGATGGCCCGCTGGCTGCACAGGCACAGCCCGCGCAGGGGAAACAATTTTGTGAAGGTCAACTGCCCGTCCCTGCCCCCCACCCTTTTTGAGAGCGAAATGTTCGGCTACGCCAAGGGGGCGTTTACCGGGGCCACGAGCAAGCGCGTGGGCCGCGTTGAACTGGCCCAGGGCGGCACACTTTTTCTTGATGAAATTGGCGAGCTTGCACCAGAAATGCAAAGCAAGCTCCTGCAGGTGCTTGAAGAAAATTCTTTTGAACGTGTGGGCGAAGCCTCGCCCATCGGGGTGGACATCCGCGTCTTGTCCGCCACCAACATCGACCTTGCGACAGCCATGGACGAAGGCCGTCTGCGCCGGGATCTCTATTACCGGCTTGGCTCGGTGGTGCTGCGCATGCCGCCGCTTCGCGAAAGAAAAAACGACATACCGCTGTTTGTGGATCATTTTGTAAAGCAGTTTGCCAAGGAATATGAAATAACCCCGCCAAAACTCACGCGTTCTGTCATGGAAGCCCTTTATGAGCACCCCTGGCCCGGCAATACGCGCGAGTTGCGCAACGTGGTGAGCCGCCTGTTGCTGCAAACACTGGATGGCCCCATTACCGAGAGCTTCGTGGCCGAGGCCCTGCATTTGTGGAAAACACCGGCAGGCGACCTTGCGTCCGGCCCGGCGTTTCCGGCTGCCGCTCCGCAGCCAGGCGCGCCATGGGGCAATTGGCAGGTGCCCATACTCCCCCAAACGGGCGTTGAAAAGCCGGGGGCTTCCTCTGCGCTGCCCACCCTTGAGCAAAACGAAAAAGCCCATATCGAGAAGGCCCTGCGTCTCAGCGGGGGCAAGCTTTCCGGGCCGGGCGGGGCTGCGGATCTGCTCGGCGTGCCGCGCTCCACCTTGCAGCACCGCATGCGCAAACTGGACATAAAGTAGGGATGTTGCCCCCACTTTCGGCGGATGTGCAGTCTTTCTTGAGTTTCCACAGGATTGCGCATATGATGCCGCTCTACGTCAAGAGCAATTACGCATTCCGGAGTCCGCATGCTTGAGTATATCCGTGATAAATCACAGTCTTTGGGCGTCAAACTGGCCTTTGCGCTTATCATCCTCGTCTTTGTTTTCTGGGGCGTGGGCAACTTTAATGACCGCAGCGCGGGCACTCTGGTGGCCGTGGTCAATGGCGACGCCATTACCATGCGTGAATTCGAGTCCGCCTACCGCAACGCCGAAGAAAACCTGCTCCGGAGCAACCCCGGAGTCACGCGCGAGCAGTTGAAACAGCAGCAGCTGGGTCGCCAGGTACTGCGTGACCTTGTCACCCAGACATTGCTGTCCCAGGAGGCCGCCCGCACAGGCGTGACGGTCACGCCTGTGGAACTGCGCGTGGCCATCGGCAGCATCAAGAGCTTTCAGAATGAAAAGGGGCAGTTTGATCCCGGCGTGTATTCCCGCATTCTGGCGGCGCAGCGTCTTACGCCCGCCCAGTTCGAGCAGGATACGGCGCGCGAGATGCTGCGGAAAAAGATGTACGACATGGTGACGGCCCCCGCCTGGGCCGACCCCGCCGAAGCGCAGAAGCGCTTTGAATTCCTGCGTGAAAAGCGGGATGTGGACTATATTTTCATCAACGAGGCGGATTTTGCCGCTTCCATCAAGCCTACCGATGAAGAGGTGGCGGCCTACTACGAGAGCCACAAGGCCCAGTTCGCCGTTCCCGCCAAGGCCGACGTTTCCTATGTGCTGGTGAATCCGCAGGATCTCGTGAAGGCCAGCAGCATCAGCTCTGCCGACGCGCAGAAGTGGTATGAAGAAAACGCCGCCCGCTTTGAGCAGAAAGAAGAAGTGAAGGCGGCCCATATTCTTGTGCCCCTGGCCGAGGATGCCTCTGAGGCCGATGTGAAGAAGGCCCAGGATCAGGCCGCCAAAATTGAAGCCGAGCTCAAGTCTGGCAAAAGCTTTGCCGCTGTGGCCGACGAGCACAACGGCCCCAATGCCGCCGGGCCTGGCGGCGAACTTGGCTGGGTCAAGCGCGGCATGACCGTGAAACCCTTTGAAGACGCCGCTTTTGCCCTTGACGCTGGCAAGGTTTCCGCTCCTGTGCGCAGCCAGTTCGGCCTGCACATCATCAAGGTTGAAGAAAAGAAGGCAGGCGGTCTGCCGCCCTTCAAGCAGGTGGAAGCCGAAGTTCTGGCCACCATGGCCCAGGAACAGGGCGTGGACAAGCTGCACGACGTGGTGGACAGCCTTGTTGAAGACAACATCCTTGGCCGCCCCCTCAAGCAGGGCGCGGAAAAGTACGGTCTCAAATGGGGTGAAACCGGCCTGCTTTCTGCCGCCGACCTCGTAAACACGCTGGGCGTCACTGCCGAAGGCGCGTCTGTTCTTGTGGGCACTCCGGCGGGTAACCCTGTGGACACGGCACTTGAGGCCGGAAAGTCCTATGTGGTGGCTCGCGTGCTCAAGTCCGAGCCCGCAACCACGGCTCCCCTGGACTCCGTCAAGGGCCAGATCGTCAAGGCCCTGATCGCGGAAAAGGCCCTTGTGGCGGCTATGGACGCCGCAAGCCAGGTGCGTAAGGATCTGGACACCGCGCCCTTGGGCGCAGCGGGACTGAAGGGTCGTGAAGTCAAGATTGCCAAGGGCGTGGAGCGCAACGGCGGTCTGCCCGGTTTTGCGCCCAACCCCGAAATGACTGAAGCGCTGTTTGAGGCCAAGGCCGGCCAGTGGCTGCCCGTGGCCTACGCGGTTGAGGGCGACAACGGCTCCGGCGCCGTTCTCGTGCGGGTCAAGGGCGTACAGCCCCCTGACGCCGCCGAATGGGATATGGTCAAGGATATCATGGCCAATGCCGTTACCCGTGACCGGGCCAATGCCCTGTTTGAAATGTTCATGCAGCGGCTTGCTTCCAGCGCCAAGATCAAGGTTTACAACGAAGATTTTGTTGACCGCAAGAATATGTAACAGCACGCGTCTTTCAGGCGACGGGATTTGCGCGCACATTGTGTGCCCACATCTTTAACAGCCCGAATAAAGAGGCTGTTGCGCCTGATATTATACTATTCTGGCCGGAGCCGCTTGACGGCTCCGGCCTTGTTTGTAAGAGCAAGACATGTGAGCATGGCGCAGGCCTTACAGACCCGCCGCCAGACAAAGGCAAGGACGTTTCAGGGCCGTGAATTTTTGCGGCGCCGGGGGGCACGGTCTTCCGGTTGTATATAAGGAGGCACGCTATGTGCGGTATTATTGGTTATGCAGGACACAGACCGGCCGTTCCCGTTGTGGTGGAAGGGCTGCGCAGGCTTGAATATCGCGGCTATGACTCCGCTGGCGTGGCCTTTGTGCGCCAGAATGACATACATGTGGTGCGCGCCATGGGCAAACTGGCTGCCCTGGAAGAAAAGCTCGCCCACGAGTCCGTCACCACGCCCACCTGCGCCATGGGCCACACACGCTGGGCCACGCACGGCGTGCCCGCCGAACGCAATGCCCATCCCCATTGCAGCAACGACGGCTCACTGGCCATCGTGCACAACGGAATCATTGAAAATTATCAGGAAATCAAGGCGGAACTGACGGGCAAGGGCTATACCTTCAGCTCTGAAACCGACACCGAAGTGCTGGTCAATCTTGTGGCCGAGCGCCGCAAGACCTCGCCCGACCTGCTGCACGCCTTTGCCACGGCCCTGCGCGAGGCGCACGGCGCGTATGCCGTATGCCTTATGGACAAGGACGAACCCGGCGTCATCTATGCCGCGCGCATGTCTGCCCCGCTCATCTTCGGTCAGGGAACGGGCGAAAATTTTGTGGCTTCGGACATTCCGGCTTTTCTGCCCTACACGCGCAAGGTGGTCTTTTTGCAGGACGGCGACCTCGTGCGCGCCACGGCGGGCAGCTTTGAAATCCTGCGCCTTGAAGACCTGAGCCCCGTAAGCCGTGAAACGCAGACCATCCAGTGGGACATGCAGGCCGCGCAAAAGGGCGGTTACCGCCACTTTATGCTCAAGGAAATTTTTGAGCAGCCCCGCGTCATTTCCGATGGCCTCACCGGCCGCCTGAACGCGGACAAAAGCCAGGTGCGCCTGGAAGAGCTGGATGCCCTGCCCGTGCCGAAACGCCTGCACATCGTGGCCTGCGGCACCTCCTATCATTCTGGCCTGTGGGGGCGGCATCTGCTGGAACACTGGGCGCGCGTGCCCGTGCAGGTGGAAATCGCCTCGGAGTTTCGCTACCGCGACACCCTGCTGCTGGACAAGGACGACATGGTGCTTGTCATCAGCCAGAGCGGCGAAACGGCGGACACCCTTGCGGCCCTGCGCATTGCCAAACAGAATGGCGTGACCGTGCTTGGCCTGTGCAACGTGGTGGGTTCATCCATCGCGCGTGACGCTTCCGCCGTGCTCTATACCCAGGCCGGGCCGGAGATCAGCGTGGCCTCCACCAAGGCCATGTGCAGCCAGATGCTTATGCTGGCCCTCATGGCCCTGTACTGGGGCACGCGCAAAGGCTGCCTGCCCGCCGATGATTGCCGGAGCACACTGCAGATTCTCGAAAATCTGCCTGCCCTGCTGGACGACTGCCTGCCCGCGCTGCACGACCGCGCCAAGGAGATATCCCGCAAGTACGCGCAGGTGCGCAATTTCTTCTATCTTGGCCGTGGGCACTGCTATCCCCTTGCGCTGGAAGGCGCGCTCAAGCTCAAGGAGCTTTCCTACATCCACGCCGAGGGGTATGCGGCGGGCGAAATGAAGCACGGCCCCATAGCGCTCATCGATCCGAGCTTTCCCACGTTCGCCCTGGCTCTGGACGACGCGCTGCTTCCCAAGGTGAAATCCAACATGGTCGAGGTTCAGGCCCGGCAGGGCAAGGTCATTGCCCTGACCAACAAGGGCGTGGAGCTGGATGCAGAAGATCGCTGGGAAATTCCGGCCCTTCCCGCCCCGCTCTCGGCCTTTGTGGCCCTTCCCGCCCTGCAGCTGTTCAGCTATGAAACGGCTGACTATCTTGGCAAGGATGTGGACCAACCCCGCAACCTGGCCAAAAGCGTTACCGTGGAATAAGGCTTTTCAAAAGGCCTTTGTGAATATTCCGAAGACAGTGGGCGCGCGCTTGAGCGCGTCCACTGCGGAAATACAGCGCGTCTGTTCCTTCGCGTGAGCTTCTGCACCGCAGAGCCAGAGCAAGTTCACTCCCAGAGGTACTCTGCTCTTTGATTTCAAAAAAAGCCCCTGTTCAGGGGCTTTTCCATTTTGCTCTCAGTCGTAATGCGTAGTTATCCGCCAAACTGGATCATGTGGAAGCGACGCAGCATGGCCGGAGGGATATCAGACGTCCAGTGCCCGGTGCTCACAGCCCACAGGTATGCGGCAAAAAGCACTGCCAGACAGCCGGCGGCAACAGTCCAAAAGGGGATACGACGGTTCGCCGCAGAGAGATGGAGGCAGTCCCTTTGCGGGCAGGCTTCAATGCAGGCCGTGCAGCCAAGGCATTCCGGCGAATTGACGCGCGCCTTCTGGTGCACGGCAATGGCCGCAGGGCAGGCGCGCTGGCAGCGGCGGCAGCTTGTGCAGGCATCGGCATTGCGGCGTATTGCCACCGGGCTCACCAGCGCAAGAATACCCAAAAACGCCCCATATGGGCAGAGATAACGACACCACGCATTGCGCACCACCAGCGAGGCGGCCACAATCACGCCCACCACAATGAACGTGGTGGTTGATGCCCGCAAAAAGAAAAACAGCATGCTTGAATCGGCCACCATGTTGAAGGGCGCGCCCATAAAGGCGTCGATTTCATCCATGCTCATGACAAGCAGGCTGAAATAGCACAATAATGCCAGTGGAATATACTTGATGGACAAAAGGGCCAGTTCCAGCTTTCGCGGCGGATTGCGGTTCAGGCCAAGACGCTCGCCCACGCGGCCCAGCAGGTTGGCGGCAAGGCCCACGGGGCAGATATAGCCGCAAAAGCCCTTGCGGAACAGCAGGGCCATGAGGCCAATGGCTAAAAAGAGCGTCAGTCCGGCAGGATGCACCATGTCCCACATGCCGGTTTCAACCAGGCGACGGGCCGCCATAAGTTCGCTGATGGGCAAAAACCCCTCAACAGAAGGCGGTTTGGGCGTGAATGCCTGGCTTTTTCCTGTGGCCCATTGCACGTAAAGGTAAAAATTCCAGCCCACCCATGTGAGGAAAACAGCGAACGCGACCTGAATGCTGCGCCGCAGCAGAGCGGGGGTCAGGCGGCGTTTTTCAGAAGCAGGAGCAAGAACAGATGCACCAGCCAAGGGAGTATGTTTTTGCGCTGGGGGCATTGTGGTCTCGTGCGCGGAGTTTGTTGTCCGAGGCATTGGGAACTTCCTTTCAGACTGTTCAGATAAACAATTGCGGACTCGTTGTGTCACCATTGGCAGCCACTGTCCATGCCTGGCGTCACAAGACTGTGCTCGAGCGCTGTCATCTCCTGCACCCGTGAATCAAGCTGCTTTGGCCAAAGGAGCTTTCACCGGCTGCGCGTGCCAGCGCGCAACAGAGAACACCGCGCCAGCGGCCTGATTATGCAAAAAGGTATATTTGTCTGTAATTTGCTGGAATGCGAGAGGATGTTGAGCTTTCAAATAAGAATGTCTTTTGCTAGGATGTCATAAGGCTTTTTACATTTTGTATAAAAAGCTTTAAATTACGGAAAGATACTGGATTTCAGCAAGGTTATATAAATGGAAAGACTGGCTAGAAGAAAAATTCGTATATTCTATTATGCAACAAGTTTTCTGGCGATGCTGGCCTTGGCTGTGGCTTTGTCGGTGCCTTATTTCATATCGGTGCGCAAGCAGTTCGACGCGATGGTGGACGAGTCAAGAGCCCGTATATTCGGTGAAAAAAGAGACGCCCTCGCTGAAAGGGTTGAAAGGATCATTGCCGAAATCGAAGTCATAAGAGAGACGGTGTACGCAGAGTACCAATCATTGGCCAAAGCCCAATGCTCGCTGCTGTCCACCCTGAAAATGAAAACTTCAGATATTATAAGCGGTTTTGACCGCAAGGTGACCAAACGCACCTCCCGCTTTTTGCTGCACAATTCGGGCGTGGGGATAGCGGTGTACGACCGTGAAAAGCAGAAGATCCTCTGGACTGATGAAAACGAGCTTGCACCCCAGTTGCTTGCGGCATTCAAGCGCGGGCAGCAGGAGCCCTCGGAGGAGTTTCCTGTCTGGGCCCAGGACAACCTCGGCGACAACCGCATGATTGCCATATTTGCCATTGAGGAGGCCCTGGACAATATCGCCAAGAAGCGCAGCGTAGCCATTGTGCGCAGCCTGCGTTTTCCACTCGGCCAGTATGTGTGGATTAACGGCGTTCGCGACTACACTGGCGGGCCGGGCTACGCCGTGCGGGTGGTGCATCCGTCCATGGAGGGGGATGAGGAGGTGCTGCTGTCAACGGAAACCGCGGATCCGCGGGGCAACCTTTCCTACAAGCAGGAGCTTGAAGGCGTGCTCAAGCAAGGGAGCCTCTATTTTTCCTATGTCTTCAAAAAGCTCAATTCTGACGAGCTGAGTGAAAAACTCGCCTACGCCCAGCTTTACAAGCCTTTCGACTGGATTGTGTGTACGGGCATACACACTGACGAAATGCAGAACATCGTGGACAAGCGTGAAATGGATTTCAACAGGGCCTTCAACAACCAGATTTCATCATACGCCAAGATTATTTCCGTCATCAGTCTGCTGTATATTGGTATGGTGTTTTTTTTCGAACGCAGGCTGACCAGCATGATCAATATTTTCATCGACAAGCTCAGGGAAGACGAGACCGCGCTGCGCGAAGAAAAAAACAAGCTGGACTTTGCCTATCAGGAATTGCAGCGCGTGGCCTACAGCGATTTTCTCACGGGGCTGCTCAATCGGCGGGCCATGTATGAGAGGGTTGAGCAGGAGGTTTCGCGGTCGCAGCGTGAAGATCTCAATTTTTGTCTTATATTGGCCGACATTGACCACTTCAAGGCCATCAACGACACCTACGGCCATGACACGGGCGACAGGGTGCTCAAGGCCATTGCAGGGATTTTTTGCCAGCATATCCGCGCCGAGGACAGCGCCTCGCGCTGGGGTGGCGAGGAATTTCTTATTCTCACCCCTTCGCTACGGCTGGAAGAAGGTCTGGTTTTGGCAGAGAGGCTGCGCGAGGCAGTGGAAAAAACGACCATCTACGATGGGGACATTACCATCAACACAACCATAACCCTGGGTGTGGTGGCGTATTCTCGGGGCAAGACCTTTGACTCCCTCATCAAGGAAGCGGATTTTTATCTTTACGCAGGTAAAAAGCTGCAAAGAAACTGCGTCATGTCCAGCGCGGGCTCCTGCTGATGGGGCTGTGCCGCCCCGGCTAATGCGCCTTCCGTGGTGCCACTCCTTGGCAACAGCCTGGAAATAGAGACAGCCCGGAAAAAACCGGGCTGTCTGTGATTTGGGGTCGCGCTGCGGCAGAGGTGGGCTGCTGGAGCAGATAACGTTTAACCTGCTGTAATGCCTGAAAAGCCTGTTGTTAACATCGCAGCCATGTACCCGCTACCGCCAAAAGTTTTAGGGGGAGGCTTTGTGGGGGAGGGACCCTTTTACAAAAGGGGCCTTCCCCCACAAAGCCTCTCAACGAAACGCGCAGTTATTTTGTTTGGCCAGGCGTGATCTTTTTTTGAAGCAGGAGTGGACTCTTTCGTCCTCGACTGTTTCAAAAAAAGTGAACAACGACGCCAAACGGAATAAATCAGCGTTTCCTAAAGGTACGGCGAGAATATCCAGCAGGCGGCATTGCGCAGCTTGACGGGCAGTGACAGGGTTTTGAGCTTGTCTGCCGTTATTTCGGTACTGCGGCTGATGACATCGTCAATATGGGCGGCGATGCCTTCACAAAACTGCGGGTCGAACACTTCCATATTCAATTCAAAATTGAGGCGCAGACTGCGGGGGTCCAGATTGGCCGAGCCTACCTGGCTGTAATAGTAGTCCACGGTGAGCAGCTTGGTGTGGGCAAAGGGCGGCGGCTGATACCAGACGCGCACGCCTGCCTCAAGCAGGGTGGGCAGCAGGCGAAACTGCGCCCAGTGCACATAAAACAAATTGTTTTTGGCGGGCAGCACCACTTTAACGTCCACACCGCGCTGGGCCGCGCTGCGCAGGGCCGACATAAAGCCGTGCGTGGGCAGAAAATAGGGCGTCATGATGCGCACAGACTGGCGGGCGGCATTGACGACGCCGCAAAAAATATCATTGAGCACGTCCGCTTCGGAGCCGGGGCCGTCCATAATGATGCGGCAATGGCTTTCACCGACAGGCTGGCCGCTGGCCGGGGGCAGGGGCGAGTATTTGCCGGTGCAGAAGCCCCAGTTGAGCAGAAAGGCGCGGCGCAACTGGTCTGCAATGGGGCCCTGGCAATGAAAATGCACGTCCTGGACGTATTTGGTCTTGCCGGCGGCTATGTTGTCATCGGAAATGTTCATGCCGCCGGTAAAGGCGGTATTGTCGCAGACAAGCATTTTGCGGTGGTTGCGCAGATTGATGCTGAAGTTGGGCGGAAAAAGCCTCGGCGGCAGAAACATGGCGACCTGAACGCCGTGCTCCGCCAGTTTTTTCCAGGGCTTGCGCCAGGAATAGAGCATGCCGATGCCGTCCACCAGCAGGCGGACATCCACGCCGCGTTGCGCAGCTTCTGTCAGAGCGTCGCCAAATTCTGCGGCAACCTTGCCCGCATTGAAGATATAGGTGCACAAAAAGACCTGTTCTCTGGCTTCGCGTATGGCCGCGAGCATTTGCGGGTATGCCTCGTCGCCATTGTGCAGGGTCATGAGCTTGTTGCCGCTGGACAGGTGCTGTTCCGTAAGGTGGCGGCCGACTTTCTCCATGCTGATGATGTAGTCGGGCACTTTTTCCGGCGGGTTGTCGGAAAATGGCGGGTGGGCGTAGTCAGGCTCAAGGGGTTCCTGACGCCGCATGATGCGGCTGGCACGGCTTTCAGCCCGGCTGATGCCAAAGGTGGCGTACAAAAGCGGGCCGATCAGCGGCAGCAGCAGGGCCGTAACTGTCCAGCCCAGGGCCGCGCGCGGATCGTGCTTGGTCAGCAGCGCATGGCAGACGGCAATCCACGACAGGATATGAACGGCCACAAGGGCCAGTGTTTCCAGCACACCTATAATCATGCAACATCCTTATTTTATAGCGTTTTCGCTTTGAGAATGTCCATTCTCGCGGTAGCCGTTGCCCGAAGGGCCAGTGACTCCAGCGCTTGTGGCAACAAAAAAAGACGTGCGCTGGAAGGCACAGTCTCTTTTTCAAAGTTAAAATGCTCTAGAGCAGATTAACTTTGAAATGCTTCACATTTCAAAGTTTTCATTCAGCCGAAAATTGCGATTTTCGGCTGAATCCACGCCACGTTGTGGCGCGCTGTACTTTCGTACAGCGTTAGAGCATTTACACTTTTTCAAAGTTAAAATGCTTCTAGAGCAGATTAACTTTGAAATGCTTCACATTTCAAAGTTTTCATTCAGCCGAAAATTGCGATTTTCGGCTGAATCCACGCCACGTTGTGGCGCGCTGTACTTTCGTACAGCGTTGGAGCATTTACACTTTTTCAAAGTTAAAATGCTCTAACATCCCAGTTTTAAATAAAAGTTTACTAAAAGTTTTAGGGGGAGGGGGTGTGGGGGAGGGACCCTTTTACAAAAGGGGCCCTCCCCCACAAGGTATTTCAGAGCCTCATTGCAACCCCCACAGAGCATTTCAAAGCGTCATTTGAAACACTACATAGGGCCCTGGTTGTGCGGGTTGAGGGTAATGCGATTACGCTCAACAGCCACTGCCAGTTCGGGCAAAAGGTCGTGCAGGGCGTTCATGTCATTGGCATTGGCGGCACGTTCCACACAACTGGCCATGCGTGCCAGCACGCGGAGGCCGAAGGCGTCTGAATCATTGGCTATGCGTGTGGCGGCTTCGCCAACACCAGGGCAGTTACGGCTTTTGAAGGCGCGCTGGGCGTCTTCCATGGCGGCGTCCAGGCGGCGCAGCATGTGCAAAAGGGTTGCGTCAACACGCGGTTGCGCGGCAGCCCGTGAAGGCGCTGGGGCCGCAGCAGGTGCGGCAGGACGCGCCGGGATGCCTGCGTCGCCCTTTGTGCCCTTTGTCTGTTCTGCGGGGGCTGGTGCGGCGGCTCCCGCGATGAAGTCCACAATGGAGGGTTCGGCATCAAAGCCTGCCTGCCGTGACGCTGCGGGGCGCTGGGCGGCTGCCGTGCTTGTGCCGCCAGCGTTGTCGGTGGGCGACGCTGGTCTGGCAGCCGGTTCTGTGGACGCCACATTGCCCAAAAGCTTCAGTATGAGCCTGCCTGTCGCGGTGCGCGGCATTTCTCTGGTTTTTTGCGCAAGCTGCGACGGTTCGGCTGCAACCGTGGCGGAGCTTTTGCGCTCTGCTTCAGAGGGGTCGGGCTTGGGCCAGGGGATCGTTCCAAGGGGTTTTGCCGCCGGTGCGGCAGCGGGTTCCGGCATCTGGGAGCTGGCCCCGGTTGCCGTACCGCCAAAAGTTTTCAGGCGCATGGCTGGCGTCGGGTTTGCGGCCTGCTCAATACCGTCTGTGGTTGTCGCGGATTTTGGCGCCATGGGCATGGGTTCGCCCACCCATTCGCCGGGGCCGGACAGGCTGGGGCTCACGTAGCCGCGTGGCGTGGCCGCTTCAGTGACTTTGGGTGAAGTGGCGGAAGGCCCGGCAGCGGTGTTGGCGGTAGAAAGAGGCGTGCCGACGGGGGTGGGTTCACCCACCCATTCGTCGCCCCAGCTCAGATTTTCGTGCAGCGCCGCACCGGAAGCGGGAAGGTTGCGATCAAGGTATTCTTCAGGGCTTGCGGCCGGTGCGGCAGGCGGGAAGGGCGCATTGACCGGGCGTAGTATGGCCTCGCCAATCTTGCCCTGAACCGTAATGACAGGTTGCCCCGCATTGGAGGCGGAATTGCTGATGGCGGCAGCGAGACTGGCGGCCGGGGCCGTTGACGCGGGTGCCAGGGTTTGTGGCGCGGTTTGTGGCGCGGCCATGGTTGATTCGTCCTGAACTGGTTCAGCCTGAACGGATTCGGCCTGCATGGGTTCCGCCAATGCGAAAACGTCCTGCACAGGTTCGGCCGGTGCAGTCTCGATTTGCGCAGGCGTGTCTGGCGCAGACGTGTCTGGCGCAGACTCGCTGTGCACAGATTCGCCGTCCGCAGATTCGCTTTGTGCAGACGTGTCTTGCACAGATTCGTCTTGCGCGGGCTCGCTTTGGACGGGTTCCGCCAACGCGAAGATATTCTGAACGGATACGTCCTGAGCGGCTTCGGCCAATGCAGCCCCGGCCGTCATCTCTCCGGGCTGTTCCGCGATGTCCGTCCTGTCTTCCAAGCCTGTGTCGTCAGCCAGGGGGCCTGAAGGCTGCTGTGCCCCTGCCTCATTCGTTTCATTTGGCTCGTTCGGCTCACCCGCCACACCGGGCATGGTCTGTTCTGGCCCGGAAAGGGGGGTTACAGGCACGCTCCAGGCGGCAGGGTGTTCGGTGGCGGCACTGGCTTCTCCGTCCCACTGGGGGCCTTCCAGGCCCGCTGCGGCTCTGAAGTCAGCGTCATTGATCTGATCAGGGGCGCTGTTGTCTTCAGGTTCCGCTGTTTCTGAAGCGTGCGTGAACTGCGGTTCGGCAGCCGTTTCGGCGTCTGCCTCGGCAGTCGGCACAGTCACGGCAGTCGGTTCGGAGTCCGGCCCGGCGTTCATTTCCGCATCCAGAGCGGCGTCCACTTCCGCGTCCTGGTCTGGACCCATACCGCCACCCATATCAACGTCAATATCATCATCCAGGGCAACGTCGAGGTCTGCGCCCGTATTGTCGGAAATGTTTTCGCTGCCGTCGCCTGCGCCGTCCGCCTGTGTGCGGTCAGAAATGCCCGGAAGCGGCAATTGCAGGGAATCGATGTTGGAAAGATCCGGTATGTCGGGATCGTCGGGATCTTCCGGCTGTTCCGGCAGGGGGGCCATGTCTGGCAGGAGAACCCCGGCGTCCACCAGCATGGCGGTCTGCGGAGCATTTGCCTCGTTGTTGGACTCGTCGTCGGGCTCGTCCTCTGGCTCGGCCATGACGGTCTCGGCCATGACGGGTTCGGGCATGCCGGGCATGGTCATGGCGTCCCCGAATCCTGGCATGGCAACTCCGGCTTCGGCCGACACAGGCTGGCCGTTTTGGCGCATCTGGTCGGTCATGTCCATAATCTGCGGCAGGGCCGAGAAGTCCGGCAGGCGTGAGGCATCGCCACTGGCGGGCTTCCACTGGGTAGCCTCGCCAAAGAGGTCGGGCAAGATGGAAGAAGAGGCTTCAGGCCGCAAGGCGTCGCCGTCCTGAGCGTCGCCCGCGTCGCCATCGGCAGAATGGACAAAAGGCGCGTCTCCGGCCGGGGTCGCGTGGCTGTCCGCTTCCGGCGTCTCCGTCGCACTGGACTCGCCTTCAGACGCGGCCTCTGCTGCGGCTCCTGCTGCAGCTCCTGGGGCGTTGTCCGGCAGGGCGAATCCGGCTTCTTCAAACAGTTCGCGCACGGTGAGGGCAAAGGCCGCCCGCTCCACAGGCTCCAGCAGGGCGTGGGTGTATCCGGATTCCGCCAGGGCGTCCCAGCGGCTGTCGTCCGCAGTGATGGCCAGGGCCTTGAAAAAGGGCAGACCAGCCTCAAGAGCCTGATTTTTGAAGCGCTCCAGCGCATCGGCTTCGGCAGGGCCGTCCATGGGGGAGTGCACCACCAGGAGAAGAGCCGGGATTTCCCTGTTCAGTTCCAGAGCTTCGCGCATGGTGCGGGCTTCTGTGCTTTGCAGGCCGAGGGCCGCTGTCATGTGGGCCAGATCCTGCCGTTCCACGGCCCTGTCGGCCACAATGGCCACATGGGCCTGACGGGCTTCCGGCGCTGCGGCCTCGTGCTCCAGCGGCTTGAGCCGCAGGGTAAAGGAAATGGTCGTGCCCTGTGGCCCGCATTCAACATTGAGGTAACAGTTGTTGGTTCCGGCCAGCTCCCAGGCCCGCGTTACGGCGAGCGTGGAGCGGTTGCGCGGGGGCAGGCCCGTGCCGGTGTCCGTTACCGTAAACAGCAGGTGGCCGGGGTCCGCGCTTTCGGGCACACGCCGCGCCGAAAGGTGCACGGCCCCGCGCGAAGTGGCGCGCACGGCGCTTTCCAGCAGCATGCAGAGGGTTTCGCGCAGGGCTTGCGCCTGCCCTTCATACATGTGCCCGAGTTGGGGCGGCATGTACCAGGCGAGGCCAATGCCGGCATTTTCGGCCGTGGCGCTGACGGCGTCGTGAGCCTCACGCACCAGATGCTGGAGGTTGAAAGGACTGCGGGTTTCGCCAATGAGGCTCTGGTTCAGGCTTTTGCCAGGATTATCCACCACATGGGCCAGGTCGGACGCGGCCTTGAGCATGTTTTCGGCATACTGGCGCACTGCCGGGGGCAAGGAGCAGTTGCCCAGAGCCGCGCCTTCGCGCATGAGGCGATCAAGGGGCGCGCGCAGGGCGTTTTCCCACAGGCAGGGATCGGCGCTGCCGAACCCGGAACCCCCGTTTGTACCGGAAGCGCCCGTTTGCTGGCGCGCTGCCGCTGCGCCGTCCCAGGACGTTCCCGGTTCGGGCGGCGCGCCCAGGGGCGCGTTTTCGGGCGACCGATTCCAGGCATTGACGCCAGTGGGAATCGTGGGCGGCAGCAGGCGCAGATTGGGGTCGTCCAGAGGCTGATCGAGGTTTATGGCCCCGTCTTCCATTAGAAGAGCCGCGCTATTTCCGGAAAGCTCGGGGGAAAAATCGGGCATGGCTGGGCCGCCGAGCCCGCCAAAACCATCCAGGCCGGGCAGCGAACCGCCTTTTTTGCTGTTTTTTTTGCGTCCGCGTTCGGCAGCCCCGCTCTGGGCCATGTCGCGCGGCGCGCCCGTGCCCGCGATGAGCAGGGCACTCAGGGCCGTGCCCCAAAGGGGGGCCGAGGCCATGAGGTTGGCGGCGTATCCGCTGTCCAGCCCCAAAACTCCGGCGGTCACGAAGAGCGGCGGCAGCAGGCAGCCCAGCAGAAAGCGCCGCGCCCCGCCAAGGCCCATGATGGCGCCGCCAATGGCGCTGGGCACAAAGATCAGTGTGCACATGGGCCACAGGGCCAGGTAGCGTATGATCCAGCCAAAGCCGGGCATGAGAGGCAGCAGCGCCAGGGCCGCGCCCGGCAGGGAGAGCAGCACGAACTGCGCGTCCAGAATGCGTGAGCGCTGCTTGGCGCGCAAAAGATGGCGGCCCACGTGGGGCAGCAGCATGAGGGCCACGCCGGGACTGAGCACGGCGGCGGCCTCCATCATGGTGATGCGCCCTGTACCGTAGGCGGGCATGCCCATGACGGCCTGCGCCAGGGCAGCGGCCACGTACAGGGCTGTCCACACGCGCCACTGGCCTTTCTCGGAAAGGCCGCGCAAAAGGCAGAGCAGCATGACCACGGCCAGGGCCAGAATGGCCGCTGTGCCCGAAAGGCTGCCCCAGTTGTTGGCGGCGTCCTGCGGGGTGCGCAGCATGGGCTCAAACCACAGGCCGGGCAGGCCGTCAAGGCGTATGTAGCAGGTCAGGGCTTCGCTGGTTGCCTCGGGCAGCAGAAGCACGGCGCGCTGCGTCGGGACAATTTCCCGCCATTCCACACTGTCCGTGAGGGGATTGGCGTGCGGCTCGTAAAGAACAGGCCCTTCGGGCACGCTGGAGCCCATGTCCAGCAGCATGGCTCCGGCCTTGGCGCCCTGCGGCAGGGGCGCAAGGGTAAAGCGAAGCCACATGATGCCCACGGCGCGGGGCAGGCTTTTCATTTGCAGGGGACGAAAGGCGCTGGCATTGGCAGGGCTGGCCACCTCTTCCACGTCCATGGTCCCTGTCTGGTCGATGAAGTACTGAAGTTTGGGCAGGAGCGGCGCGTTGGGCGTCAGCAGAAGGGGCGGCACCATGACTTTTTGCGCGCTGACAGGCGGAGGAGAAAGAAGCGCCTCGGTGGGTGCGGCCCTGAGCGCACCCGGCAGTGCGGCCAGGACAATCAGGCACAGCAACGTGGCGCAGAAGCGTGCAGCCGCGCCGCGACCACGTCGAAACTGGCGCGCATCGGCGGGGTTCTTGCCGGAATGGAGGCCGGTGGGAGTATGTGTCATGGTAATTCCGCCTGTATCCTCTGGCTGTATGCGACCCTGCCCCGCAAGGGCATGTTTTGAAGCTGGAGGTGCGGCTGCGCGCCGCGCCTTCAGCCTTAGAGCGTTTAACACTTGAAATGCTCGCGGATGGCAGGCTTTCGCCTGCCTGCACGCATTAGCGGCAAGGATTTTCAGGAAAATCCCCGCAGAGCAGTCACCACGTTTCATTCGTAAACTGCTCTGGATCAGATTTACGGAAGCACTGATCAAAGAGCCTCCTGGAAACGCGCAGTTATTTCGTTTGGCAAGGCGCGATCTTTTTTTGAAGCAGGAGTGGACTCTTCCGTCCTCGACTGTTTCAAAAAAAGTGAAGCAAGTCCGCCAAACGGAATAAATCAGCGTTTCCTTACATATCAAAGCTGCATTTCTGCCGAAAAAAGTGCTTTGCGGCAGAATCCACGCCGCATTGCGGCGCGTTGCACTCACGTGCAGCGTCAGGGCAGGCACCCTGTTTAAGGGTACACTGCTTCAAAGTAAAATTGCTCTAATGCAAATGCTGTATCAGTTCTGAAACGGGTTTGCCGTCCGGCGCGCGCGCACCCGGGTTCGCCTTCAGCAGGCGCTTCCAGGCGATTTCGGCTTCGTCCTTGCGCTTGAGGTCATAGTACAGCACAACGCCCTCGTTAAACATGGCGTTTTCAAGGTCGGGCTGCAGGGATGATGCCTTGCGAAAGCTCGCCACGGCCTTGTCGAACTGGCCCAATTCGCGTTGCATGATGCCAAGGTCAGTGAGCACAAGCGCGTTGTCGGGCGCAATGGACAGGGAACGCTCGTAGGCGGAGACGGCCTTTTGCGCCTGGCCCGTGTCAAAATAGAGATTGCCCAGGCTTGTCCAGCGCGAGGCGTCGCGGGGATTGTCCAGCAGGGCTTTTTCCAGTTCGCCAATGCGCGCGGACAGTTCGGGCGTCATTTGCGGCATGCTGGCTTGTGGCGCGGGGCGAGAGTTTTCGGGAACCTGCCCAGGAACCTGCCCAGAACTCTGCGCAGTCGCCTGCGCGCCAGGGGCGGCGGCCTGCTGCGGGGGCATGGGTTGCTGGGCGGAACCGTGCAGCATGGACGGGATCAGGCTGCCCACATACAGACCCAGCACCAATGCCAGGGCCACGCCCATGATAAAGGTGCCCTTGCGTACCATGCCTGTGGGGGCTGCTTCCTGCTGTTCCTGTTGGGCGTGTGCCGTGGGGGCTGCCTGGGGAGCAGGACGGGTGCCGGGCAGGGGCGTGCTGGACGTAATTTGTGTAGGGGCCTGCTCTTGCGCAGTGCCGGGGGAACTCTTGCTCTTGCTTTTACGACGGGCCATGAAAACCTCTTGGAGCATTTCGCGCCGGAAACGGCTGTTCACGGTGCGTAGCTGACGCCAGTTGGGCGGTTGGGTCGCATGAAAATATGCCTGGGCCAAAGCGGCGGCGGATGCAGGCGGTATTTTGCCGGTTGGGCGATGTCATTGCGGCTTCAGGGCCACAAGATTTGCAATAAAAGGTACAACCAGTAAAAAAAAGAGGCAAGCCCGCAGCTTCTGTATACGCTGGGGCTTGCCTGTATTGTACGTCTATGCCGATCAGCATGCCCGGCATGCCGGGCAAAGGCTTTTCCAGGCCGTGTGCGTTTTCTGTCTCGTGCGCGGGGCGCAGCGCCAAAGGCTCGTCGCCAAACGGAATAAATCAGCGTTTCCAGAAGGCTCTTTAATCAGTGCTTCCCTCACTACTTGGTCTTGCTGGCAGGGGCCGCGGGTTTGGCGGCCTTGTCGGCATTCTTGCCCTTGGCGTTTTCGCTTGCGGCGGGTGCGGCCTTGTCGGCGCTTTTGCCCCTGGTTTCGCTCGCTGCCGGAGCGGCCTTGGCGTTCTGGTCGGGCTGCGGGGCTTTTTCCAGTTCCTGCATGATGGCCGCCTTGAGTTCATCGGAAGCCTTGGGGTCTTGCAGACCGGCCGTCAGATGCTCTATGCCCTTGGCGGGATTTTCAAGAAAATAGAGGTACAGCACGCCCAGGCTGTAGCGCACGGAGGCTTCGTCCTTGATGGCGAGCACTTTTTCCAGCGCTTCGGCGGCTTCCTTGTTGCGGCCCTGGTTGTGCATGATGACGCCAAGCAGGTACAGGGGTTTGGAGTTGGCCGCATCCAGCGTTATGGCCCGCTGGGCAAAGGTTTCAGCCGCGTCCCAGTTCTGTACGCCGATGAGGTGCTCCACCAGGTGGTTCATGGCGGTGCTGTCATTGGGGTTTTCCGCAATCTGGCGCATGAGCTTGCCGATCTGCTGGGCGTCATCTTGCTGCCCGCCCGCCTGGGCAGCCGGGCCGGGCCGCCGCTGCTCGGTGAGGCCGGGACTTTCAAAACGTTCCTTGAGCGAAGTGACCAGCATGGTCACAAGGCCCACGGCCAGCAAAAGAATAAGCGCGCGCGAAGATGTGGTGCGCTTGGGACTGTCAGTCATGATTGATAATCTCCCATTGGGCCAGACGTGCGGTAAGGGCGCGCTGGCGCGCTCCCATAAAAGCCAGGTACGCGCCAAGGCCAATCCATACGGCGGCATTGGCGATGATAATCCAGGTCAGAGTATCCATATATCCTCCGGGGAAGGCCCGAACCCGCGTCCGCGCAGCGCTCGCTGGCGGTATCCTGCGGGCCGCGCGGTTACAGTCCTTCTTGCATCAGCCTGTTCTGCTGCAGCGCGTCAAGACGCGCGGCCAGGTCCAGCTGGCGTTTGCGAATCCATACCAGCCCGGCCCACAACAGGCCGAAAGAAATCACGCAGGCTATGACCGTGAGGCGCATTTCCGGTTCCAGGCCGCCGCCCTTGTTGCCAAACACGGCAGGATGGATGGAGCGCCAGATGCGGGCGGACAAAAACACCAGGGGCACGTCCAGAAAGGCCACAATGCCCACCACCGCGCAGACCACGTTGCGGCGTTGCTGCGGCAGGTCGAGGCCGCGCAGCACAAGGTAGCCAGCGTAAATGAACCACATGATCAGGGTGGTCGTGAGGCGGGGGTCCCACGTCCACCAGACGCCCCACGAGCGACGCGCCCACAGCATGCCTGTCACAAGGGCTAGCCCGCTCAGCAGTACGCCTGTTTCGGCGGCGGCGGCGCACAGCCGGTCAGCAGCGGGATTGCGACGCCACAAATAGGCTATGGAGCCCAGAAAGACCATAAAAAAGCTCATGAGCGCCCACCATGCCAGAGGCAGATGAACGTAAAAAATCTTTTGCGGCAGCCCCAGAGTCTGTTCCACAGGGGCATAGGCATAGATAAGCCACTGGCAGGCGGCGAAAGCCAGGCCGCCCAGAAGGGCCAGCCACTGCGGCAGCGCAGAAAATTTGGGCATTATTCGTCTCCCGCGTAAATGTGGCCGAACAGCAGCAGCCCGGCCCCTAAAAAGACTGCGTCAAAAGCCGCCGCCACCCCAAGCCATATGCCGGGGCCGTCGGCGCTGGGCGCGCCAAGGGCTTGCGCCCCCACGCTTATGCCCGCCAGCAAAAGGGGCGTCAGCAAGGGGAAAAGCACAATGCTCAGCAGTGATTCGCGCGCGGCCTGACCCTGGGCCAGTGCGCCCAGCAGGGAGCCCATGGCGCACATGCCCACGTCCGTGAGGGCCAGGGCGGCCAGACCCTGTGGCAGGGGGCCGCTGAGTTCCTGCCCAAGAAAGATTACGCCAGCTGGCAAAAAAACGATCTGGGCCAAAAGCAGCAAAATCAGCCCGGCGCAGCCCTTGCCAAGCCACACGGCCTGTATGGGCGCGGGGCAGAGCAGCAGGCCCAGGCGGGAGTTGTTGGCCTCTTCAAGCGCGTACAACTGGTTGAAAATCAGCACCTGACAAAAGGCGGAACTGAGCCAGAACACGGCAGCCGCGCTTTGCGGGGTCATGCGTTCGCCCACGCCCTGCGACAGGCTGAAAACAAAGAGCAGCAGCAGGCCGAGCAAGAGGGCCTGCACAAGACCGCTGCCACGCGAGAGCGTGAGGGAAAGATCCTTGCGGGCCATGGCCAGGGTCAGGCGCAGCACTGCGGGCCTCCCTGCGGCGTGTCGCCGTCTGTGCCGGAATGTTCACCGCTGCGGGCTTTTGCCTGCCCGCATTCGTGTCGGCTCGCCTGCCCGCATTCGTGTCGGCCTTCATGTGCGCTGTCCGGCGGATTCCCGCTTGCGCCGTGCGCCAGTGCGGCAGCGGCTTTTGCAGCGCCATTGTCTGCGGTATTGTCCGGGGCACTGCCCTGGGCACTGTCCGGGGCGGCGTCCGTGGCATTCTCCGGGGCGGCGGTTGCGCCCATCGGCCTGTAGCCTGCGGGTGGCCCGTCATAGGCCAGTCTGCGCCCGTCCAGGGCCAGCAGACGATCCGCCAGAGGCGCGTCGCCCGCCAGATCATGGCTGATAAGGATGACGCAGGCCTCGCGCGACCGGGCTTCCATCACTTCACGGCGCAAGAGGGCCAGGGAACTGGCGTCAAGGCCCGTACCCGGCTCGTCCAGCAGCAGCAGGTTCGGCTCCTGCATGAGGATGCGGGCCAGATTCAGGCGCTGCGCCATGCCGCGAGAAAAGACCCCTGCCCGTTCCTGCGCGTGCGCTTCAAGCCCCACGCGCTCAAGGGCGGCCATGAGATCCTTGCGCGAAAACGCAAGACCGCAGGCGTCGCGCCAGAAGGCAAGATTCTCCAGAGCCGTAAGGCCGGGATACAGGAATGTGGCGTGCCCGAGATAGCCCACGCGAACGTGTTCCGCCAGCCGGGCTTCGCCGGCGCTGGGGCGCGAAAGCCCCGCCATGACGCGCATGAGCGTGCTCTTGCCCGCGCCGTTGCCCCCCACCAGCAGAGAAACGCTGCCGGGCGCAAAAGCGCAGCTCACATCCTTGAAGATGACCTTGACCCCGTAGGTCTTGGCAACGCGCACAAGCTGCAGCACTGGCGGCACTCCGGCGGACTAGGCCGATTTGTTCCTGCCTGCGGAGCTGGCGCTGGCTGCGCCCGTGGTCTCTCCGCCCTGGTCTCCTTCCTCTTCGTCCATGCCCTCGGCCAGTTCTGCGGCCTCGGCTGCGCTGGCCTGCTTGCGGCGGCGCAGGCCCACAAGGGGCACAATGCTCATGATGGCGCCGCCAATCCACAGCCAGTTGACCAGCGGTTCCACGCTGAGTTTCACCACAACGTGCGAATCTTCGTCCAGACCCAGCAGGGAGGCGTAAATTTCGTTGCCAAGGCTGGGGATCACGTCAACCTCGGAAAACTGCATGCTGCCGAATTTTTCGTACACGCGGCGTTCCGGGGCCACAATGCCGAGATCCTTGCCGTCCTTGTCCACAACGCGGATGCGGGCGGCGATATAGTCATAGCCGGGGCGCACGCCCTCATTGAGTTCCAGCAGGGTCGCCGTGTAGCCAGCCAGCGTCTGCGCCTGCCCCACGGTAAGGTGCAGGTCGCGTTCCTGCTTGTACGGGCCGGAAAAGGCAATGCCCAGAGCCATGAGCGCCATGCCCAGATGCGCGCCGAGAGCGCCCAGGGTGTTGGGCTGCCGACGCACGGCCTTGTCGGCCAGCTGAAAGAGCATTCCTGTAACGATGGCGATGGCCGAAGCCGCGCCCAGCAAAGCCGTGGGCTGGCGATAGCCCATAAACCAGAGGGCCGCGCCGCTGGCCACAAAAACGCCCAAAATACTGAAGAAGGCTGTTTTGTTGCGCAGGCCGCCGCCCCATCCAAGCCAGGGGCAGGTGGCCATCATGAGCATGAGCACTGCGCCCAGGGGCAGGCAGACGCGGTTGTAGAAGTTGGCGTCCAGCCCGCGCGGGGCCGAGGCCCAAAGTTTGCTGATCACAGGCCACATGGTGGCCACAAGAATGATGGTCGCCAGGGCCAGCAGCACCCAGGCCACCAGGGTGAGAAAGCCTTCACGGCTGTCCAGCCCGGACAGGGGGCGGCCCTGCTTGGGGGCCATGAGGGGTACCCAGAGGGAAACCACAAGCCCGGCGAGGACGAACCAGGTGAGGGGCGTGCCCACGCCGCCGTCGCCAAAGGCGTGCACGGAGTCAATAATACCGCTGCGCACAAGGTAGGTGGCAAAAAAGGCCGAAACCGTGGTCAGGGCCATCATGGCCACGTTGACGCGGCCGAGTTTGTTGCGGCGGTCTTCGATAATCAGGGTGTGCAGGGCGGCCGAGCCGATGAGCCAGGGAATGAGGGAGGCGTTTTCCACCGGGTCCCATGCCCAGTAGCCGCCCCAGCCGAGTTCCATATAGGCCCACCACGCGCCAAGCACTATGCCGGACGTCAGGAACAGCCAGGCCAGGATGATGGCCGGGCGCGAAATGCGGTACCACGCGCCTTCAACGGAGGCCTGGCCCGAAAGCGCCTGGGCCAGGGCAAGACAGGCCGGGATGGTGAAGCCGCCGTATCCAAGGAACAGCAGCGGCGGGTGGATGATCATGCCGGGGTTCTGGAGCAGGGGGTTCAGGCCGCTGCCGTCCGCCGGGACGGGGCTTTGCAGCATGAAGGGATTGCTCCAGCTTGTAAGGATAAGGGCAAAAAAGGCCATGATGACATAAAAAAACGTCCAGTACCACAGGCGGGTGGAGCCGCTCAGCTTCTTGAACGCACGCGTACAGGCGAAAAGGGAACCGCTGACGCCGACGGCCAGCGCCCAGAAGAGCATGGAGCCGGGCTGTCCGGCCCAGAAGACCGTCAGTCGGTAAAAGACCGGCAAAATGCGGTCGGTATAGCTGGCCACATACTGCACCTGAAAATCAAACCAGAACAGCGCGTGCAGCAGAATGGCGGAGGCGATCAGCAGTGCGCCGCTGATCACGACATGGGCTTTTTCAACAATACGGAGGGAGTCTTCACGTCCTTGCCACAATTGCAGCAGGGCCAGGCCACCGCCGCCCAGAGAGGCGAGCAGGGCCAACAGAAGGAGGGCAAAGGCAAAAACGTACATGGGACTCCTTTTACAAGGCTCTGGGGCCGTAATGCGGGGCCGCGCGCTTCCGTTCACGGAAGGGCTGGCCCCATGCGCTTACTCTCCGGCACTGTGCCGGGCCGGGGAAACTGTCGGCTCTGCCGTCAGCTCTGGCGGTTTTCTTTCTGGTATTTGGAAGGACACTTGGTCATCAGGGTTTTGGCCACAAAACTGCCCTGGGCGTCCAGGCCGCCCTCAACGATGACTTCCGCGCCCGCCTTGAAGGTGTCGGGCACAGTGCCGCTGTACCGGACGGCTATGGTCTGGCTGGCATTGTCCTTGTCTTCAAGCAGAAAATTGACGCCGGAGCCGGATGAACCTTTTTCAATGCCGTCAGCCGCCACAGTGCCGAAAAGCCGGGCGGCGGTCAGTTTGTCTGGCGTGGAAGCTCTGGCTTCGGAAACATTAAGAAAATACACGCTGTTTTCCGAAAAGCCCGAATAGGCCAGATAGCCGACGCCGCCAAGAAAAAGCAGCAGGGCGACTATATAGATGCTGGTGTTTTTTTTGCGGGCCATGGTTACCTCATTCCTGCGGTATACGCGCTTGAACACAGGGCGGAACGCGCCGTGGGCGGCGTGTCGCGCGCGTGAAAGTGTGACCCGTGGTTTTGGGTCGGCCTACGCGTCTGTACGGAGAACAACCTAGACCATTTCTGTCAGCCTGACAAGATGAGAATAATTATTGTTAGAGGGGCGAAGCAGGGTGCGGCGCGGATTTTGTGATCGAAACACAGAGGGGAGTACCCTCTATTCCCCATTATCGGACTAGGTAAGTGGCTAATTACTTGAGACAAAAACCGTGGCAGGCGGCCCGGTTGGTCACAAGGGAATACGCCTGGGCGGCCCGCAGGGCAGCCGCTGTGACAGTACGGCGAATGTTGACTGAAAGAAATTTTTTTACGGTGGGCCTTGGGCGCGGCAGTTTTGCTGTGCGGTGGACTGCTGTGGCTGCTACTGTGGCGGTCGCGTGAAGCAATATTAATGAGTAAAGGTTTTAGGGGGTGGGGGTGTGGGGGAGGAGACCCTTTTGCAAAAGGGTCCCTCCCCCACAAAGCAATCCTCAAAACCAACCCGCGTTACGGAATATCCCGAAATGAGGGGGCAGGGGGCTGGCTGGCCTGATCGGCCCCGCCATAAAAGCACATGTGCCTGACCATGCCGTCCACGAGCCCCACCTTGGGGATGATGAACCTGCCCGCGCCAGATCGGGCCGCCACGGTGAGGAAGATCTCCAGCGCGGGCACGATGACGTCCGCCCTGTACTGGTTGAGGCGGTAGCGTGCCCTGCGTTCGTCATAGGGCAGGGTGCGCAGGTCTTCGTACAGGGCTTGCAGTTCTGCGCGGCTGGTGGCTTTGCCCTCTTTTTTGTCCAGCAGCTTGGCGGCCTTGTTGATGTTGCCGCCAGAGGCGATGAGCTGGCGCGGCTTGTAGGTTTCGGCCATGCGCGCCAGGTGGGCGTCAAGGCGCAGCCATTCCTCCGGCGCAACAACCTGGGCCAGCATGCGCAGCGTGCCCACCTGAAAGGACTGGGCCTCCAGCAGGGTATTGTTTTTCACGGCGATGATTTCGGTGCTGCCGCCGCCCACGTCCACATAGAGCGCGGTTTCGTCCGGTTCTGTCCAGGCGGAAAAGGTATTGGCCTCAAAGAGAATTTCGGCCTCCTCCACGCCGGAGATGATGGAAATTTCAAGCCCTGTGGCGCGGCTCACGCTGCTGATGAGGGCTGGCCCGTTGGCCGCGTCGCGCATGGCGCTGGTGGCGCAGATGCGGTAGTGGTCCACATCGTAGGCACGCATGAGGTGTACAAAGGCCGTCATGGCTTCAAGGAACATGCGCTGTCTTGCGTCGGAGATGCGGCCGCTGGTGAAAACGTCGGCCCCAAGGCGCACGGGGATGCGCAGGTAGGCGCTTTTTTTGACGGGTTTGTCCGGCCCGAGTTCCGAAACGTCGCTGATCAGACAGCGGATGGCGTTGGACCCCACGTCCATGGCGGCAACGGTTTGCAGTTTCATCTTATTCTCCGCAGGCTGCTGGAGTGCCCGTAGCAGCAGGCGCGGCAGCGGGGACGGAGTATTGCGCCGTGGAGGCGGGCGCGGTCTGGTGCGCCGGTTTTACGCCGCCATGCAGGTGGGCCTTGTGGCGGTAATAGTCGTGCAGCATGGTTTGCGATCGGCAGGGAATGGACGCAAGCCCCGAGTGATAGCTGTTGGCGCAGGTGTCGGTAAGCACGCGGGCCTTGATGTTGTCCGACCACTGGATGGCAAAGATGTCTCTGAGGGTCTGGGCCAGTTGCGGGCAGAATATGGGGGCAGCCACTTCAAGCCTTCTGTCGAGGTTTCTGGGCATCCAGTCCGCGCTGGAAATAAAGACCTTTTCCGCGTCATTGTTGCAGAAGATGATGATTCTGGCGTGTTCCAAAAACTTGTCCACAATGCTGATGGCCCAGATGTTTTCGCTGAGGCCGGGCTGCTGGGGCTTTAAGCAGCACGCGCCGCGCACGATAAGGCGCACCTCCACCCCGGCCTTGCCCGCCCTGTAGAGCAGGTTGATCATGCTCTCGTCGGTGAGGCTGTTGAGTTTGGCGTAGATATAGGCCGGTTTGCCCGCGCGGGCATTGCGAATTTCCGCCTCGATATGCCGCGAAAAAACGCTGCGCATGTTGTGCGGGGCCACCACCAGATCCCTGCTGACCATGGGCTTGTGCGAGGCCCCAAGAAAATTGAAAATGCTGCGCGCGTCCTCGGCAAGGCGCTGGCTGGCGCTCAGCAGGCCCACGTCGCTGTAAAGCCGCGCCGTGTCCTCATTGAAATTGCCTGTGCCTATGTAGACATAGCCCGTTTTTTTGCGGCCCTCGGTACGTTCAACCAGCAGAAGCTTGCTGTGTACTTTAAGATCCCGCAGTCCGTGGATGATGCTGACGCCCGCCTGGTGCAGGATGTCGATGGTCCTGACGTTGCGCTCCTCGTCAAAGCGGGCCATAAGCTCAACGAATACCGTGACCTTTTTGCCGTTCTGGGCAGCGTTGACCAGGGCGTTGATGACGCGCGAATGATCGGCCGTGCGGTACAGGCTGATGGAAATATCCGTGACCTTGGGGTCAATGGCGGCCTCGCAGAGAAAATCCACCACATGATTGAAGGTGTGGTAGGGAAAGTGCAGGAGGATGTCCTTTTTCTTCACCACTTTGAGGATGCTGGAAAAGGGCTTGATGTCCGGGTGTTCCAGCGGCGGCATGACGCGGTTTTCAAGGTCGGGCCGCACACGGGGAAAGTTCATGAGGCTGCGCATCATGTGGTAGCGCGCGCCAGGGTCAAGCTCGCCGCTCTTGAGGTGGAGTTTTGACGCCAGCAGGTTCAGCAGATCCTGAGGCATGGCCTGGTCATAGATGAGCCGCACGGGGCGTCCGCGCAGCCTGTGTTCCAGGCCTTCTTCCATTTTTTCAATGAGGCTTTTGGACACGTCGTCGTCAAGGGTCAGCTCCGCGTCGCGCATGACCTTGAAGGTATACGCCGAAATGGCGTCGTAGTTGAACATGAAAAAGATGTCGTTGAGGCAAAGGCGGATGATGTCGTCCACAAAGATGATGTCGCTGCATCCGGCTGGCGAGGGCATTTCAACAAAGCGCGGGCATTCGGCGCTGACAGGAATGCGCAGTATGGCATAGCGGTTCTTGTTGCCGCTGGCGGGCTGCATTTTGACGGCGTGGTATATGTGACTGTCCTGAAGAAAGGGCAGGTTGGCGCTCTTGGTCAGCATGAGGGGAACCAGCTGCGGATTGATGACCTGGGCGAAATAGTCGCGGCAGAATTTTTCCTGCCCTGGCGTGAGCTGGGTTTCGTTGCGCACCCGTATGCCCTGCTCCTGCATGGCGGCGAGGACGCTTTTATACGTTTCGCGAAAGGCGGCCTGTCCTTTGGCCACGCTGTTGTTGACGCGGTGCAGGGCTTCCTGCGGGCTGAGGCCGCCCATGAGCAGTATTTTGCCCGGCTCGCGGCTGCGTGAAAGACGCGCCAGCGAGGCCACGCGCACCTTGATGAATTCATCCTGATTGCTGGAGAAAATGCCCAGAAAGCGCAGCCGCTGCACGAGAGGATTGGACGGGTCGCGGGCTTCCTGCAGTATGCGCTCGTTAAAGCACAACCAGCTCAACTCCCTGTTGTTCATCTTGCCACTGTCTTTCATGATCAAAACTCCAGGCCCCTCAGTATGTTAAGGCATGCCTGTGATGTACCATCCCTGTGTGAAGATCATGTGACAAAAGGAACGCAAGTTTATTTTTGCGCATTGGCGGGGCTCTACCCCGCAGCGAACGTGGGTGATTATGGGGAAATAGCGCAACATGCAGGCTTTGCCTGGCAATGGCGAGCGCTCCGGCAGTCAGGGGCGCGCCCCAAAAACGTGGGTTGGCAGGAAAGGCAGGGGCCAGCGTGGTACTGTACGAGTTTTAGCTGAATGCCTTCGCCCACAAAGCTTTTCTCATCCCCCCCCCAAAAAAAAATACACCCACAAAGTCTTTCAGTGCGACAGCGCCCTACTGTTCTGTCGCCCTTGCTCCGGTTCTTTCCTCAACGGCCCTGAGCAGCACGCCTTCGGCCTGGGCGGCCAGGCGGCGCGGGGAGTAGCGCTTTTCAATGAAGGCGCGCAGCGCTTCCGGGTCTGCGGGCGCGGCGTAGATGCGCCGCACGTCGTCCAGGGTATCGGCGATGTACTGCTTGGGAAAGAAAAATCCCGCGCCCCAGAAGTTGTTGATAATGGGCTTGATGCCCTTGCACATGGCTTCGGCGATGTTGTAGCCGAAGCTTTCAAAAATGCTGGCGGATATCAGGCAATCCTTGTCTTCAAGCCAGTCATTCATCCTGTCTCTGGGTACGTTTTTTTCAAAAAACACGTGGTTCTTGAGGCCAAGATTGGCAATCATGAAGGTGAGGTAGGTGAAGGTGCGCTGTTCTTCAACGCCGCCGTGCGGCTCTGCGGTCAGGTGCAGCGTGAGGGAGGGATCGTCCCGCCAGAGCGTGTGGAACATCTGGAGCGCATAGGGCAGGTTTTTACTGGCGTTCATGGCCAGGCTCACGCAGGCGATTTTTCCGGTGCGCTGGCGTGATGCCTTGAGGGGAAATTTGCGGGCTTCCACGGCATTGAGCATGACTTCGCCCGGCACGTCCGCTGCCTGCGCGTTAAAAAGCTGCTCAATAACAGGAGAGACAAAAATCATTCTGGATATGTTTTTCCACACGATGCCAAGGGGCACAAAGCATTCATAGCTGTGCAGGCGGCAAACCAGGGGGCAGGCGTCTTCCACAAGGCTGGCCGCATGGGCATGCGAGGCCGCCCATTCCAGCCAGGCCACATCGGCCCAGTGCAGAAGGGCCTGTATTGCATCCATATCTATGGTGTCGGAAACGCGCACTTCATGCCGCGCGGAGAGTTCCTCCACAATGCCTTGCAAAAAGTAGTCTGTGCCTTTGCCGTGCAAGAATGCAATTTTCATGGGCCACCTCGCAGGGGTGTTTTTTGCGCGGCCAGCTCCTCCGCGTGGCTGCGCCAACTGCCAAAGAAAAATGCCGGGATCTACAGCGGCTGTGCGTCTGCATGCTTAGAGCATTTTACCTTTGAAAAAGTGTAAATGCTCCAAGGCTGCGCGACAGTGCAGCGCGCCACAACGTGGCGTGGATTCAGGCGAAAGTCACATTTTTCGGCTGAATGAAAACTTTGAAATGTGTAGCATTTCAAAGTTAATCTGCTCTAGTGGTAATGCGTCTGACGGCTTTTCGCAAGGCTGCGGCAAGGGGGCGGGCTGTGGCGTGGCAGGCTGTGGGGTGCAGGCAGCAAAAAGCCCTTACGGTTCAACTCCATAAGGGCTTGAGGTCGAAGTTTTTGGCTGACAGGATGCGGCCGTTCTCGCGCGGGCGCGCCTGTCCAGTCGGGCTGCGTTTCATTTCATAGCTTATGGCGCGTTTTTACCGCAGTTTGAATGCAAAGGGCAGCACCACCAGCGTGTTCACCGGCTGACCCTTGAGTTTGCCGGGAGCAAAACGCATGCTCTGGGCTGCCTTGAGCGCCGCGTCTTCAAAGTAGCCTTCGGGCGTCGCGCTGATGATCTCGCAGTGGCGGGGCTGGCCGGAGGAGTCCACCACAAGGCGTACCTTGACGGAGCCCTGAATATTCATGCGCCGGGCCTTGTTGGGGTATTCCGGTTCAACGCGGCGGGTAACGCTGGGGCGCTGGTCCAGCGTATCGATCTCATAGGCGCTGAGGCCGCCCATTGCGCGTGGCTGCGGCCCGGCCGGGGCTGCCGGAGGGCTTGGCGGCGCAGGCGCAACGGCCTCTTTGGGCACGGGAGCGTCGCTCTTTTTGGGGCTGATTTTTTTGACATCCGGCTTGGGCTGCACAGGCTTTGGTGGCTGGACTTCCTGCTTTTGGGGAACCGGTTCCGGAGGCGGCGCCGGGGCATCCGGCACAGCAGGCGGGGTCTGCGGCAGGTTGGGGGCCGGGGCAAATTCTGCAAGAGCCACGCGATACACCCTTTCCGCGTTATTGGGCGCTTCCTTTGCCAGAAAAATAAAGCCGCCCAGCAGCAGCGCGTGCATGCTTACGGAAAAAGCCAGGGTTATGCTACGGGCGGCTGTCATCATGGCAGTGTGCCTTTCTTCGCGTCCTGTGCCGCATTTGTGCCCGTACCGTTGGTCGGCCCGTCGTCGGAGCCGTCAGGCACGGATGTGGTCACAAGCCCCACGTCGCTGACGCCCGCCCCGCGGACGCGATCCATGACGTGCATGACCGTGCCGTAGGGCACGTCCTTGTCGGCGCGTACAAAAAGTTGCCGCCCGGCGTTTTTCACGCGCGTGGCGAGCACTTCGGGCAGGTCGGCCATGCCGGTTTCATACTCGTCAAGATACAGCGCCCCGTTGGACTTGATGGTCAAAATGATGTGGTCATCATCAGTGGGCAAAACTTCGGATGTCTCCACCTTGGGCAGCGCCACATCAAGCCCTTCTGTCATCATGGGGGCCGTGACCATAAAGATGATCAGCAGCACCAGCATGACGTCCACAAAAGGCGTGACGTTGATGTCGGCAACAAAATCGTCGTCAGCGGATGAGGCGGCCATGCCTAGCGCTCCCCGGCAAAGCTGATGCCGCTGCTGTGATCCGGCGCTTCATGCTGCAGGCGGTTGAGCAGTTGACCGGCGTAGTTGATGCATATCCCTTCAATATAGATGAGCTTTGCTTTGAAGACGTTGTAGCCGCACACGGCGGGTATGGCCACAAACAGGCCGACGGCCGTGGCTATGAGCGCTTCGGCAATGCCGGGGGCCACCGTGGCCAGCGACACGCTCTTCATCTGCGCGATGGCGGTGAAGGAATGCATGATTCCCCAAACTGTGCCGAACAGGCCGATGAACGGGGCCGTGTTGGCGGCCGTGGCCAGCAGGGCCAGTGAGGACTTGAGCCGCGCGACTTCCTCGGCAATGGCGAAGTGCAGAGCGCGGCGCACGTTGTCGTTAAGCAGGCGTTCTGTGTCGCCCGTGCGGGTGAGGCGGTTGAACTCGCGCACGGCGCGGCGTGTGATGCCGTAGAGGGGCGATTGCCTGTCGGCCTCCATCACGGGCAGGGCATGGTTCAGGCCGCCGGCATCGTCAAAGGCCACAAGCCCTTGCTGGGTACGGCGCTGGGCTGACCGCAACGTCATCCACTTGCCGCACATATAGGCCCAACTGGCCACAGACATAAAAAGCAGCAGCACCAATACGCATTTGGATATGAGCGTGGCCTGCAGCACGGCCTCAAGCATTGGATTCATCTGGCCTCCCCGCTGAATATGAAATTGAAATTCAAAGTAGTCATAGACAGTTCATGTCGCTGTGTCAATGACTGCATTGCGGGAGATGCTATGGAAAATACGCTGAATCTTGATCGTTATGGGATTTTTGCGTGAAGCATGAAAGGAGGAAAATCCGTAGTTCCGCGCGTATAGCCATATTGTAAGCGGCAACGTACTGGATTCATAGCATGCCTGCGCCAGGCAGATGCATGGATTCAAGGGCTGAGATGCCACGTTGGCCGAAAACCAACGTGTACTGGCCCTTTAGGAGCAAAGGCGACTAACAGGATCGGGGGACTTTACGCGTTTTTGTCCCATGCCGTTGTTTTTCGCGCCCGTGCCGTCCGGGGCTGCCATCATCATAGGGCGGAAGAGTCTGCGGCATGCATGGCATCGTGACAAAAGAAAAAGCCCTTACGGCTCGTCTCCGTAAGGGCTTGAAAAATCTGGTTGCGGGGGCAGGATTTGAACCTACGACCTTCGGGTTATGAGCCCGACGAGCTACCGAGCTGCTCCACCCCGCGACACGGCAACAGTGTGTTGTTGCGAAACAGATAAGTAGTCCTTTGGCAACAAAGTGTCAAGCATAATCGCAAAATTATTATTGTGCGTTAAAAATATCAAGCAGATAGGCGAGCTGCTTGGCGCGTGTCGGGCAAGCCCGCACAGGATGCAGACGCCTCCACCGACATGGTGCCCCCTTACCCGCATTGTACACCTCACCACTGCGCACCCTACACGCACGTCCCGTACATCTCGTTTGTCGTGCCCCGCACCCCTCTTCTGTGCATATTCTATTGGGCGCAGTCTATCACCCCACACCAGCACAGGCGTGCATGGGACCGCCGCACAGGGCATTCTGGAACACTTGCCCACATGCATGCAGGCGTCAGCTTCAACCGCATGGCAGCGCAGGAGCCAGCACCGGGGGCCGCGTAGGGGTCTGAGTGAAAGCCTTCATTTCGTGCGTCCACAGCCTGCCCCCCCGGCATATCTAAACGGGCTTGCACTCCGGGGCAAAAATCCGTGCTGGTTTTACGAACAAGTATTTTGGCAATTTTTATTTATAATATTAGTATGTTAAATGCGATAGGAACAGTGCTTACGGCGCGTTGCGACCATCAACGACAGCGATTGCAACAATTTCCCGGTGTTGCAACGCGGCCGGGGTTGGCGTCAATTGCCCCCTCAACGCGCCTGTTAAGAACATTGAATGCAGCGTAAATATTAAATGAAATTGGTATGTTAATCTATTTATGCACAAAGAGGACGCACAGTTGTCTGCAGTCACGCACATGGGTGACACTCTGCCAAGACACGCTGGCAAGACACGCTGGCAAGGACGCTGGCAAGACACGCCAGCAACACACGCCAGCAAGGCATGCCGGCAAGGCACGCTGGCAAGACACGCTGCCAACAAGGCGGGGCTTTCGGTTGCCAGATCGCTTTGTGCAGTATGCAAAAAAGCGCGCCCGCCTGAATGTTCAAGCGGGCGCGCAGTGCGTCAGTACAAAAGCTATTGCTCGTGGAGGGACTTTTCAAGCGGAGGCGGTACGCATCGCGCTCGGGCCGTTTTTGGGCGGCCAGAACAAGGGGGCCGCCGGGTCACTCAAGGCTGACAATCCCGGCGTCCAATCCAAGCTGGCAACCCCGGCAGTCAGGCATTCGTGTCAGGGGGCTGGCCCGGCCAGTCAGGCCAAGAAAGCGGTTCGGTAGACGGCCAGGCGGTTTGACGGTCAGCCCAAGCGGCCAATCGAGCGCACAACCCCGGCGAACAACTCCAACGAACAACCCCGACAAACGGTCGTGTCAGGGGCATGCCCGGCGTCCAATCCAGTCTGGCAACCCCGAAAGTCAGGCCGCTTCAGTGCGGGCTGTGACGTTATGCCGTTTTGCCAGCTTTTTTCTTTTCTTCAGTCTTTCGCAGGGTGAAGGCAAATATGGTGCCCACCAGGGCCACCAGAGCCAGGCACTGAAAGGTGCGCGGCAGGCCGTGATTGTCGGCTATCCATCCCAGCACAGGCGCGAACACGCCGCCCAGGCTCGTGGCCAGACCCAGCGTCACGCCAGAAGCAAAGCCGATATTGCGGGCAAGGTACGTCTGCCCAAGCACGACCAGCGAACTGAAGGGCACGTAGAGAACAAAGCCCAGCAGAGGCAGCATGGCGTAGGCGGCGTAAAGATTGGGCATCAGGCTGAAAGCCAGCACAACGGGCGTGACCAGGGCGAATGCCAGGCGCACGATGGCACGGAAGCCATATTTGTCGGCCAGAACGCCGCCAAGTATGTTGCTCAAGACGCCGAACGTGCAAAAGACGGTCAGGGCCACGGCTCCGGCGGCCTTGCTTTGGCCAAAGCCGCTCACCCAGTACAGGGGAATAAAGGTGTTAAAGCCGATAAAAAGAATGGAGCGCGTAATGATGGCTCCGGTGAGCTTTGAAAACTCGTGCCAGTTATTTTGCAGCGCGGCGTCTTCGCCGGATTTTGCCTTGTCGCCTGCGGCGTTTGCAGCGCCCTTGGGCTGCCCGTAGGCCGCCTCAGCGGTACGTTGCGCCGCCGCAGCCGCTTCGGGCGCGACCATGCGCATGATGAGCAGCAGAAGAATCGAGGCCATGACCGTGCCCAGCAGGCCGAAGATGACCATGCCCGGCATGCCGAACATGGTCAGAAAAAACGTGGCCAGCAGGGGGCCTACCACAAAGCCCGCGTTGCCGCCGATGGAAAAAATGCTCATGCCCGTGCCCTTGCTGTCGCCGGACACCTTGTTGGCAAAGCGCGCCCCTTCGGGATGAAAGAGCGCCGCGCCCACGCCGCTGACGCCAATGGCCGCGAAAATGGCCCAGTAGCTGGACATAAAGCCAACGGCGGTCAGGCCGATGCCCGCCAGAAACACGCCCAGTGGAATAAGCCAGGGCTTGGAGAGCCTGTCCGCCATGAGGCCGAAGATCGGCTGAATGATGGACGAAAGGCAGGAGTATGCGAACATCAGTCCGCCCGTGGCCTGATACGACAGCCCGTAATGCGTGCGCAAAAAGGGCAGAACAGCGGGGAGAGCCCCGCCGTTTACGTCGCAGGACAGATGCCCCAGTGACACAAGTGATATCTTTTTTTTGTCCATCGGCGCAACCTACACTAATACCACAGTAAAACCAAGGAGGGGGCACAGTAAAATTTTATACAATCATGCATATTGGTTGAAATAAATGGGCTGCATTTTTTAAGGAAACGCTGATGTATTCCGCTTGGCGGTTTTGCTTCACTTTTTTTGAAACAGTCGAGGACGGAAGAGCCCACTCCGGCTTCAAAAAAAGATCGCGCCTTGCCAAACGAAACAACTGCGCGTTTTCAAGAGGCTCTTTAATCAGTGCTTCCTTAACTGCAATGTGCCTTGCCTGCGCGGCGTCTTTGCCGCAGGGCCGCAGCGGGGCTGTGCCCGCCTGCCCCGCGCCGTTGACGCGCTTGCCCCCCTCGCATAATCATGAACGCAACAGTATGAACATCTGTAACGTCAAAACCAAGCCCGTGCCAGCCAAAACCCCGGCGGATTACGCGGCCTGCGCGGATATCTGGCTTGAAGCGTCCCTGTTGGCGCACGATTTTGTCCCCCCGGCGCTGTGGACTGCGCAGCGTGAGGCCATGGCGCGGCACTATCTGCCCGCATCGCAGGTGACAGTTTTTCGGCATGCTGGCCGTCCCATTGCCTTTGCCGCCGTGTGCAGTCCTGACGGCGAAGACCTGCTTGCCGCGCTTTTTGTGGCTCCGGCTTTCTGGCGCAAGGGGTTCGGCAGTGCGCTTCTGCGGCATGTGCTGCGTGGGCGTGTCCGGCTTCGGCTCGATGTGTACTGCGCCAACACAGGGGCGCAGGCATTTTACAAAAGCATGGGCTTCGTGCCCGTGGGCGAAAGCCTTTGCGGTCACACCGGGCAGCCGCAAATGGCCATGCTGTGGACAGCGCCCGCACTGCCGCAAGAGTAAGGTTTACAAGATGATACTGAGATCCCAAACGCGCAAAGCCGTCAACGCCGCGCACAACACCCCGCCGCGAGGCGTGGAAGCCCCGGTGCAACGGGAGCCCGCATGAGCCCGACCTCACGTATGAATGCCAATGGTTCTGAATCCGCCGCACTGCCCCAGGACGCGCGGCTCCAGGCCGCTCAGCTCCAGGACGCTCAGCCCCAGGTCGCCCTGCCTCAAGTTGCGCTGTTGGGCACGGGAGGCACCATTGCCGGGGTGGCCGACACTCCGCTGGAGCAGATAAGCTATCAGGCCGGCGTATTGTCCGTGGAGTGCATGCTGGAAAGCCTGCCCGGCATCGAAGGGGTGGCGCGTATTGCCAGCCGCCAGTGCGGCAACCTGCCCAGCGAGGACATGCGCCCCTGCCACTGGGCCAAACTTGGGCGCGACTGCGCTCAAGCGCTGGAAGACGAAGACATGTGCGGCGTTGTGCTTACCCACGGCACCGACACCCTTGAAGAATCGGCCTTCTACCTGCACCTGACCATGAACAGTTCCAAGCCTGTGGTGCTCACAGGGGCCATGCGTCCGGCCACCTCGCTCAGCGCGGACGGCCCCATCAATATAAGGGACGCCGTGGCCGTGGCTGCCAGCCCGCAGGCGCGGGCGCGCGGGGCGCTCATCGTCATGAACGGGCGCATCATTTCGGCCCGCACGGCGGTCAAGGCCGGAACGCTGGACGTGGAAGCCTTTCGCGCTCTGGAATCCGGCCTGCTCGGCCGCGTCATCAACGGGCAGCCCGTCTTCTATCACAGCGGCGAGGACGGCCCAGTCCTGGCCGGAACGTACGCTGCCCATGCCGGGAAGGACAATCTGCCGCGCGTGGATGTGCTCTACGCCTGCGCGGGCATGCCGCTGGACGCCACGCTCTTTTCTCTGGAGCGTTCGTCCGGGCTGGTGGTGGCGGGCATGGGCAACGGCTCCATGCCGTCAGATATCCGCAAGGCTCTGGACCTGGCCGTCAGGGAAGGCAAGCCCGTGGTGCGCGCCAGCCGCACGGGGGGCGCTCCGGTGACGGATCTTGAAGAATATGCGTCGTTCATCGCTTCGGGCATGCTTTCAACTCCCAAGGCGCGGGTACTGCTCATGCTGGCCCTGGCCGAGGCCGAACGTCAGGGAGCGCACGACCCCGAAGCGCGGGTGGCCAGCGTGCGCCGCGCCTTCACGCATTGCCGCGAGGTCTAGGCGTTTTCAGCAAGCTCTCCGCTTTCAGGGCCGCACCGCTTTACTGGCAGCGCCCTGCGGGTGTTTCAGGCACGGAATGATCAATCCTTGCCTGCGGGGCGTAAAAGAAGCACAATCGCCCATCGCATTTTGGAGCCCGGCGTCCAGCAAGGTTCCCGCGTTGGAACGGCTGCCGCGAAGCCCAGTACGGCTGTACGGCTGTACGGCTGTGCCGTTGCGACAGCGCGCGCCGTGACGAGCGTGTTTTGAACAGTGTGACCGCACGTACCCAACGTGAATTCGCTCTAGCCTGAAGGAGCCGCAGAAGCATGTCCTACCGCTTCATTCCCCAGCTTGATGATGCAGATATCCGCCGCCAGCAGGAAGAAGGCTTGGCTAACACCCTGGCCCGCGTCTGGAATTCTCCCCAGTATGGCAGCAAGCTTCGCGCCTGTGGACTGAAGCCCGGCGACCAGCTTGGGCTGGACGACCTTGCCCGCCTGCCCACGGTGGACGTGGACGACCTGCGCGAGGGCTATCCCCTGCCCCTGCTCTGCGTTCCGCCCACCGACGTTGTGCGCATCCACGCCTCCAGCGGCACCACCGGCAAGCGTAAAATTCTGGCCTATACCGCTGCGGATGTGGACACATTCAATCTGCAGATGGCCCGCTGCTATGAACTGGCCGGGCTTACGGCTGAAGATCGCATGCAGATTGCCGTGGGCTATGGCCTCTGGACGGCGGGCGTGGGCTTTCAGGGCGGCAGCGAAAAGCTTGGCATGCTGACCGTGCCTGTGGGGCCGGGCAACCTTGAGATGCACCTGCAGCTTTTGCAAGACCTTGAAACTACCTGTTTTGGGGCCACGGCATCCATGGCCCTGCTGCTGGCCGAGGAAGTGGAGCGGGCGGATCTGGGCAAAAAAATCAAGCTGCGCAAGATGATCTGCGGTTCAGAAGCGCGCAGCGAAAAAATGCGTCAGACCATCGAAAGCAAGCTGGGACTTCAGGGCTGTTACGACATCGCGGGCATGACCGAAATGTACGGCCCCGGTACGGCCATTGACTGCGACGCGCACGAGGGCCTGCACTACTGGGCCGACCTCTTCATCATAGAAGTGCTTGATCCCGTCACCCTGCAGCCCGTTGCCGAAGGCGAAGTGGGTGAAATGGTGGTCACCAGCCTGCGCAAGGAGGCCGTGCCCCTGCTGCGCTACCGCACCCACGACCTGTGCCGCCTGCTGCCGGGCCGGTGTTCCTGCGGACTGAACATGCCCAGGCACGATCGCATCCTTGGCCGTTCCGACGACATGCTCATCTACCGGGGGGTCAACATTTACCCCGGTCAGTATATGGCCGTCATAGGCGAATTTACGGAACTCGGCGGTGAATACCAGGTGGAGCTCACCCGCGACGAGCGCGGCCTTGACCATCTGACCCTCACTGTAGAGCGCGCCCAGGGCGTTGGCAGCGGCAATGACGCCGCACTGGCGCAGGCTCTGGAACACCGGTTGCACAAGGCCATACTGGCCCGCATGCAGGTGGTTGTGGTGGACTATGCCACATTGCCGCGCACGTTCAGCAAGTCGCGTCGCGTTGTGGACAAGCGCTGAGACGGGTTCGGCTAGCCGCTACAGTGCGGTCAGGTTGAAATGCTTTGTGGGGGAGGGACCCTTTTGCAAAAGGGTCTCCTCCCCCACGCCCCCACCCCCTAAAACCTTTATTGCCTGTCCGTAGCGCGGGAATAGTCCCTGTTGCCTTCATTGTTCCCATTACATTCATTGATCAGCGCCTCCGAAACTGGACAGTTTCGGAGGCGCTATTTTTTCAGGGCTGGTAGGGGCGCTGTTTTTAGCTGGCAATAGGCGAGGCAGGCTCACCTATGTAGTCTGCAGTCCGTTGTGCCGCAGCCGCCAGCTAATGCGCAAAGAACCATGAACAAAGGGCACTGCGCAAAGGACACTGCCGGAGCACTGTGAACGCATGTATATTTCTTTTATTTTTAGTAACATATGCTCAGTGGCATCCAAGGGAAAGAGAACGGATATGGTGCTGTGCCCATACCGCGCGAAAACAATCTTTTGAAAATATATGATTCTGTATAAAAGTATAAGATGCTAGTAGATATTGAGGTTGTTCATCCGCGTGATAGAGTGTGGCGTGCTCCAGGACGCTTTTTGATGCTTGACAAAGAATACTAAAACACTATTATTAAGATGTGAGCCTGCTCACGCGATCTGCCCAGAAGGTCGCTCCCCCTGCCTTATTTGGCTTTTTACAAGCCCGGCAAATGGTTTCAAGCTTTTGCCTGTTCTATTCTTTCAGTAAATATCTTTAAAATACACATGGTTGTCCTGCTGTGTTGCTACGGCCTTTCGCATTGCGAAGGGCGCACGCAACGCCCTGGCAGGGCTCCGGGGCAGATTTGGCCTTTGCGCCACCTGTACTCTTTCAGGCCCTGTCCGGATACACTTTAGGAGTTTTGTTATGGCAAATATTCATCTTACCCGTCCGAAGTTCGGACAGCAGACCACGATCGCCAATGCTGCGGAAGACAGCATTGTTCTGGATTTTCCCACCACTGATGCCACGCTGAGCCGCGAAGGCGACGCCCTGACCTTTACGTTTGAGGACGGCGCAAAAATTCGTCTTGACGGTTTTTATACCGACTATACCAGTGAAAATACACCCGATTTTATCGTGGATGGGCAAATGGTTTCCGGCAAGGACTTTTTCAGCGCCCTGGGGCAGGAGGATCTCATGCCCGCAGCCGGGCCAACGGCCGCCACGCGCAATGCACATTATACGGAACACGCCGATTCCAGCCTTGATTCGGGTATTGACCATCTTGGCGGCCTGGACTGGAGCATGCAGACAGCCAGCGTCGCTCAGGACACGCTGGCCACGGACAGCCTGCTTGGCCGCGATGACGGCGGCCAGGGGCCGGACGTGCCCGGAACCGGCGGCGGTGGCGGCGGTGGCGGTACCCCCGCCATCTACCATGCGCGCCTTGTGGTGGGTTCTGACGCCGGTCAGTCCATGGTGTTTCAGGCCATTGACGAAAACGGCAACCTTGTCACGGACGCCAGCCAGGTGAGCCTGGCCTTTGCGGGCGGCTCTTCGGCCTATTTCAATGCCCCGGTTGTGGACCCCGTCACCGGCCTTGTCACCGTCACACTTACGGCGGCGGGGCAGGCCGCTCTGGCCGCTGGCGAAAAGTTTGACTCCGTGCTTGAAGTGACCGTTGGTGGAAAGACCTACAATATGGAGCTGCTGGGCAATGACAGTTCCTCCTACGACTCTGCGCAACGCGAAGCTGAAACAGACCTTGGCGGCCCCCTCAAGGGCGAATGGTACGATTCGCACGGCATGAATGTTAATGGAGAAAAAATCACGCTGGGCGGCGAGGACTACAGCAGCGCTGTTGTGGAAAACACCACGGCTTCCGGCAATGCCTATGGCGCACTCAATACGGACATTACCTTTGCGCATGACAGCGCGGGCAAGATAGACGTTTCCGCCAGGGCCGAAAACGGCAATGCCTACGGTACCTCCGCATATGGCAGACCTGGCGGTGGGACCATCACCATTGACGCCGGAACAAAGGGCGATGTGAACATGGCCGCATCGGCGGACGGTGGATCGAGCATGGCTCTGATCACCGGAGGCGACAAGGACGGCAGTGGCAATTTTTATCAGGCGACAGCCAATGTGCACGGCAAGGACATAAACTTCACGGCTGGAGCCAATGAAAAGACCGCCGCAGGCATATGGGGGGGCGGCAAGTCCACCGTGAACGTGCAGGCCGAGGGCGACGTGAACTTCTCCAGTTCCGTCACAGGCGGCACTGTCAACTATATGGCGACTTCTGTGTATACCAAGGACCAGGCCGTTGTGAACATCAGCGGGCAGAACGTCAGCGGTGAAACCAATGCTTATAAGGGCGGCGGTGCGGATGGCACGGTCATGAGCAGCGTGTTCCGCACCACGGCGGGCACGGCCATCAATATCGATACCGCCAGCGACGGCAAGTTCAGCGCCACGGCCTATCAGGAAACATCGCCGTATGACAGTCCCTACACCGGCGTTTCCTGGACAGGCGGCCGGGCGGCGGGCTTTACCTCCCTGGGGCTTGCGGCCTCCGGCAACCTGAATCAGGCCGGTCAGGGCGACAAGTCGGCCATCAACATCAACGCGGGTGATGTGGACATTTCCGCCACGGTGGACGCCGCATCCCCCAAGGGCACGGCCGCTGCCATCTATGCGGGCTATGGCGGCGACGTCAAGCTCAATACCTCGGGTACGGACAATGAATTGAACATCACGGCCGATGCACCCAGTTGGGGCGTCAGCATTTTCTCCACCAACTACGGTACGACTACCATCAATACCGGAGCAGGAGACGATATCATCAACCTCAATGCCTCTGCCCACAACGGCGCTGCGGCCATCGGTCTTGGCGCGCAGGCAAGCGGCCAGAACTTCATCAACGGCGGCGACGGCAATGACACGCTGAACATTAACGCCACCTTTACAGGCACCCATACGCTGTCCACCGACTACATGGGCACTACGCCTGCGGGCGCTTTCGGCATGAACGCGGCCTGGGGCGGCGCATTCAACAAGATCAGCAATATTGAAAATGTGAACATCACAGCCGATGCCAGCGGCAGCGACACCGGCTGGGCCTACGGCATGTATGCGCATGAAGACTGGCACGGCGCTGTCAAAAACATCATTGAAAGTACAGACAGCCCCATTACGGTGGTCATCACGGCCAAGGCCGGAACCGCCGGACAGGCCTACGCCATGTACGGCGTCCAGAATGCCTCCAATATCATTCAGGGCGGCAGCAAGGCCGGAGACGCGCACGGCGACAGCATCACGCTTACGGGCGATATCGGCGGCAGCTACAACACTGCCAACACCATCAATACCGGCAGCGGCAATGACCACATCGAAATCAACGGCAGCCTGCGCGGCGGAAAAAACACCTTCAACATGGGCGATGGCAACGACATCTTCACGTTGAACGGCAATATCGCGGACGGCACCAACAAGATTGTGATGGGCACTGGTGATAGCCACGTGAATATCCACGGTGATATTACCGGCGGCTCCACCAGCATCAGCCTCGGCGCAGGCAATGACGTCGTGACCCTTGACGGCCACGTGCAGGGCAACCACCTCACCATCACTGGCGGCGACGGCTATGACCTGCTTGTGCTCAAGGCCGATTCCTACGCCGACTTTGTCGCCAAGTACGACACCTGGCTGCAAAACAACCTGAGCTCTATCGAGGTTGAGGGCATTCACGTGAGCGTCAACGGCCTGAGCGCCGCTGACCAGGCAGATCTGCACGCTTACCTGAACAGCGGCCATTTCAACGGCTATGACGTCACGTATTCTGACAGCACCGTGCCCTTCTCGGCTGCCATGGCTGACGATTTGCCCGACGGCTACCGCGAGGCGGGGCTTTCACACCACGGCGATCACGACGGCGGCTCCGGGGATTCTGGCGGCGATGCTTCTGCCTTCAGCCAGAACGCGCACTCCGACAGTGTGAGCGATGATATGAGCACACTGGCGGCGCAGCACCAGATACACTCCGAGTTCGGCGTCTAGAGCAGTTTACGAATGAAATGAGTTAAATGCTCTGCAAGGATTTTTCTGAAAATCCTTGCCACGAAATGCGAGTAGGCGGGCTTTTGCCTGCCGTACGCGAGCATTTCAAGTGTTAAATGCTCTAGACTGTGTCGTCGCGAGCGCCTTTTCAGGCATTTCTCCGTCGAACTTCGCCTTGATATGACTGAAAAATCATCTCGTGACTACACTGTCTGGGGCAATAGCGCTTTGAAGTGCTTTTGGGGAGGCTGGAGTGCCTTGTGGGGGAGGGACCCTTTTGTAAAAGGGTCTCCCCCCCACGCCCCCACCCCCTAAAACTTTTATTATAGAGCATGCTAGCGTTGGAAAAGATGAAATGTTCCAGCGATCACTGGGGCGTAGATTCTGCCGGAAACCATACCCATCGGCAGAATGACAACACTTCAATGTGAGGCATTTCAACATTGATTTGATCCGCCACAGTACAAGGTACTTCCTGGTTGGAAGCGGGGGGCCAACGGCAGCGTCTTTCAGGCGTCACATCGTTTCACGGTGCATCCGCTCTGGGCAACACTGCCGCTTTGGCATAATGGGGACCGCCGCTCCGGTACATCCGGAGCGGCGGTTTGTTGCGTGCTGGGATCATTTTACCTTTACAATGCGCAGGGGCTCTGCGTGAATATCATGCTGCCCCCCGCTGGACGCTTGCCCGCGAAGTTGCGTCGTGCAATTATGTGACAGCGCGTAGTGGTGAGCCAACACCCTTTGCACCAACACCCTTTTTGGGGGAGACTCCATGCCCACAGGCAACATGCTGAAGCCCTGGCCGCTTCTGGCCGGATATATCTGTCTGGCCGGGGGCGCGTTTGCCCTGTGGGTGCCCATACTCGGCCTGCTGCCTCTGCCGGTGCTTCCCTGCGCCTTTGTGGCGCGGCGCATAGCCATGGCGCGTCAGGACGTTGTGGCGGCGGAGCACGCACGCTGGCAACTGCGTACGTTCTGGCTGCTCTTCATGCTGCTGGTGGGCCTGATGGGACTGTTTGCGGCGGTGGGTATTGTTTTCAGCGAGGCTGCGGTTCTGGATCTTGTGGAAGGTATAGGCGATGCCTACAGCGCCAACCAGATAGACATGGGCGTGGTGCTGGAACGGTTCTGGGCCATTAACGAAATCCGCTATTTTACCTGGGCGGGCCTGTTTTGGCTGATGCTGGCGCAGGTGTGGCCGCTCAAGCGTATTATTCAGGGCATTTGGGCGCTGTTTGCGGGATGCGTCCCCACAGGGCCGGGGGGCGGCGTAAAATGCCTGGCCCTTGTTGTGGCCTTTGCTGTGCAGGGGGGCATCTTGGCCCTTATATGGGCGATATAGGGCCAAAGGCCTTTCGTAACGCGACGTGACCCCTTTTTGAGGACGCGCAACAGCGCCACACTGTTTCAGTTTGCCGAGGTTTCGCGGTTGGCGTCGTCCTTGACCTGCCGCATGTAGTTGTACACGGTGTAAATGGACACGCGCATGGCCTTGGCCAGATACTGCACCATCCCCTTGATGAGAAAAGCCCCTTCTTCATCCATAATCCGCACAAAATTGATTTTTTCTTCTCTGGTCATGGTGGCGGGATGCTTGCCCGCCCGCCGTATGGCCGTCTCGATGATGGCGTCGCTGGTTTCGCCAAGGCAGGAGGGGAAGGCCTCGCTCATCTCCTTGCCGGGGGCGTTTTCAAAGCGCAGCAGGGCGTGCAGAACACCCTGAAAGCGCTCCAGATCCGTCAGGTCAAAGTGAATGCACACAGCCCCGATGACCTCGCCCTCACTGGTGCGCAAAAAACTGATGGATGACTTGAGCGTCTGCCCTGAGGGCGTTGTGGCGGCATAGGCTATGATGTCCTGTACATTGTCGCCGCCCTGACGCCACGCCTTGGTGACCATATTGGTGGCCGGAGCGCCCACATTGCGCCCTGTAAGGGAACCTTCGATGTGGATGATGGAATGCTCAAGGTCGCTGAAGTCGTGTACCGCCACTTCGCAAAAAGGCCCCAGGGTTCGGGCCACCATGCCGGCCATGCGTTTGGCGTTGGCAAAGATGGCCTGGGCTTCCGCCACGCGGCAGTTGATTTTTTCCACATCCGGCGCATAGGCGCGAGGGGTTCTGGCGGTTCGGCGGGGGGCGGCTGCGGGCCGCGGTGGAGATATCTTGCGACTTTGCTTGGGCATGCGGGCCTCCCGTGAATCACAGCTGCTCATCATGTCCGACAGCAGTGCTTTGCTATGGAATTTTATGTAGGCTACATGAAAAAAACAGTATTGTGTACCCCCCGGCTCCACAAAAAAACGATAAAAATCGGCCATACGTGGTGTGCAGCGCCCTGTCCGGGGTATTTTAGGGCAGACTGCCCGCAGTTTCAGAAAAAGCGTGCGGGCTGCGTCGAAAGGCCCTGCAGGAGGCGCGGTATGGCGCCGGTGGCGGGCAAAAAGGGGCGCCAGGGCGAACGGTGTGGCGGGCAAAAAGGGCGTCAGGCGAGCGGTGTGGAGGGCAAAAAAGGGCGCCAGGGCGAACGGTGTGGCGGGCAAAACAAAAGCCACCCGCGTGGTGCAGACCAGTGGCGGGTGGCTCAGAGGCATAAAGGTACCGTTCCTGGGTGATGCGGCTGTGCAGCCCATCGTACATCCGGAAAAAAGTGCTTTATACGGCGCGGCGATTACGGCTTTTTGGGTTCCTTGGTCAAATCGTCGGTGCTTTCCTTGGCGTGGCGCACAAGAATGGCGGCAGTGCCGGGGGTTTCGCCAAGACCCTTGATATGGGTGTCAACCTTGATGCCGGCCTTTTTAAGCTGGGTAGCCCAGGAGTCGTCCTCGTCGCCTGCAAGGTCGTTGCGGGCATGGTCGCCAGCCACCAGCATGAGCGGGGCGATGACAACGTGCTTGACCTTGGCGGCCTTGAGTTCCTTGAGCAGGTCTTCAAAGCTGCGTGCGCCTTCCACCGTGGCCATGTGGATGTTTTTGTCAGCGGTTTTGAAAACCGAGCGCACGCCTTCAAAGGCCAGGTCTGCGCGGCCATGGCTCTGGCCGTGGCCCATGAGCACAAGGGCGGTGTTTTTGTTGCGCTGGCCCTTGGTGTCGGCCAGGATGGCGGCCAGAAGTTCCTGGGCGTCGGGCTTGGACTCAAGCAGGGGGCGGCCCATAAAAACAGCCTCAAAGCGGCCGGGGTTCTTGCTCACGTCAAGCAGCACGGCCCGTTCAAGGGCGGTAAATTCTTCACCGGCCAGAACATGCAGGGACTGCACGCGCACAACCTTTACGCCGTCCTTGGCCAGCTGGGCCATGCCGTCGCTGATGCCGCCCACAGGATGCCCCTGTTCGGCCAGCTTTTTACGGATGATCTGTGATGTGTAGGCCCAGACCACAGGCGAGCCGGGAAAGGCTTTTTTAAATTCCGCATCCACAGCCTTGAAGGCGGGCTGGGCTTCGGGCACGCTGGTGCCGAAAGCCACCAGCAAAATGCCTTCCTTGGGGGCGGCGTCTGTGGCGTGGCTTGTGCCGTGCACGGCAAGCGCCGCCAGCAGCAGCAGGACAAAAAGCAGCGGGCGAAGCCCGACGTGTGACAGGATGCGCGGCATGGCAACCTCCTCAATATCGCGTTGAAAGGTTCGCAAAAGGGTTATGGCCCCGGCGGGTGTTCGGACTTGAGGGCTGTGTGGCCGCATGGCCAGCGCCTTGGTTTCGCCTTCACCGCTTGCGCGATTGGCTGTCAAACGCCGCCCTTCCTGAGCAGGCGAAAAGAAACCTTGTCCCCTCTTACCGCAGCGCGACTGTTTTCGATTTGCACGAAATTCCCCGCCAAAGGGATACAGGACAACAGGGCGCGTCAAATGTCAAGGAGGGCGGGAGGTTGCGCCAGCCGCCACATGAGGGCCAGCACAGGGGCTGCAGCGCGGCTTTCGTGGCCGCTCAGGCCGTATTTTTCCTTGTTCTTCCGGCAAATTTCTGCTACATATGCGACCTCCCTTTGAAAAAGGGAAATCATGTTTGGAGGCTGGACATATGGCAGGCTTGGAAACCGGGCACGAAACCGAAATGAATTTCGAGAGTGCTCTCGAAAACTACCTCACTTCCGATTTTGGCGACCTTGAAGAAGGCTCTATCACCAAGGGCGAAATCGTTCGCGTGGACGAAGACAATGTACTGGTGGACGTGAACTTCAAGTCCGAGGGGCAGATTCCCGCGGCTGAATTTCGCGATGCCGCCGGCAACATGGTCGTTGCCGTGGGCGACAAGGTGGACGTGTACGTTGTTCGCAAGAACGAAAACGACGGCACCATTACCCTTTCTTTTGAAAAGGCCAAACGCATGCAGGTTTTCGACCAGCTCGAAGACGTGCAGGAAAACAACAGGGTCATCACGGGCCACATTGTACGCCGCATCAAGGGCGGTTACACCGTGGACATCGGCGGAGTCGAGGCATTTTTGCCCGGTTCTCATGTGGATCTGCGTCCCGTGCCGGACATGGACGCCCTGGTCAACCAGGAGTTCGAATTCCGCGTGCTCAAGATCAACCGCCGCCGCAGCAATGTCATTGTTTCGCGCCGCGTGCTGCTTGAAGAAGAACGCGATTCCAAGCGCCAGGATCTGCTGCGCACCCTCGAAGAAAACCAGACTGTGCAGGGCAAGGCCAAGAACATCACCGAATACGGCGTGTTCGTTGACCTGGGCGGCCTCGACGGCCTGCTGCACATCACTGACATGAGCTGGAAGCGCATCCGCCATCCCAAGGAAATGATCACCATCGGTCAGGAACTGACCCTGAAGGTGCTTTCCTTTGATCGCGAAAACAACAAGGTTTCCCTGGGCCTCAAGCAGCTTGTGCCCGATCCGTGGCAGGATATTTCTGCCCGCTTCCCCGAAGGCGCCAAGTGCACCGGCAAAGTCACCAACCTCGTCGATTACGGCGCGTTTGTTGAACTGGAAGCCGGCGTTGAAGGTCTTGTGCATATTTCTGAAATGTCCTGGACCCGCAAGCTGCGTCATCCTTCCCAGATGGTTCACACCGGCGACGAAGTCGAAGTGGTCATCCTGGGCGTTGACGGCGACAAAAAGCGCATCAGCCTCGGCATGAAGCAGGTTCGTCCCAACCCCTGGGAACTGGTGGCCGAGCGCTATCCCGAAGGCACCATCCTTGAAGGCGTCATCAAGAACATCACCGAATTCGGCATGTTCATCGGCATTGAAGACGGCATCGACGGCCTCATCCACGTGTCCGACATTTCCTGGACCAAGAAGGTTCGCCATCCCAACGAAATATACAAGGTCGGCGACACCGTGCAGGCCAAGGTATTGACCGTTGACCAGGAAAGCGAAAAGTTCACCCTGGGCGTCAAGCAGCTGGTGGACGATCCGTGGGGCCATGTGCCCACCACCTACCCCGTGGGCTGCACCATCAAGGGAACCGTGACCAACATCACCGACTTCGGCCTCTTTGTTGAAGTGGAAGAAGGCATTGAAGGCCTGGTGCATGTTTCCGAGCTGTCCAGCAAGAAGGTCAAGACCCCGGCTGAAATCTACAAGGAAGGCCAGGAAATCCAGGCCAAGGTCATCCACGTCAGCGCTGAAGAGCGCCGCCTTGGACTGTCCATCAAGCAGATTCAGGAAGTGGAAGAACGCCGCAAGCCCAAGGAATTCCATTCCGGGCCGCAGGAATCCGGACAGAGCCTGGGCGACCTGCTCAAGCAGAAGTTCGAAGAGAGCGAGAACGGCTAGTCCGTTTGAGAGCAAGTATCAAGGGCGCTTCCAGTGGGAGCGCCCTTTTTGCATCATTGGATTATCGGAATACCTGAGGCGGGCGGCGGCTGTTTGGCGCTATGCTGAACGCATCGCATAGGGTATTGTAACACAATTGGCACATGAATTTTCTCGTACAAAAAGTCGTGACACAAAAGCCCGCAGCCTGGATGAAACGTTATGGATAATGTTACAGTGTTCGACATGAATATGGTGCTGGATCTGCTACCCAACGCCATATTTATCAAAGACGAGAATCTGCGCTTTGTTTTTGTGAACAAGGCCTATGAAAAAATGTTCGGCGTGCGGCGAGAGGACGTTTTGGGAAAGTCCGTGCTGGAAGTGACCTATCTGCCCGAAGAAGAGCGCAAGATGTATCAGGCCGATGATCTGGCCACCCTGGAGACTCAGGCGTTCAAGCACTATATTTTCAGTTACAGGTTCGCCGACGGCAAGATGCATACCTGTCTGCACTGGAGCGGCGGCTTTACGGACGCAAACAACGCGCGCGGCTTTCTTGGGGTCATTGTGGACATCACGGAGCAGAGCCGCACCATAGGCACGCTGCGCAGCCAGCTGAACTCGATGCTCAACAGGGTCAGGCTGGCGGACGAGAGAAGTCTGAAAGATTCGCTCACCCAGTTGCGGACCAGAAAATATCTCGACCTTGTGCTGAACAAGTACGCCAAGGTGGAAAAGCGGCCATTCTGCTGTGTCATGCTTGACGTGGACAGATTCAAGGACATCAACGATACCTTTGGGCATCTGGCTGGCGACAGCGTGCTCAGGGCGGTGGGGGCAGCCATCCGCCAGTGCGCGCGCAGCAATGACATAATCTGTCGTTATGGCGGGGACGAATTTGTGGTTCTGCTGCCCGACTGCGGGATAAGAAATGCCGTGCCCACTGCGGAAAGAATACGCAGCACTGTGGCCGCAAAGGTGTTCAGGCCGGACGGCAAGCCTGTGAGCGTGAGCCTGGGCTGTAGTGAGCACAGCGGCCATGGCGACGGCCTGCTGACGCTGCACGAGGCGGACAAGGCGCTGTATGCGGCAAAGCAGGCTGGTCGCAACCGTGTGTGCGCCGGGCTTGTTTGGTAAGGCATGGCATGAGGAGCGCGCGTGCGACAACATGGCGGTCATTCTGACCGGCGGTATATGGCCTATATAAAAACCGCCCGGCTTGTCTGAAGCCGGGCGGTTTTCATATACCTTGGTAAACCGTCCTATTCGGGGAACAGGATTTTTTTCAGAAACGTGTCGATCTTGTCGTCCTTACCGGTGATGGAGTCATACGCGGCCTGCAGCGAAGTGGGCCATTCCTTGTCACTGGCGTCGCTCATGAACATTATAAGGTAGTCATGGTCGCCCACCACATCCACGTTCATGAGCATGCCGTTGCTGGTGGCCGTGAAGGTCCAGCCGCCGTCCTCGGAAGGTTCGGGCGCGCTGCCCTTCATCTGCCGCGAAAGCTTGGCTGCAAAATCCTTGTCGGAAAGGTTGCCAGCCTCGCTCTTGGTGTACAGGGCAACGGAAAAAAAGGCTTCTTTCGAGGCCGTTACGGTCACGATGCCGTCTTTTTCCTGAGTGGTGCAGCCGGCGGGCACATCTATGCTGAAGTGGGCGAACTTCACTTCCTTGGCCTGCGCAGGCAGGGCCAGGGCCAGAAGAACCAGACAGCAAATGGGAAACATGAGAAACTTTTTCAGCATTTCGTCCTCCTGAAAAACGGGCATTGCTGGGCAAGCTTTGTCACGCTGTCCGGTATTTGTCCATTAAAAAATATGACGGTAAAAATTTAGTAAATAAGGTTGGTTAAGCGTTATCTTGCCGTAAGGATTTTGTGCAGCAGGGGAGCCAGTTCGGGCGCCTTGCCCTTCACCGAAGCGTAGGCGCTGCTGATGTCTTCTGGCCATTGTGCCTTGTTCAGGTCGGTGAACAGCTCCACCACATGGCTTTCATCAGCCATGACCAGCACATCAAAGGGCACCATGGCGATTTTTACCGTAAAGCCATAGCCGTCGTCGCCCACCTGGCTCACGGGGCCGCCCTTGAGACTGCGGGACAGGTTTTCGGCGTGTTGCTGCAGCGAAACGTCCTTGGCGCGATCGGTCACATTGACGGTGAAAAAATGGTCTTCATCGTCAAGCACAAAGAGCGCGCCGTCCCGCGTCATAAAGTTGCAGGAGTCAGGAATGTCAGCGGTCACAAAGGCAAGGTCATAGGGTTTTGCATGGGCGGGGGCCGCGACAAAAGCCAGACTCAGGGCCAGCAGCAAAAAGGTCAGAAAACGCTGGTGCGGCATACTATGTTCTCCGGATAGGAACGGGCGGGCACGGCCCATGGCGGATTTGTATCCGCCATGGGCTGATGCTCCGCCTTGATAAACGTGCAGGTAAGGAAACGCTGATTTATTCCGTTTGGCGGACTTGCTTCACTTTTTTTGAAACAGTCGAGGACGGAAGAGTCCACTCCTGCTTCAAAAAAAGTTCGCGCCTTGCCAAACGAAATAACTGCACGTTTCCAGGAGGCTCTTTAATCAGCGTTTCCTTAAAACTGGTATAAAAAGGCCGGAGTACGCAGGTCGGTCTGGCCGTTGTTGTTGTGCAGGCCCACAAGGGCCGCCAGCCCGCCGATGGAGTCCGCATCAAGGCCGAGCATGGCCGTGAGGCCACGCCCCAGCCAGTTGCCTTCCTTGGGTCTTGTCAGCAGTTTGCGGTCAGCGGGCACGCCCGTCTTCTGCGCCAGCCAGCGCTGGGCCTGCTCGCGGCCGCCCATTTCGTCCACAAGGCCGAGCCTGAGCGCTTCCTGCCCGGTATAGACCTTGCCGTTGGCCAGCTTGACGACCTGTTCGCGCGGCATGTTGCGGCCCTGGGCCACAATATCCACAAACTGGCCGTACATGTCGTTGAGCACGCCCTGAAAATAGGTGCGCTGTTCGGGCGTCATGGGCCGCATGTAGGAGGCGGCGTCTTTGTACGCGCCGACCACAAGGGTTTCCTGCCCCACGCCCACCTTGTCCATAAGGCCCTGAAGCTGGGGCACGTCCATGCGCACGCCAATGGAGCCCGTCACTGTGGAGGGGTTGGCGAACACGCGCTGCCCGGCCATGCTGACCATGAGCCCGCCGGACGCCGCCATGGAGCCCATGCTGACGGCCACGGGCATTTTTTGCGCCACCGCTTTCAGGGCGTCAAAAATTTCCTGCGAGGCCGCCGCGCCGCCGCCGGGGGAATCCACACGCACAAGGATGCCCTTGACCGAAGGATTCTGCGCCACCTTGCGCAGCCATTCAAGGGTGGGTTCAGCGGAAAGTATGGGGCCGTTCACCGAGACAAGGGCGATGCGGCCGCCGCCCGTGAAAGGGCCACCATCATCGCTTGCCTTGACGATCAGGCCGCCGATCAGGCCAAGAACCAGCAGGACGCAGCCCCAGAACACTACGGGACGCCGTTTGCGGAAGGGGCGGCGCAGCAGGGTTTTCCATACCTCCGCCGGAATCTGGGCCAGGGGGCAGGCGGTGGCGCAGCCCGCCCGTTCAGGCAGCGGGCCAGTCTGCAGCATGGATTGCTGCGCGGATTGCTGGACGGTCTCGGCGGACTGCGCAGCGGAAGCCGCGTCCTTGTGGCCCCCGCTGCCATTGCGGGCATTGCCGCCATTGTCACCGTTGCCACCGTTGGTGGAAGGGCTTGGAGTCCCAATCATTGACAGGGGCTCGTCATAGGAAAATTCTTTGTCACTCACGTTGTAATCCTTTGCGGAGGGGCCAGTGCCCCAGGCGCAGTTGCGGGCGCAAAGCGCCTACAATTTGGGCTGCATGGCTTCGGGCCACAGTTCGGCCGCCTGCTCACGCAGTATGTATTTTTGTATCTTGCCGCTGGCTGTAAGAGGAAAGCCAGATATCATGGCAACATACTTTGGAACCTTGAACCAGGCTATCTTGCCCCGGCAGAAGGCGCGTACGTCTTCGGGCTGTATCTCGACGCCGGGACGGGGGATGATGAAGGCCGCCACTTCTTCGCCATACTTGAAGCTGGGCACGGCGACCACCTGCACGTCCAGAACGCCCGGCATGGACAAAAGGTATTCTTCCACCTCGCGGGGGTACACGTTTTCACCGCCACGGATGATCATGTCCTTGATGCGTCCCGTGATGCGCAGATAGCCTTCTTCGTCCATCACGCCCAGGTCGCCGGAGTGCAGCCAGCCCTCGGGGCTGACGGCCTTGGCCGTGTCTTCGGGCATATTGTAGTAGCCCTTCATGACATTATAGCCCCGGCAAAGGATTTCTCCAACCTGGCCGCGCGGCAGTTCCTCGCAGGTTTCGGGGTTCGCCACGCGCACCTCGATGCCCGGCATGGCGCAGCCCACGGTTTCGCAGCGCTGCTCCAGGGTGTCGTGCATGTCGGACTGCGTCATGACTGGCGAGCCTTCTGTCAGGCCGTAACAGATGGTGATCTCCTTCATGTTCATGTCTTCGATGACGCGGCGCATGAGGGGTTCGGGGCAGATCGACCCTGCCATGATGCCCGTGCGCAGGCTGGACATGTCAAAGCGGTGAAAGAGCTTGTGTTCCAGTTCGGCCAGAAACATTGTCGGCACGCCGTAGAGGGCGGTGCAGCGCTCGGCGTCAACGGCGGCCAGCACCTTGAGCGGATTGAAGGACTCAAGAATGACCATGGTGGCCCCGTGATTGACGCAGGCCGAAACGCCGAGCACACAGCCGAAGCAGTGAAAGAGCGGAACAGGCAGGCACACGCGGTCATTGGGGCCGAAGTTCTGGTGGCGGCCTATCCAGTAGCCGTTGAGCCCCACGCCCACATGGGTGAGCATGACCCCGCGCGGAAAGCCCGTCGTGCCGGAGGTATACTGCATGTTGATGACGTCCCAGGGGTGCAGCGTAGCCTGCCGGGCCTGGTATTCCTCATCATCCACCATGACGGACAGGGAGAGGATTTCAGGCACGGAATACATGCCCCTGTGCTTCTCCATGCCCAGAAAACAGACGCGCTTGAGGTGGGGCAGGCTTTTGCACACGAACGAGCGGCGCGCCTGCACGCGCAGTTCAGGCGCGATGCGGTACAATGTGTCCAGATAGTCGTGGTCGCGCACGCTGTCGATGAGAAAGAGATTTTCGCATTCCGAATGGGTGAGCAAATAGCGCAGTTCGTGTTCGCGGTAGTTGGTGTTTACCGTGATGAGTATGGCGCCGATCTTGGCAGTGGCAAACTGCAGGGCGACCCAGTAGGGCACGTTGGTGGCCCATACCGCCACCTTTTCGCCCTTTTGCACGCCAAGGGCCATAAGCCCCTTGGCAAAGCGGTCAACAACATCGCCAAACTCCCGCCAGGTCTGACGAAAGTCGCGGTCGGCGTACACAAGCGCCTCATTGTCGGGGAAGCGGCTTATGGTGTGGTCAAGAATCTGCCCCAGTGTCCATTCGCGTAATTCAAACTGGGCCTGACGCTGGCGAACTTTTTCTTCCATACTGTCTCCTGTGGTGCGCGTGCGGCAAGTGGTCGGTGGAACTATTTCAGTTGAGCCTACGAGTTGTAGGTAACGGCCAGAATTTCCACCGGTTCGTCACCCGCCGCGCCCACAAAGTGGGGCACGATGGAATTGTAGTAGATGGTTTCGCCGGCTTTCAGCACGTAGTTTTCGCGTCCGTATACCACCAGCAGCGTGCCCTTGAGCACAAATATGAACTCTTCACCCTGGTGCGAACTGGTTTTGCGTTCCCCGGCGTCAGGGAAAATACGGATGTGGAATGGCTCCATGTTGCGGTCGTTCTTGCCCTTGCCCAGAGGCTGATAGGTGTAGCTCGGGCGGGGGATGCGGCCGGTGTGCAGGGCTTCTTCGCCTTCACAGTCGTTGTTGATACAGGCAATGATGGGGTCGCGGGTAAACTGGTCGTCCAAAAACGTTCCCAGGCGCACGCCAAGGGCGCGGGCCACCTTTTGCAGGGGGCCGATGCTGGGGTAGATGGCGTCGCTCTCCAGCTTTTGCAGGTAGTTCTGGTCAAGACCGGTATCCCGGGCCAGTGTTTCAAGGTCAACTTCGCGTTCTTCACGGAATGACCGTATGCGGGAACCAATGGTACGGGTAGAGGGCATGGCGGGCTCCTGGCTGTGACCCGGCCTGGATGCGTTGGTGGGCTGGTGTCCGGGCGGGCTTTTCTGAGGTGATTGGAACGTCAATATGGGCCTCAACCTAGCTAAAAGCTGTCTCGCCCGCAAGTCTGGGAAGCACGGATTAAAGAGCCTCCTGGAAACGCGCAGTTATTTCGTTTGGCAAGGCGCGAACTTTTTTTGAAGCAGGAGTGGGCTCTTCCGTCCTCGACTGTTTCAAAAAAAGTGAAGCAACGCAGCCAAACGGAATACATCAGCGTTTCCCTTGGTATCACTGCGGCTGCCGGGGCATCCCTGCTGACAGGGCGGGATTTGTGCGATACTGTGCCGCATGAACGAAAAACTTACAGTACGGCGGGCTTTTGTGGCCTCCGGGCAGGTACAGGGCGTGGGCTTTCGCCCCTTTGTCTACAGGCTCGCGCACGAGGGCGGCCTCACGGGAACCGTGGGCAATACCTCGGAAGGCGTGCGCATGGAAGTGCAGGGCGCGGAGGCAGAGGTGCGCCGCTTCGGCCAGCGTCTGCAGGCGGAGCTTCCTCCCCTGGCCCGTCTTACCGGCCTGAAAGAGGAAGATCTGTCGCCTGTTGCGCAGGAGGACGCCTTTGCCATTGTACAGAGCAGCGGCCATGCCGGGCACAGCGTGCTGGTCAGCCCGGATGTGGGCGTGTGCGCCGACTGCCTGGCGGATATGGCTGATCCGCAAAATCCGCGTTACAATTATCCTTTCACCAACTGCACCAATTGCGGCCCGCGCTATACCATCACCCGTTCCATTCCGTACGACAGGGCCGTCACGTCCATGAGCTGTTTTCCCCTGTGCCCGCGCTGCTCGTCGGAGTATGCGAACCCGGCGGACAGGCGCTTTCATGCCCAGCCCGTGGCCTGCCCGGTCTGCGGGCCGACGCTCTGGTTTGTAAGCAAAGAAGACGCGGCGGCGGGGCGCACCTGTCCGCAATGGGGCAGCGTGCAGGACAAGGAAGCCCTGACGCGCCACGCTCTGGAGCGTTCGGGCCAGGTGTTGCTGGATGGCGGCATTCTGGCCATCAAGGGGCTCGGCGGCTTTCAGCTTGCCTGTGATGCCCGCAATGCCCGGGCCGTGGCGCTCTTGCGGCAGCGCAAAGATCGTCCGCACAAGCCGCTGGCGCTCATGGCTGGCAGTCTTGCGACCGTGCGATCCCTTTGTGATCTCACGCCGGAGCATGAGGCCCTGCTCGTGAGTCCGGAAAAGCCCATTGTGCTCTGCCCGCGCCGTCAGCAAGGCGATTCGCCCTCGCTGCCGCTGCAGGTGGCCCCGGATACGCGGCAGGTGGGCTTCATGCTGCCCAACACCCCCCTGCACAGCGTGCTTTTTGACTGGCTGGCCGCCCACGCGCCCCAGCCGCCTGTTCTGGTCATGACCTCGGCCAATGCCGGGGGCGAGCCCATCTGCCTCGGCAACAGGGAGGCGCTTGAGCGTCTGCCGCACCTCGCGGACGCCTGGCTGCTGCACGACCGGGACATTCTGGTGCGCGTTGACGACAGCGTCATCACCCTGCAACCGCACGCAGCCCCGGCAGCGGCCGCCCTTTCCAGCGCATCGCGGTCAGACAGGGGCGAACCGCTTTTTTACCGCCGCGCGCGGGGCTATGTGCCGCGCCCGGTGTTTCTGGCAGACAGCCAGGCAAAGGCGGATGCGGCGAGCGCGGCGGCTGCGTCAGGTACAGGGACTGCGGAGGCTCGGCCAGATACGGCAGCTACAGAGGCTACGCCAAATATGGCGAGTATGGCGGGCACGGCGGGTATGGCAAATACGGCAAGCGCGAAAGCTGCGGCGGCAAGGGCGCAAGCTGAAGGCCCGGCCCCTGCCTGCGTTCTCGGCACAGGAGCGGAACTCAAGGCCACGGTCTGCATCACGCGCGGCAACGAAGCCTTTGTGGGGCAGCATGTGGGCGATCTGGAAAACCCTTCGGTCATGGCTTTTTACGAAGAAGTGGTCACGCATCTGGAAAAGCTGCTGGAGGTTCGCCCCAAGGCTCTTGTCTGCGATCTGCACCCCGACTTTCTTTCCACGCGCTATGCCGAAGCCCGCGCCGCGCGCGAGGGTCTGCCCCTGTGGCGATTGCAGCACCACGCGGCCCACGCCGCCGCTGTTCTGGCCGAAAACGCCTGTTTCAGCCCGGCTCTGGCCCTGTGTCTGGACGGAACGGGCCTTGGCGACGACGGCACGGTCTGGGGCGGCGAACTGCTTGTTATGGATTTGGACAGGCCGGAATGGCGGCGGCTGGGGCGGCTCTCCCCCTTTGCCCTGCCGGGTGGTGACGCTGCCGTGCGCGAACCGTGGCGCATAGCCCAGGGGCTCATGGCCCAGGCCGCGGAATACGGTCATCTGGACGCAGCCAGCGCCCTGGCTGGCGCGCCCTGGTTGCCGGAGCATGCACAGGCATCCCGCGCCGTGGGGGAAATGCTGGCACGCGGCATCAATTGTCCCGCCACTTCAAGCTGCGGGCGTCTGTTTGACGCCGTGGCCGCGCAGGCTGGCCTGTGCATGACCACCACCTACGAGGGGCAGGCGGCCATACGGCTGGAGGACGCGGCCAACCGGGCGCAAGGCCCGATGGGGGACGTGCTGGCTGGCCGCGCACCCTTGGTGGATATACGTAACATTCCGGGCATGATCTGGCCCGTGGGCGTGACGGAACGCGGCGGCCTGCTGGAACTGGACAGCGCCGGACTTTTTGCCAGGGTAGCGCAGGGCCTCGCGCACGGCATGTCCGTGGCCGAGGCGGCAGGGCGTTTTCATCTGAGCCTGGCCGAGGCGCTGGCGGGCATGGCGGGCAGGGCCGCCAGATCGCTTGGCATCACCAGCGTGGGCCTCAGCGGCGGCGTCATGCAGAATGCCATTATGGCGCGGCTGCTGCCTCAGGCCCTGGAATACATGGGCCTCAAGGCGCTCACCCATCATGAACTACCGCCCGGCGACGGTGGCCTGTCTTTGGGGCAGGCCGTGTGGGGCAGAAGAATGCTGGCCGCCGGGGCCGGACAGTAGGGAACCGTGAAGACAGCCTGCGGCGCGCGCCGCACGGCCTGTTAGAGTAGTGCTATTTTAAAATGCTTTGTGGGGGAGGGACCCTTTTGCAAAAGGGTCTCCTCCCCCACACCCCCTCCTCCTAAAACCTTTATTGTAGCTTACCAGGGTACAATGAGGGTTTGCTCTAAAGCTGAGGGGAGAGGCAGCATCTTCTTGGCGTCACACCATCTCAAATCTTGTCTGTTCAAGGCCAGGCGCGGCTGTTTTGCCGCCGGGATCTGGCCGCCGGGATCCGGCTACCGGAAACCGGCCACAGCCCGTCCGTTCTTGAGGGCCACGCGGCCCAGGGGCAGGTCGCGCCACCACAGGGCGGCCTCGCGTCCCTGAAGCCCCGTCTGGCGGCTCTGCCCGCTGAGCAGGGCACTGATGTCGTTGAGATCTTCCAGCACAAGGCTTGAGGCCGCGTCCGGTTCTTCGGGCATCAGTGTTCGCAGGCGCGGGGCTGCGTCCAGCCTGCCGCCACAAAGTTTGCCCAGCAGCGCGCCCTGCCAGATGCAGTTCTGCGGCAAAAGGGCCGTGGCCTGGGCCGGAATAAAGCGCACGTGTTCGCCATACAGTACGGCCTCACCAGGGGGCAGCAGGGCGGGATCGCACGTGGGCCCGGCAAGACAGTCCGGCGGCAGGGCCTGGCCCAATGTCTGGCCTGATGTCTGGCCCAAGGTCTGGCCCAAAGCCTGTCCGGGCGATTGGCGGGACGCGCGGCCAGACCTTTTGCGTCCAAAACGCGAAGAGCCGGAAAATTCGGAGTCCGATGCAGCCCTTGGGGAAAACCCGTCCGCACTGCCAAATGCGGTGGATGTGGAGGCTGCGGCGCTGCCCTGTGTGTCGCCAGTCCCGCTGCCCTGTGTGCCGCCTGCCCCGCCGTCAGTCATGGTGCCGGGCTTGCGCAAACGGGCCACATAAAATCCCTGGGCCTGGGAGCGTGCGCCGTCCACCCGCAGGGTGCCTTCGCCGCCGGGCATCTCTTCCCAGACAAAGCCGGGTATGGGCGCAAGATGCTCGCGCACAAGACCCAGTTCTTCTTCGGCAAAGCGTACCTGGTCTTCGTTTTCAGCCACATTGGTAGTGCAGGTCGAGTAAACGAGGCTCCCGCCGGGAGCCAGCAAATGCGCGGCATGGCGCAGCAGGCGTTGTTGCAGGCTGGTGAGGCTGTCCAGTTTGTCCCCCTGCCAGAGTTTGAGCACCTGCGGGTGCTTTTCGGCCGTGCCCCAGCCGGAGCAGGGAGGGTCAAGCAATATGGCGTTCCACGATCCTGGGTGCAGGGGCAGGGCGTCGCCGCTGTAGAGGCAGGTTCCCGCCTGGATCAAATTGCACTGGTGCAGGTTGGCGCGCAGCGTGCCGAGGCGCGTGGGCGAGGGTTCGTTGCCCAGCACAAAGCCTGTGCGCCCCACAAGTTGCGCCAGAAAGCCCGTCTTGCTGCCGGGGCTTGCGCACATGTCCAGCACCGAGGCTCCCATAGCCGGGGCCAGAGCCACGGGCGGCAGCATGGACGAACGATCCTGGATGTAAATATAGCCAAAAAAGGCCGCCAGCGAACTGCCCAGAGGGCGCGGTTCGGCCAGCAGGCGGCGGCACAGGGGAGAAAAAGGCTCAGGCTCGAATGCGTACCCCTGGGCGCGCAACAGGGCCTCCACGGCTGTGGTATGCCTATCCTCACAAACAATACGGAATGAACGGGCGGCGGGTTTGGACATGGCGGCATAGTATGGGCAGGCGTTCAGGGCTGCAAGAGCTTTTTGCCGGAAAATCCGTGCGGACGGCAACTTCAAGATGTTGCGCGGCGCTGCAACTGCGGGTATAGTGCGCCGGTGTGGCATCCATGCGGCGCCACGCCATCCGCGCCCGGCGCGGGTGAGCCCCGTGGTCTGTTCGCTGCCGGATTTTTACGGCGGGCGGCGACCCCAGGAAACCTGATCATCGGTTTTTTTGCATTTCAGGCGTCATTACAGGCCTTGATATGGCCGTATGGCAGCCCTGCGCCGATTTTTGTGACGCGCTACAGCCAGAAACGGTCTTGCACACCGTATGTAAAAGCCGCCCTGATCGGAGCTTCCTCTACTTTATCGGATATCTGGCAAGATACCCAAGGAGAACGGAATGAAATTTGCCATGCGACTGACTTTTGCGGTCTGCCTCGCGCTGCTCGCCGCCGGGTTGACCCCCACGGCGCAGGCTGCAGCCAAGAGTGCCGTGGTGCTGCCTTTCACGGTGAACGCGCCGCAAAGCTACGCCTATCTTTCCAAGGCCGTTCCGGCCACCATTCAGGGCCGTCTGAACCGCCCCGGCGTGCTTGATGTGCGTCCTGTTCAGGGCAAGGCCACCACGCAGGCGGAAGCCAGCAAGGTCATGAATTCCTCCGGCGCAGACAACGCCGTGTGGGGATCCGTCAATGTGGTGGGCAATGACTGCACCATTGAAGTCAACAGCGTGGACAAAGCCGGAAAAACCTGGAGCAAGACGGCCCAGAGTTCCGTGAGCGGCCTGACGGGCGCTGTGCAGAACCTGAGCGCCGCCCTGGGCCAGGAAGTGTTCGGCATTGCCGGCGTTCGCGCACCCGGCACTACGGCGGCCTCCGGCCCCCGTGGCTCGGTGGCTCCCGGCGGCGACATCATCGCCAATGAAACGGGCCAGCAGCAGGTGTACCTGAACCCGCAGTTCCGTTATCAGGGCGCAGGTTCCGGCGACGGTTCGCGTCTGCGCAGCCAGCGTCTGCCTTACGCCATGGTGGGCATGCTGGTGGGCGACTTCAACGGCGACGGCAAGAACGAAATCTGCGTGATGAGCGACAACCATCTGCGCATCTATTCCTGGGACGGCGCAAGCCAGCTCAAGCTGCTGGGTGAAACCCTTGTTTCGCGTTCCAACCAGAACTTCTCCATGCGGGCCATGGATCTCAACCGTGACGGCGCCATGGATATTGTGGTTACCACCTTTGAAAGCGAGAGCAACCGCCCTTACAGCTATTTCTTCAGCTTCAAGGGCAACAAGTTCTCCCAGGTGTCGGAGCGCATCCCCTATTACGTAAGCGTGCTGCGTGTGCCGCCCACCTTTGCGCCCACCCTCGTGGGTCAGGGCTGGGATTCGCTCAAGCTTTTTGCCCCCGGCGTCTACACCATGGTGAAGACCGACGGCAAATACTCCTTCGGTTCCCGGCTTGACCTGCCCACAGGGGCCACTGTCTTTAACGTGACATGGCTGCCCGGCGGCAAGGCCGGCAAGGGCGATCAGCTTATCATGCTGACCGACGACGAGCGCCTTAAAGTCTTCCAGGGCAATGGCAATACGCTCATCCATACCACTATGGAGCGCTTCTCCGGCTCGGCCACCGGCATGGACCACTACAAGGGCATGCCCGGCCTCGGCGTAGACAAGAACTACCAGTTGCCCAGCAAGTACTATGCGCCCATGAACCTCATCACTGCCGATATCGGCCACACCGGCGAGTACACCCTGCTGATCAACAAGCCCATATCCACGGCTTCGCAGATGTTCGACCGCTACCGCTACTTCCCGCAGGGTGAAATTCACGCTCTGTACTGGGACGGCGTGGGCCTCGGCCTCAAGTGGAAGACGCGCCGCATCCGTGGTTCTGTGGCTGCTGTGGATCTGGCTGACGTCACCAATAAAGGCACCCTTGATCTTGTGGTGGGGCTGAATACCTCGCCGGATCTCGGCGTGGGCAGCCGCCAGTGCATGATCACGGCCTATCCGCTGGACGTCTCGGCCACGGACCCCAATGTGCCGGCTGACATGAGCGACTTTGAAGTGAGCCCCAATTAGGGCAGTTTGCGAATGCAATGAGTTAACTGCTTGGCAAGGATTTTAAGGATTTTTCTGAAAATTCTTGCCACGAAATGCGAGCAGGCAGGCTTTTGCCAGCCATACGCGAGCGTTTCAAGTGTTAAATGCTCTAGATAACGTCGGGCGCGGACAGCCCGCCGCAGAACGCGTGGGCTGTCCGCCCCTGACAAAGCCCCCTTTTCGGGGCTTTGCTTTTTCATCAGTACACGGCAAGGAGACGGCATGCGCATCCTGGTGATTGGTTCCGGTGGGCGGGAACACGCCCTGGTCTGGAAATTCATGCAAAGCCCCGGCGTTGAGGCGGTCTTCGCCGCGCCCGGCAACGGGGGAACCAGCAGGGAGGGCGCGGTCAATGTGCCTGTTCCTGTTGACGATCTGGACGGGCTGGTGGCCCTGGCGCGCAAAGAAAAGATCGATCTTGTGATGCCTGGCCCCGAACTTCCTCTGACCTTGGGCATTACCGACCGCATGCGCGAAGCGGGCATAGCCTGTTTCGGCCCCGACAGTTACGGCGCAAAGCTCGAAGGCAGCAAGGCCTTTGCCAAGGAAATCATGGCCAGGGCCCATGTGCCCACAGCGCACAGCGCCGTGTTCAGCGATGTGAAAATGGCCAAAAACCATGTGGCCAAGGTGGGCGGCCCCCTGGTGGTCAAGGCCGACGGCCTGGCTGCGGGCAAGGGCGTCATCATGGCGGCCGACTCTCAGGAGGCCCTGCAGGCCATTGACGACATCATGAGCGCCAGGGCCTTTGGCTCTGCTGGCGATCTTGTGGTGCTGGAAGAATGGCTTGTGGGCGAGGAAGCCTCCTTCCTGTGCCTGTGCGATGGCGAACGCGCCGTGCCGCTGCCCTCGGCCCAGGATCACAAGCGTGTTTTTGACAATGACGAAGGCCCCAATACCGGAGGCATGGGCGCGTACAGCCCCGCCCCCGTCCTGCCCGACAACATGCTGGAGGAAATGGCCGACCTCACCGTGCGGCCCATCCTTCGCGAGCTTGCCAAGGACGGACATCCCTTTGTGGGCGTGCTGTATGCCGGGCTGATGATGACCGCCGACGGCCCCAAGGTGCTGGAGTACAACGTGCGCTTTGGCGACCCTGAATGCCAGCCAATGCTCATGCGGCTTGAGGGCGATCTGCCCCGTATCATGCTGGACGGCATCGCTGGCAAGCTTGACCCCTCCAGCATCGGACAGAGCGCCAAGACGGCCCTGGGTGTGGTCATGACCGCTGAAGGCTACCCCGGCGCGTACACAAAGGGAGTGCCCATTACCGGCATCAGCGAAGCGGACGCGCTGCCCGGCGTAAAGGTTTTTCACGGCGGCACGACCATCAAGGAGGGCGCGCTGGTATCCAGCGGCGGTCGCGTGCTTTGCGTGACGGCGCTGGGCGATGACATTGAGGGCGCGCAAAGGGCCGCCTATGCGGGTGTGGAAAAGATTCGCATGGACGGCGGCTTTTACCGCAAGGACATAGGGCAGAAGGGCATCAACCGGCTGAAGGGCAAATAGGCCCGCAGCCTCGCAGCACGTTCACACGGAGCGCCTTCATGCCGAAGCGCTCTGGAGCATTTTACATTTGAAAAAGTGTAACTGCGTTAAGAAAACACTGATTGAGAGAGCCTCCTGGAAACGCGTAGTTGTTTCGTATGGCAAGGCGCGATCTTTTTTTGAAGCGGGAGTGGACTCTTCCGTCCCCGACTGTTTCAAAAAAAGTGAAGCAAGTCCGCCAAACGGAATAAATCGGCGTTTCCCTGGATTACCTCCGGCCCAGAGCCGGATTCAGAGGATACGACATGGCGCAAGTGGTCATATTGATGGGTTCGCAGTCTGATGAAGACAAGGTCAGCCCCTGTGTTGAAGTGCTGAAAAGCCTGGGCATAAGCTGTTTTATTACGGTCAGTTCCGCACACCGCACCCCTGAACGCACGGAAAGGCTGGTGAGCGAGCACGAAGCAGCGGGCGCGCAGGTATTTATCTGCGCGGCGGGCATGGCGGCGCATCTGGCCGGGGCCGTGGCCGCGCGCACCACGCGCCCGGTCATAGGCATCCCCGTGTCCAGCGTGGCCCTTGGCGGCATGGACGCCCTGCTTGCCACAGTGCAGATGCCCCCCGGATTCCCGGTGGCCACCGTGGCTCTGGACAAGGCCGGAGCGCGCAACGCCGCCTGGCTTGCAGCCCAGATTCTGGCCCTCGCTGATCCCGCTCTTGCCGACAGGATCAACGCTGCCCGTGCGAAGATGCGTGCAGACGTTGAAAAGGCCGGGGAAGAAATCAGCCGTAAATACGCCTGAGTCGCCGGGCCGCCGGGCACGGCCGCCATGTGAATCCTCGCCTCTGTACGCTGAGCGATGCCGTGTTGAAATGCTTTGTGGGGGAGGGACTCTTTTGCAAAGGGGGCCCTCCCCCACGCCCCCCCTAAAAACCGCTATTGCTTCTGAGCACGTCGCCTTATTCAAAGGCTACGTGCTCCAATTGCTGTTGTCGCATGAGGGATGCTCAAGGCGTTAGGTTCTGGCGGCGGCACGGGAGGCCCTGCCGTGAATGCGGGCGCGCGGCCCGTGAAAAAAACAGCAAAAAATAAACAAAAAAAAGGTCGCCGGGCACATGAACCGGCGACCTGGCTTCAGGGCAGGTGGGGTAAAACCCGCCCCTTGTCTACGCATTGTTTACGCATTGCCGAAATAGGGCGGACGGCGCGTCTGCGCGTCGCCGCTGACGCGGAAAATCTGTACGGTGTAGTGTCCTGTGCCGCCGCACGTGGGGCAGGCGTCCGTCACCAGCAGGCAGGACGCGTCCAGTTCCAGCGGGTCAATGCCCGCAACGCCGAGAATATGTGTGGCCTTGCCCTGCTCCCACATAACCGGCGAACCACAACGTCCGCATTCCACATACAGAAGTTCAGGGTCATAACCCTTGCCCACAAGCGGGCCGCGCAGTGGTTCGGCAATGGCCTTGAGCGTGTTGTTATGCATTATTCCCTCCCTCAGGCCCCGGCGCACGTCGACCGCGCGTATGATCGCGGTTGCGGCACGTCCTTTAAGCCTTACCTTCCATAGATAAGCACCTCTGGCTGCAAGGCAAGTCCTGTGGCGCACCCGGGCCCTGTTTTTTCTCGCGTGACGCTGCAGCTTGCCATGCGCCAAACGGCCGATTAGAGTGGAACCATGTCTGAAAATAAACGTCATATACGTCTGCTGCCGCCTGAGCTGCGCAACCAGATCGCCGCTGGCGAAGTGGTTGAACGGCCCGCCAGCGTGTTGAAGGAACTGGTGGAAAACAGCCTGGACGCCCAGGCTGACCAGATAGATGTTTGCCTTGAAAACGGCGGCCAAAGCCGCATCAGCGTGCAGGATGACGGTTGCGGCATCCCCGCTGAAGACCTGGAACTGGCCGTTACCCGTCACGCCACCAGCAAGATTGCCTGCCTTGAAGACCTGGAGCGCATCCTGTCCTACGGGTTTCGCGGCGAGGCTTTGCCGAGCATAGCCTCGGTGTCGCGTTTTTCCATCACCTCCGCCCATGCCGGGGAGGACGGGAATGTGACGGCGCACCGGATAGAAGTGGAACACGGCCTGCTCAAAAGTTCCGGCCCGGCGGCTTTGCACAAGGGAACGCTGGTGGAGGTGCGCGACCTTTTTTCCAATATACCAGCCCGCCTGAAATTTTTAAAGACCCCCTCCACGGAGTTCAAACGCGCCCAGGACTGGCTGGCGCGCCTCGCGCTCACCCGGCCCGAGGTGGGCTTCAGCCTGCATTCGGGCGAGCGTGAGGCCCTGCGTTTTCTGCCGGGGCAGACCCTTGCCGGACGGCTTGCCATCCTCTGGCCACGGCTTGTGGTGGACGCCCTGCGCCCCTTTGACGGCCAGAGGCACGGCATACGCGCGCACGGTCTGGCGGCTCTGCCCAATGTGAGCCAGCCGCGCGGCGACCGCATCCTGCTCTATGTCAACGGGCGCTCCGTCACGGACAAACGGCTGCTGGCCGCCGTGCGCGAAGCCTACAAGGGTCGCATGACCAGCCGCGACTATCCGCAGATAGTGCTTTTTGTGGAAATGGACCCGGCTGAGGTGGACGTGAACGTGCACCCGGCCAAGAGCGAGGTGCGCTTCAGGGACGAATCCGCAGTTTTTTCCGCAGTGCTGCACGCTGTTCAGGCCGCGCTTGTCACGTCCTTTGACGTGGCCGACGCCGCCTGGCATGACGCGGGCGCGGCGTCTGCGGGAGCGGCGTCTGCGGGAGCGGCCTTTGTGGGCGGGACGTCTGCGGGCGGGACGGATCACGCTGCTGCGGAATCCACTACGGAAGCCACTGCAGAATCCACGGGCGCGGCCTCGCGTCCCATGGGCTTTTGGGGGCGGCTCGACAATCCGCCCCTTGTGGAGCGCCAGGAGCGGGACGATCTTGCGGATGCGGGGCAATGGCAGGCCAGCGGGCCTGCTCAGGTAAACGGGCCTGCCAGCCACTACGGCCACAATCTGCTCGAAGAGCAGGCGCACGGGTCACAGCCGCCTGCAGGTTCGGATTACGGGGCGCAAGCCCTGGGCGCAACGGCGCAGGGCCATGCGCGAACCGGGGAACAATCCCGTGACGCCGGGGTTTTTGTGTGTCCCGAAGGGCTGAACGCAGACCACGGGGTCATGGCGGAAGCCAGCGCGCCCTACGGATCCGGCCTGAATGCCGGAAACACTGCACCGGACGCTGGAAGCCCTGCACCGGACGCCCTTGCACACGCGGCCGCACCGTATGCCGATGGCGAAAGCGTGCGGGATCGCCAGCCCCTGCGCGTGGAAAATGTGGAATATCTGGGCCAGGTGGCCGACACCTATCTTGTGCTGCGCGACAGGGCAGGGGCACTGCTTTTGCTGGATCAGCACGCCGCACACGAGCGCATACTCTATGCCCGCATGCGCAGGGGAGCTTTTGCGGGGTCGGGTCAGTTGCTGGCCCTGCCGCTGGAAATGTCCCTGCACCCGGCAGAGCGCGAAAGGCTTTTTGACTTGCGGCCCACGCTGGAATCCCTCGGTTTTGTATTGGAAACCTCGGCCAGCGGGCTTGAGGTCAGGGGCATGCCGCCCGTTCTTTCGCGCGCCGAAGCCAGGGAATTTTTGCGTGAAGCGCTGGCGGGCCGCAAGGACGACCTGGCGGACATGTTCATATCCATGTCCTGCAAGGCTGCCATCAAGGCCGGGCAGCGCCTTACCGACGACGAGGCCGCCGGGCTGCTGCGCCAGTGGCTGGCCACCGATGCCAGGGAGTATTGCCCCCACGGCCGCCCCTGCATTCTGCGCTGGGACGCCGTGGAACTGGAAAAGTTGTTCAAGCGGCGGCAATCCTGATGTGGCGGCGCGTGAGCGCGTGCGCTTTGAGGGTGCTTACGCCCAGGGGAATCTGCTGATTTTACGCCTAAAAAACGGCAAGCACGCTGAAGGTGCCCACGCCCAGGGGAATACGCCCTGACATAAAGCGTGCCCGGCATTTGGCGTGAAGGATGCCTGAAGTCATTGGGCTGACGCATTGCCGCCAAAGGAAATAAAGCAGCGTTCCCGGGAGGCTCTTTAATCAGTGCTCCCCAAGCGCCGCCTGTATTGGCCAATCCGGCTTCTCGTGGAGCCTGTAGTCTGGAGAGTTCTTATGGAAAAGAAATATTGGCTCCTGAAATCCGAGCCTGGGTGCTATTCCATTGACGATCTTGCGGCCGAGCCGAAACAGATCACCTGCTGGAGCGGCGTGCGCAACTATCAGGCGCGCAATTTCCTGCGGGATCAGATGTCTGTGGGTGATATGGTCATTTTTTATCATAGCGTCACGGATCCTTCGGCCGTGGGCGTGGCCCGTGTGGTCAGGGCCGGATACCCGGACCCTACCGCCTGGGAGCCGGAAGACGAGCACTTTGATCCCAAATCAACGCCCGAAAGGCCGCTCTGGTATGCGGTGGATGTGCGATTTGTCAAAAAATTCGCCAATGCCGTGCCGCTCAAGGCCATGCGTATGGATCCGGCCCTGGCGGGTATGGAGTTGCTGCGCAAGGGGTCGAGGCTTTCGGTTATGCCCGTGAGCAAAGAAGAATTTGAGATTGTTTGCAGAATGGGGGATCCGTTGGGCGCGTAGGGGGCTGGCCGTTCAGGCTGTCAGCGCCTTTTTGATGGGCAAGGCATATTTTTGCCGTCGTCGGATACGTTTTCGACGTAAGAGCATTTACACGTTGAAAAAGTGTAAATGCTCTTACGTTGCACGACAGTGCAGCGCGCTACAACGTGGCGTGGATTCAGCCGAGCTTTAGCCGTTGCGGCCCGCGGTTGTTCGGGCAGGAAGCAGCCGTTTTTATGTATACCTCTGTGTACTAAGATTTTTGAGGCTTACCTATGAAAATTTGCTTAAATCTATAAGTAAACGCGCTGAAATTGTTAAAAAAATGAGTGCGCTGACCCAACAGGCAGATGGAATGTTGTAATGTTATACGGGTAATACAGTCAGAAGATTGCTCATATTTTTATTTTCTGACATGCTTTGCCTACTTTCCAATCACAAACGAAAAATAGTGTCGCCCGTTGGATATAGATGACATGCCATTTTCGATGTCATTTCTGGCTGCGATTCATATCCATTGTATTTTTTTGGTGTCAAATCTTGCAACGACACTGCCCAGTGTGAAAAAGCAGAACGCTTTCATTCAAAAGCAGTAACACAATATGGAGGCAGATTTGCGGGTCATATTCGCGCGCAAGATAGGTGCCGCGTAGTTAAAGCCTGATCTGACAGGCATTAACACAGCAGAATTCTTATTTGACGTGCGCTTGCAACTAAAGTGTTTCAAAATGATGTTGTCATCTGAGGGGAATTACCATGTTGCATCATAAGCTGTACGTCTTGCCACTTGCTCTTGCGGCTCTGTTCTTCCTGTTGCCGCTGTATGGTCTGGCCGCCACTGTGGAGTATAGTTCTGGAACGTATGATTACGTTATCGGCAACCCCGTCAATGCGGGTGACAGCACAGGCATCGGTGGCACGAACCTTAGAGCAACTATCAACAATGCCAATGCGTCCGGCAATACCGTGACCGTAACGGGTGGTACGGTAAACTGGATAATCAGCGGCGGCTATCATAGAAGCAATCTCGTTAGTGCTATGGCCAAGGACAACTGGGTGGAGATCACAAATTTCACCGGATCAATCTACACCAATGCTATTGGGGGGTTCGCCGATACAACAGATTATTCCAGCGCCATAGCCACGGGCAATAGTGTGCTCGTCAGGGGGGGGATGTTCGACAGCATTGTCGGCGGCGCTGCCTCGAACATTAAAGGTACGGCTTTGTCTGGCGACAACAGGGTGCATGTTACCGGCGCTACAGTAAATGACATTTCCGGCGGTCGCGCCAGGGCACACGCGGGTACGGAGGCCATAGCCACGGGGAATGAGGCGATTGTCATAGACAGCACGGTCACCAATGACATTTATGGCGGCTATGCTTTTGCCTCTCTTGGCATCGCCAGGGCTGTGGGCAATAGCGTAATCCTCAGCGGCGGCGAGGTACGCTGCGATATCTATGGCGGCTTTAGCGGCACCCGCGTGGGCGGTTGGGCCACGGGCAACAGTGTGACCATCAGCGGCGCTCCCAACCTGGCAAGCAGCAGAATTTTCGGCGGCTTTGTCAAAAATGTAACAGACCCTCATGAGTCCATAGACGAAGATGACTTCAGCGGCAACACCCTGAATATAAAAACATCGGGCCTGACTGTGCGGGGCCTGTACAATTTTCAGAATATCAACTTCTACCTGCCCTCCTCCCTGGCGGCGGGGGATACCGCACTTACCACGACCGTCGAGGCGCGTCTTTCTGAAAACAGCGATGGCACAGGCAGAAAGGCCACAATCAACGTGGGTGTTGCGGGCGGTGCCGCACCTCTAAAAAATGGGGACCATGTGGTGCTCATCGACGCCGAAACGCTGACCGGCACACCCGCCAACAGCACGGTCAACAGTCAGGGCGTGGCCCTGCGTTATAATTTCGACATTTTGACTCAGGGTAACAAATTACTGGCCACTGTCACCTCTTCCAGCGTAAACCCGCAAGCGAAAGCTCTGTCAGAAGGATTTATCGGCGGCATGGCCATGACATTGCAAGGAGCGGATCTCGCGGCGGGCAAGGGTATGGAATCTGCCGTGCAGGCCGCTTCCGGTGCGGGTGAGAACGTGCTTGCCGGGTTCGGCTCGCTTTCTGGCGGTTCACTTCGTTTCAACACCGGCTCGCATGTGGACATGAGGAGCCTGTCCCTGCTCACTGGGCTTGCCTGGGGCGCTGATTGTACTCTTGGACGTTTTACAGCGGGTCCTTTTTTCGAGTACGGCAATGGCTCGTACAATACCGCCAACTCCTTCAGCAATGCCGCTGACGTGGACGGCAACGGCAACACGTACTATCTGGGCGGCGGCCTGTTGGCCCGTATGGATTTCACATCCACCGGCCCCGGTCATTTTTATACCGAAGCCAGCGGCCGCGCAGGCTCGATACACAATAAATACGACAGCTCAGACCTGCGCGACGCCACCGGGCGCGAGGCGGAGTATGACAGCGACACGCCATATTACGGCCTGCATTTGGGCGCAGGCTATATATGGAACATTACTGACGCTGCCAGTCTTGACTTCTATGGCAAGTACTTCTGGACGCGGCAGTCGGGCGATTCCATCAGGCTGTCCACTGGCGACCCCATTGATTTTGATGATGTGTATTCCAGCCGTCTGCGGTTTGGTTCTCGCTTCGCCTACCTGGTAAATGAATATGTCAGCCCCTACGCTGGTGTTGCCTGGGAACATGAATTTGATGGCAAGGCCCGCGCCTCCACCAATGGCTACAGTATGCAAGCCCCGTCCATGCGCGGGGATACCGGCATCGGCGAGTTGGGCCTGTTGCTCAAGCCCTCCCAAACGCTGCCCCTGTCCTTTGACCTCGGCGTGCAGGGGTATACGGGCAAAAGAGAGGGTGTGACAGGCAGCCTGCAGGCCAGGTGGGAGTTTTGAAGTATAAATTGCAGCAGCTGCCAAAATCTGTAGTGCCCTGTCCTTTGAGAGGGGATTTTTGTGCCCTGCGGGCACGGAGGCCTTTTTTTATTTGTTGTTTGGGCCGCCTCCGGCGAGGGCTGGGGCGTAGGGGGCATGGCGGCGGGCGCTCTGAAGAGAACAAAGCAGAGTCTGTTCTTTGAGAGGCGGTTTGTGTGCCCTGCGGGCACGGAGGCCTTTTTTTATTTGTTGTTTGGGCCGCCTCCGGCGAGGGCAAGGCGGGGCCGGTTATGGGGCTGCGCCCCCTTCTCGGCCCCCCTTGCATCCCCCCCGAAGCACCCCCCTGGGGTTTTCCAGCTTCCGACATTCCACGAGGGCTGCGCGGCTTCTGCTCCGGGAGCTTCCTCGCTGCGCTCGGCGATCTCCCTCCGCGCCGCGCAATGCCAGCGTAGGGGTCGCGCTGAATGAGAGATTTGGGGCATGTGGGTGCTGTAGGAAGTCTCAGAAACGTATTTTCGCTGTCGGAAAAAGGTACAGTGTGATGCGGAGGTTGGGGCTTTGAGACTGGTTTTTTGAAATGCGTGGAAGGCTCCGCAGGCGGCAGGTTTTTCGAAAAGGGGCGGTTCGCACGAATCTCGCCGACGTGTCGGCTTCGGTTCTTTATGACGCCGCCCCGGCACCAATCCTTGCCCTGTCTGAGAAACTACACAGACTTCACGGCGTTGCTTGCGCGACAGATTTTTTTGGACTGAACCACGCCAAAGCTGCGGCTACGGTTGGACGCTACATAACGATCAGATATAAAGCCCAAATCCGCCACTATGTCTCAAGCCAGCCAGAAGCCGCTTGGCCTTGCATTCAACGCAAAGGAGCACGCTGGCATTGCGCGGCGCGCTGGGAGATCGCCGAGCGGAGCGAGGAAGCTCCCGGAGCAGAGGCCGCGCAGCCCTCGTGGAATGGTGGAATATGGAAAGCCCTTAAGGGCTAGCCCGTGGAAGTGGGGATATACGACAAGCCCAGCGGGGTCGTCCGAGGGGAGTGCAGAGGGGGCCTCGGAGGGGCGGCAGCCCCTAACAGGCCCCCATCTGCCGCCCGCCGCGCAGGCGGCCAAAACGTAATAAACGAAAATCCGTCGTGTCCGCAGGACACACAAACCGCATCTCAAAGGACAGGCCCTGCTTTTTCTTCAGAGCGCCCGCCGCGCATACTCACAGCCGCCCATACCCATGCCTAGTCGCGCATATCTGTAATCCCTCATTCACGCCTAGCCGCCCGGTTTCATCCCGCCCTTTTCGGGCTTCTTCTCCACCCCGTCGCCCTTGCCGTTGTTCACGCGCTCCGGCGCGTCTTCCTGCTGGGCAAGGGTAAAGAGGCGGCCCCGCTGCACGGCCTGTCTGCCGAATTTCTCGCGCAGGTTGTCCAGGGCGGCGTCCAGCTTTTGCCTTTTGGCCTCAACCTGCGGGTCCAGGTTCTGCCCGGCGGCCTTGCCCGCGCCCGGCAGAAAAAGCTGGTTGGCGGGCGCGTCAAAGCCCGACACGCCAAGCCCGATGAGGCGCACTGGCTGCGGCAGGGGCAGTTCGGCCAAGAGGCGGCAGCCTGTTTCAAAAATGGTTTCCGTGGCGTTGACGGGTTCTTCCAGCGTGCGGGAGCGGGTGATCTGCTTGAAGTCGCAAAATTTTACCTTGAGGGTAATGGTGCGGCCCTTGTAGCCGTGCCTGCGCAGGGAGGCGCCCACGCGCTCGGCATGGGCCATGAGCATGCGCTGCAGGAACGTCCTGTCCCGCGTGTCCTGCGCAAAGGTGCATTCCGCGCTTTCGCTCTTGGCGGCGCGCTCGGTCTCCACCTTGCGGCTGTCGCGCCCGTGCACACGCTCATAGAGCACAGCGCCCCATTTGCCGAAGCGGCGCTCCATAACTTCCGGGCTGAAGCGGCGCAACTGCCCCACGGTTTTGATGCCAAGGTCTTGCAGGCTTTGCACCATGCGCTTGCCGACACCGGGGATCTTGCCCACGGGCAGGGCGCACAAAAAGGCGTCCACATTTTCGGGGTACAGTATGAACACGCCGTCAGGCTTGTTCACTTCAGAGCATATTTTGGCCAGAAATTTTACCGGAGCCGCGCCCACCGAGCAGGTCAGGCCGCCCGTGACTTCCTCAATGCGGGCCTTGATGGCTGCCACAAGGTCTTCCAGCGGGCCAAAAAGCCGCTCAAGACCGGTGGCGTCCACATAGGCTTCGTCCACACTGGCTGGCTCCACAAGGGGGGAGAAATCCCGCAGGGCGTTCATGATGGCGTGCGAAAGTTCGCTGTATCGTGGGTAGCGCCCGCGCACAATGATTGCCTGCGGGCACAGCCGCCGCGCCACGACCATAGGCATGGCCGAATGCACGCCAAAGGCCCGCGCCTCGTAGGAACAGGTGGAAACCACGCCCCTGTCGCTGCTGCCGCCCACAATGACGGGCTTGCCCTGCAGGTCGGGGTTGTCCATTTGCTCCACCGAGGCGAAGAAGGCGTCCATATCAATATGAATAATCATGGCGGCGGCTCTGGAGCTGTTTACGAATGAAATGAACTAGGGAAGCACGGATTAAAGGGCCTCCTGGAAACGCTGACGGCTTGTGGAGTGCGTGCAGGATAGCAGGGCCTGCCTGACAGGGCAAACGTCGGGCCAGGGACGTCGTGCACGCCAGGCTGTAGTCAGGGCTGAAATCCCCGCTTCAGTTCAGAAGGCCCATCGTACCATGCAAAATATATAAAGAATTTTAGGGGGAGGGGGTGTGGGGGAGGAGACCCTTTTGCAAAAGGGTCCCTCCCCCACAGAGCATCTCTGAAGGAAGCACTGATTAAAGATCCTCCTGGAAACGCGCAGTTATTTCGTTTGGCAAGGCGCGATCTTTTTTTGAAGCAGGAGTGGGCTCTTCCGTCCTCGACTGTTTCAAAAAAAGTGAAGCAACGCCGCCAAACGGAATAAATCAGCGTTTCCCTTAATCCAGCTTCAGGCGAACCCTCTCAAGCTCCGTCTGCACAAAGGCTTCCGGCGAACCAAGGTAGCGCAGCAGATATTCGGACATGCCCAGCGCCACTTCGCGTTCGCCGCTGAATACGGCGGTAACGCCCTGCTGGCGCAGCTTGCGCGCATCCCCCACAAAGGACGTGTGCACAAGGATGCGCACATCGGGGTTGACGGCGCTGGCGATGGCCGCCACATCCGAGGCGGGTATGCTGGGCGTGGTCAAAAGCAGGGCTTCGGCCTTTTCAAGGCCAGCCTCGCGCAGCACCTCGGCCTGGCTGGCGTCGCCGTGAATGATGGGCAGGCCCTTGCCGCGTTCCTTGCGCACGGTGTCGATGTTCATCTCCACCACCACGGGCGTGATGCCGCTCTCGCGTAAAATACTGCAACAGCTGCGCCCCACGGGGCCGTAGCCGATGATCACAACATGGGGCTTGCCGTCATCCATTGTAGTGTCGGGCGCGCTTTCTGCTGGCGCGCCGCTTTTGCGTTTGGCCTCTATCCAGCGCGCCACGCCTTCAAGCTTGCGGAAAATTATGGGATTCAGCGTAATGGAAATCATGGCCGCAGGAATGATGGCATTGTTGACCCTGGCGTCAAAAATACCGAGGCTGATGCCCATGGCCGCGAGAATAAAGGAAAATTCACCAATCTGCGAGAGCGACGCCGAAACCGCCAGACCCAGTCGCAAGGGTTTGCGAAACAGGGTGGTCATGGCCAGCGCGCCCAGAGGTTTGATCACCAGGATGACAAAGAGGGTCACGAGCATGAGGGGCCAGTCCGTGAGCAGGGCCACGGGATCAAAGAGCATGCCCACTGAGACGAAGAAGAGCACCGCAAAGGCGTCGCGCAGGGGCAGGGCCTCGGCGGCGGCGCGTGCGCTGAACTCGGACTGCCCCACCACCATGCCTGCCAGAAAAGCCCCAAGGGCCATGCTGGCGTCAAAGACGTAGGCGGCTGCCACGGCGATGCCAAGGGCCAGGGCTATGACGGCCAGGGTAAAGAGGTCGCGCGTGCCCGTGCGGGCCACATAGCCCAGAAAGAGGGGGATAAGCTTTTGCCCCACAATGAGGGTAAAGGCCGTAAGCCCGGCCAGTTTGAGCAGGGTGAGGCCAAGGGCGCTCCAGAACTCGCCTCCGGGGCTGAGCACAGCGGGCAGCAGCACCAGCAGCAGGATAGTGAAGATGTCCTCCACCACCAGCCAGCCCAGGGCCACGTGCCCCGTATGGGTGTGGAGCTGGTGATTGTCGGTGAGAACGCGGGTGAGCACCACGGTGCTCGCCACGGATATGGCCATGCCGAAGATGGCTGCCGACATCAGGGAAAAGCCGAAGAAATAGTGCAGCAAAACCATACTGGCCAGGGTGGCGGCCGAAATCTGCACGGCTGCCCCGCTGAGGGCAATGGCCCCCACGGCCAGAAGGTCCTTGAGGTGAAAGTGCAGCCCCACGCCGAACATGAGCAGAATGACGCCGATTTCAGCGCACTGGGCCGCTGTGGAGGCATCGGCCTCGAATCCGGGCGAATACGGCCCCACCAGAATGCCTGCCAGCAGATAGCCCACAAGTGGCGAAAGGCGCAGCTTCTGGGTGATGAAGCCCAGTACCATGGCTGCTGAAAGGCCGCCTGCGAGAGTCAGTATCAGGTCAGTCTGGTGTTCCATGGCTTATTCCTCCTGGCCGGCCAGCCATTGCAGCCAGATGCTGCGGCGGCGCGGGCCGTCGCCTTCGCACAGATAGACGGACTGCCACGTGCCGAGGCAGAGTTCGCCGTTTTCCACAAAAAGGGTCAGGGAAGGGCCGTGCAGGGTGGCCTTGATATGGGCGTCGCTGTTGCCTTCGGCGTGGTGATAGTCGCCAAGGCGGGGAACAAGCCCGTTGAAAAAGGTCAGCATGTCGCGGCGCACGTCGGGGTCTGCCCCTTCGTTGACGGTGAGGCCGCAGGTCGTGTGCGGGCAGAAGAGCGCCAGCACGCCGTTGCGCCAGCCTTTTTCAATGGCGTTGCGGCGCACCACGCTGCGCAGTTGCGAGGTGATGTCGCGCATGTCGCTGCGGCTTGTGGTCTCAAATTCCAGACTAAGCACAACCGCCTCCTTGGGGGGATCAGATTAGGGCAAATTCCAGCAGGTCGGATCGGGCAATGCGGTCCAGCTCTTCCCGCTGGTTTTCGGGAGTTTCAGTAAACAGAAAGCCGAACAGGCCATACCGGGTATAGTCGTTGCGGCGCAGGCAGAGCACCTTTGCGAACTGCTTCGCCAGAGCCTCGTAGTCAAAGTCGCGAATGGGCGGGCAGTTGGCGGGCTTGTTCAGCGCCATGAGGGTATACAGCTTGCCTTCCTTGCCTTTGAGGATGCTGTTCCAGTCCGGTTTTACGCCTTCAAGAAAGCAGCCGTAGGAATGGAAGCCCCAGGCAAAAAGGCTGACGTCCGTGCTGCACCAGCCGGCAAAGCGCAGGGGGTTGAACTCGATGGGCAGGATGCGCCCGGACGCGTGGCGGCGCAGTTCCACGTGCGCCGGGAAGTTGCGCAGGCCCAGCAGGGCGTTGACCCTGTTGAACCAGTCCTCAAATTCCGCCAGACGTTCGTGGATGATGTCCGCGCTGGTGTAGTAGAGGCGGTCGCTCACGTCGTCGTCGCCGGTGAACTCGTGCCGCAGGATATTGCAGATGACGGCCTGTCCGTCCTGGTCAAAGTATACATCCACGGCGTATTCATCGCCATCAATATATTCTTCCAGCAGCCAGTCGTTGCCGTCAACCACCGATTGCGGGTACTGCGCGGCCCAGCGCTCCGCTTCTGCGGCAATGGCGCTTTTGGCGGCATGCCAGTCTTCGGCGTTGCCGATGCGGTAGACCCCAAGGCTGAAAAATCCCACGGCGGGCTTGAGCACGCAGGGCGCGCGCAGGGCTTCGAAGGGCAGGGCCTGCATTTCGGCCAGGCTGAGGCGGCGGTAGTAATAGTCCGGGTCCAGCGGGCGCAGCAGTTCGCGGGTCAGCGCCTTGTTCTTGAGTTTGGCTATGGCTTCGGCCAGGGCAGGGGAGCAGTGCTCCGTCACCCAGGCCAGGGAATTTTCGGAGCAGGTATACAGGCGGGCGGGGGCTGCCGCGCCGTGGGCCGGGCTATTGTTTTGGCCCTGCTCCTGGCTCTGATTCTGGCCCTGATTCTGGCCCTGTCCGCCGCGCAGCATGGCGGCAAAGCGGTCTTCGGGCACGAGGTTGAGCACCTGCCTGCCCTGCATTTTCAGATCGGTGGAACAGGCCCGCGCCATATAGTTATCAAGAACAGGTTCCTGCCGGGCTGCCGCGTAGGCCAGCAGCTCCGGCGAAACATAGGGTTGGTCGAGAATGATCATTCGCCGCCCAATACGCGGAAGTACACCGCGGGTTCCTTGAGCAGCCCGGCGTCAAGCGTGCGCTGCAGGGCGTCGCTCATGGCCTGGGCCGTTGTTTCGTGGGTCATGAAGACCAGGGGCACGCCCTGACCTTCGTCGGACTTCTGGATGACCTGGGCCATGCTGATGCCCTCGGCGGCCATGCAGCCCGAAAGATCACGCAGCACGCCGGGGGCGTCCTGCACCATCACGCGCACGTAGTAGCAGGAGCGCCATTCTTCGGGCGGCACAATGGCGGCCTTGGGCAGTTCCTTGTTCACAAAGCCGGTGTTGTTGGGGCGTTCGTCGCGGGCAACGGCCAGCAGGTCGGCCAGCACGGCTCCGGCGGTGGGCAGGTCGCCCGCGCCGCGCCCGTGGAAAAAGAGCGGGCCGGAGGCGTTGGCGTCCACGCGCACGGCATTGTATGCGCCGCCCACGCGCGCCAGCAGGTATTTGTGGTAAACAAGGGCGGGAAAAACCCCGGCTTCGAGGCGTACCGGCCCGTCGCCGCAGTCCTTGGCGTCGGCCTTATCTTCGGGACAGGGCACCTGGCGCACCTGGCCGATGAGCTTGATGCGGTAGCCGAATTCACGGGCCAGGCGGATGTCCAGTGCCGAAAGGCCACGGATGCCGCGCACCGAGAGGGCCGTGTAGGGATAGTGCACCCCGTAGGCCAGGCGGATGAGCAGAATGAGCTTGTGCGCCGCGTCGTGCCCGTCGATATCCAGGGTGGGATCGGCCTCGGCGTAACCCAGGTGCTGGGCCTGCTTGAGGGCCACGTCAAAATCCAGACCGTTGGAGGTCATTTCGGACAGGATGTAGTTGCTCGTACCGTTGAGAATGCCCATGAGGGACTGGATGCGGTTGCCCGTGAGGCTTTCCTTGAGGGCTTCCACAATGGGCACGGCTCCGGCCACGCTGGCCTCGTAGCGCAGGATGCGCCTCTTGCGGTCGGCCTTCTGGAACAGCGCAAGGCCTTCCTCGGCCAGCAGGGCCTTGTTGGCGGTGACAATGTGCTTGCCCTGGTCAAGAGCGCGGTCAATGAGGTCACGGGCATGGTCAATGCCGCCCATAAGCTCCACCAGCACGTCGATTTCGGGATCGTCCGTGAGGTCGCGGGGATTGGTGGTCAGTTCCGCCCCGTCGGGCAGGGGGATGCTGCGCGCCTTCTTGGCATTGCGCACCAGAACCTTCTTGAGCAGGATGTCCCGACCGGAACGGCGGCGGATAAGATCCGCGTTTTCCTCGATCAGGCGTACCAGGCCGCCGCCCACTGTGCCGAATCCGGCCAGGCCCACTACCAGTGGCTTGTCGCTGTTCTTGGTCATGATTTCTCCGAAAGTGCCCGGTAGCAAAGCCGCAACTGATAAGGCACCGGTTTTGACAGAGGCCGGGCAAGCCCGGCCTCCGCGTTTCTATTCTCCTACGTCATGCGCCAACGGTTCTCAAGAGTCGAAGGCGCGGAACAGCATACGTCGTCTGCTCCGGCAGTGAACCTTCGTGGATGCGCAGACGTTCTGCGCTTGAGTGAACATGCCGAAATCATTGAGAATGCGTATTTGCAGCGCTACGTGGCCCTAGTCGGCTGTGCCCGACAAAAGCTTGCGCATGCTGCTGACGGCCTGCCGCGTGCGGTGTTCGTTTTCAATAAGGGCAAAACGCACATATTCGTCGCCGTAAGAGCCGAAGCCAAGACCCGGCGAAACGGCCACGTGGGCCTCGGTGAGCAGCAGCTTGGAAAACTCCACGGAGCCCATCTTGCGGAAGGCTTCGGGTATGCGCGCCCAGACAAACATGGTGGCCTTGGGTGAAGGCACTTCCCAGCCTATGCGGTTGAGGCCGTCGATAAGGCGGTCGCGCCGTTCCCTGTAGATGTCGCAGATGTTCTGCACGCAGTCTTCCGGGCCGTTGAGGGCCACGGTGGCGGCTATCTGCACGGGCTGGAAGATGCCGTAGTCAAGATAGCTCTTGATGCGGCCCAGCGCGTGGATGAGGTGCTTGTTGCCCAGGCAGAAGCCCACGCGCCAGCCGGGCATGGAGTAGCTTTTGGACAGGGTGTAGAATTCCACGCCCACGTCCTTGGCGCCTTTTGCCTGCAGAAAGCTCGGGGCCTTGTAGCCGTCAAAAACAAGGTCGGCGTAGGCCAGGTCGTGTATGACCCAGATGTTGTTTGCCTTGGCGAATTCCACAATCTTTTCAAAAAAAGCCAGATCCGTCACTTCTGTGGTGGGGTTGTGCGGATAGCAGAGGAAAAGCAGCTTGGGCTTGGGCCAGGCCTGACGGGTGGCGGTTTCAAGGTCTTCAAAAAAATCCCGGCCGGGGCCGATGGGCACGCTGCGCACGTCCGCGCCCGCAATGATGGGGGCGTATTTGTGGATGGGGTAGGTGGGGTCGGGCGCAAGCACCACGTCGCCTGGCTCAAGCATGGCCAGCGAAAGGTGGGCAAGGCCCTCCTTGGAGCCCATGGTCACGATGGCTTCGCTTTCCGGGTCAAGGTCCACGTCAAAGTGGCGCTTGTAGCGGTCACAGACGGCCTTGCGCAGGTTGGGTATGCCGCGCGAAAGGGAATAGCGATGGTTGACGGGCTTGAGTGCTGCCTCTGCGAGCTTTTCCACAATGGGTGCGGGCGTGGGGATGTCCGGATTGCCCATGCTGAAGTCCACGATGTCGATGTTCTGCCGACGAAGCCGCATCTTGAGATCCCCAACCACGGCGAAAACGTAGGGGGGTAGGCGGCGAATGCGTGAAAACTCTTCCATTGTCTTGCTCCCAGAGCATATTGATTGTCCCGTCAAAGGCAAAAACGCCCTTGGCGGCGCGGCGGGCGGCCAGCTAGAGCATTTAACACTTGAAATGCTCGCGTACGGCAGGCAAAAGCCCGCCTACCCGCATTTCGTGGCAAGGATTTTCAGAAAAATCCTTGCAGAGCTTGTAACTCATTTCATTCGTAAACTGCTCTAGTCGCTCTGCCGCGCAAGGGTGAAAAAAAACCGTGTCAGCTGCGTCTGAAGCGCAGCCACGGCGGACGCCACAGGCGTTCCTCACAGTGTCTGTGCAGCATAGCCAGCGAAAAGCCGGTTTGTAAAGCTTCTGGATGGGATAATCAGCCAAATACCTCGCCTTTCACAGGGTTATGCCGCATAAAAAGAAATGCGCCCCTGACGATCAACCCGGCGCTCTTTGCTTTCAGGCCGTTGTGGTGTAATCTGGCCGCAAGTATGCCCGGAGGAACGCATGGACGACCATATCCGTTTTGACCATCAAACCCTTGAGTTGCATCTGCTGGATCAGCGCTTTCTGCCCGAGCAGGAGTCGGACTTTGTGTGCCGGACAGCGCAGGACGTCATCAGCGCCCTGCAAACCATGGTGGTGCGCGGTGCGCCCGCCATCGGCGTGACGGCGGCCTGGGGCTGCGTGCTGGCTCTCAAGGAGGCGCAGGGGCCGGATTGGGCCGCCAGGCTGGAACTGGGCATGGAGCGCATAGCCGCTGCCAGACCCACAGCCGTGAACCTGCGTTGGGGTGTGGATCGCATGCGCAACAAGTGGCGATCCTTTGGCGGGGCCAATATCGATCAGTCAGCCCTGCTCACGGCCTTTATTCATGAAGCCCAGTCCATGCAGGATGAGGATGTGGCCACTTGCAAGACTTTGGGCCGCCACGGGGCAACCTGCATCGAAGACGGCGACTGCGTGCTCACCCACTGCAATGCCGGGGCCCTGGCAACAGCGGGCTACGGCACGGCCCTTGGCGTCATCCGCGCGGCAGCCGAGTCGGGCAAGAAGGTCAGCGTTATTGCCGATGAAACCCGTCCCTTTCTTCAGGGCGCGCGTCTCACCGCCTGGGAACTGGCGCGGGACGGCATCCCCGTAACCGTGGCCTGCGACAATGCCTGCGCCCTGCTCATGAGCAGGGGGCTGGTGCAGCGCGTGGTGGTGGGCGCTGACCGCATTGCCGCCAACGGCGATACGGCCAACAAGATCGGCACCTTCGGCGTGGCCCTGTTGGCCAGACATTTTCATATTCCTTTCTATGTGGCGGCGCCTCTGTCCACCATTGACGCGGCCACGCCCGACGGATCGGGCATTCCCATAGAGCAGCGGCCGGACAGGGAAGTGACCCACGTGGGCGAAACGCGCCTGTGCCCCAGGGACGTGCCTGTGTTCAATTATGCCTTTGACGTGACTCCGGCGGAATATATATCCGGCATCATTACTGAAAAAGGCGTGCTGTATCCGCCTTACGGGCTGTCCATCTGGGCCGCGCTCAATGACCTGAGCACCGGCCGCAGCGCGGGCATCGGGGGGGCAGCGCCGGAATGCGAGGACTGTGACCCCGCGCCCGGCAGGAGCTAGACGCATGAAGGAACTCATCCTCGTTGTCGGCCCCGGTCAGCCGGATTTAGGGCCCTGCCAGGACGCCAGCGGCGAACAGTCCCGGCAGACCGTCATGCAGTGGGAGGGCTGGGAGCCGCCCACAGGGCACGTCTCACTGCCTGCCCTTTTGCGCGCCGACCTTGAAGCCATCCGCGCGGAGCATGCGGCCTGGGCCTACGACCTGGGGCGACTGACAGTGGAGGGCAAGGAGGCGCAGGACTGGCTGCGGGCCGGGCACGAGCTGTCCATGTGGTGGTGCTCGCTGCTGTATGAGCGCCATCCCAAGATGACGCCGGGCCTGTACACCGTGTACAAGCTGCGCGCCCTTGAACGCTTTATGGATCAGGAAGGTATTTCAGCCCTGTGCCTCAGCGGCGGGGATGATACCCTGCGCGAGGTTCTGGCCGACATGTGCCGTGCCTCCGGCCGGACGTTTTCCCTTGAGCAGGACGCACCAGCGCCTCTGGAGCCGCCAACGCCCCTTTTGCGGCGTCTGTACAATGCCGCGCCCGCGCCCTTGCGCGCTCTGGCCCGGTATGGGCACTGGCTGTGGGCCGTACGCCGCAGGCTGCCCGCAACGCCGGACGCAGGCAAGGCCCTCGCCCCGGTGCAGGGGCCGGACGGGCCAGTGCAAACGGCCACCATTGCCACCTATTTTCCCAATGTGGACATGAAGGCCGCCGGAGAGGGGCGCTTTCGCTCCCGCTACTGGGAAAAGCTGCACGACGTGCTGCATGACGAGGCCAGAAAGGAAGGCGCGCCCTGGGTGCGCTGGCTTTTCATCCGTTTTCCCGCGCCGCAGCTCAGCCTCGCGCAGTGTACGGCCCTGCGTGACCGGTTCCGCGCCGAAGGCAAGGACGGGGCCAGCTTTCACTACCTTGAGGAATTCTTGCGCCACCGCGACCTGTGGGCGGGCCTGTGGCGGTACCTGCGCCTGTGCCTTGGCAGCAGAAAGCTTGAGCCAGCCGTGCGCCCCGCCTTTCGTTTTGCCGGTTCACTGGTCAATTTCTGGCCGTACCTTGAGCCTTACTGGGTCGAATCCTTCAGGGGCTGGCGCTGCCTTGAGCGTTGCCTGCAGCAGCGCGCCTTTGACGTGTACGCCAGGGCGGCTGGCCCGCAACGCTGGACGCTCTTTCCGCTGGAAAACTGCCCCTGGGAGCGCATGCTCACCGTGGCCATGCGCGAGGCGGGAGCCGCCGCCACGCCATGTTCCGAACCAGCCGCCGGGCCGGTCATCGGGGCGCAGCACTCCACCGTGCGGCCCACGGATTTTCGCTATTTTGACGACCCCCGCACCTTCACGCCACCCTGCGACGCCTTTCAGCCCGACGCTGTGCGCGGCAACGGGCAGTCGGCCTGCACGCAGTGGTCTCAGGCGGGCGTTCCGCCCGAGCGGCTTGGCGAAGTGGAAGCGCTGCGCTATCTCTATCTTGCCGAAAGCCAGCACGGCACGGCTGCCCCAGGCGCTCATGCCGAAAGCAGCACCGGGACAACCAGTCCTGCCGCAAGCAGTGCCACGGCAAGCAGTTCCGGCCCGGGCAGCTTCGGCCCAGACAATCCCGCCGGGCAGGAAGCCGAAGCCGCCAAGGCCAGCGGAGCCGGTGCAGCCGGGCAGCTCAAGCGCCTTCTGGTTGTCACCAGCTTTTTCAAGGATGAAACCGAGGCCCATCTTGTTCTGCTGGCCCGCGCCCTGCATGCGGGCGTGCTCAAGGGCTGGCAGCTTGTGGTAAAACCCCACCCCTACCTGCCGGTGGAGGAGCGCCTGCGCGCCCTTCTGGGCCGCCGCGCCTCTGAGGTGCGCATCGCTCAGGGGGCCATAGGCGAGGAACTTGCGCCGGGGGTTGTGGTCTGGTCTTCCAACTCCACCACGGTGGCCCTTGAGGCCGCCTTGATGGGTTTGCCGGTCATGAGCATGCTGCCGGTCAATGACTTTGATCTGTGTCCTTTGCAGGATGTGGCGCAATTGCCGCGTACCGGCAGTGTTGAGGATGTGGCCCAGGCTCTCGCCACAGCCGCGCCGCTGCAACTGCCGCCCGACTATCTGGATCTGGACCCGGCCCTGCCGCGCTGGAAAAAGCTGCTTGGAGTGTAATTATGACAATGGGCACTCAGGAACGCATCCTCGAAATGGTGCACCACTGCTACTGGGACAATAATGCCAACTGCGCCCAGACAACCCTGCATTGCCTTGAGCAGTTGACGGGGCTGCCTGTACACCCATCGCTGTATCAGGCCACTGTCGGCTGCCACGGGGCAGCGGGCCATGGCGGGCAATGCGGCCTGATGGAAGGGGCCACGCTCTTTCTTGGACTGTACTGCGCCGCCATGGGCAAAAGCGCTGAAGAGACGGAAGAAATCTGTGGTCGCTATGCCTTGGTCTTCAACCGCAACTTCAGCAGTATGGCGTGCAGTGATCTTCGGCCCGGCGGTTTTCGCGCCGACGATCCTCCCCATTTGTGCGAGCGCTTTACCGTGCGGGCTGTGACCTGTCTGCACGATTTCGTCTCTTGCCTGAAGTAGCCTCGGGATCAGGGCGCGCTCCGGCATGCCGTGCGGGCGTCCTCCCGTTGCGTGGTGGAGCGTCCTGTGTCACAAGGAGATATGCGGTTCTGTCAGTAGCGGAGCCGCTGTATCTTTGCGCAGTGGGTGGACTTTAAAAAAGTAAATGCTCTGGCGCGGCACGAGAGCGCAGCGCGCCATAACGTGGCGTGGACTCTGCCGAGCGTCTGTTTGTGACAAAGGAAGCTGCGGATAGCGTCAGCCATTGGCAGGGTGCCCGTTCAAGTAACCCATTGCCGTCTTTATCCGCAAGCGGCAAAGGCCCGCTGACGGCACTGCAAAGCGCATTTTCCGGCAGAATGAACACTTTGAAATGTAAAGTAGTTCAGAGTTAATCCGGTCTAGGGGGCCTCATGCTCAGTGTTTTTGACCTGTTCAAGATTGGCATCGGGCCGTCCAGTTCACACACGGTAGGCCCAATGGTGGCGGGCAAGGCTTTTGCCGGAGAATTGGCGCTTCTGGGGCTGTTGCCCTGTATCGGGCGCGTTACCATTGATCTTTTTGGCTCTCTGGCGCTCACCGGCGAAGGGCACGGTACCACCGGGGCCATTTTGGGCGGGCTGGAAGGTGAAGAACCCGCCTCGGTGGACACGGCGCGTCTGGCGCGGCGCACGGCGGAACTCCAAAATAATGCCGACCTGACCCTCATCTGCGCGCATACGATTCCCTTTGACTACGCGCGCGACATGCGCCTGCACAAGGGCATGTTTTTGCCCCGCCATTCCAACGCCATGCGGCTCACGGCCCATGCCGCCGACGGCACCGAAGTCTATACCCGCACCTATTATTCCATCGGCGGCGGCTTCATCCGTACAGATGCGGACTTTGACGCCGAAACCGAAACCTGGCCCACTCCACCCTATCCGTACAAGACGGCTGGCGAACTGTTTGCCATTTGCGAGCGCGAAGGCAAAACCGTGGCCCAGATCGTCATGACCAATGAAAGTTTCTGGCATACGGCCGCAGAGGTGCGCCGCCGCGCCCAGGCCGTCATGGACGTCATGCGGGATTCGGTTGAACGCGGCTGCTACACTGACGGCGTGCTGCCGGGCGGCTATAACGTGCGGCGGCGCGCGCCCAACCTGCTGCGCAAGGTCAGCGCCCTTCAGGCCCAGGGTCGCCGCGACCTGAGCCTGTGGCCGACGCTGTATGCCTTTGCCGTGGCGGAAGAAAACGCCTCGGGCGGGCGGGTGGTCACGGCCCCCACCAACGGAGCCGCCGGTGTTGTGCCCGCTGTGCTGACCTATTACCAGAACTTCTACCCCCATGCCACGGAAGAGGGCGCGCTTGATTTTCTGCTCACAGCCGGGGCCATCGGCCTGTTTTACAAGACCAACGCCTCCATCTCCGGGGCGGAGGTCGGCTGCCAGGGCGAGGTGGGCGTGGCCTGCTCAATGGCGGCAGGAGCCTACTGCGCCGTGACGGGCGGCAACGTCAAACAGGTGGAAGTGGCTGCGGAAATCGGCATGGAGCACAACCTCGGCCTTACCTGCGACCCTGTCGGCGGCCTTGTGCAGATACCCTGCATTGAGCGCAACGGGGTGGCGGCGGAGCGCGCGGTCAACTGCGCGCAGCTTTCACGCCTTGAAGACGGGCGGCAGCGGGTCATCTCGCTGGACGCCATCATTGAGGTCATGTACCGCACCGGGCTCGATTTGCAGTCCCGCTACAAGGAAACGTCCCTGGGCGGCCTGGCCCAGGCCGTGGCCGAAGGTCTTGAGCGCAAGAAACAAGGCGATACTGCCTGACCCTGGCCCTGACTCTGGCCCTGAAGCCCGATCCTGATACGCAAGTCCCATACCAAAGGAAGAACGCTTATGAGTGAGATACGCATTGTGGCCGAACTGGAAGTGCTGCCGCAGCACAGGGAAGAACTTATGCCCGTGTTGCAGGCGCTGGTGGACGGCAGCCGGGGCGAAGCGGGCAATATTGCCTATGACCTGACCGAAGATCTTTCCAATGTCTGCCACTTTTTCGTCATCGAAACCTGGGCCTCGCAGCAGGCCATAGACGAGCACAACGACACGCCGCACTTCAGGGCCTTCGTAGGTTTTGTGGAAGGCAAGCTCAAGGGGCTGGCCATAACCCTGCTCAAAAAAGTTTTTTAGGGAAACGCGGATTTATTCCGTTTGGCGGTGTTGCTTGACTTTTTTTGAAACAGTCGAGGACGGAAGAGTCCACTCCTGCTTCAAAAAAAGATCGCGCCTTGCCAAACGAAACAACTGCGCGTTTCCAAGAGGCTCTTTAACCAGTGTTTTCTTAGATTGACGTCAGGTTGAAATGCTTTGTGGTGGAGGGACCCTTTTGTAAAAGGGTCTCCTCCCCCACGCCCCCACCCCCTAAAACTTTTTCGCATTGAGAATATCCATTCTCAATGCTTCTAAAACGCCTGCTTCGGCGCGTAACAGCGCAAATAAATCGCGCTTACGCCTCCACGGCGGGCGTCTGCTCATGCAGCCGCCAGAGCAATTTCAACGTGAAATCGCTCTGAAACTTTTATGCAAACATCCCCGCAACGCCATAAGCGTTGCGGGGATGTTTGCTGTGAAACTTACGGGGATATGCGGCAGATCAGCCCGCAAAGGCAAAATAATGCATAAGGGAGGCTCTGCCCAGGGGCGGAAAATAATGCAGCAGGCAGGTCAGCCCCCAGCGCTGGCGGAATCGGTTGAAATAAAAAGCCATATCCAGGCGGCGAAGGCGGGGGTGCCATTTGTCCAGGCTGCCGTCATGGTCATAGCCCCAGGTCATTTCCGCATTGAGTTTGCTGACAGCAGAATTTTTATTCATTTTTTTGCATACAAAGCTGCCCGTTGTGTCAAAAGCGAGGTGCGCACCAGGAAAATTGTCCGCCAGGTCCCTGAGCAGCGACCGCACTTCCGCCTCGCGCAGATACATGAGCACGCCCTCCGCAATGAACAGAATGTTGCGGCCCGCGTAGTCCTGCTGCAGCCTGTGCATCCAGTCCCTGTCAAGGATGGAGCCTGTCCAGTCAAGGCAGCGCTCGTCGGTTTGGGGTAAAAGCTCCTGCCGCAGGCGCATCACTTCCGGCAGATCCATGTTGATCTGAACGCCCTTGCCGGAATCGGTGCGCCAAAAACGGGTGTCCAGTCCGCAGCCCAGTTGGACAACCACAGGATTTTCCTTGTCATGCAAAAAAGCCTTGGTCAGGTCGTCAAAGTAGCGCACACGTACAGCCGTGCCCACACGCGTCATGTGGTTCACGGGAAAGATGAACACCTCCGGCGGCAGCCCCTCCACGGCCTTGCGCGCTCCGGGGTCTTTGAACATTCCGTCGGGCAGGTCATCCTCCTGCGAACGGATGCGCAGGGTTATGAGTAAGGTTCTTGACGCGGGATGTTCCAAAAGCCCGTTTGTATTCATGATCCTCTCCAGATAGAGTGTGGGATCCCCCCCCGTGATGCTTTGGTGTGGACTTTATTGAAATAGAATTTCAATGTCAAATAGAGGAGGCAGTACTGTCCTTGCGCGTACATCCGCACGCACCCACATATCCTGCAACTGTGAGCCTTCATTAATCTGTTCTGGCCTCAGCGCGAAGAAACCCCGGCGTGAAAGCGCAAGCGCAGTTTCGCGGCGGGGTCTGTTTTTGCAGCCTGTCGGATCAGAATGCCACTCTGCTCCAGATAAGAAACATCGTGGTGCTACAGGAAAAACAATAAAGGTTTTAGGGGGTGTGGGTGTGGGGGAGGAGACCCTTTTGCAAAAGGGTCCCTCCCCCACAAAGCATTTCACTGCTGAAAGGCTCTAAGGAAGCACTGATTAAAGAGCCTCCTGGAAACGCGCAGTTATTTCGTTTGGCAAGGCGCGAACTTTTTTTGAAGCAGGAGTGGACTCTTCTGTCCCCGACTGTTTCAAAAAAAGTGAAGCAAGTCCGCCAAACGGAATAAATCAGCGTTTCCCTAGCGCGGTTCGATAACCTCAAGCCCATTCATATAGGGAACCAGCACCTTGGGCAAAATGACGCTGCCGTCTTTTTGCTGGCAGTTTTCCAGAATGGCGGCGGTGGTGCGCCCTGTGGGCAGGCCGGAGCCGTTGAGGGTATGGACAAAGGCCGTCTTGCCGCCCTTGGGCTTGAAGCGAATGTCTGCCCGGCGTGCCTGAAAATCGGTGCAGTTGGAACAGGACGATATTTCCCTGTAGGTTTTCTGCGCGGGCATCCACACTTCCACATCATAGGTCTTGGCGGAGGAAAAGCCCATGTCGCCGGTACACAGGGTGATGACGCGGTAGGGCAGTTCCAGCAGTTCCAGCAGGGCGCAGGCATGGCCGCGCATGAGTTCAAGCTGGTTAAAGCTGTTGTCGGGGTGGGCAAAGCGCACCATTTCCACCTTGGTGAACTGATGCATGCGTATCATGCCGCGCGTATCCTTGCCCGCACTGCCCGCTTCCGAGCGAAAGCAGGGGGTGGCCGCGCAGTAGGCGCGGGGCAGATCGGCCTCATCCAGCACTTCGCCCGCGTGCAGGTTGGTCAGCGGCACTTCGGCTGTGGGAATGAGAAAATAGTCCCAGTCCTGCAGCTTGAACAGGTCTTCCTCAAACTTGGGCAACTGGGCCGTGCCCGTCATGGTGGCGCGGTTGACCATGTAGGGCGGGCTTACCTCGGTATAGTCGCCGTGGATGGTGTGGCGGTCGAGAAAAAAGGCGGCCAGGGCGCGCTCAAGGCGGGCTCCCCAACCGAGGGACACCACAAAGCGGCTGCCTGTCAGGCGCGCGGCACGCTCAAAGTCCAGACCGCCCAGGGCTACGCCGATGTCGCCGTGTTCGCGCACCTCGAAGTCGAACTGGCGCGGGCTGCCCCAGCGGCTGACCTCGACATTTTCGTTCTCGTTGGCGCCCAGGGGCACGGAACTGTCGGGAATGTTGGGCACGCGCATGAGCCAGCTTTCCACATGGGCCTTGGCCTGCACTGTTTCGCCTTCAAGGTTCTTGATGCGGTCAGACAGAGTGGAGAGTTCGGCAAGCAGTTCCGTGGCATCCTGCCCAGAGCGCTTGAGAGCCGCCACCTGACCGGAGGCTTCATTGCGTTTGCTCTTGAGGCCTTCGATTTCAGTGAGCAGGGTGCGGCGTTTGCCGTCCAGCTCAAGAAAAGCGTCCACACTGAGATCCGAATGACGGTCGGCCAGAGCCTTGGCCAATACTTCGGGCTGCTTCTGCACCAGTTTGAGATCGATCATGACCGCTCCTGAAAGATTGCGCTGTATCGCGCCGAATACGCGGTAAAATTGCGACCTGAAGCCGCGCGCGTTAAGGTTATTCCTTTATCATGGGGGCAGGCTGCCTTGCAAGGCTGGCTTTTTACGTATATATAGACCGCTGAAAGACTCTTGAAAATTTCTATAAAAACGCGAGGCTGTCATGAAACCTGTGCGCAACGTATTATTCCTTGTTTTGCTGGCCTTTCTGGCTACAGCCTGCGGGCCCGCCAACAGCGTGCGTCTGCTGCCGCCGCCTTTTCAGGAAGGCGCTGTGCTGCCCGGCCCCAAGGCTCCCAGGGTGACGGTGGTGGCATTTGACGACAAAAGAGAGGATATGACTGTCATCGGCTCCCGCCGCGACAATACCGCCTTTGTCACCAATGACAGCGTAACCCAGTGGATAAGCAAGGCCCTTGCCGATGAACTGGCCCGCAACGGACTTCAGGTGTCTTATTCCGACAGCGTGAGCCAGGCTCGCGCGGGCAACCCCGACTACCTGGTGACCGGCGACGTTGATCAGGTCTTGCTGCGCGAAAAATCCGCCACCGACCTTTCGACGCAGATGCGCGTCAATTATTCCGTGGCCAACCGCCAGAGCCGCATCTACAAAGAAACGCTCAATGCCTCGCAGTCGCGTACGGTCATGCCCACGGGCAGCGCTGCGGATACAATCATGCTGGACACGCTGCGTGAACTCATCAAGCCCATGGCGCAAAAGATTGTCCAGGCTATTGAGGCCAAAAAATAGACTTCTGCGCGCTCTGCGTGCGGTGTTTTTTTGCGCGGCGCTGACAGCGGCCGTGATGGTATATTGTGCTCTGCCGCCGACCCTTGTGGTCGGCGGTCTTGCGTTGGAGGCCCGCGCTGCCGTGGCCCCTACGGAATCGCCGCCCTCTGCGGGCGGCCAGCCGGAAAGCCCGTCGAAAAGCCAGGGGGCCAGGCAACCGGAAGGGCAGAGGAAAGCCTTGCCAAAGGGCCAGAGGGATGCCCCGGCGTCCAGCTTGGCGTCCAGCCCGCCGACCATCTCACCGCCCAGCCCGCCGACCGGCTTGGCGACCAGCTTGGCGACCAGCCCGGCACCCAGCCCGGCACCAAGCCCGGCAAAAGACCAGGCGGAAGATCCCCCAAGTGTTCAGACGTTCCGGCAGCCAGCGGCTGCGGGTCAGCCAGCTTCGCCGCTCTCCGGCAGTGTTCCTGATCTTGCCGCAATGCCTGATGCCGACATTCCGCCGCTTGCGGACATTGAGCGCAGCGAATTTGCGCGGGCGCGGCTTCCCATGAGCAGCGGGGCGGCACGTATTCTGGCTGAGGGCAATGCCCGGCAGACGGCCCTGGAGGCTGCCGCCGACGCGCTGCCCAACAGGCGCGACATCCGTATGGGCGCAGACAGCGCGGAAGATCGGCTGGCTCTGGCCGCGCAACTCTATACGCCCGTGACACGGCACCACAAGAGCGCGGACGGCGCGCCCGTGGTGACGGTTCTTTTGCGCCCCCGTTCCGAAGCCGCCGCCAGGATAACACTGTCGTTGCGCAGTTTTGACCTCATGCAGGTGCGTTCGGCCCTGTTGGGAGAAACAGCGGCGCTGCTGCGTCTTATGAACGCGCGCGACCCGGCGTACGTCGGGGCTGCCCGCGCTCGGGCTGCGGGCAATGGCAAAGGCCCTGATGCGCCCCTTCGCGGAAGCGGCAATCTGGGCACTGTCTACCGTGCGCCAGTGGGCATGCATGAGGCCGCAGGCGCGGGCAGCGCTCAGGGTGGAGACGCCCACAAGAATGCGCTGGACGAGCTTTTTTCGGGCAGCGCCGGAATGAGCGCGGGAACGGGCGCAAGCGCGCAGTCCGCTCTGCCAGCGGCTTCGGGCGGGGCGTCCTCCGCACGCGCTCTGCCTGGGGCTTCGGGCGAGACCGCGCCCTCGCTGCCCCCGCAGCCTTCTCTGGATGACGCCGTGTGGACGGAGCGACACTGGGAGGCAGCGTCGGGCCGATTGCAGGCGCTTTTGCGGGCGCAGGATATTATGGAGGCAGACGCGGAGGGCTGGCTTGTGCCTGACGGCGTGCTGCCCCGGCTTGAGCGGGCATCGGCCAGGCTGCCGCAAAGCCCCACAGTATGGCTTTTGCTGGCCGAGGCGCAGTTGCGGCGCGGGTTGCCCCTGCAAAGTGTGGCTTCGTGCGACGCTGCCCTGGCTCTTGCGCCAGGACTGAACCGGGCGCGCTACATTCGCGCTCTGGGGCACTGGCGTTTGCAGCAGCTGGCTCTTGCCGAGGATGACCTGACGTCTTCTCTGGACGCGCGGCATGGCCTTGCGCCGCAAGGTGAAGACCGTGCGCGCCGTTTGCGGGCGCGGGGCGCGGTGCGCATGCTGCGGCGCGACCTGTCGGGCATGTGCGAGGATTTTGGCGCGGCCTGCGCCCTTGGGGAGTGCGAAGGGCTGATTCTGTCCAGGGCGCAGGGGTATTGCCTGCCTTCCATCCCCGACGAAATGGGGGTTGGCGCAAAAGCCCGGCAGCACGGCGAGCATCCGACGCCGGAGAAGGAAAATACGAGCCAGCGTGGGGCGGAGAACCCGCCTGCACCGCCACTTGGGGCACTTGAGTCGCCTGGGCCGCAGGGGCCGGGCATGCCCGATATGCCGAATATGCCGAATATGCCGGTTATGCCGGATGGGAAAGGAGGCGCGAAGCCATGAGCAGGGAGCCTCTTCTCAAGGTCTACGGGCACGTGTTCCCGGTGACTGACGCGTTTTACGAAGACCTGGCGCGGGCCTGTGCCGATGCCCTGCCTGATGCAGACGACATCCCCGTACTGGAAAGGGACGGGGACATGGCGCGCATTTCTTTCGAGGGCGTGTACTTTCCCGTGGACGAGGTGCTGGAAGCCCTGGCCCGCCATCTGGGGCCGGAGCACAAGGGCAAGCTGGACGTGCTTGATATGGAAGGCTGGCGTCTGACGCGCCATGTGCTGGCCGGGGGAAGCGTCCACAGCAGCAGCGCGCCGCTGAACAATGTTCTGGACTATTCCGGCCATTGAGGCCGTTTTTTGTAAAAGTTTTGGGGGGAGGGGGCGTGGGGGAGGAGACCCCTTTTCAAAAGGGTCCCACCCCAACAAAGCTTCAACGCGCGGACGCTCTACGCCGGGCTCTCGGCAGGCGTGTTGCGTTCAAAGAGCGCCATATATTCCTGATTGCCCTTGGGGCCCTTGATGGCGGCGGGCAGCACTCCACGACAGCGCAAGTTGAGGTTGGCCTCGCTGAAGGCCAGAATCTTTTTGACCGCCCTTTGCCGGGCGTCTTCGTCGCGCACCACGCCCTTGACGGTTTCGCCAGGGCCTAGCTCGAACTGGGGCTTGATAAGGGTGGCCACCAGCCCGCCGGGTTTGAGCCAGGTCATGCAGGCGGGCAGCACCAGGGTGAGCGATATGAAGGAAACGTCCGCCACCACCATGTCCACCTGTTCGGGGATGAGGTCGGCTTCGGCGTGGCGCAGGTTGACGCCTTCAAGGTTGATGACGCGGGGATCGCTGCGCAGTTTTTCGTGCAGCTGGTTGCGGCCCACGTCCACCGCGTATACGCGGGCGGCCCCACGTTGCAGCAGGCAGTCGGTGAAGCCCCCGGTGGAGGCCCCGGCGTCCAGGCAGGCAAAGCCCGTCACGTCCAGCTTGAAGTGATCAAGGATGGTGATCAGCTTGTAGGCGCCACGGCTGACGTAGGGTTCCGGCTCCAGCAGGGCAAAGGCCGTGTCTGCGGGATAGGGATGCCCCGGCTTGGGCACAAGCTGTGGCGGAGCGCCGGGAATGTTCAGGGCAAGCATGACCTTGCCGGCCATGATAAGACGGCGGGCCTGCTCGCGGCTTTCCGCCAGCCCCTGTTCAAAAACAAGCTGATCTGCGCGTTGACGTGGGTTTTTTGCCATGCGGGCTATATACAGGCGAAGGGCCGCGCTGGCAATGCGGCGGCCCGGCTCAGTCTGCCTGGCTCCGTCCAACTCCTGTCAGCTCAAATCAGCGTCGCCCAACGGGTCTGGCATGGCCGATCTGAACTGGCCCGAACTGGCCCGATTTGGCCCGATTTGGCCTGGCTCTGGCCTGCACTGGCCCGGCTCTGGCCTGAGCTGGCCCGATTTGGCCCGATTTGGTCTGGCTGGCGTGGGCCGCCCGACCTTTCTCGACCTTCCGGTATGTTCCTGCACGTCTTGCCTCTTGCCAAATGCTGAAAGAAGCGCTATATGATTTGCCCTTGTGCGATATACTTTCGCGCCAAGGGAAAAACGCGCGGGCGTCTGGCAAGGTTTTTGCCGGATTATGCCGCGTTCCATGAGGTAGCTGCCATGAAAAAAGATATTCATCCCAAAGTGTTCAATGCCACTATCACCTGCGCTTGCGGCAACGAAGAAAGCGTGCTCTCCACCAAGGGCGAACATGTGAACGTGGAAGTGTGCTCCGCTTGCCATCCCTTTTACACCGGCAAGCAGCGCTTCCTTGACACGGCTGGCCGTATTGACCGCTTCCGTAAAAAGTACGCCAAGTTTGATTCCAAATAGTCGCGGGCGGCAGGATATGCCGCACAAGGATGACGCACGGCAGGGAGCGCCAGCCAGGGCCGCCGGGAAAATGTCCCGGATGGTCATGACGGCGCTTTATGCTTTGACCTCCGCCTGCCCCACGGTAGGCGGTCAGGCCGTTATGGAAGGCGTCATGATGCGCAATGGCGAATCCTACGGTCTTGCCGTACGCCAGGCTGACGGGGCCATTGTCGCCCGCCGTCTGCCCTGGTTCTCGCTGTTGCGTCATCCCTGGCTGAAAAAGCCCTTCCTGCGCGGGTTCCCCGTGCTGCTGGAAACGCTGGTCAACGGCATCAGGGCGCTCAACCGCTCGGTTGAGGTCGTGGCTCAAGGGCAGGAAGAAGAAATCACCGGCTGGCACCTGGTTGCGACCATGGCGGCAGCCCTGCTCATGGCCATTGGCCTTTTTGTGGTCGTGCCGCATTTGCTGTCGCTGGGCATGCTCTGGCTGAACCTGGGCGGTGACGTGGAAGGGCTGACCTTTCACCTGTGGGACGGCTTTTTCAAGTGCTGCATCTTTATGGGCTACATAAAGATAATCTCTTATGTGCCCGATATCAGACGGGTTTTTCAGTATCACGGGGCAGAGCACAAGACCATCCACGCCTTTGAATCCGGCGAGGAAGTGAACGCGGCCAATGCCGCGCGCATGAGCCGTCTGCACCCCCGTTGCGGCACCACGTTCTTGCTCTTTGTCATCTGCATATCCATTATTCTGCATGCGGTACTGGTGCCCATGCTGCTGGCCCTGTATACGCCGCAGAGCGCCGTGGCCAAGCATGCCCTGACCCTGTTTTTCAAGCTGCTGCTGATGGTGCCCATCAGCGCGCTGGCATACGAGCTTATCCGCTATGCGGCGCGCCTGCCCGAGGGGCCGCTTGCCAGAGTGCTGCAAGCGCCGGGCCTGTCACTGCAAAAGCTGACCACCTACGAGCCGGACGAAAGCCAGCTTGAAGTGGCGGTAGTGGCCCTGGCCGAAGCGCTGGGGCCCGAGGCCGGGGAGCGGGTGCGCACGGTGCCCTATACCGCGCAGTAACGCCCCTGGTTCCTGAACGGCGGTTATGCCCGCCGACCGCTTTTCCGTTTTTGTCCACTGCCAGCCGGAGACCCTATGTTCGCCAAATTAGAAGGTCTGGAAAAAAAATATCTGGAGCTTGAGGAAGCCCTCGCCCAGCCCGATGTTTTTAACGACCAGGATCATTACCGCAAGCTGACCAAGGCCCACGCCGACCTGCGCGACGTGGTGGGCCTTTTTCGCCGTTATCGTGCCGTGAGTGAAGAACTGGCCGAAGGCAAGCAGCTGCTGCATGACGCTGACCCGGAAATGCGCGCCATGGCCCAGGAAGAAGTGCAGAAGGCAGAGCAGAAACTGCCGGAACTGGAGCACGAACTCAAGGTCATGCTGTTGCCCTCCGACCCCCTTGATGAAAAAAATACCATCCTTGAAATCCGCGCCGGTACGGGCGGCGAAGAAGCGGCCCTTTTTGCCGCCGACCTCTTCCGCATGTATACGCGTTACGCCGAACTCAAGGGCTGGAAGGTGGAACTCATGAGCGAGTCCCCCTCCGAATCCGGGGGCTACAAGGAAATCATCTGCCTTATCGCTGGCGACCGCGTTTACAGCCATCTCAAGTATGAAGCGGGAACCCACCGCGTCCAGCGCGTGCCCGCCACCGAAGCGCAGGGGCGCATCCACACTTCCGCCGCCACCGTGGCCGTCATGCCCGAAGCCGAGGAAGTGGACGTTGAAATCCGCCCCGATGATCTGCGCATCGACATTTACCGCGCCTCTGGCGCTGGCGGCCAGCACGTCAACAAGACGGAATCGGCCGTGCGCATTACGCACATTCCCACCAATACCGTGGTCACCTGCCAGGACGAGCGCTCGCAGCACAAGAACAAGGCCCGCGCCATGAAGGTTCTTGCCTCGCGAATTCTGGCTGCCGAGCGCGAGCGCCAGAGTTCGGAACTGTCCGCAGACCGCAAGGCGCAGGTCGGCTCCGGCGACCGGTCGGAACGCATCCGTACCTACAACTTCCCGCAGGGCCGCTGCACCGACCACCGCATCAACCTGACCATGTACTCTCTGGAAAGGATTATGGAAGGCGAAATCCAGTCCCTGGTGGAAGCTCTGGGCACCGCCGCCCAGGCCGAGGCGCTCAGGGCCCAGGCTACTGATTAGGCTGCTGATTAGGCAGAAATATGTTGTGAAAAGCTTTGTGGGGGAGGGACCCTTTTGCAAAAGGGTCTCCTCCCCCACGCCCCCACCCCCCAAAACTCTTGTTGGGTATGAGCGCAGTGGTTTTTTTCAGAGTTAAGGCACGCTAAAATTTTCTGCGGAGAGTTCCGCACAAGCATAAAGCACCCCCGCAGACTGTCAGCCTGCGGGGGTGCTTTATGTCTGGCGGCAAGGCCGGGCGTTGTCAGCAAGGCGGGCACAGTGCCCTGGAGCAGATTAACTTTGAAATGCTTCACATTTCAAAGTTTTCATTCAGCCGAAAAATGCGATTTGCGGCTGAATCCACGCCACGTTGTTGCGCGCTGTACTTTCGTACAGCGTTAGAGCAGTTACACTTTTTTAAAGTTACAATGCCCTAATCGCCGACTACAAACGCGCCGGGGTAAAGAATGGAGAAAATTTCAAGCTGCTTCTGCGCGCCGAAGGAGTCGGGCCACGGCCCCACCTGCACGTTCCACATGCCGTTGCTGCCAAAGTGTACGCGGCTCTTGTGTCCTGACCTGGCCAGATCGCTGGTGAGCCTGTCGGCGTTGTCCTTGTTGGCAAAAGCGCCCACCTGCACGAAGTAGGCTCCGTCAATGTCGCCGTCGCTGCGCATCTGCGGGACGCCGCCAAGGCTCTGAATGCGCACACGCCCCGTGCCGGGGCCGATAATGCTGAGCTGGGTGGCGGCGGCGCGTGAAAGGTCTATGACGCGATCGCCCACAAAAGGCCCACGGTCATTGATGCGCACAATAATGCTGCGGCCGTTGCTCATGTGGGTGACGCGCACCTTGGTGCCCAGGGGCAGCAGCTTGTGTGCCGCCGTCATGGCGTACTGGTTGTAGCGCTCGCCGTTGGCAGTGGTTTTGCCGTGAAAGCCCGGCCCGTACCATGAGGCTTCGCCCTCTTCGACAAATCCGTGGGCGGATTTGAGAGGGTAGTAGGTTTTGCCGCGAACCGTATAGGGTTTGGTGCCGGTGATGCCGCCCTTGCGCCAGGAACCCCTGGAGCCGCACCCTGCCAGCAGCAGGACGCAGAGCGCGAGTATGAGGCAGTTCCGCAAGGCGCGGAGGGCAGGAGTCATGCTTTGGTGGTCTCCAGCGGGTGAAGATAGGGCAGACAGGGAAAACTCTTCTGCCTGCCGCAGGCCGCGCAGATGTCGGACGCTGTGGCTGCATCCCTGGTGTCTTCAGCAAGCAGGCGGCTGAGCAGGCTGCGTCCTTCGCCGCGCAGCAGGCCGCGTTCATCGGCGTCCTGCAGCAGGGCTATGGCCGGTTCGCGGCGGCCGGCTTCAAGAAAGTCCCGTGCGGCAAGCAAATAGAGGCGCTCGTGTTCGGGGCCGTACAGCGCGTCCAGCATGGGCACAAAGTTGGACCCGAAAACCTGCCGGGCTGACAGTTCCTCGCTGGCAAGCCAGCGGGCAAGATGGGTATTGTGCTTTTCAACCGCAAGATACTGGGCCAGCATGCGCAGGCCGTGGGACAGCACGTGGCTTATGCGCGACAGTTCGCGCGAGGAGCTTTCTGCCGTTTGGCCGACGAGCCCGCGCAACGGATTGTACATGTCCGTCGTGACGCCGTCATGCCGGGCGACCTGCGCAAGACGGTTGGCATAGTGCTGGTTCTGAAAGGCGTCTTCCTTGAGTTTGACGCATTCGTGAAAGGCATAGCCAATGCACCAGTCGACGATGGCTTCAAGGGCGCGCTGACCGTCCGCGCCGCCGGGCAGCAGAGTGTTGGCAGAGCGGAGCAGCGCCGCTACCTGCGCGGATTCCGCGACCTGCGCGGATTCGTCAATTTGCGCGGATTCGGCGGATTCGGGATTTAGTCTGCGTGTCTGCCCTGCGTTGGGTGCGTCCTGCGTTTTGCTTTCGCAGGACGGGCAGATCGGGCCGGGCGTATCGACGGGGGCCACGTCGCTGTGCGCCGGGGCATTGCGAAAGAGCAGATGGGAGGTATCTTTGAGACGCCAGAAAACGCCCTTGCGCATGGCCTCGCCCAAAAGGTCGCGCAGGGCCGAGTACGAGACGGCCCCGGCCTGCTCAAAGCGTTGGCGCTGTGCCGAAAGAGCCTGAAAAACCGTGCAGTAGTCGCGCACAAGGTCGCGCATGAGAAAGTCACGGTTTGCCAGCAACCAACGTCCTTTCACGCTTCGTCTTCCTTGAGCAGAGCCCTGGCCACGGCCAGGTCATAAAGCTTGAGGGGGTCGGCGTCGGCATTGCGCTCCTGCCGATAAAGCTCCGAGGCGTCCTGCACCACGCTCATGCTGAGCCAGGGGTGACGCTCCCACACGTCGGGCATGTCGGCCCGCCAGAGGCGAAACTCCACCTCGCCGTGCTCTCCACGGCGAACATAGACGCGGGAAAGCGTGTTGCCCGCCTGGGGATGATAATACAAACCGAGTTCATCTTTCATGACGTGAGGTTCCTTAAAGGTAATGCCAGCGAGGGCGCAGTCTCTGTTCAGCGGCAGTCTACGCTCAAACGGCTTTGTTTGCCAAGTGTGGATGCGTTGCTTATGTGAAAAAAAGTACATAATTCGAAAAAAAGTTGCACAATTGACAAAAAAATGCGTATTAGTAGCCTCTATACAGACGGGACAAGCACAGCTGCCTGAATGCGCTTTATGGCGCAAAGGCTTGCTTGGCGGGCCTTGGGGTCTGCCTTGCAATATATTCCCGGCCAGGTTGTCATTAGCGCGAAAATGCGTTACGGAATGATCTGACCGCGTTGCGGCCTGAGGGGCCGAGGCTTTGGCTCGCCCGTCTTACGCGATCCCTTGGGACGTCCCGATTTTCACGGGATGGGCGCGATCCGGCGGGGGGCAATACCTGTCGGCGTTGAAGAACCCAAGCGGTTCTTGCCCGCACGTCCGATGCAGATGGCGCTTTGCGCCAAAGCACGGATCGCCGCATTTGACGGCACATCACGCGCTGCGTGATACAAACAAACCATGTGGAGGTATGGCAATGGCGAAACATGCAACCCCCCTGTTGGACCAGCTGGAAAGCGGCCCCTGGCCGAGCTTTGTGTCCGACATCAAGCAGGAAGCGGCTGTTAGGGCCAAAAATCCTCGGGGTATCGACTATCAGATCCCTGTGGACTGCCCTGAAGACCTGCTGGGTGTGCTTGAACTTTCCTATAATGAAAAGGAAACCCACTGGAAGCACGGCGGTATCGTTGGCGTGTTCGGTTACGGCGGCGGCGTTATCGGCCGTTACTGCGACCAGCCCGAAATGTTCCCCGGCGTTGCTCACTTCCACACCATGCGTGTGGCCCAGCCTGCGGGCAAATTCTACAACACCAAATTCCTGCGCGATCTGTGCGACATTTGGGACATGCGCGGCTCCGGCCTGACCAACATGCACGGCTCCACCGGCGACATCGTGCTTCTTGGCACCCAGACCGCTCAGCTTGAAGAAATCTTCTTCGAACTGACCCACAACATGAACGTGGACCTTGGCGGCTCCGGCTCCAACCTGCGTACGCCTGAAGCCTGTCTTGGCCAGTCCCGCTGCGAATATGCCTGCTACAACACGCAGGACATGTGCTACCAGCTCACCATGGACTACCAGGACGAACTGCACCGTCCCGCCTTCCCCTACAAGTTCAAGTTCAAGTTCGACGGCTGCCCCAACGGCTGCGTGTGCGCCATGGCGCGCTCCGACTTCGCCGTGGTAGGCACCTGGAAGGACGACATCAAGATCGACCAGGAAGCCGTGAAGGCCTATGTGGCCGGTGAATTCGCTCCCAACGCCGGCGCGCACTCCGGCCGCGACTGGGGCAAGTTCGACCTGCAGAAAGAAGTGGTGGATCGCTGCCCCTCCCAGTGCATGAAGTGGGACGGCTCCAAGCTCTCCATCAAGACTGCTGACTGCGTGCGCTGCATGCACTGCATCAACACCATGCCCCGCGCCCTGCACATCGGCGACGAACGCGGCGCAAGCATCCTCGTGGGCGCCAAGGCCCCCGTGGTTGACGGTGCTCAGATGGGTTCGCTGCTCGTGCCCTTCATCTCCTGTGAAGCCCCTTACGATGACGTCAAAGAAGTCATCGAAAAGATTTGGGACTGGTGGATGGAAGAAGGCAAGAACCGCGAACGCGTGGGCGAAACCATGAAGCGTCTGTCCTTCCAGAAACTGCTGGAAGTCACCGACACTCCTGCTGCCGCCTACCATGTCAAGGAACCCCGTTCCAACCCGTACATCTTCTTCAAGGAAGAAGAAGTGCCCGGCGGCTGGAACCGTGACCTTGCCGCTTACCGCAAACGCCATCAACGCTAGTCAAAGGGGGAGAAGAACATGGCTTTTATTTCTTCCGGGTACAATCCCGCAAAACCGATGGAAGGCCGTATCACCGACATCGGCCCCCACAAGTATGACGAATACTTCCCGCCGATTATCAAAAATAACTTCGGCAAGTGGTTGTATCATGAAATCCTTGAGCCCGGCGTGCTCGTGCACGTGGCTGAAAGCGGCGACAAGTGCTACACCGTCCGCGTAGGCGGCACCCGCACCATGTCCATCACGCACATCCGCGAACTGTGCGACATCGCCGACAAGTACTGCAACGGCAGCCTGCGCTGGACCACCCGTAACAACATCGAGTTCATGGTGGACAGCGAAGAGGGCATGAAGGCCCTGCGCGACGACCTGAACAGCCGCAAGTTTGACGGCGGTTCGTTCAAGTTCCCCGTGGGCGGCACCGGCGCTGGCATCAGCAACATGGTGCACACCCAGGGCTGGGTGCACTGCCACACGCCTGCCACCGACGCCTCCGGCCCGGTCAAGGCCGTGATGGACGCCGTGTTTGAAGACTTCAAGACCATGCGTATGCCCGCTCCTGTGCGCATCGCCCTGGCTTGCTGCATCAACATGTGCGGCGCCGTGCACTGCTCCGACATCGGCCTTGTGGGCATCCACCGCAAGCCCCCCATGATCGACCACGAATGGGCTGACCAGCTGTGCGAAATTCCCCTGGCCGTGTCCGCTTGCCCCACTGCCGCCGTGCGTCCCACCAAGGTGGAGCTTGACGGCAAGAAGGTGAACTCCATCGCCATCAAGGAAGACCGCTGCATGTACTGCGGTAACTGCTACACCATGTGCCCCGCGCTGCCCATCTCGGACGGCGAAGGCGACGGCGTTGCCATCATGGTTGGCGGCAAGGTTTCCAACCGCATCAGCATGCCCAAGTTCTCCAAGGTCGTTGTGGGTTACATCCCCAACGAACCGCCCCGTTGGCCTTCGCTGACCAAAACCGTGAAGCACATCGTTGAAGTGTACGCGGCCAACGCCAACAAGTACGAACGCCTGGGCGACTGGGCTGAACGCATCGGCTGGGAAAGCTTCTTCAAGATGACCGGCCTTGAGTTCACCCACCACCTTATCGACGACTTCCGTGATCCCGCCTACTACACGTGGCGCCAGAGCACGCAGTTCAAGTTCTAGGATTATTTTGCTTAACCCCGGCGGCGCAGCAGCGCCGCCGGGACAGGAGAACCACCATGGCTGACGACAAAGACATTGTTGTTGATTTTTTGAACAGCAAATCCGCCTCCAAGTCGAAGTTCTACTTCAAGGACTTCACTGATCTGTTCCCTGACAAAGGCCCCCGCGACGTGAAGAAAATCCTCACCAAGCTGGTCAATGAAGAAGTGCTGGAGTTCTGGTCTTCAGGTTCCACCACCATGTACGGCCTCAAGGGTGCGGGCAAGCAGTCCCACGCTGAAGGCGAAGACTAGCGGTTGATTTTTTTAGCCGGGTGCGGCCTTATGCCGGACTTTCCGTTCAGGGTTCGAGGCGGTTCTTCCGCGTCGGCCAGGCAGGTTTTGTGCTTTCCGCGCACGACTAAAAATCCTCAAGCGCCAGAATTGCCCCGTTCATGGCCTTCGCAGGGCTCGTCAGCCTTTGCGTGAAAGCCTCATGCAAGAAATGCCGTAACCTATGTTGCGGCATTTCTTGCATGGTACGGCAGGGCGTGTTCCTTGCGCCGCACCTGCACTGCCTGCGAACAGGCTGTGCGACGGCAAACGGCGCAGTGGGCAAGCAATGGCGACGACGCCTGTCGGGCCTGACAGTCCAGCGCAGATGGCAGAGCGAAAAGGGCAGCAGTGCGTAAACAGGGCAGCCGGAACCTCCCCGTGGGTCTGGCGACGTGCGTAGCAAAACATCAGGCAGGAACGCTATGGGAATTTCCTTTACCCTCACTGATGCGGAAAAGAATTTTTTGAGCCGTCAGGCCCGGATGTCCATAGAAGCCGGGCTTGTGGGCAGGGCGGTGGACGCCATCCCAAGCCCTTCGGAAACGCTGGACAGGCAGCAAGGCCCCCTCAGGCGTCATCTTGGCGCGTTTGTTACCATTTCCATAAACAACGCGCTGCGCGGGTGTATCGGCAGTATTGTGGGCCAGGAACCGCTGTATGTGAATGTCTGGCGCATGGCCGCTTCAGCGGCGTTCAGCGACCCGCGTTTTCCGCCCCTGACCCTTGCCGAATGGCGCAGTAATGTGGAACTGGACATTTCCGTGCTGGACGAACTGACGCTCTGCCCAAGCCCGGAGGCTGTGGAAGTCGGCCGTCACGGACTGGTGCTTCAATACCAGAACCAGAGCGGCGTTTTCCTGCCGCAGGTTCCCGTTGAACAGGGCTGGGACAGGCTGGCCTATCTTGAGCACCTCTGCAGCAAGGCCGGGTTGCCCAAAGACAGCTGGAAGCAGCCCGGCGCACGTCTCTTCTGGTTTGAGGCGCTGGTTTTTCCGGCGTAGGTTGCGTGTATTAGGCTGTGTGTATTTTGTGAGGTCTTGTGGGGGAGGGACCCTTTTGTAAAAGGGCTCATCCCCCATGCCCCCACCCCCCAGGGAAACGCTGATTTATTCCGTTTGGCGGACTTGCTTCACTTTTTTTGAAACAGTCGAGGACGGAAGAGTCCACTCCTGCTTGAAAAAAGATCGCGCCTTGCCAAACGAAATAACCGCGCGTTTCCAGGAGGCTCTCAATCAGTGCTTGCCTGAAGCTTTTCGTATTGAGAATGAGATGTTCTCAATGCAAAACTGCTTCAAATCTCGGCATTTTTTCTCCTCATATGTACACTTCTTTTGTGCAACCAGCCAAGAAAACTCGCGTTTGGCCCATTTACAGCCCATGCCTCTTGCCTTGATTGCGGCAAGGGCGTATGTTGCCACTGTTTCTCAGGGCGGGGTGCAAGTCCCCACCGGCGGTGATGCGGCAGCGTACAGCTCCCGTCAGCCCGCGAGCGCCCATGGTTGGGGTCAGCAGATTCGGTGAGAATCCGAAGCCGACGGTAACAGTCCGGATGGAAGAGAACGGTCATAGCCACGCGAAAATCCTGTGCGCCATGCACTTGCC